>JAAUXU010039970.1_pt1 | contig 26813 bp, 26 predicted proteins | sample 7278151 | NCBI WGS metagenome assembly JAAUXU01 (sample SAMN14350113, study PRJNA611818) | marine sediment metagenome | isolation source: surface marine sediment (1.8m) | place: French Polynesia: Moorea | collected 2018-08
AGTGTATGGAGTCTCCCCCCCCCCCGAAAAAAATATTTTTTACTTTTTGGACTTTCCGAGTTAACACTCAACATCAAATTATGTTCTCAAGTTCATTGTGAGAAAACTTTGCACAAATGCATCTCGAAAAGGACACTCACAGCTTTCCAGTCCTGTACGACAAGCTAAATTTGAACGACTCTTTGGGTAGTTGTGGGTTGTGAAGAACTGCCATTCTTGTTGATTTGAGCTACAAAATCATCCTGATCTTCTCCAGACACATGTTTTACATCTTGTGGCTCCTGGAAGCTGCCAGGCAACAATGGATTTTCACTGTCAGACAAGACAGTGAGTAAACTGTTCAATCAAGATACCCTGACAATTTATAGTTGTGTTATATTGCTTCTGAGAGGGGAGCTCAGGATGAACAAAGATTCAATTGTTTCATCAATTGAGTTCTTCTTCGTGACTGGTCACACACTTCTCTGACTGGTCACACGTTCAGCTGATTGGTCACACATTCAGCTGATTAGTCACACACGCATGACAAAATATGGGCGGGGTATGATCTGATGAAGGTACTGTAAACTAATACTATCGCCTGGCTATGTCGTAGTCTCAAAGCAACAACTTCAAGGACTGTTGATATTGACTGTTGATTTCTTCACTCACTAATAGCACATGTACCGCTACTCCGAGGTGGTCATTTGTCACTGAATTGGCATGTCTGAAGCCAACGGTTTTGACATAAATGACTTTTGCGTCCTTGATCTCCGTCACGCCAGTTCTGGTCACGTTGGAGCTTTGTTTGTGTGCTCAAAGTAAAGGGTCAACATTGACATTTCAAAAGTAGTCATGAGGCGGTGAACATTCAAAGTGGAAACTACTGCATGTGGTCACTGCACAACACTGTGCCCGTTTATGTCCGGCCAAGAGGACTAAATAACTAGCAAGAAATACATTATGCTTTGTTCATCACTTGGTCGAAGTTGGTTTACTACGGCCTGAGCTTACCTACTTGTTTCCTTGGCGTCTTTCCGCTCCTTCTCACACACATCTCTGAGAGCATCCAAGTGTTCTCTGAACATTTGTCTGTCTCCATTGACTCCGTTGGCCCTTGCAATTCGCTGGAGGACGTCCTCAGCCTCGCTTGGGCGGCCTCTCGCCAACAGCCAGCGAGGAGATTCAGGAAGCTGCGTGAGAAAGAATGCAAACAACATTGTTCCAATCATTGAACGAGACCATTGGTGGGTGAGGATCATTTGGCTTGGAGATGAATTAACGCTTTGCTATACTTACGGTGCATGAAATGGCTTAAATGGACAAGCACTTATGGAACAAGATCAATGACAGAGTTCCCACTAAAAAAAGTACTTGGTCATCATACTGGGCAAAAGAAAACAGTGAGCTAACATTTGTCTAACGACTTCTTCAATGAAAGGGACAGGGTTGCAACGTAGAGATGAAAATCAGTTTCTCTGCACAAGCTCATGTACTGATCATCTTCCAAACATATGAAGCTCTTAAATAAGAGATTGATGCTCCCAAAGCAAAGAATAGACATTGTCAAACCACTTTAAATCATTAATCTTTTTAGTCAATAACTCAAGAACGTCCACGCAATCTCTACTCTGCACTCGCTTTCTTATACTACGCTATTCAGTGTATTTATTGGATATAAAACAGGCTTCCACTCATCTTCAGGTGGTACCTCTGAAAGCTCTCTTAAAATCATGGTGTCAAAGTGAAGCTTGTGTCAAAGTGAAGCTTGTTATGGGTTGAGCATGAGGGACTTACTGTCTGTGCACGTCATTCTGGAGGCAAAACTTTGCTCGCACATTCACTTGACTGGGGGAACTCTGATTCAAGGCTTATGATGCTTACCCTATACAGAAGTTTGGGGGGAAATTGGACTTGGTCAAGTCGACAGAGGCTCAACCTCATCATGACCAAATTACATTGGATCCCTGACGTCACCCATGGAAGTGGCAGTTTTTTGCATTTAAGCCTCAGCACTCTTGGAGGTCGACGATGTTGGAGCTGTCGTACTCGTTCGGGGCCAACTTGACTGCTTCTGCTAGAGGCTTGGATTTGTCTCCTTTCGACCTCGCTTAAGAAAACGTAGGAAAAAACTCTTAATTTGGCCACCACTGTAAGTGCAGTGGGTAAAAAAAGGGTACCACATCATGGCGTCAGGAAGGCCCTGGTCCTGTACTTTGCCCAGCCCAGGCCATCTGGCTTCAACCAAGTAAAAGCCCCAGGTGTCCCTTTTTTCGTCATTTCTTTCACTCGCTGTCGTTTAAGACCAAAATTTCCATTTATTGTGAAATTTTTTGGTTAGGTCACATTGGCTGGAGAAGAGTCAGAGAAGGTCCTTCATTGGCCTCTTCGTCATCACTCTTCAGTGCAGGAGAAGAAGAGTTCTGCTTTCTCTGCAGATATCAACTGCCATAAGTCATACGTGGCACAGCCACTACAGGAACCCAGGTTTTGTATTCCCCTCACAGAACCATTTATAAGGCCCTCGGCCTTTCAGTGAACGGGGGCTCATACAGGGTGGCTCATAATAACAGCAAAGAACTATCGGTCATTTCTTGCTTCTCCCTGTAGAGTTTTCACCGTCAACACTATTCAAGGTAGCATTAACATTCGTTGTGATTTGAAAGGAAGACAGTCTCCTCCCCTCCGCTTTAAACACTCTTTAAGTGAAAAAAGACAGTGTTCCTAAATCAAATTGGCTCAGATGTAGCTTTAAACACTGTTTAAGTGAAACAAGATTTAGAAGACAGTGTCTCTAAATCAAACTGGCTCACATGGAGCAAAGTTACACTAAGTTCATTGTAATTTTGACCTTTATCTTAATAGCAACGAATCTCAATGACCCCTTTTATAACATCGATGGTGAACTTATTGCTGACAGCATGCGAGCAATCAGACACAGCATCTCAAGAGGAAAAGGCTGAATCTGACCGACCCAGTTAATATATATCACGCTGTATATAGCAAGCAAAAACATGGATTCATTCAAAAGTCATTTCTATAGCCTTCTCCTACAGCACCGTATTACTTGGAAAGAAGGTATACATCAAAGTTTTCTTGTAAAGATAGTAAGCTCAAAAATTCAAAAGATTTTAATTTTAGAGAATAACTTTTTAGGAGGAAGAGCAAGTTTCAAGTCTTAGGTGCGTGACTTTATCTCCCCAGAGTGCAGTGCGCAGTCATCTGGGCCATTTTTTCCTCTTACCAGAAATAGAGGCAAGCCCAGCACTAATGATAATACTGCAAAGGACATCTGCAGGTGGACCCAATCACGCAGGAGAAAGGCCAGCAAGGTCATCAACATGGCGCCGAACTCCCAGCCTGTGGGGACAAACACGTACTAACTACTCTTTGTGGCTCATCCACACAAGTTGCAAAGACAAAATACACACAATGTTGCGCTCTCGCTCTCTCAAGGGTAACTGCCAATATTGACAAAAGTGTGACTGAAGCTAAGTTAAACAATTTGGCATCCACTGGATTGAGTCCTCATCGGACTTGGAGGGGTTACCGAAGCTGAGCACTCCTCCGGTGATTCCCCTGCTCTTGCTCACGGTGATCTCAGAGGCCAGGGTGAACATGATGCTCCACACGCCGTGGATGGTGCCGCCCACGAAGAATCTGTCATGGTGTAAAACTTGATAATTTTGTAAATGTTTGCACAAAGGCCTGAACAAGACCTTTGGGGAATTCCGTCTATCTTTCTCTTTCTTGTCACGCACTGTCAGGAAAACCTTCCGCTCCATACCAAGAGTCTCTCCAGGTTGGGCGAAATGACGCAATCTGAGCTATTTGGGGGGGGGGGGTTAAATTGAGACCTAAACTTTTCAGTATCCAATATGTTTGGCTAGATCAAAGACACAAAAAATTTGGAATTTTGCGTCTCAGGTTTGTTGTTGCCTGATGCCAAATAGTGAAGACGTAGTCAGGTTTTTCATAATCACTCAAAAAGTTACTCAAAGTTTTTTTTTAAAAAAAAATAGTTCTTCACCCTTCTCTCTCGCTATAAAGTCTGACTACATGAGCTCCGTTGAGTTCAGCGAAGCTAAAAAGACACTTTCCTTTAAGTTGCACTTTAACATTTCAAAAGCAACAAAGTATGCCTAATTGGAAATGTTGACCTAGCATCCTGACGCACCTTCAAAGGCGGTGTTCATTGGGGTAACTTAAACAAGACATAGAACCCTTCAACCATGGTAACCCTGTCTCTGACAAAGACTGTTGACAAAGACACAGACCAGGTTCATGATAACTAAGAGGGACAGACTGGAATTCTTTTAAGACTACTCAATGACCTGAGACCAACACCGAGGTTTTAGTAATAACCATACTTTATTCTTCCACCTGGAGGGGGCTCACACGCAATGTCTTACCAAGGACAAGAGTTAAAGCAACAGAGTTTGTACCTAGCCTTCTACCCTGAAGGGGAGTGGATTCCTCCAACTCAGCCATCAACAGGGCAGGAAGAAAAGAGTTTAGACAGAAAGTGGAGCCTGAAGGGTAGTTTGGCAAGCCTTTACCATGATCCAGAGGTAGAGCAGAGGTTCCTGGAGAGGTCCTGGGAAGGGCACTTGAACACTAGTCAACCTGAATGAAGGGAGTGGCCCTTCCAAGACAGATTTTATGACTGACTATTTGCAGCAAATTCTCCCCTTTTTATACCTCTTTTCCACTAAATAAAGGCTGTGACCAGTCATGCTGACCTACACTTAGCTCAAGCATCCATCTTTTCTTAATCTCTTTCCTTACTGCAGAGCAACTGCAGGCCTCCTTGCTCCTTCTCCTGCAATTTTCCCTCCACAACAAAGCCTCATAAAGGGACAACAAAAGACACAGGCAGGAGACAGAAAAGGAGACAGAAAAAAAAACTAAGATTCCAAACGATTCACCTCACAAGTGAGTAAAATCTTAACCACAATCTGCATTGTACTCATAAGCGGGTCTGCGCACAATGTGCAATATAACACACCATATGCATTGCCTAGCTAATATCATGCGCGTAATGTGCGGTTTCAGTGAGACAAAGTATTCGAGGCTTTCATGGCTCTTTTTGAGTGAGACTTTGGCTGCTAGCATAGGTTTGGGGCAATTTTCGTTCCGCAGAGAATTTTCGTTCCCAAAAAAGAGATTGCCACTGTTGGACCCCAAACATCTTCCAGTCAAAGTCCTGCGAGTCCGGATGTATCTGCCGAAGCCCTGTAGTAAGTGCTGAACATAGCTGAAGCAAAAAGCATGGCTCCATTCCCCAAATCTGGATGAGTGCCTGTTTCATTGATCGCAGGATTTTCTATCAGTGCAACTTCTGTTGTAGCTGTTGTTCCTCAAGCAAAATCACGTCAATCCTCTGAGGGAAGCTGCAAGAAGAAGGCTGTTGCTGTGGCCCAGACTCAATTTTCTGGCAAGGAGCTGTGCAACGAAGTCGAGTGCCTGGTATAATGTCACATCAAGGAAAAAACTTTTAGGTACGACTACCTGATTCTCTGTATAACACGTGAATAGAGAAGCAGCAAAGACTGTTACTTTGACTGAGTCAACGTTCAATGACTAATGCCACGTCAACCTGCCCTCAAAATTCAACTGTCTACGCTAAATTCAACAAACTTCTCAAGATATTTTTTAAAAGCGGAGAGGTCTTGTAGTGTTCCACCACTGATGGCCAAATGGGACTTGAGGATAGAGCGATCAAGATGTCATATTTTTGTTAAGATTGAATTGTGTGCGACGAATGAATGAAATCTTTCTTAGGCTGGGTCGAAAAGGGGTCAATTTCAGAAATTCACTGACCGGGTCAAGGGTTTTTTACTTGAGGACAAATGATGAAAACTTAGTCAAATAGTAGTTTTTAACAAGAGTTGCAGTGACCTTTCCTCAACTTAATTTGAGGTTTCTGTAGTAAGCTACTGTAGTAAATTTGCAGTAAAAAGTTAGTAGATTTCAGCTCTGGTGGCTTTCAGAAGTTGCCAAGCTGGGTGAAAATCACACACCAAAATGCTGACATGATCCATTTATTTTTAGCAACAATTTTGCAGCAGGTCCTGTAAAAATAATTGACAACTTACTTCACGATATAATACAACTTTCCATGCATTTGGGCATACATAAAAACTTTTCTCTTTCATTTTTTTTACCACAAAGTTTTCATTTGATATATAGCTACAATTTTGGGACACCCACAGGAAATCCCAATTTTTGACCTACCCTAAGCTTTATGTATTAAAAAAGCCTAAGCTTTATCGTCAGTGGGCGCAGAGATCGCCCTACAAATGGGGGTCCAACTTGGCAGGATGAGGGAAGGGCGGCAGCATGACATGTGGTGGGTGGATCACGCCCGTCACTCCCCTCACGCAAGTACAATATGTGTAAGCAAAAAATTCTGTTAATGCCACCAGACCTGATGCCATCCATGAGCGAGAACAGACGATCTCAAACATGGTGAGTCACCGTCCAGCGACAGCCCAAGACAGATTGAGCAATCCGGATCTTGATCAAGGCGAAGGCTGAATTCATCCTTGAACGTTGCCTTCCATGAATAAGACGTCCTCTGGGACAGTAAGACAATGCAACTGCGAGCAATGGGAAACCGCCACTTAGGAGTCTTCCATGTGTGCACTTGGCACTATTGTCAGGTCTTTGGCACCGATCCAAGAGACTAAGAACCATCTCTCAAAATGTGTCATGGCGCTGTTGGACATTCGTCGTGACAGCTTTCACCTGGATGGAGCATCTACTTCCTCTGTTCCAAAAAAAAAGCACGACTCAACATCACCACCATCACTTACGATCAAGATGGACAGAGTGACACATGACAGCAAGGAACACGTGTGATATTGGTTGGCAGTTCCGCTCGACCACGCACCTTGTGTTTGGGCTTGTGGGACAGCTTCTACTTGTTTCCCCCCTTTGGTCATCGTTGTGCTCTCCATGGCCTTCTAAAGGGACAGAAAGGTATTGTTTGAGGTTGTCTTAGCACCAACAGCAGTGGCCAGAACATGAGCACTTGACTTCGGTGAAGCCTCATTGTCATTGTGGCAGGTGACATTTTCATTGGCAACAAAATCTGTCCTTTTTAGGGGGCGTATTTACTGAAAACTCAGAGTTTGAAGGCAGAAGAGACATGCTCTGGTAGCTTTTTGAAACCTTTTTGTACACTTATCAGTCCGAACTGATCGATCATGATCCTATGTGATGAATAATTGAGCTCGAATGAACTTATGACGGAGCAGAGAGAGTGCTAGAAAGGTCCAGAATTCTATACACTGCGTTCGAAAGGTATCGAGCTTCCTCACCTAGCTTTGCTGCTCGGGTTATATCGATTATTGGAATACTTGTAGTGGCACAAAAATTCCGTGTCAATGAATGCATATCAATGCCCGATTAATTCGTGCTTATTATCCAATGCGTTGAACGCTGAAGTTGATGAACTGGCAATTTTGCCAAGTTCCCGAGCACGGGCAGCGACCATGGAGCGAAGACCCCATCAGTCGTACAACAGTGAACAAGGTCAGGTTGACCATGGAAGACTTTGTAAGGAACATTCCAGAGGACATCATGCAATCATTGGCGTTGAGAAGAACAAAAGAGTCACTTCAGAGGCCACCCTGTCGAACTGGCAGGGTGACCTCTTAAGCGTGAAGGAAGGTAAAAGAGGCCACTCTGGTCTTTGCTCGAAATCTGCCCAAAGTCGGTGGAATCGGAGCTGCAGAAGTGAGCGACAAAAGCTTCGACTTTTGGAAACACCTCCAGTACTTGTGTACTAAATTGACCTGGGGGGGTTTACTTGGCTCACACGGTAACCTGGACAGTGAGTAACGCGAAACCCCTTGCATGCGGTCCAAGTATTGAGGGTTCTCTCTCCCTCTTGTCCCCACTTCTCCTTATTTCAACGCGCGTACACGCAAGACCGGGTGAAGTCTCTCTCTTTGTTAGTCCCTCCGCGTCCGCCGACAACACAAGGGGACGACCACCATGTTGCCGCGCCTGATCTTGACGGTCCTGTCGCTGTCGTTGCTGATGGCGGTCTTCACCGAGGCCGTCGTCGTGGGGCAGCAGAAGAGGTTGAAGGGACAACTGTTCTCGGGGGTGAAATACGGAAGAAGCGCACCTCCTTCCTCTCCAAGGGGTAAGAGAGGGATCTACCCATAATCTTTTTGCACTCCACTCAACTTATCCAGCTGGAAGTTGCTCTGGACTCTGTACCTTATGATCGCACAGTCAGCGGGAATCACTTTTCTAGGTTTGCACGAGTCCTGTAACTGTTTAGTCTTGAAAGTCCAGTTGATGGTAGAGGTGTCGCATGTCGTTGAAGTTTCCAGATCCAGCCATTGGGTTCATCCATAAACTCAGCCACTTAGAGGTAACAAAAAAGTCACTGAACTGAAAGCTCAGACAAACACTCTAAAAATACTAGCGACAACCATTTGACCAGAGCACACAGGGAATTGCTGCATGATTGAAGAGTACGTATGCTGCTAAATTTATTTCTGTCTTGATGAGTGTCCTTCTGAAGTGTCTGATCGATCCATGTCTGTGCACACGGATAAGATGAATCAGCCTGATTCTATTTCCTTAGCAAACATGGAGACGACCCTGGACCACTGATTTTATCCTGAAAAATGAACTTTAGAACTTCATTCCGAACTCTGAGATAAGTTAGAGCACAGAGTTTGCTCACGGTGAAAGCTCTTGGTCGACCAGACTGCTTAAAAAAGCTCGGTGTTATCATGAATAACATTTATGACCTTGCACAGTTAAAAACTGATCAAAGTTATGTGATCTCACGGCAGCACCAAGGGTAGCAAAATCACACATTTCAGGCCTACGTAATAGAGGCCTCACACAGGCAATTTCCGAGTGGTCAAGAAGATCACCGTGCGTCAAATCTAGAATGCTGACCAAGGTGGCGTTATATTTATATCCACGTCAGACTAGAAGATGCAGAGTTACCATATCAAATTGTAGGCTCATAACCGAAAATGGTACAAAAACCTGAAAATCAAAGAACGAGAGATCTCGAGTGATAGTTCAGGGTTTTTATCATCAATCGAGCCACTTACTAGCTTTGAAGGCCTCCCCACAGCCTTTCATTTTTTTCGAAAAATCCCCATGTCATTGTTAAATTTGATGCGGACTCTCTGTACCTGACACGTAGCATCTATGAGTATAGATATGGTATAGATATCACCTCGACGTCCGCCCTTTTGCTTCAGTTTTTGGACATCCAACGTACATCTTACAATCAACTTTCGGTTCAAGTGGCTGAGACATAACCGCTTGTGATTCCTAAATGCTAGAGGGTCATCATGACATTGCACCCTCAGACCAGGAAACGGTACAGAATTCTATCAGACCTAGTTGATACCAAGCGCAACAGACAGTGACAGTTACAGGTTTTAACTATCAATGGCAACACTTAAACTCATGTTTGCAGCCTCCGAAAATCACACTACAGCGAACAATTGGACGACGAAGCCCCAGTAAATGTCTGTTTGAAAAGTCTAAATATTTTCAAAAATTATTTTCGTGTCTTCCGTTTGGTGACTGAAATTTTCCATAGAGGCTTCTTGGAACAGCACCCACAGCTCCAGAAGCCCTCTGCCATAGCCAAGCCAGGTGTTTTCGAGGTTCAGCCAAAAAAGGATTCCACTGTTGGTAAATTTGCATCAAGCCCCTCGGAGACGACCACGATTTTCCAAATTTTCCAAATATCAGATCATCCCACTGGACATGCAGCATATACTGATCCCTCTAGTGCACGCTGTGATCGAGCATGCTGAGCAAATTTCTAAAAATCTGGAGTCTTTGAATCATTGTTGAAGAAAGTTCGAATCTCGAGATGTTACCAGAGCTTTCGAGTCTGACTGTGTTTCCAAAGTGCCCATACAATTTTGTTGGTGAATTTCTTGGCATGAGCGAGCCATAATTGGTATCATTAGACTCCAATTTGCTATAAGTTTCATAGACCTTGATAACTACGTGGAAGCAACGAAGCATTGTTGACGGAATCAAATCGTGCGCCTAACATAAAATTCCCTGAGCTTCAGTCTTCTTTCTCTGTACATTTTTGTCCATCGTTTGATGTGACTTGTGATGTTTTAAATTACTGTAAAAAATGCTACATTTTTCAGTATTAATAGAACACAACATACCAAAATCAGCTAAAACTCACCACAGGAAGAGGCTCAAAGTGACTAATAGTTTTTCAGAATTATTACGAATCACTGTACACCTTCTCAAATGTGCCCAACACAAAATTCCTGTCATTGTCTATGACTATATTCACTGTTGATCTCGATTACTCACTGCTGATTGTCGATGTGTCTGTGCATCACATCACTTTCTTGCCCTCTTATTCCTACTCCGGGAGGAATGCGTGGGCTTCCTCGCATACCTATGGAGCACAAGAGTCTAATGTTACCAATCCCTGTTTGTTAGGTCATTGCTACACTCAGCAATCAGACACCGCATACAACTTTGGCTACCAGACACAACGGTAGCGTAGCTCATAAAGCATCCTCCGAATGCACCTTGGAGCAATAAGTGAGAAGCACCGACGAACAGGATCCACCCTAATACTTTGCAATATGCATAATGCGCTCATGGTTCCATTTTGTTCCACTGGTTGAACGTTGAGACTGGAAGGTTGATCTCGCCTCTTGACCCTCCTGTGGAACTCGATGGCGAAGTCGATGCGACGTCGATGCGACGTCGATGCGACGTCGATGCGACGTCTCGGTGGCCATCAACACTTGTCGACGCTGGCGCAGCACACGAAGTGCACGAGGGATCAGCTTCCCTTTCGTGCCAAAGGTCAACAACGAAGTAAGACTGGCAGACCCGTAAGAAACAGAGGACTTCGCTACTCAGTGACGGAGAAAAGGCAAAAGTGGAAGTGGTTTGGCAAGCAAAACTTTCTCTTCAGGCATGGATGGAGCTTGAGTCCGTGGGGAAATCGTCAAAGCTGAGAAAGAAAAGAATACCCATGGAGCGCACCGACTACTTGTCCCCGCGAGGGGTTAAAGCCTGTCTCGATGGGGCGAAAATGCCTTCTACATTTCTGGCAAACTTGGAATACACCAAAAAAGTGCAGTTGAAACGTGACTGTCGACAGGTGGAACCTTCGTACCTGCGCGACGCCTCCACTTGCCAGAAACTGCGAGCAACTTCTGAACACCTCAAAGGGCTCCGGCGCTCTGGAAAAATGGGAGCGCAGAACCTTATGCTGCCTGCATTTATTTATCACAATGTGTGTGTTTAGGGCGGGTTTGTGTGCGTAGCTATGTGACTTTGCGGCCTAACATAAGTGACCTGTTATAATGTAGTAGACCCTACTGCGTCGTCCACCGTACAAGCACGAATGCTACGCAGTAAAAGTGAGTTAAGAATTAGAACTAATACAGACTTTGGCTATTTCAAGAATCTCCTGGGTGTTTTTTTTTGCTGCTCCTTCTGTGGTGTGCAGATAAAGTTCCTAATTAAGAAAAAGGTTAATTTGAGCTTATTGCGCAGGTTGCTAGAAAGTTACACCTTTGCCTGCACGGACAAGTCCGCCTACCATTTTCATTGCGCTCGCATGCAAGCATGTCTCAACATCTTCCGCTGGTCAGACGATGCCTGCTGTGCAAGCTGCCTGGCACTTGGCTGCACTGAGTGGCGCTTGGCAAAGGTGAAGGCAGCTTCATCAGAGCCGAGTTCTAGTTCTAATGAGTTCTAATTGGGGTGCGGTGCTTCCACTGCTGGCTGTGTTTTTCCGTTGTTGCTCCTAGCCTTCAAGTGATGTTATGACAAATATGACGTCGGGTAATTATTCAGATGTTGCCATCATCACTTAAAGTCGACATGATGATCATTACGATGTCGTGCGGTATGCAGGAATGCAACCATTTCGACCTTTAACAGAGGACTTTCGCTACATTAAAATGAGTAATTTTTCTTCTCTCCATTCAAAAAACGTCTGGTGAAGGATATGAGCCTCGACCAGGAATAGAGGATGACCACGACTTGGACAACCTCGCGGAGGAGAGCAACCTTTACGCTGGAGAGATTCCCCGCCTGGTACAGCTGCTCCTTATGGCCGAGCTGCAAGAAAAGCGACACCAGGAAGAGGTGGAAAAGCAACTTCAGCTTCAGCGGCAACAGCAACAACGGCGGCATCTTCAAGAAGAGCTAATGGCTGAGAACGACAAGGGGCTGTTGGCCAAGAGGGGCCGAACCATGGGGGCGCACAGATTTCTCAGACGTAAGAAATGAGCACATCCTAAGTAGTAAAAAAGAATCTTTCTCGTCCTTTTTATCATTCTTTGGAAAATAAAACAGTTGCTGCATGTATGGAGACAACTCGTATCACGAAGGATGGAACTTTTTTACAATACATTTTATGATCCCACTTATTTATGAAGCCTAATTCTACGCCCCAGGCAGGAAAGCTCTCTAACATACTGTATGTACCTTAACGCCATGATTTTCTGAATATTGCCCGGTTTATTAAGCTCGATCGGGAAATATATTTTCACAAGAGGTCCTTCTTATCTATCTGTTCATATAAAGCACTATGTCTGTCTGTGCGTCTGTCTGTCTGTGCGTCTGTCTGTCTGTGCGTCTGTCTGTCTGTGTGTCTGTCTGTCTGTGCGTCTGTCTGTCTGTGTGTCTGTCTGTCTGTGCGTCTGTCTGTCTGTGCGTCTGTCTGTCGGTGCGTCTGTCTGTCGGTGCGTCTGTCTGTCTGTGCGTCTGTCTGTCTGTGCGTCTGTCTGTTCATGCGTCTGTCTGTGAGTGAGTCTGTCAGGAGGTTAAGCCTCCAGCAGTTGGACGAATGGTCCCCGAACTTGGTCAGCAGACAGTCCTTTTCACACGCCGTGAAATACGGGGGGGGTGAAACGTGTTCTTGAGGCCAACATTCCAGTCCAAAGTTATATTCATTACCTAAGTCATAGATAGCTGCTCCCCGTAGGTGGCTATTAGCCGATTGGAAATATCTGTGCAAAAGCTCTAATCAGTAGCTTTCCATGGTGACAGATGAAGACGAGCTAGGCAGTTGGGTGGGATGAGGGGCTGAATGAGCCGGACTGGGCCCGGCGAGCCACACTGTGGCTCTGCTTGGGCGGACCTGTGTACAGAGGGCCCGTTGGCATCACCAAAGTGAGAGAGGGAGAAGAAGACAGGCCATTGAGGAGCTCTTGCATCATCCAGGTTAAACAGTAAAAATGCACAGATGATCGGGTGAGAGCAGCAGAGAGAAGTGTGCAGTTGGCCCCACAGCATCGGAACACGGAGCGGGTGGACGCAGGTACCGAGCAAAATGGATCGGGACACGAAGCGCACGGACGGCACGGAGCAGGTGAAGGGCGCGGAGCGTAAGACAGACAGAATTATAGATTTTAGTTTGACTCTATAATAATCCGAGCAAAGCTGGGCACCTTAACTATAGTACAGGACGTTCGCCTGGAAACACCTTGATGCTCAACGTTTGGGAGCTCATTGCTACGAAGTTTATATAATTATTACCGGAGTAATGACAGTTCAGAAACATGTTGCAGGTGATGGTGATGCAGGGCTGTCGTAAAGGCCCAAATTTATATTTGACTGCTTTTGAATAAGAAAGTTGGAAATTTCAGCTATTAAAATGAGTTCTCCTCCCAGAAAAGAGCTTAAACCTGAAGAGTTGAAGCCCTACATTTCAGGGTCATTGCCAAGTGCGACTTCGTGGAACGCGTCTTGTTCTTGCTTTGGCAAGAATTCGTGTTGTCCTGAAGGAAAAAACTGTTTCCAACGGCTTATGTGAATAATATTAGAGGGTAACCAAAATTTCTCATTCACTATTCCTAAAAAAAATCTTCAGCTTCCTTGGTGTTTCCAGACTTGTGTCTGTCACTGTAGTTTGCTGCATAGAAATCTATGTTCCAATCTTTGGCGTGACCCTTTACTTCCAGCAATTCAATGTCATTTAAAATTAAGGCAGTGTTTTTTTTGAAAACCATGGCGTTAAGCTGCAAATTATCGCTGCAAATGTGGCTTGAACATAAAGTTGATACATGTATTACGTTCAAAAATCCACCCTGTGCTGACGAGTGCACAGCCGACGCCCAGTTGGCGCCCTCACAGCCCCTGGCCACTTCCACCAACAGCTCTACAACACAGCCATTGACAGAGTGGAATTGTGTGCGTGTTTGTTTGTTTGTGCAGCTCTGAGTGTACCACGCGTCTTGGACGTTTGCCCCCGTTCTGGCACAGTAGCCGGACGAGATCTTCGTAGGTTACCACGTGTTCTATCCTATGCGGCGTTGGCTCCTGTAAGCAATCCTTCATTTCACCGTGAGCTGGTATGGAGCAAAAAGAGGGGTGAATGGTTTCACATTGAGTATTCTCTCTGGTCGTCGACATAGCAAAAACGCTCAGGAATTACTGCGTGGATGACTGTCGGCCCTTTGGTACCGCATCAAGTTAGCTCTTATGCCCAATTTTGCCCAAAGCTCTCTCCAACCTTGGGGCGTATGACGGGCCTGATGGCACAGGCACAGTGCACTGCACTCCCTGTCCAAGATGTCTTTATCGGTGTCTCTGCGCTGATCAGGTGCATCAGTCTTTCTTGTACAGCCACAAAGTTCCAAAACAGTCCTACGTAGTCCCTCTACTACAGCTACTGTACTGCCATAAGCGCGACTTAAGACTGGATCTGTGCCTTCTCATGTCTGTAAGCACATCTGACGTTATTGTATCCAACCTGTGATTTTCAGAGGGATGAAAGAGCTTGACCGGAGAAGAGAAATATTGACCAAAGGTATACTTGAGGTAATGCAGTGGAACCTCATATACCAATATTGGCGTCACATACCTACTGTACACATGTACGGCATGCGTAGAAACCTGCGCGAATTCAGCTCTTCACATTGCTTTAGCGTAGCTGCCACGTGGGTAAGGTTCAGGTCCAATGAGAACAACGTTAGTACAGTTATGATTAACCCCATAAACCTCCGCGCTCCACAGCAGCCTCACCATGGCTGAGATATGCAAACATTGTGACCATTTTCAATCCATCCACTTTGATCCTTTTTTCTCCCAGAAAAGAAAGCGTAACATGGTTTTCCTTCTACCTTTCTTTTTTATCAAAATTGCATCTGTTGATGTTTCTATTTCCTTCCCATGGTGCGCGTAAAAATCCAGGTCAGGGGAACCATTTGACAATAAAAAGTGTGGAAAGAACAATTCGCGCCGATTTCTACGCATGCTGCAGTAATTATTCATACTACGCACTCAAGAAGGCGGCTGCATATCTCAACTCACACTTCCTCGCCTCTTCTTCCTACTCTTAAGTCGAGAAGTACGGTTTTTGCTCCTATCGTTTTGAATAGTTTATGCACCTTAAAAAAGCAGGCGAACTTCGAGTAATGGTGGAGAATACGCACGTTAGAGCTTTGCTTTCACGCACGTACAGGAGTGTTCACAAGTGGCGATTTGCATGTTTGGTCCGATAAGAAAGAAATTGAGTTATAAAGTTGTGCAAATTTGCCACGACCGAAAAGTTCTGTCCAAAAAAAAAATCACCGTGATCGGTGATAAAGATTAAATACTGGACAGCTTACCCATGACTTTCTGTGTATTTCGAACTTTGAAGTATACGCAAATTCGAATGGACTATGTAAGAACGCTTTCAAACAATCCGAAATCCTGAAGACAAGTTATTTCTCGCCAGTTTTATCTGTACCAAACTGTCAACATGCATTTGTTGAACAATTGCACTTTTTCCATATCGCACACTTTGCATAAGTGCTTTTTTTAGAGAGCAGGAGGGTACCAATGGTGTCATCACGCGAAGAAGCCCTCAATCATGCAAACGTCCTGTTGTGAGCAATATTTCCGCAATCATTAAATCGACTGCTGAATCGAACATATGACATCTGGGTGCGAACGTTGTTGGAATCTTCGAATATCCCGTTCATGTCTTACTTTGGGCGCCGGAAGAAGCCGACAACCAAATGCTGCCTAAGCTGCGCCCATGTCATGGCAAGGTCGTTTACCAAGACCGTTCTTTAGCTTCAGTGTACCCTTCAAAGGATTCGGGTTAATTATGCACTGTGTGAGTTCTCATTCGGGGTGCCTCGAGCAACAATGAATGCAGCAATTTTCGAGCTCACTCGTGAACCCACTAGGTAATGCGCGACTAATGAACGCTCCTGTAGCTTCCGCACTTATCCCATTTGCACTTCAATCCGCACACTCATGCGACGGAGGTAGGTAAACAGCCTTCGTTGGTCAATGTAGCATGTGTAATCCCACTCGTGCATCATTTCATGTCTCATGTCCCTTATGGTCTCCCGTGCTGAGTGGTTGTGCTAGAACATACAGCAAAAAACACCGCTGCTACTCATGCACTTCACATGGAAAAGCTCTTGAGGATAGGATCAATGGGCGTGGGATGAGCTCCACTGTAGAGTATGAAACCTACGTGCTCATGCACTCATGTGTGCTGTCCTCATCTCTGCTATAATGCGGAAGAGTACTCTATGTGAGTACACAACTGTGTTCTATCACTTACAGTTGCAGTGATGCACGCGTGTATTCTATACATGCAGGGCATTGCATGATACTTTTTTGTTTCCATCGTACCACTGAAGTGATACTTCTTCAAAAAGAAAGTATCGCGGAACGACACTTTTTGCATCAACGGACCGGACTGTACTCGATACGCTAACTTTCTGATACTCTTGATGAGACTTTTATGCTGTGCGGGGAGTCCACGGAAAATGAACACTTAGAACGCACTTGACAGGCTGAAATGAGCAGTCCTTGCGGGCAAGATGAGCCCGTCCAAATTGCCAAGTATCGTCCAACTGCGATACTCAAAGTATCGAGTCCATCAGGTTTTGGCCGACACCAGCGACTGGAAAAAAGTATCAAGCACTGCAATGCCCCGATTACGTTCCACATAGCCGCAACTGCTGTACCGGCGCCTGCGTGAATTTATCATCACACCACGTATGTACCTCAGGTCCATGAGTGAGCATGCACTGCATTGCACAACGCGTGTGGACACGAGTACGTGCACGTGAAACTCCCCAGAAAGGAGTGGACAATGCTTGTTGAATCGAGACACCTTCCAAATCTCTTCGGGCTGCTCTTTTCTAGTTCTTTTACGGATGAGTCTGAAAAGGCTCCACCTTTTTGTGTGTTTGGCACAATTTGCATGCATTTCGGCCTCTAAAGCAACGCCTTGGTCGGAACAGAGTTCAGACTTTACTTTCGCTCTCTTCCTCTAGCATCCTTCTACTACACGAGTCGAAAGAGGACAGCAAACAGCCAAAACTTCTTACCAAAGTGGTGGTGGTGGCCCTTCTAAAAGAAACCCCAGCTACGCACGAGAGTCCGGGTGTATTTTTCAACTACCAGCGGTTTCATTTTTTAACGCTGAGCAGTTTTGACAGGGCTTTGTTGTCTCTTGACTTCATTTTTTCTGTCTTTTTCTTTCGCTCTTGTACTTCTTGTACATCTACGTACGCAGCATGATGATTGATGACAGATGTTTTTCCCCCCATTACTCAATCATATCGTTACTAAATGTACTGTCGTCGATCTTCGTAAGGTGGCGCATTCAATATGTATAAGTTCTCATAGACGTATAGAAAACTGAAAAGTGTTGGCATTTATCGGTTGATGTCATTATGGAGCAAAGACGCGCTTTCTACGTTTACTGCGTGTACTAGAATATCTGCTGTAACACTGTAATTGCTATGTACAATAAAGTTGTCATGTCGACACTATGATCTCATGAACAATCAGAATCAGTGACTTTTACGTGTTCTCTTCCCCCCCCCCCAAAAAAAAAGACCGATTGAGTTTTTGGTGAAAAAAGAGATTTTCACGAACAATTCCTGCTCACGGATGACTCCTCAAGAAAACTCTTCAATTTTAGACCATTTCCAGACTTCAAGTTTGATACAAGTTTCTGACCCATTTGTTTCATTGGGAAGTAACTTATGCTGCTACAATGGACGATGCTTATGCCAGTCAGATGCTTGTGTTGGTCAAAATGGCCTGCATCAAACAAAAAAGTCACCTACTTTCCTTTTTCTAGTGGATATAGCGGTCAGACGGAAATATGGGGTAAAATCCTATGCACCAAAGTGACCGTTATGAGCATCATCATCTATACAGACTTTTTTCAGCACTGAAGTGAAAAAATTACCTTCATACGCAACCCTCAGTTTCGGAACAACCTCGATGTTAGCACGCTGACGAGACAAGTGCGAAAATCGAACGTCGACTGAAATTACACCGACTTTTTTTCTGAAGAATCAGACTAACGTACACACTTATCGGAGCGTACGTATGTTTATCAACATTTTCACCTGTTTAGCTGAGTAAAACCTCCCCGTATCGTACCTAAGCATTGTAAGAACTTGAGCATGACACTTTGGTCTGCAGATGTGAAGCATCCGTTGGACAGAGTTGCTGCTGGAGGCCATCACTTTCCTGCAGCAACAAAAAGCACGACAGATATTTCGGACAATGTGCGAGCACAAATCCTGCCCTGGTCATGGGTCCAGCTTACTTTAGGTGGACATTGTCCAGTGTCAGTGAGTGATGATGATAGTAAGAATAAGCTCATAAGACCAGTTCTGCACCACTAATGCGGGTCTCTCACTCGGTTTGCAACGCAAGTAATTGACACCTTTGCCGGGAGAAGAGGAACAATTGCCGGCGATGACGTTGATGTTCAAGTACTGCGCGTGTGCGGGCGCACAGTTGGATCCCGTCACCCCCGCCCATCCCGTCCACCTGTGTCGTGTTTGCCACTACTCATGCAAATACAATGGTGATTCTTTTTCAATTGAACTGTTGACAGCAGCTTGAACAATTGGGGAAAAAACTCTCATATTACCCACCTGCATTGTTCTCCCCCCCCCCGTCCCCCTTCCCCTTGGTACTCCGGGTTTCAGTTGCCAGATAGAACTCAGCAAAGATGAAGTGCGTGCTGTTAGTGGCTGGGCATGATTCCGTCCTCCAAGACGAGATCAGGGCAGATGAGACCGGGAACTACGCCCACTTGGAGGGCGTGCCCAAGGCCTTGATGCCTGGGGTGGGGGGGAAAAGGCTTCTCGACTACTGGTGGGACATCATCAAGAACAGACAACTCTTCTCCGAGGTAAATATGCTATAAATGCCTGTAAAAAACTGATCCCCAATGCTTCCTCAATAGCTGCTTGAAATAAGAAAAGCTTTAAATTACATTCAAGTTGGACCATCCAACGTGATTGTACATTTTGGACTAAAGAAAGTTACCACACCCACCGAGGACAAGCCGAGCTTTTTCCCAGTTGTTATGAACATCAGTAACTGTTCTCTAATGCCCATAAGATCCTTCTCACAGCAGTCCTGTTTACGAATACACTGCAATTAAATACACTGTAAAAGATATTATGCTTTGCACAACTCGACGTGTTACTTTTTTCATCCCAGGTTTTTCTCGTGACAAATGCTGACAAGTTTAAGCACTTTGAGCGTTGGGCCAGTGCCTCTGAGTTTCCAGCTACCAATGTCTTGAACGATGGAACCTCCTCGCATGAGTCCAGACTTGGATCTGTCGCCGATCTTGCACTCTGTCTCAGGGCGAGAGGGCTTGGCCACGAGGACGTGTGCGTCATTGCCGGAGACATGATGTTTCAGGTGTGAAGACTGCTTGGGCCTTGATTAGACTAGAAGGCCTTCAAGATACAAGCTTCATTTTCAATCTTGCCCATTTTATAGGGAAAATTGAAGGTGCTTCTTGCTGAACGTACCTACACGTGCGTGCTGAAGCCTGACAGGATTCAGTGTACTGTACCTGTGAGATACATCGAGATAAAATTATTTTACAGGATCAAAATTTTGACCTGAACCATGTGATAAACTTTCATCTATCTCGACCAGACGGTGATACTGCAATCTACTATGAATTGGATCCCGTCGAGAGTATCTCGAGCAGAGGCATCGTGGAAATCTGCCAGTTCACGAACAAAATTGTGAGGTAATTCCATGGTACTCTTGTCTTGTACTCAGAGGTGTGAACCGTGAGATTGAGGTGCTCCATTACAGATTCTACGAAAAGCCCAAGGAGAATGAAACCACATCGAGGAATGCCAGCGTCGTGTTCTACTGTTTCAGAGAAAGCACTTTGCCCTCTATAGAGAAGTACATCAGCATCACCATCATTGTTCGTTTGCTTCACCGAATACATTTCATTGACCAGGTTTGAACTCACCTGTAAACTTTTCATGCTTAAGCACATATCTTTCAGGTATCTCACTCTGTTTCCCCGGGTGTCCGAGCGCTCCATGGGCCAGCTGTTGCGTTGGCTCATCAATGAACAGGAATGCACATTCTATGGACTGAAGTTGCCAACAGGGTTCCAAATGATTGGCCAGACTAACCTCCGGTCATATGAAGAATGGCTCAAGTACTTTGGCGCTCACTCCCAGGACAAGGTATCAAAGAAGAAGGTCACCAAGAGAGCATATGCCAGAATTGGGGTGAGTTTATCACTGTAACACATGCGGATTCATATCCACGAGTATAGTAAGAATGTAGTGGCACTGTACAAAGTTGCTGCCAGACTGAGAAGGTTGAAAATGGCTGTAGCTCATGTTGAAGGTCCATCTCTATTCATGCAGTCTCCCTTTCCAATGCAGCTGGTGGGCAATCCCTCTGATGGCTTCTTTGGCAAGACCATCTCCCTGTCGATCCGTAACTTCTGGGCTGAGGTGTCTATTTCAGAGAGTGCCAAGCTTGTCCTTACCCCACACCCTCTCTGCGATCCCACAGAATTTGGCAGTCTGGCCGACTTGCATGGAATCTCCTCCAAGGAGGGCTACCTCGGAGGACTCAGGCTACTGCAGGTGCTGGAAGGAAATTAACCTGCAAGATTCAGATCTACATTATATCACATGAACAAAAATAGGCTACCTGCAAGAAGTTCTTCCACTATTGTTCGCGCAAGGGAATAGCGTTGGCCAAGAGAAACTTCACCATCAAGTACGACACTAATGTTCCCAGACAAGTAGGTTGTGTGTAGTCAAACCAGTCCTGCTGATTAGTGTAATAAAGAATGCTTTTTTCTAGGTGGGATTGGCTGGCAGCAGTGCCATTGTGACGGCTACTCTCAAGTGTCTCATGTCGTTCTTTCAGCTCAATGAGTCCGACCTGCCAAAGGTATTATTCATTTTTGTCATCATCAGCACCTCTTGGCTACTGAGCCATTGCGTTCACTCGTATTATAGGAGCTGCAACCACAATTCATTCTCGAGGTGGAGGTTGCTGAACTTCGCATCAATGCAGGTCTTCAGGACAGAGTAGTTCAGGTATGCTAAAATTACATTGCCGTCTAGTTGACCAGGTACATGTGCATAAGTAATGGCAATTTGTAGGTCTATGAAGGATTGGTTTCTATGGACTTCTCAAAAGAAATTATGGACAAGCAAGGCTACGGCGATTATGAGAACATCTCTATCAAGGCAGAGGAATTTCCATTGTTCTTCCTCTGCTACCTGAGTGACCCCAGTGACTCTGGAAGAATCCACTCCACAGTCAGGCAGAGATTTGACTCTGGAGATGAGGTAAATGTGTTTTTATTTCTTTATAGTTAGTGCCACTGTTATTTAAAAGGGACACACGTAGTATGATCTGAGTTGTATGATTTCAGGTCGTGGTAGCTGGCATGAAACGTTTTGCCGCCTTGACCACTGAGGCCATGGAGGCCTTATCTGCACGTGATTGGACTCACTTTGCTTCACTCATGGACGAGAACTTCCAGCTCAGGAGGAGTCTCTACGGCAATGACTGCATTGGTCAGACCAACCTTAGAATGGCAGAACTGGGAAAGAAATATGGAGCGGCATGCAAGTTCCCAGGTGAGACCAAACACAATGTGTGTCTATAAACATGCACGTACACATAATGTCATGCTGCTCTCTGCACATCTAACTGTCACATGTCTGCCATCATAGGTAGCGGAGGGGCCATTGTGGGCCTGTTGCCCGATTCCAGTACCTTTGAAGAGATGAAAAAGGATTATGAAAACGAGGGCTTTGTTGTCACCAAGGTCATTCCAAATATCAAATGAGATTTTTTATTTTTGTACCTGATGTGTGCCTAATGTGAGGTTTGTTGTTATAGACGCACTTTAATCATTATCACATGCGATGTTTTTACTCACAGTTACACCTGATCAGATAAATTACAGGAGATGACTCTAAAGACTCTGCTTAAAGCTTCCTAAAGACGGTTTACTTATGTGTCGAGCTTGAAAAGCGACTTAAGAGCATTTATCTCAGAGTCGTAGGTCGGTCACACAACCTCTCCCTGTCACAGGCCCCCGTGCCTCCGTCGTCACTGGTGTAACCTTAATGACAGGAAAACAGATTTACCACATACGGCGACATCTCTCCTGATCGATTCTTGAACTCCAGGACTGCGAACATAGTAGTGCTTGCCACCACTGACGAGTTGACTTCTCTGGGGAGACGCATGGGAACTGGCGAATGCTTGACTTGGGCAGGGGAAAGAAATACACAGGTGTGGCCGTATTTTTGCCTCACCAGTTTGTTGTGACGCATGACTCGTATGCCTGTTTTCCTTCCAAGGAGAAGAAGATGGTTCCAGGCCAGAATGTGGAGTCCGTGTGGTCCTGCCTTCAACCCATAGGTCGTGCCGCTCCCAAACAGGCATTGACGCATGAAGGACAGAAAGAGGATGTAAGTGACTGCCCTGTAACTGGTCCTGTTGACCGACTGTATGACAAAAGTGTTCCTTCTGCAAGTCATTCCTTCTAAGTATACCAACTTGGAACTAATGAAGGTCAGCGTTGAGCACCACTCCACTGCATTCTACTTCAAGTAACAGAAACGAGAAACATGGGAAGACAGGGACTGGATTGAGTCACATCAAAGGTTGCCAGACCCAGAGAGAAGTATAGACATGTCTATACTTCTCTCTGGTCAGACCTTTTCGAGTTCGGCGACAGATTTAAGCTGATGTCTCATGATAAACTCTGAGGTGGCCGAATCACTCAGCAAAGGAGAGAACCCGTTGACAACTGACAAATACAAGAGAACAGTTCTACAGGAGTTGGGTCAGCTGTGAAAGCAACTTTGAATAATATTGTTGAGGTCGTCCATGCTAAGCTCATGAGTGACAATCTCAAGAATGACTCCTGTTATATCTGAAGCCAACATACAGAGTACTAATTTGTATAGGTACTTTCATGTGTGGGTCTCAAATGCATCCCTTCATTTACCTCACATGACCAGCCAAGATTCATGGTAATCCATGACTCCAAAATGAGTTCGGTCTTTAACTCTGGTAACGCACATTTCAGGACATATACATAAGGACAAACTTTCATTTCAAGTGCACTAGCATGGCCAATGGATTCTCCAGGTATCTCTTCCACTCATTGCTGAATCTGGCGACTGTTGCGCCGTCCAGGACCCGATGGTCAGCAGACCAACTGACATTCATGATGTACACCTCCACAACTTGGCCGTTGTCTCCGAATCTAGGGAGCTTCTGTATGCGTCCACAGGCCCCTATGGCGACCTCTGGCGGAGCAATGACAGGACTAGCGTAAGTTCCTCCTATGCTGCCAATGTTAGATAGGCTAAGAGTTCCACCCTGCAGATCTTCCTTCGTCAACTTGCCCCTCTGGCCCAGCTCAGAGAGCCGAGCAAGCTCATCTGCTATCTGGACAATGGACAAATCTTGTACTCTGTGCACCACTGGCACTGTCAATCCGAGTGGGGTGTCCATGGCCACGCTGAGGTTGTGGGAAGCTCGGAATAACAAAATTTCTCGCTCACCATCAACAGAACAGTTCAGCCGAGGGTATTTGAGCAAGGCAAGAGAAGCAGCCTTCAACACAAATGGGACGTACGAAAGTCGCAGCTCTGGCTCAGTTGACTTAAGCTCCTTCCTAAGGCGAACAAGGGCAGTCATGTCCACCTCATCGTTGTAGCAGAAGTGGGGTATCTGCAGCGACTCGGACATCTTGCGATACATAGCTCGAGTGAATGCATCAAATGGCACCTCATGATCATTTTCGGCTGCAGGAGGCCGAGCCTTTGGAAGTGCTGGCTTTGGTGGCACTGGTGGCACCTTATGAGGAGGTCGCAAAGGCAAGGCCTTCTCCACATGTTTCTTAGCATCCAACTGCTCCATGAAGTGGATGACGTCCTCCTTCATTACCCTGCCATCCTTACCCGTGCCAGGAATGTCACGGAGATTCAAGTTATGTTCTGCGGCCATCCGCCGGACTGCTGGGGTTGCAAGTGCTCGCTTCATAAACTTGCTACTGCCACTTTCATCCTCTGATGACGAAGAAGAACTCGAGGAGGTGTTTTCCACAGTGATCGCTTCATTTTCTTGCACGTCCACATCTTGGGGCTCACCCTCAACCTCGATATCCACCAGTGGATCTCCAGTCTGAGCAATCTCATCAACCTGTTCAAAAATGTTTTTCTTTGACACTAGTTGTGAAACGTTGTTACACCTTCCTCTAGCTCTTGTCCACCCAATTGATCATAGGTATGTCATAAGCGTACCTTGTAGTGCAATTTCTTGATGATGCCATCGAATCTAGATGTGATTGTGACACTGGCCTTGTCAGACTGCACCTCGCAAATCTGGTCGAACTGAGCGACAGGATCCCCAACTTGTACGAACCATTCTTTGACAGTAACCTGTATTGAAAGGATAAACCTGGGTCAGAATCAAGTACATCGCACGAAGAATGAAGTAAAGTGAAAATAGCATAAGGGATACTGTAAAGGGGGGGAATGTAATATAATCTGGTGTACGTGGTTCAGAAGCAGAAGTAAATAATTTTTCTATTCTACCGCCATAAAGTACAGTAGATCTTCATGATCGGGATTTCAACAACACAGAATAGGGATATAAGCGCCCACAAGCCAAGATGCAAATTATAACCTAATGTCTGATTTTTTTCTCTTTGCAAAAAACAAGACGATAAAGTTCTATATTTGCATGCACGGAAAGAATTTCACCATTTCCGTCCGTAGTAAAAAGAAAAGGAGAGAAGTATCCAGACGTTTAATGCTCAACGTCCGGAAAATACAGTTTTTACCTAACTCCTAAATAGAGATCCATACTAGGTAAAATCCTCCATCACTTCTACGCGTACCTCCTTGATTCCCTCGCCAATGTCGCTGAGGTGAAATTGCACAATCTCCCCGCCCAGCACCCGACTGCGATGAAGGAACCGGACGCCACCGGGGTTCGTCGTCCGGAGCTTCGGAATCTGGGTCTCTCCGTGGCAAGGACGCAGCGACCGGCGGCAGGGAAGTGACGACGAGAAGGACACAGCGAGCCTAGGCCGTCGGTACAGCCGAGGCAGCAACCTGCAGGGTCCCAGCATTCTAGCTATCCTCACCGCATCTCCACGTCTCAAGATGGACCCCGAAGTTCCCGGTGGACTCCTACGTCGACTCCGCTTACTTCTTGACAATCAACTCGCCTGCTTCGCCACTAGGGATGCACACGGGTCGGCCCGAGCCCGCAATACCTGCATACTCGACGGATATTTCGTCGACCCGACCCAACCCGACCCAAGAAATTGGATGCTCGAAAATTCTTGAACAGGGGGGTTGATCCGCGAGTCTGGTCGGGTCGCAGTACATAGATGACTTATAAGTAGAGTCCAGCAAAATAGGAGATTTCATCACAGACAAGTGTGCCTCTGTAGTGGTTGGACCATAAAGAAGGAAACGTCCTTTATGGTTGTACTGAGTACAATCTGCCGACCTGACTTGTGGTGCAGTAAGCAGTCTTTGACAAACCACATATTTAGTCAAACAGCTATGAACTCGCCTATACCAGTCGATCACTTATTATATCATCCGATAATACCCGCAATTTGGCCCGACCCGACCCATCCCTATTCGCCACAGCTGATCCGACCGAGCGAGAGTGGGAGAAAGCACAAGTGGCTTCTGTCATTACAAGTGCGACACTGGCGCCAATGCGGGCTAGCGAAGCATTTTGGGGTGGAAACATTAGAGAACGAAAGAAGGGCATAGGGAAGACCCTCCCCGAGAAACGATCACGGCTGATTTGGCCGAAAGAGCAGAGTTGCCATTATGTACAAGTACATATAATTAATCCTTGCAAATCAAGTGATGGTTGGATGATCATAAATACCTAAAAATTATCCAAAAAGGGAACCTTGCACTTGTGCTTTGTTTACCATTTTTGTCCTGATGACAGAGTTGCTGCTTATCATGAAAAATGTAGCATAGAATCTCCAGTCATGACTTTGAACCAGTCAAACATCTCGATGCAGTTTTGTCACCCTCCTTGGCACACTTTGTGCACTGTTGCCCTGACCAACAGGCAGGCCCGGCAGAGGGTCTTCCCTCTATACTAATTTCTATAATGTAGAAACCACTCAGCTGACAACTCAGCTCATAAACTGGGATGAATTGTTGTTCATCTTGTGCATGCATGCCTGTGGCACATGGACACTTTTGTCTCCATGATATCCTTCGGTGAGGAACTTCGGCGGCTCGCCCAGTTGAAAGATGAGCATTGTGTGTTCCTCTGAGGGGATGCTCTGCTCTAGAAAAAAATGATGGTGGTCGTGATGATGACAATGGTCATGAGGGCAACGATGGCCATGATGACAAACGACAATGCTCATGATGATGACAATGATCATGATGATGACAATGGCCCCGACAGGCGACAGCGAGAGGCTTTCGCTCACCGACAGGAGCATTCGGTTGTGCTTCATTGTTCTTGTTTACATACCCCAAGTTGCA
>JAAUXU010115623.1_pt1 | contig 26808 bp, 35 predicted proteins | sample 7278151 | NCBI WGS metagenome assembly JAAUXU01 (sample SAMN14350113, study PRJNA611818) | marine sediment metagenome | isolation source: surface marine sediment (1.8m) | place: French Polynesia: Moorea | collected 2018-08
CTCGTAGATACGCAAAGTGCCCACTTCTTGTAGAGCAGCTTCGCTAGGGCTGGCAAAGGTGTTTCTGTAACTTCCTGGCCTCACTTCAAGTGAAGATTTGAGGACAGAGATCTCTTGTAGTAGCGTTGTTTTCTCTCCGACCTGCTTTTCCAGCTCTTCCGCCTGGTTCTGAAGTTTACCTTCAAGATCTTCTACCAGCTGGTGGTAGCGTGAAAGCTCCTGTACGGTGCAGATAATCCAAGAATGGGATCAGTCGTATGTAGCGCACAATTGTAATAAGCATTTCTCTAACCTGTTGACATGCTTGAATGTACTCCAGCTCCTCTCCTCTGCCCCGCATCTTCTTCAGTTCGCTGTAAAGTGTTCTCTGCCGCTCGAGGTCCTCGACAAGTCGTTCTTTTTCACTGGCGGTTTCCTCCAACTTTACCTCCAACTCTCTCACGTGCTCGTGGAGGCTCGAGTTCTGTTGGGCTCTTAGAGTGTCTACGGACTCTAGCTTTAATGCCTCGGACTCTTCCTTCATGTCTAGGACCTGTGTGAAGGGCAAGAGGTTGATGTATTGTTGCAAACTATTTATTTGAAGACGAGTCGTCGCCGCCCAGATCGTCGATCAGAATCTGCTCATCTTCTGAGCTGCAGTCACAAGTAAGCGTGTCGGAATCTTCATCGTCGTCCGCCACTTCCAAGTCGAGCAAAGCCTCTTTTACCTGTCCCCGTAGACAAGAGATGTCGATCTCACGCTGCTGGATCAATTCCTCGCGCTCTTTGAGGTCGCGCTTCATCAAGAGGACCTCCTCGTTCTTCCTTTTGATCACTTCTGAAACGTTTTGGAGCATCGAGTGCTGCATGGGGGTGAAAATCAACCTTTTAAAGTTCTTACCTTCTGCATTCGCCAGCTCATTCTTAAGATCTGCGATTTGAGTCTTGATCACCTCGTCGTTAGTGGCGGAGGCTTCCATATTCTGCACTAGGGCAGATAGATGTTCAGCCTCTCTTGTCCTTGCTTCTAAGGCCTCCTGAAGGTAGGCAATATTTTTCCTTAGACTGATGCCTGCAACGATTCGTCGTTGTAACATCTTCATTACTGGCGGGTACTTTTGGATACACAGGACGAAGTCATGCGTGATCAAGCACTACTTCTCTTACCCTCGTTGGACATTGCCTCCAGGTTGTTCTCCAGCGTCTCCATCTTTCCTCGGACTGTGCTAAGCTCGTCGTCTGAAGCAGACTTCCTGGCCCTAGCTTCAATCAGCTCTTGCTTCAGATATGCAACCTCCTCGCGCAAGCAGTCGATGCCCTTCTTCTGCTCAGAGATGCACTCTATGTCCTCCGGCGAGCGCTTTACGACCACCTGGGATTTTTGTCGCTCAATGACCGAGCGAGCTTCGGTCAGCTCAGCCTCTAGAGATTCGATACGCCACTGTTGCTCCTACGGGCAATACAACGCATTTACAATAGTTGTGTATGATCTTTCATATTAGTCGGTAGCCACATTACACTGCATGCGTACATACTTTGCATACATCCGTACACTACATAGGTACCGTATACTATCATGTATACCTGATGTTTCTTATCCATCTCCCTCTCCTTGATGAGTATCCTCTCGACCTCTGCATGTGAATACACCTCTTCTGCCTCCAGGCACTTGATTCTGTTGAGCAGGTTCACCTCATTGCTCGTCACTTCGTGCAGTTGTTCTTTGATTTTGGTCCTCTCCTCCAAGAAGATCTCCTCCTGCTTATGCAACTCTCCCGTGTAGTGCTCCACCAGTTCCGCTTTCTCACTCTCGAACTTCTTGGTCAGCTCAGAAACGCGTTCGTCATGCTCGATCTTGTTATGGTGAAGCTCATCTTGCAAATCCTTGTTTTTCTCCTCCATGTCGTCAAGATCCTTCTTCTGGAGCTGACACGCCTTTTTCAAGGTAAGGATCTCCACGGCATTTTGCTGCTGCTGCCGCACTAAATCCTGACGAGTCTTGTCAGCGACTGCGTTGTCACTCTCCAATTCTCGAATCTTCTTCTGTAGGTTCAGATTCTCTTTGGTCACCTGAAGGTCAAAGATCAAATCGAGCTCATGCGTGCATCTCAAGATACAGTACAGTGAAGCATCCTGTTATACCTTCTCAAATGCTTCGACGTCAAAATTAGCGTTTACTCCCTCCCTCTCCTCGTAGAGCTGCGTCAGTTCCTGCTTCATCTTCTCAAAGAGCTTTAACATGTCGGTGTGTGTCTTGCCAATACTATTGGCCACCATGGTGCGGATCCTCACTAGCTTGTCTTCCAGTAACTTCTCTCTGGTGAGCGCTTCCTGCAGCGTAAGCGTTATGGAGTGAAGATCGTCGTGGGTGTCGCTTGGCCGGAACAGTCGAGACTCCGACGGACGGGGTTCAACCTCGTTACCGTCTGGATAGAAGAGAACCAACTTGGCCACGATGCATTTCTGCGTAACTTGGCGGGTCTAAGAGAAAATTGCTGCACGTAAGTGTTCATTTCAACACACATGTTGCCTGCACTTCGTATTCAAGACATTAGTCATGTGGAAGCTACCTTGTCCACTACGTCAGATCCAAATCTGAGCACGTCGCCCGTGTAAATCCTTGTGAGCTTCGACTCCTCTCCACTTTTGCTAAGCCTAATGTTGTTGACGAAGCTACCGTTGCTGCTACCAGTGTCAACCAGGAAGAACTTCTCCTCCTCGAACATGAGCAAGGCGTGCTGCTTGGACAGAACCTTGCAGTCGAAGAAGGCATTGCCAGCTTCAGCCTGAAGAGTGGATCATTCTGAGTCGTTCACCAGCTCTGACAGAGAGCACGACAAAAAGGACAGTCAGTGATCTCCGTGATAATCGTACCTGGTCTTCTTTATGGCTCCGACCGATTTTGGCAGGCACATCTAGAAGCAGAACGCGATCCTCGAAGGGGTGTGAATTGATTTTGGCCGATACTATTGCCTTGGCAGTCATCTTTAGAACCTCGACAGGGACTGCAGCACGTGTAAAGTGCTGCTCATTGGCTTATTTTCACTACTCTCACTGCGATTGAATGAGCTGGTGTTGCATTACTTGTACTGCTGCCCACACTTTCTCTTCTTGGCCATCCTCCAACGTACACACTTGCATGAAGATAGAGGTTATAGGAGTCTCTACGCTGATCGGTGCGTCGAAGAACGGACTAATGAATACAGCACAACGTAGTGAACCACATATTATTATTAAGTCATATCGACATATAATCTTGATGAGCGAAACTAAGTGATGCATTCGCTATCAAGTGTAAAACTTGTGTAAAAATCACTTTTTTGCCTTGCTGTCTATCACAGGTAGGAAGTAGTTTCCTCTTCTTATATCAAGGACAACTGGGCCTCTGCCAATTGGGGCCTCAACACCTAATTGGCCCTCGACCACCTCAAGCCCTGCAAAGCGGTCTTCAGACAACTGGGTCGATTGTATGCTAGCAAATTTCTTTTGCTCTTTCCTCAGTCGACGTGATGAAGATGGCCCTAAGGTATTTCTGCGCATCTTCTTCGTCTTGTTCAGTACAATTTCACGGAGTCTTTGTCGTCTGCACATCATATTATGCTGCTGCATTGGTTATTTTACTGACTTCGCATTCAATAGATATGTCTTTTGCAGTTTTCTAAACATAATCGACTTAAGAACAGAATTAAAGAAATTGTAAAACCCTTTCCGTAATTGGTAGTTGGTCTTTACACTGAGCTGTGAAGGGAGCACTCTAGACGGTTGCGACAAGTGGACAAGTTCGTCAAGTCTTAAGGATAGAGTAAGCAACTTAGGACGTCATTGCGTTGAGCTGCACGTGGAAAGGTGCGTGACAGTTCCTTGAACAGATTTGTCCCCACTTGCAGCGTATAGGCCTGGAACTCAAAGGCCTACGTGGACAACAATCGTGATATCACTATTCATAGGTCTTGAGAACGTCTGGACGACAAAGCCCCTGGATTCATGACTGATCCTCTTGTCATGGATGACATTGCAAATTGAGCTTGAACTTCAAAGTCTATGAAGACGTTTGCTCGTTGTTCTGCCCTTCTAATCTTTTTCTCCGGAATAAATTTTCTTTGGCAAGGCTCAAAGCACTTCATTCGGCACCTCTCCCAGGATGATGCCAACATGGCTCTTATGATAGTCAGCTCAGATTCCCTGGAGTCTCATGAAACCTACACAGGTTTCATAGTTAAACGGTACCCCGCTAATCGACGGTAGATGCTCGTCTCCAGGATGGAGGTCATGGCAAACCCCTTCCTTTGGTCTTGGAAAAACGTTCTGGGAGGTAGCAGCAGGATTTAAACTGAAGACTTCAAAATGACCCAGTTGCACCTGAGCTACGGCTATAGAACTGGACGTTCCGGTATTTTAGCACCTACTCTACGTGCAAGTCTCTGCAATTCAAAAAAGAAAATATAAAATACACCTTTCACCAAGATTCAAGCCCTTGACCTAGAATTACGTGTAGCTGCCAACAATCTTACAGAATGAGGGATACGTGATTTCCAATGTCCCAATTGGAAAAGAGCAGTTGTCCAAGGACCCATTTGCATGATGTAGATGCTCCAGGTGTTACTGGCCGCTGTCCAAATGGCATAGGCAGAGTTACCCCTCCACTCTCTTTTCGTATTGAGCACGCACTAAGCACACTACACAAATGGTAGGAATGTCACTGGTACAGGCACTGCTCCAGAAGGAACTCTCGAAAGTTTGGCCCCAATTTAGAATTTAGCTTGAAATTTGAGGACCCTTGATTGGACGACTGTCTTAAGATCCCCTTCCTATTTGTGGAAATAACGCCGCTGCCGATATATTGTCCCCTCCTCCAGCTGTCTGCTTGGCCTGTGAGCACACAAGGTTGGGTGCGATGCAAACCTCCAAGTCGAGGTCCGCTTCAGTCCAACAGGCCACTGGACGACTCTCGTTGAAGGGGATCCGGACACCCTCGTTCATGGCAGAAGTGGAGAAGCTGTCATCCATGATTATGAAAGCCTTGTCAAGGTCAACCTGTACGTACAGTAGTAAGACATTTGTAGGACATTTGCGTGAATGAGCCAATGGCCACTTACTCTGGTGGAAGCACAGACGTGTCGATTGGCAGTGAGGCTGGCCTTTGCAGCAGCCTGCCTTGTATTCTTCCAGGCAGAGCCTCTTTTCACCATTATTGCTTGGTAGGCCAGAGTGTGGATATGCAACCTTGTCAAAGGCCGAGGTTTGCCCTTCTCGTATTCGCTGACCGACAACATTTGAAAAATTTCTCTCATTTGATCTGAAACGCGAAGAAGCCTGGTCAAGGAGGGTGAAAATCCGACAATCAGATGCTCCCATTACCCAACACGACTGCAATCCTCGGGTTGGAGTCCGACACGTAACTGACGTTGCCGTCCTTGAGAATTGAGTGTAGGTTTGGAAGCTCCTGCTCGTTCATGCCCAGGGAGTCCGCATAAGGGATAACCTCATGCGCCAGTTCCAGTAGTAGTGATTCTTCGACAAACGACGCCATCTCGAAGTGGATGCGCGTCTTGGCAAAGTTTTGGGCTGTCATCTGAGTCTGGATTTTGCGCAGGCGGTCCCGCCGCACGTCAGGCGGGAAGGGGAAGTTGTCCATCATCTGCAGCCCGCTGACGACCAGGATGTCTGGCTCAAAATCAGTTAGAGCGGTGCCAAAGTCCTCCAGGGAACTCACGGTCGGGTTGTTTACGTCGCTGTGAATTATGAACCTAGCGAAGACCACACGTACATGACTTTGTGCCGTAGGAGGTGCACTCGAATTAGCTTTAAAAGAAATCGACTCAGACCTCTACTACTGGTACACGAAATAAAGTCATGGGTTTAAACCCATGGAAGGATTTTTGTCGATGACTCAGAATTGGTTGAGAAGTACTGGTTCATGACAATGAGACACAAGTCAGCAGTCATCACTTCGCATCACATTAGGGGGAAGTACTTAACACACAAGAGATAAGAGAAATTTAGCTAGTCTTAGCCGCTTTTAAGTTACTCGTGGCAGTCATTTAAAGTGAGGACGGAAAATTTTGCATCTGAGTACTTTTGTGACAAACAGCAAGTGCAAGTACTTTTGTGTCAGGCCGCTCATATCACACTGCACAAAGCCTCAACTCTTTCTCCACGTCTTTTCCGAAGTGGCAACACGTCAGTCGCTGCTAAGGCCATAAACAGTGGCCACATCAAGGTGCACACACAAAACGTGATTGCGTGAACATATGACACATGTACACAAACCCAAACGTTACCTGTTTGCTCTTGGGGACCTATATGGTCCCCACTCCTCGTTCCGCTTGTACTCCAAGATGAGATGCACGTCGTCCTCTTGCACTATGCTCGTCCCAGCCGCCATCACGTTGGGAGGAAGACTTCTCTTCAGGGTCTCGGTCATCTTTGCAGCCAGCAGCACGTCTGCTCCTTCACGCGAGAACCTCAGAGCCATCACCTGGAATGATATGGGCAGTGACGGGACTCCTGCCACTCACAAAGCAGTTACCGGAGCATTCCCGCCGACTGCTTCCCGGTGCTCCTTCGTCCTGGCCAACTTAACGACGTCGTCGAAAACTCCCCGGTCGGATACAAATCGTCTGAAGCCGAGAGGACGATACTGAGTTTCAAAGTGAGGCTTTACTCAGATAAGACTAAATATGTCTTACTCTGCCGCAGCACCGTGCTGGAAGAAGTACGCGAACATCTCGTACAGCTGAGTCCTGTCCCCGATATGGTTGTAGTGCCTGGGCTTTTCGGGGACGGCGACGTCTTCCAAAAGGTCCGCAGCGTTGACGAAGACGTCTGTGCAGGACCCGTAGCCTATGGCCACTCGCGGCCTTGGCAACAGGGTCTCAGAGATCTGAGTTTCCTGCGTGAGCAGGGAATCTAGCACAGCCGACATCCTCGAGCGCAGGATGTCTTCGTCCAAGTTGCGTTTGTAGAAGACCGCGAGTAGTGCCATGCCGAGCGCCAGCAGCGCCGACACCCCCACTTTCGTGGACGTGGACGCCATGCCCACGAACGTTCACTGATGACGCATGAACGACGACGACGCAGTTATGGCCTTGATTTCTCGTTAAGTCACGCTGTAAAGGACCGACTGTTGCATGAATGCATGCACCGAACTGAACCGAGCACGACTGAAGGCCGCTTCTGCTGCTTCTGCTGCTTCCGCTGCCTGAGTGCCTGAGAGGAACGGAATCTCACTTGGAGCTGATTAAGAGGGGGACAACAAGGTAAATACAAGGTGTATTCATACTATTGTTATCCTAGTAATCCACAATGTGGACCCACCCATCCGCCCCTAGGGGGCATCAGAGGATCGGCTTGATTTACTTTTTGTGAACTGGATTTATCAATGCACTTTTTCTTCCGCCAGATGGCGTTGCATGTGTGCAGTGCAGTGATAAGCTGCACCAGGAGGTGCACAAACTCTGCTGGGTTAGATTTTCTTATGAACAGAGGTATTTACAAGTGACCAATTGTGGGATTTGACTTTTATCAGTGCTGAAAGATTTTGGAGTTAGCGGTAAAAGTCTGATTCATGAGTAGATAAGAACAAAAGCTCTGCAAAATCATGCAACAGAAGCACATTCATCCTGGCCGTTGTGGTTTCGAAGTGGGGAGCGGTCAACACGTGATAAGCAGCCCATTGCAAATTATACATAATAAGAGACCAATGAAACAAGAAATAAGAATAAAAATTCATCATCCCAGTCTCTCTCATTGCCCATTGAACGTTACAAGATAATTTTGACTTTGACTTTCTCAATCTCATGGTAGGCTCATTTCTAAATTGATCAGCCGATGCTGCACCGAATAGTGCCGAGTGTATCCTGACATTACCTGAGGGATAACTCTAATTCTCAAAGCAGAGACGAAAGGTGTAAGAAATCAAAATATAGACACAAACCACAAGCTGGAATCTGAAGCCTCATGCTAGCCACTCTAATCTAATCCTAGGATGTCTGTACCTATGCTTACCCCGTTGAGCCTCTCAAATTTGTGCTGTGCTTGGATAAAACTGCTTCATTTAGAAAAGTCAGCAAGAGAAGAGACCCCGGGGAAACTGGCTCTGTTTCTGACATCAGAGAATGAAAAGGTGACATTTATTTAAGGAGCTTCTGTTCCCTCCGAATTGACATTCCTCTAGTCATGCCAGTACGTCAAAAGTCCAGTCCAACGTCTCTTCCTCCTCCTCTGTCGCGCTCATCTCTATGGTCGCTGCAGTCGAAGCTGACGTAGTTTTCAACCTTGTGCCAAAAGAGAGCAAAAGCACCGGGGAAGTTTCTACTCGACGAAGAACCCAACCTCGATGTAGATGTCTGCACGCCGTTTCCGGCGTCGCTCTGCCCTAGTCCAGCCTAGGGACAGATCAAGTTGAAGCTTCGTGGCTGAAGTGCACAGCGGAAGTTTCTACGAAGAAGAGGAACGCAACCTAGATATCAGTTTCGGCACGGCGTTTCCGGCGTCGTATCTTTGACTGCAGTCAGCGGGTGACGTAACCGTCGGGACAACAAGCTGGTTGGACTAGAAGGCCTTTAAATTCAGATGGGATCGGCGAAGAGACAGAGATTATAAATTTGTGGACTTCCCGAAAAAAAAACACTTCATGTTTGCTTTTTTGTTCTTTGCAGTGCGAACCCTCGAGGGTCAACCCTCTACTGCTCAACTGCAGAACTTTTAAAGCGATCGCGTTTATGGCAAACACCACACTTGTTCCGCATTATCCGTCCATAATTTTTCGTTCCACGTGAGAGACAAAGGGAGTCGCGACTGACGAGCTTCTGCCTTTCGATTTTCCGGGCCCGATCGATGGTGGAGACGCCGAACGAGACAAAGAGCTGAAGAGGGGTTATTTTTTGCTTTCAGTTCTTCGTCTTGCACCTATTTGCTCCTCCCCCCCTCCCTCGGGGGCCTCCTCCTTATGCCTCTTGTTCCCCAAGCCCGAGTGCGTGCAAACGAAGAGCCGACTGTTCTACCTCCCGCCAGGCTTTTTTTTTTGCTCGTCGGGCCTCGGCGCAAAAAAGACGTGTTTCCTTCAGCTCTACTCCTTTGTCCGCCTCTCTCGACGCAGCCACGGGCGGGATGGCGATGACCTCTTCGAAGAGCGGGTGGTGGGTAAATACCAAATACCTCTCCTCCCCCACCTACAAGGTTGAAGGTACCCCTACATTACACGCGCTCGCACCCACGCCGTCACTAGTACAGAGCATTATTTTTTGTGCCCCAGCCCCTGCTCCTCTCTCGACGGCGACCCCGCCGCCGCCGCCGCCGCCGCGGGCGCAAAGAGCAGCTGCTACGACGTCGGCGGCAGCGACGACGACGCGCGCGCACCCACACAAAGGCCCATACTGCATCCTGCGCTAGGAAGTGGCGTCCGGGGACAGGGTGCAAAGTGACGGAGGCAAATGCAGTTTCATGATATACGGGTCAATAATCAACCTCGGTTATTCCTCGACAGACATGTGGCGGCCTCGGCAGCCTTCTCCGGCACGGCCTTTCATTGTCTTGTCTATCTGCTCCCCCTTCCTCCGGGTCGAGCGACTGTCGGTCCCGTCGGGCGTCGGCTTCCTCGGTCGATCGTTCACCCCGGTCCCTCGTCGCCGTCCATCGTGTAGCACGCAGCAACCCCCTAGGACAGGCGAGGGCGGGCGAGCTCAGCTTCCTCTCCCTCCCTGGCTTGGCCGCGGCCGTCTTTTCTTTCTCTTTTCTTTCTTTTCCTCCCTCTTTCTCTGCGGGGTTTGGTCGTCGTCGCCCTCGTCGTGGCCGTCGCCTCAGTCGTCGTCGTCGTCGTCCTCTCCTTGTTCTCTGTTCGTCTGTTCTACTTCTGCTACGAAGCAGACGCCGAGTGGCAGCTGAGGCAGCTGAGGCAACTGAGGGCAACTGGCCGAGGAAGGAGAGGAGCAGGAGAAGCGAGCGGCCAGCCGACGACGAGACTAGAGAGTGCGGCTGCCCGCGTCGCATCAGATGGGCGCCGACGCCACGCCGAGTGAGAGGCCGCCGGCTAGCGAAGGGCGACCGATCTACACAGTACACCGACGCCCCATCGTCACCATCACAAAGAAGCCCCGGTCCTCCGTCCCGGCGTCCTTCCGCATGCGCCCGACGGGAGCTTGGCCCGGCATAGGCGGCCTCGTTGTCGTCTGATGGCCGTGATCAGACGGGGCGACGACGACAGCCGGGAGCGACAGCGAGACCGCGGCCGCGGCCAGTCCATGTTCCGAGCCTCTTCCTCGGGGAACACTAGCACCACCAGCAGCCTCATGCCCACCAGGACGGCCGCCGGCGGCGGCGCGGCACCTAGCGGCGGCGGCGGCGGCGGCCAGGCGATACTGGCCGCGGCGGCGGCGGCTCACACGGCCACCTTCTTCCAGAACGCTCAGCAGCAGCAACAACAGCAGCACAACCCAAGTAAGTACTTCTGACCGAGCAAAGAGAAGTCTGGCCCAACACCATTTCCTCACGGCCTTCGTCTTCTTCTTCGTCCCCGTAGACAATGGCAACGGCGACTACCAGCCCGACCGGCCCATCGGCTACGGCGCCTTCGGCGTCGTCTGGTCCGTGACTGACCCGCGAGATGGCAAGCGGGTGGCTCTCAAGAAATTGCCCAACGTTTTCCAGAGTCTGGTCAGCTCCAAGAGAGTCTTTAGGGAGCTCAAGATGATGCGATTCTTCAAGCACGAGAATGTTCTCTCCTGTTTGGACATTTTACAGGTGTGCTCCTCGGTGCCTGTCATTAACATGATTCATTACTGTTAAACGTCCTTCTCTTACCACAGCCGCCCCATGTAGACTTTTTCCAAGAGATCTACATGATCACCGAGCTCATGCAATCCGATCTCCACAAAATCATCGTTTCTCCGCAACATCTGTCTTCAGACCACATCAAAGTGTTCCTCTACCAGATCCTGAGAGGCGTCAAGTATCTGCACTCTGCAAAGATCATTCATCGTGATATCAAGCCGGGAAATCTGCTCGTCAATTCAAACTGCGTGCTCAAGATCTGCGACTTCGGCCTGGCAAGGTGAGAGCATCGTCATATCCTTCTTCATATGCAGGCGCAGGGGCGTAACAGTAGTCATGCCCGCAGCTCAGAGTCACACCTGCATCACCTGGTGGTGCTGCCTGGCTTGTTGACGTCTGCGCTTACTTAGGTGTAGCTGGAGCAGAACGCCTTCCAGCTGGCCCGAGGTCGTGTATGCGAACAAAGTCATACGTCTATCGTTGGCTCGTAGTGCCATGAGCTGATTTCTAGATATCATGCATGCTCTATTGCACACTTGATTTTTCGAATAGGGTCGAGGAGCCGGACCGCAGCAAGCATATGACGCAGGAGGTCGTGACACAGTACTACCGCGCACCAGAAATCCTGATGGGCGCTCGCCACTACACGAACGCCGTCGACATCTGGTCGGTGGGCTGCATCTTTGGCGAGCTGTTGGGTAGGCGCATCCTGTTCCAAGCGCAGAGTCCTATCCAACAGCTCGAACTCATAACCGACCTCCTGGGGACGCCGACGCTCTCGGACATGAAGTACGCATGCGATGCAGCCAAGCGCCACATGTTGGCACGTGGCCCCAAACCGCCCTCTGTCACGGCGCTGTACACCCTGTCCGCCTCGGCCACGCACGATGCCATCCATTTACTCTGCCAGATGCTTTGCTTCGACCCCGAGAAGCGCGTCGGCGTAGCGGAGGCGCTCAACCACCCGTATCTTGACGAGGGACGTCTCCGCTATCACTCATGCATGTGCTCGTGCTGCCACAACACGACCACAGTTGCCACCTCGAACAACGCCTCAAACAGCAGCGGCGGCTCCAACGCAGGAGGACGCGGTGGCGGAGGAAGCGGGGGCGCCGGCGGCACTGTGCAGAGGCAGTACGCGGCTGACTTTGAGCCCGTGGCGGAGCGTTCCTTCGACGATGAGTGGGAGCGGGACCTGACCTGCGTGGCCAAGGTCAAGGACAAATTGCACAGGTTCATCTTAGAGCAGATCAACTCGAATCGCGTCCCGCTCTGCATCAACCCCTCGTCCGCGGCCTTCAAGAGCTTCGCCAGTTCCACCGTGGCCCATCCGAGCGAGCTCCCGCCCAGCCCCCACCACTGGGAGTAGAAAGGAAAAGCATTCATACTTTTATACACATCCCTCTCAGCAACGATGACAGCGATGCGATGAGGAAGAAGACTTAGTTTTGTTCTCGTGTAGTGAAAAGTGTCTCGTGAAAGCAACTTTTACATACTGCTACTACGTAGTTGTACCACCATCACCACCACGACCAACCCGTTCCCCTCGACCTCCTCGACCTCCTCCGACGCCTCCTCGTCCTCTGCCTTCTCCTACCCCGCCTCCTCGCCCTCCGCCTCCAACTCCTGCCCTCCCCCTACTAAGCGTTGCTGTCGTCGTCATCGTATTTGTGCGTACAATTAATGCTGGGCGTCGTCATTAGTTCAGTTGGATTCATCCGTCAAAGCGATCAACCTCTTAGGCATATTTTTTCTACTACAGCGATGGAGAGTTACTATTGGGAGCTAAGCTACACTTTCTTAGAGATGGTCATGAGTGCGAATTACTACAATCTGCAATATTTTTCCTATTCCATTTGTAGAACTTAGTCTGGTGTCATCACATAAGATTCGCAAGGTTGGGGATGAAGAAGAAAAAAGAGGCCTGGTAGGGAAAAGAGATCTCATGTTGCAAATAATTGAAAAAAAAAGTCTTGTGAAGTGTTTGTCGCCCATGCCAACTTTTGTAAAGACAACTAGATACAATAAAACTTTAAAAAAAATACTCGCAGGCCTGGCAATAGTACAGAAGTCGAGATTAACGATATTTTCGCTGCTTCGAGAGACAAAAAAATTGAGTCTTGACGTCAAAACCAGAAGTGTCCATGTGAAGATTAGGTGCATCCTTGTTTAAAGCATGCAGTCAGTCAGCGTGAATGACCCTGAACCCACGCCAAATGACTTAGTGGATTAACAAAGTCGACAAATTGGGCTTATGTTGTACTCACGTAGGCACAGTGGTTGTCGTGAGAGTTTTAACGCCACCCCTGAAAGTGGGCAAAGTTGCTCACATCTGCCGCTTGGATTAGGTCTTGGTTAAGTCTGGTTGGATCTAGATTAAGTTTGGTTGCATCTAGATTTAAGTGGATTCAGGTCTAGGTTGGGTCAATAATAAAAATGTTAAGGAGGTACCTGGTTTTTTAGGGATGGCGTTAAGCGTCAGAGTGGTTGCAGCTGCCTCAGCCAGAGCTGGAGGAGCCGCAATAACCTTCGCGCTCGTGTGTGACAGACATCACAACTGTCTGGTGGTGCTGGGGTAGCAGCAGTTGTACTATTCAATGCCGGACTTCTTGTACAATCTGCTGTACTACGAGCATATGGCAAAAAAAATGTCTAATGATTTTTTTGCTTACTCGTTGCCGACGTCTTGAGAAATGCGTGATGACAGAGATTCTTCGTCACCTTTGACTCTCCGGAGCCAACCTCCATTTACACAGCGATGCTTTGTCTTCTTGGACAAAACAAAATGAAAAGTCTGAGCCCGAAATCCCCAAGTTTTGAGGCAAACGTGGTGGCCAATTTGACTTTGCAAGTTCAGCACGTTAGAGAGGTCAAGAGCTTGAGCTCAGATCCACGAACTAACTTTGGGTACGTATGCGCAAGTGACGGCGTCAATTTACACCAAGTTCGTCTGCATCGAGAACAAAAAGGAGTCCAAGTGGCACATATCTTATTCAATCTCACTGAACCGCTGATATTCTGTTGGTGACAGTGCTCATCCGGCATCCCAGAGTCGACCCAACCTTCATGAGCCTGCGGACTGGAGTGACGATGTTTCAGCTCGCTCCATCACGACTGGGATGCAAAAGTGAATTACTGCATGATTGTAACGATATTCATCCCATCTCCACCGATAATCCGACCAAGTGACCGAAAATCCGACCGAAACGGAAAATCTTCCGACTGCGCTCCTTGGAGTTCCGGACAATGTCAAACTTGGTGCAACTCGACTTGGCCAACCCTTTGCGTAGCTACGGTAACGCTGTACAGAGCGCAACCGTATCAGCGCACAGGGGTTCGAGGACATTGGAGTTTCACCTCCAAATTATACGTAGAATTTAGCCAATCCATGAAAAGTGTCCTGAAATTTTCAAAACAATTGAAAACATGAATGGTAGCATTGGAGGAAGACAAAGTGGCAAAAAGTTCCGCTTTACAATGATCAATGACATTGACCAAGGTAAAGTTGCCTACGTGTAAGCGCAGAGGTCACACTTTGTTCACTGACTGTACACAGTACAGTACAATGCCTTCGTTGTCATGAGCGCGCAACGATGATTTTCATAGCACCTCAACCTCTTTTTTATGAACTTGTGGTCATGATCTTTCTTCTCTTCATGGCATCCAGAGAGCGCAAGACAAATCCGAACAGTTTCGTGCTACCGTCGTAAGATACAATAACATATAGAGATGAAGTCTCAGGAGAGACTTTGGTACATCTGTGTATTTACTACAGAAAGTTGAGTTTCGTCGTCACGCGTTGACATCACAATGCGTGGCCCGATTAAGCTCTACATATGGCTACATATGTTGATTGCCCCTGACCCAAAGAAAAAAGTGTGTTTTAATTGCAATTTTTTCCATTACAAGCCCTACTTTTTTCAGCCCTTTCAGCCAAGTCCTGCCTGCGCTGCCTGGCCTGCCAGTCACCTTTTTGGCACGTGCTAGTTACTTCCAATGAGAAAAGTTTTTTCTCAAAAAGTTAGATGTGCTGCTAAAAATACTTAAAATGTCTGGTACAAGCACAACAATGATGACACTTGTACTTGTACCGTACTTACTGGCCGCACAGTTCAAGTAACTGTGATATGGAGAGGAACTTCTCCAGGTGCTCCTACGTATGTTCAAAGTAGTCCTGACAGGCAGCTGACATTGTTGGAGCACATTGAATGCCAGCAGATAAATTATCCAACTAGTTATAGTGCACCTGGAAAATGTGAAACTATCCTCAAACACTGTTTCTGTGAGTTTATTAAGGTACCTACCAGGGTACCTTGAACATTTGCTGAAAGTGGTCCCCCGTTGAGGCACACAGAACTAACGCTCAAGTTTATCAAAGCTATACAGTCTGTTTATGGCAACATTTTTGTTGCTGCTGGCCAAAGCTTGAACAACTTGAACAACCATACATGTACAGAGATTCCACTGTTCTTCAGGAGAGGAAGACTACAGTACAATGGGAGGTTTCGTACAGCCTACGCTCAGGTGCAAGAGTGAGAGCCACTTAGAGAATTAGCAGACAACGAGGGCTCGCTTCACGCTTTAAGGTCTTGTAATAACTATATGTTAAATATAGACATTCTACACAAGCCCTCCTTACAGGTCGATTGAGATGAACCGTGACTCAATGTTCATTTAATGACTTAAGTAGGAGCAGCGTAACACACTGCTCCTACTTAATCTACTGCATCAAGGAAAAGGTGAGCGAGGCCTTAACGGGGAACACGTGTGACATATCACTTTTCGACGAGTCCACCTTTAACCTTGACCCTGACATGAAACCTTATTAGCGCAGTGGGACAGCAGGCAGCACGGATCTCCTCTATGGTGATTGAGGCCCACGCTGTCGTCAGTGAGGCCCTTCGGGCTTTCAAAGTTGGTGCAGATGTGATCCCCCTCCTCTCCAGAATGGCCTGCATGCTGTAGTCCTGTCTTGTTGAGGTCTGGAGAGGAAGGAGACATCTACTTTGACATTAGGCAAGTAATGCCTCGCGCTTTGTCTCAGTCACCCTGATGAAAAGCTGGATAGTTTAAGTTTAAGTTATTCACTTCACTTTCGGACAAAACTACATTTAGGGCGCCATCAAGTTTGTCCGTGGACGCAGCGCTTGTGTCCTGCACCCGCCGCTGTAGCCCCCAACATGACAAATGTAACTTTCTTAATGCTGCAGCCATGCGGACCTTCTCACACCGTTGCAAGGTTGAGGACGTAGTCACTTAAGTCGTTTACTCCACTTTTGGACAAGACGCTATATTTAAGGCGGCGCCAGCGATTGAAGCATGAAAAATCACTTGCATACCCTGGATTTCTTGCTACTGATCTCGAGGACGTTCAATTCTGGACACATCTGACCAAGATTGCATACAGAGTTTGGCCTCCATGGTCGATCGCCAGACAGCAGCAATACAGCACTAAGAATGGGGCGGTTTTTTTTTCCTAACATCGCTGAACAATCTGTGTCAATTTGAGCCAGTGTCTCTTAAGAAACAGCAAGTAGGCTCCATCCATCAGCTGTGATCACTCGATGGATTCGAAAGTGCATTTATTCTTCACATGCTTTGGAGCAATAACCTACCTATCTCGATCTAGCGTCGCTCAGTCATATCTTGGATCCTGTCGAAGATGTCTCCATATGGCTGAGGAAAAGTGTGCGTGTCGTCCACAACTTCTGTTTCCTGAGGATTGTATGTGCGAGGCCACTGATTTGACTTGGCCAGATACATTTATTGATTGTGGCAGCAAGAGTTAAGTTAGATTAATGAGCTTAGCTTAGATTACTGAGGAAGCGCAGCAGGCTTCATCATGTGTTTCAGTCGGTTCGATACTCCTTGGTTATTTTTAAAAAAAAAGGGAGCTTCCAAACGAGGTCTGACGTACCCGGCGAAGACCACCCCCGGACGTGCGTCCGTGCAGTTGGTTTTGGCATTATTTATGTGAAGAGCCTCTCGCTTGAGTCGTGTGAGTAAAAGTCGCACAAGAACAAAGACTTCAGAGCCATTGACTCTATGGCTTCAGACGTGCCAGTGAAGACTCACAACTAAGTTTAAAAGAAAAAGTCCCTCCTCAACACGTGCTACAGCCCAGAGTGTGAAATCAGACATGACCAATACTGTATAATCCTTTGGGTCTCTTCCAGAGCTCTTTTCTTTCTTCTTCTTCTTCTTCTTCTATGCAGCCACGCTGATTCGTTCGCACGCGCCCCCCATCAATGCGGGAAGAAAATTGGCCCCGGGCAACTTCCCCCTGGTCAATTTCCGCTGCCTGCGGGCCAGCCATTGACAAATTACCCATCCTCTGCGTATCACCCCACCAAGCACTTAGAGAAGTGTGTGTACACTGAATGAAGAAGCTCCTCATTTGCACAAACACAATAAGACAGCTTGAAGATAGAATTTTTCTTTTCTCTCGTCTGGCGCGACGACACCAGCAACAACGATTTCCGGAGGATGTTTCAATTTCCGCTTTTCTTCGCCGTCCGCGTGAAATTTTCCCCCAGCTTCTGGTGCCAAAGCCGGTGGGAAAGAAGAATCTCGGAGAAATGAGCACCTTGGCAATAACGGCTTGGAAGAAGCTGCGGCAATCGGCAACTTCCGTCGCATGTGAATTTTTATCGACAAAAAATCTGAGAGACTCATTCCTGTTCTCCGACGTCATTCATCAGACCACGTTTGAGGCCAACTTTTGGCAAAAGAAAAGAGAGAGAAAAAGCACACCTGAAAACACACTTTTGTCGTTCTATTGTGGCACGGTTTAATAAAGGCAAGCAAGCCCTACAATTGCATGGCAGATCGATAAAGCAAAGAAGAAAGTTTGCGTTTCTTCTTGCCAAATTGACGGTCTTCCCTAATCCCTCCCCCTCCTCCTCCCCCCCTGACAATGACAATAACTCCGACACCGTCGTTTCTTTGTTCTTACTGAGCCACATGATTTATGATATGGAGATTGTGTGATAAGGTAAAGAAGTAGGCATCTCCTGGACCGGAAATCCTCTTTATGAACAACAGTTTTCTATTGCGGCTGAGTTTTTCCTCTGCCTGGACCATTTGCTTCCTCTCCTTCCTTCCTGCCTGCCTGCCGTCCTCCTGGCTCCAGCTCATGATCCCGGTAGCCACCTGCGCACGCTCCAACGGAAAAACTCCCCTCCCCAAAGTTTATTACTGGATAGGATTTCCTCAGCATATGACGACGAAGCCGTTATTACGTGGCAACAGCAGACAGACAGTGTTGTGGCTCGTGCTCCTGAATAAGGAACGGTCATAACTGGAGTTCTCCTTCTGGTGCGCTGCGGCAATTTTTTCACTTCCTTCCGAGGGCGGTCTCTCTCTCTCTCTCTGTGTGTGTGTGTCTCGAGCGCGTGCACACTAATAGCTCAAAGGAGCGCACGCGCTATATAGCTTTAATACTTGGCCGGGGCGCCTCCTTCCATGGCTTCTTGCGCCGATGCCATGAGAAGGCCTTCTTCTACTTCTTCCTCCTCTGCTACTTGTGCGGCTTTCCGTCTGCACATGGCTCTCTCCCTCTCCCTCTCCGTGTCTCTGTCGCACACGCTCGCCGCTTCCTTCCCGTCGTCCATGGCTTGTGCTGGCAACGAAGACCGCAGCGGCGTGCGCGCACGTACACAAGAGCCTCCTGCTGCCTTGTTGGTTCGCCTCCCTCCCCTTCTTCCTCTCTCTCTCTCTCTCAGGTATCCCCTTTTCATGGGCTCAGTCGCCGCCTCCGAGTCGGACGCGCAGGAGGTACTTAACAATTCCACCTAGTACTAGTAATACCTTGCTGCTCTCTCGCTCGTCGCCCCTCTCTCTGTCCGTGGAGGCCGCCAGCTACCTCGCCCCCCTCGAAGTAGCCGGCAGCAGCCCCCGAGCGAGTGCGGCCGCAGGCAAAAGCAAGGTAGTTTAGTGTGTAGAAAGCCCGTGACAGCAAAAGCAAGGTAGTATATTATCGTGGGATCCCCACCACTACGGCGGCGACGACCGATATCGGGCGTCAGTCAGTCAGTCGGAGAGAGCGAGGACGACTTTTTGAGTGCATCCCTGGCCCACCCCCTCATGTCCTCCTCTCTTGTCTGAAGAGACCATAGAAGACGAGCGCGCGCCGCCGCCGCCAGCACGTTGCCGTCGTCATCAACATCATCCTCGGTGGCATCCGCACGAGAGGAGGAGGTATTATTTGATACCTGCTAAATAGTCATAGCGAGGCCGCCGTCGTCCTTCGTCGGCTCCTCGCCCGCCACGCGTCACGACGACCGCCAGAAAGCGGAGACTGTCGACGACCCCGCCGCCGACAACCTCAACCACGCAGCAGCAGCAATTGACGGCGGCGACGGCGACGACGACGACGACTAACAACAGCACCTCCAGCAGCATCCTGGCAGCTTTCACGGGAGGAGGTGGTCCGCCTGCGGCAAAGCAGATTCATCTGTCATCCCATCCTCACCCTCACGCCGGTGGCGGTGGTGGAAGCGTCGTCATGGAGAACAGCAGCAACCTGTCGCAGAGCATGGATTCGGTCAACACCGTGCCCGGAGAAGAAGAGGTAAGAAGAGAACTCATTGTTATTATGACACATGCAGTAGTAACCCTAGTTACACCTGTTGACTCTCGTCTCATTTTTGTTGGGGGGGGGGGGGCGGAGGAGAAGAGCCTTAACAAAAAGTTTTTTGCAACCTGACTCTCAGCGTGTGCGTGCATATGGATAAGAGAGCAGGGAGAAAGAACTAGTAATTGTCGTTACTTTCATTCAGCGCTAACGCGAAGGTGATTTTTTCCAGCCTAAGACTCTTGGGAAGTGCTTTATACTCCGAGAATTCAGAGGAAAAGATATGAAAAGCTGTTTTTCCACTTGCGCGCCTGCGCTCGGTGTGAGTTTTCGAGGAAGCCTCGCAGCAACAGCGGCAATATCAGAATCGTTCTTTCATTATGCTTAGCTGAGGAAAGATCTCGGGAAATTTTACCTAAGTGGCTAATTACCTCCATCTGTCCCATGCACTAATTAACGAAGATGTGGCTGTATTGTCCGAACTTCTTCCATGATGAGCTGAGGCCAACATCGTACAGACTCAGCTTAGAAGCAAATGGAATTTTTCTTCATCTGGAAACTTTTGTGTGACTTTTGGCTCAGGAAAGTTGTTACAGCTCGACGATAATGTGAGCTTTATCAGCCCCCCCTCCTCCCGCCCAAGATGAGAGTTAAATTAAGTCTGATTCGAACTTGGTGTCTGTGCCACTAATGTACACCTGACTTTACAATCCCTGATACGTCTCGTACAAGCTTATACAACACACACCTGTATTTCCTTCATTTGACGTTCGATAACGTCAATTTGTACACTCCACTCATGGCCATTGGTGTCAGTTGAATGGTTGGATGCTTAGACAGAGTGAAATTGGACATCGTGCGACAAGCCAGGCAGGCAGCAAAGGCAGACAAAGACAGTCGGCCAGCATCAGCCAGCCACGCAGGCAGCCGTAAGAATCAGTCACGGTTGCGAAAAATTTTCCGAATTTAATGCTAACCATGGTCGCATCCTTGAAAATAACCACGGCTACTCTTTAGCCAGGAGCTGCTTTTCGTTTCATTGGCTAAATAACCACAGCCCTGAGCAAGCGAGCTTGCTTTATGTGCGTGCATACCAGCTTTAAAAGCCTAACGGAGCCTCGTGGGAAGTGTCCTGCACCGGCTACCACTTGGTGATGGGTGTTGAGCCGCAGGAGTCAAGCCAGGCTTTTGGGCAGGACAACGGCAACAGCAAGGTGGGAAGGCAGGCAGTCGACTTCTGCTCATTGAGCGCGTGTGAAGCCGAACCTCGTTGTCCTTGGATAGTTGAATCGTTAAGCCTGGCTTGAGCTCGGATCCATCACTACTGGCTGCCATTGCTTATCAGACCTTGCTTTGTAGAGCGAATAGCGTGCACAGAACGCTCGGGAAAACTTTTTGCGCCTAGAAAAATGCCCGGTTTCTTCGAATCCCAGTTTTGCATGGCGATGTCTTCGCCACACATTTGTATACGTCCTAATATTTCGCAGCTCAAGACGTGCCAGAACAGCTTTCTTCTGGCCAGATGGCAGAAGCAGATTGGCAGTAATGAGATCCCAAGTTGGACCAAAGCAAGACATACGTCCATTAAGTCTCATTGTACTTACCAACAATACTACACTTCTTCTACTCCAACGTACGAAGAAGCCTTTAGGTAACTTTTGGCGTGCACCTAACAGCAATTTTCAAATCTGATTCAATGCACGCGGGTTCCTTTTTTTATTTCCTTGCAATGTTTCGCCTTAATAAGATGAGCTTAAGTCTCCTTTATACCGCCCCAAAAGAAAGTGTTCTTGGGCGTCCCTTGTTATAGAGGAGACCAGGGGAGGGGAGCAATGGAAATGAATGGAAATCAGACGCCTGCGGCTCGTCTAATGGGCTCAAAAGAAGAAGAGTTAAGATAACTAAGCGGTGGTGATCGACTTTTTTCTGTAGTGTTTGCTCTGCGAGTGCGTGTGTGTGTGTACGTAGAGAGCAAGAGCGAGAGGATGGGGCCTTTGCCGTCCCAAACGCAACTGGTTATGCATTGACTCAACATTCATCTGGAGAGGTGTTGGACCTGTGAAGGCGTCTTCATCACCCACGACAACGCCCCAGCAGAACTTTTACCCATTTCTTCGGTTGCAAATTCACCTTTCTCTCTCTTGCTGCTGTGCCTAAGTACTTGCTGCTCGTTTGCTCATGGCTCTTCCACTATCGATCCGACATGCTTTGCCAGAGCAGCAGCAGTGCCAAGCAAGCCTATTTTCTCATGACAGCAGTGGTGTAGGTCTCTCTCTCTCTCTCTCTCTCTCTCTCTCTCTTTACTGTAGTCAGCTGTCGCTTTCTTGTGCCCCGAAATGGCCCAAAGTGGTACTACTACATCTAGCAAGGAAGGTAGGTAGTGTTATGGTGTTGTAGCAATGCGAGGGCAGCTGGTCCTCAGTAGAAAGCCCATGGAGAAGAGCTCCTGCCCGTCGCTCTCTCTCTACTCTACTCTACTGCCCAACATTGCGAGCGTGTGTGTGTGTGTCTTCTCCTTTTCTTCTTCTTCCTCCTTCATGACCCAATATGCGCTAACCGAATTACTAATGACCGTCCCCGTGCGCAGGCCGACGGTCCCGTTGTTGTAGCTCACGTCGTTCGTGCCCTGCGCACAGTCCATGCACAAATTGGGAAAGCAAAGTCGGGGGAGGGGGGGGAGAAGGGGGGGGGGCTGAGCTTCATGCACGGTACGCGCTGGACCACGCGTGGGGATGGAGCTGCTGGTGTGCCTCTTTCGACAGGCCCCATGCGACGGATGGATCAGGGGGTGTCAGGATGAAGAATAATAAAGGAACAAATGTCTGACTCGCGTGCGTTCACTCACTTTGGCAGATGAGCGGGCCTGGGCCAGGATCAGTCTGTGCACACGGATAAGACCTGGTGTGACGTCCACGTTCATCTATCTGGATTGTCGGCGGCTGCAACAAGTCGACACCTCCAAATTAGCGCTCCGTTGCAATGAGGTTCACTGCCCGGTCGACAGTTGTTGCTGCCTGCATTTTTGGTTTCGCGTGGATGAACCCCTGTTTGTCTGTCTCTGCCATGTGATTTCTCCGTAACGATAAAGAATTGGAGCATGCAGCCATTTTCGCTCCCCGCTCACTTAATTTGCCTGCTTGCCTGCTTCCGACGTCGAGTTCGTCGTCGAGTTCGTCGTCGACGGCGTCGTCGACGGCGGCGTCGACACAGTCCTGGATATCCAGGACGCCATGACAGTGTACACGGAGGCAGAGCACGATCTCTGCCACATAATTGGCACGGCAAACGTTACGGATTTGGTCGTGCTGTCGCCACCGAGAAGGAGAACGAGAAGCAAGACGGAGAGGCACGTCAGTAATTCGAGCGAGGCAGCAGCAACCACCGTGATGATGACTTTGTTCATCGCACAGGCGAAGTCTTCGGACTCCGGGCTGACTGCATGTCACTTGTGGATCGGCTGCGACGCCGTACGCACATTCATGTATATTCATGACATAGTGTGCAGTCAGTCAGTCAGTCAGTCAGTCAGTCAGTCAGTCAGTCAGTCGTGCAGTCATCACGTCAGTTTTGCAGCCTAAACAACATAATATGACGACGACTATTTCTGCTGCACGCAGTCAGCTAAAGCTACATAGTCGCATAACGGCAAAAAAAAGATTGGAAAAACAGAAGCCAATCTTGTGGTGCATGACTGAGATCTAGGAAAAGTGTGCGCGTTCGTGCGATCTCTTCACCATCAGTGGGGCCGAAGTATAGTTAGCATATCCGCGCTACTTAGTAGTAGCAATGCCCTTAAGTGCGCGTGTGTATCAGCCAAGTATCTGCATGCAGCTACGTAGAGACTAGTATGAAATTTTTGTCCAATCGAATGCTTGCTCGCTTGGTTTTCGTTCCGGTGGTTGCCTTGCTCGCTCCCTGCCACGGGTCTTGGATGATTCATCTTTTCGACGTGGTTCCATGCATTATTTGACTATTTGCAATTGGCATTCTTATAAACTCGAGCACTAGTGCGTTGCTGACACGAATGAGTTCCTTTTTTTTTGAGGCCAAAACCAACAACAATGACACAAAAAGCTGCTTCCTCAAGCCAGCCGCTCGTTCTAGTAGAACAATCTGAAGAATATAGGCTTGTCTTTATTAGTGTCATCCGACGTTCGAGAAGTCATTACCGAGCAGAAGTATATAAGACACAGTTGTGAAGCCTTGAATGTTTTTTAAGCAAAGAGAACATTCCCATTTGCCAGAGACAAGAGGCGAATTCAGTGGGATGGAACGCTTTTCCAGCAGGTGAGATTGTGGGGTTTCACTGTGGAGTAGTCGAAGGCTCTGTCTGGTAGCAAGAACCGACCAATGCCAACTTGGCTTTGTCGCTTCCTCTGCCTATGGACACAGCCTGTGCACTACACATCTAGTGCACGCGCGCGCCTCTTGCGTCCAAACTCTAATAACTCTGCTCCTACCGAGACACTTGCGTGTGTGCATCTTTTGCTACGTATACATAGCACTCATATATAGCAACTTGGTCGAAAATCGGGATTCCTCGTGGACATGTAAAATTTGACATTTGAAGATTGTGTGGATAAGTGAAAATTATAAAAAAATGTGCCTTAGCTTTGGCCTCATGCAATTAGATGGTTGTAATCATAGCACATAACAATGTTAGTTCAGCAAAGTGTGAAGTGAACGTGCCTAGTTAACGTCTGAATGCCATATTAAAGCAGTGCGGTACAGTGAAACTGGAAAAATAGGGTTTTAACGCTTGCCCCCCCCTGAAGCCTTGAAAGTTTTAAAAAGTTGTTTATGTACTTGCCTGGTGTAGTAAAACTTATCCCCTCCCCCAGACGCAAGGTTAAAATTGGCTTTTTTGGAAAAGTCTTTGATGACGTGTTTATTATTTTTGACCTTTGGTGACAAGGCCCTAATGCACCCAGGCAAATTCCAAATTTGACCCCTTTTCCGACGTAGCCCAGTAATAATGCATGTAAACGCACAACTCCTAGTAAGGAAATGCTCTGAACAGATATGTTGCTCGTCAACAAAGCTGCCGCCATCAAAATGAGCGTGCACGTAAGTTGCAGAAGCCCCGCAGCTGCTCGCTTCCTGGGTTTTCACGGGATAACTGCGAAGAACTCCATGAAAGCGTAAAAGACTCGTTGACTGTGGTGCAATACGGATAGATAGCAAAGCGTGGCTGCCAAGAGCACATATTTGCTTGCATCCAAGTTAACAACAACAACAGCAGCAACACGAGTGTACTTGTCACTGTGGAGACGACGGCTTTCTTGTGCGTGCATGCAGTGCACATGCACCCACCCTCCCAGAGAATCAGAACACATGTGACCACTGTCCATACGTCGTTGTCAACCCTTTTAAGGCTTCGTTGTTCACCGACCAGGGTTGATACAGCGCGCAACAGAATTCTAGTGTCTCTTCAGAGCTCGGTTATCGATCAGCGCAAGCCCTGCTGTACTACGAACGTGGCTATAGTCATAAATTAAGCCAGCAGACGAAAAGTCCTTCCTTCATGGTCGTTCTTAATGATAATTGTATGTATGGTAAAAGTTACTGGCGGAAAAAAAAGAAAATTGCAGCTACTGATTCTATTTTTCTATTCATTTCTTTTCCATCCATTCAAAAAATACTGGCTGTGGCAATGATCAAAAGCCAAAGTTTCCTACTCAGATACCATTTGGGAGGAGCAGTTTAAAGAGAGAAGGGCTTCATTATTTCAGACAGTGTTTTTTCCTTAGTCACGCACTGAGAGAGCAAAGAACACCTGCTCAAAGCAACAAAGAAGCTGCTGAACCATATGAGTACGATGTACTGATTACTTCGGTAGGAAAAACGAAAAGTTCGTATACACTACAAAATTTAAAGTTGTCCCCTGATTCATAAGTGCAGTCAGATGCACTTGCACGACCCGTGCACGCATTCCCCAAAGTTCCTTCTCTCTCTCCTACTCGTCGTTCTTGGCCAAGTCGAACACGTCCACTGAATGACGACAGCGCTGTTCGTGCGGCCGCGTAATAATTTCGCCCCTCTTTTTTTTCGACAGTTTGGCTCTGCGGCCGGGCAGTGAGTGAGCTATGAGTAAGTAGTAACTGTATTTGCTGCAGCAGTAGCAGAACTCTTGCCGCTCTCTGCACCCACCTACCTACGTGTGTGTGCGTGCGTGCGTGTGTGTGTGTATGTATGTACATGTATGTATGAATGTGCCGTATGTAGTAGAGGAGACCACACCGCAACAGACGACGGAGCGAAGAGGAAAACTTGCTATTGTGCTTGTTGCTCGGTTGGACAATGATTTTAGGCTTTTTATCGTCTCCCTCCCTATTTGAAAATCGTGCGTCTCTCAACAGGGAGAAGGAGGAGCAGTTTGAGCAGGAGAACGCAGACTACCAGATCAGGTATCCGCGCACCAGCCAGCTACTCAATAGATTAAGGGGAGCGCATTGTCCGCAGTCACTGACGACACACCTGTTGCCATTGACAGGAACTTTGTCACATGGTATTAACGACCGTACTCCCCGCACTGCACATCAATTAGTGACATGAGTGTTCGTTTTCTCTTACAAAAAAAGAAATGCTTCTTTTTTTCAGAGGTTTTTAGTGACCTTGCCAAGGCCGGCCTTTTTGTGCGTTCGCAGTTGGGATGGCCTTCCACTTTCTGCACGTGACTGCGTCATGATTCATATTATGCAGGCCAACAAAGGAACGAAGGAAATTTTCCATGATTAATGCAAATCTGGCACTCATCTAACGTCTTGAGTCATTTGCTAATGCTCTCTTCTCCCACCTTTGCTCTCGCTCTCTCTCAAAGAGGAATCACGCGAGTACCAAATATTCAATAAGAAGTCTATTTCCCCCTTTTCCCCTCCTCCCCCCTGCTGTCATGCGATGAACATAGCTAAATTCTTGACCCTTTCTGCATCTGTCCTTGTTCTAGTTCGTCTTTGCTTCTGGTTTGATCTTTTCGATCGGGGAAGACAAGATCGTGATGACTGCAAAAGTGATACCTGCCAGGTTCTTCTGGAAAGTTCAATCTGGTGGTCTTATGTAAAATTCAGTGCGATCAATCCTCTCCTCCTTCTAATCATGTTCTGGTAGAGCAAGAGAGACACGCCATTTCCGTACGTACGCAGTACGTGGAGCATAAGCAGTGGTGCTTTTTGCTTGCGTGACTGGAAAGAAAGTCTACGAACGTGGCATATGTACTGTACTGAGAGTAGTATTGAAAGTACCTAGTCCTGGCAGCAGCCACACGAGCGTGCAGGCGAATCTCTGCTGTGAATGTCAGATTAGTTATATGGTGTGTTGTTCCCTGTACTCCATACTGTACTGCAGTTGGAGGTGCTTAGGCTATAAAGTATTCAAGCTTACCAGTCTACGTTCGCATACGTACGTATGTTACACTGGTCCACCAGAAAGAAGTCGCGGTATATTCTGTACGTATATACGACTGGGGTGCCCACGTCAAACTCGAC
>JAAUXU010017108.1_pt1 | contig 26796 bp, 19 predicted proteins | sample 7278151 | NCBI WGS metagenome assembly JAAUXU01 (sample SAMN14350113, study PRJNA611818) | marine sediment metagenome | isolation source: surface marine sediment (1.8m) | place: French Polynesia: Moorea | collected 2018-08
CACGCCAGTCCTTATCCCACCCCTACCTTGGTACTGTTGATGGAGCCATTCATCATTCAAAAGTAGTTGGAATCTTTGAAGTTTGTTTTTTCCTCAATCAGTGTGAAAACATTTGATGGGAACGTCCTTACTGTACTTGAAGTATCGTGTGAAGGTCGCAATAACTGATGTTTCAGGATTCTTAACCTTTCTTTACTTGACAAGATCAATCTCGAGTGCACGAGGAGGAATCTAAAGAGTAGCTTCGCATCCTTCAAGTGTTTTTATACCATATTTTATCTTTAGAAGTCACTTTGTTCAGCACAACTGAAGGCGCCTGCGGAGGCTCCTGTGCTCTGCAGGAACTTGAATTCTAAAAACTGTCCGGAGAATCCAGAAACACTTGTTCTACGTCTGGATATTTTTGAGTCGTTAAAGGGAGGAAAAAGCTATAGAATTTCTGGTAACTTCTTCCCTGCATAAAGTCTAAAATTTGAAAATCCAAAATATAAATTATACATTTGGTGTAAAACTACAGTGCACCAAATTGCAATGGTCTAGAACGATTTTTTCTTATTCAAAAGGGACCTTTAAGAAAAATTCGACTTCATTTCTTACTCCTTTTTTTAACACTTAATAACTAAAAAGGTCATTCGGAACAAGAAAAAGTTTTTCCGTTGTTTTGTAAGTTTGCTGTAATTAGTAATAAGAGATAAATGGGCTTTCATGCTAGTAAAAGTCTTCCCTAGAGTTTACGAACTTTGCCACCTCGGACTTGGGGGACCTTGAGTAGATAGAGGCGTTGAGACCGGCGTTGACAACTCTGTTTCACGTCAAATGTGGACTTTAGGTACAAAGCACAGTCGACCACTGCTGCAGTGAAGAGTTGGCATTGACTTCTCATCCACTGAGTGCTTCTGGCGGTTGACTGACTCGTTCGTTGCATAAGAATCTTCGACGTAGTAAAGTCCCGAAATCGGAGGTTCCCAGTTTTTTGAGAATGTGATGAAATGATGAAACTTTGGCGAAGACTCAAGTTACAGCACTAAGTACTAAAATTTTGACAGATCCTCTTCTGACCTTGAAAAAGGCCTTGAACCTCCTGCACTGGAGACTATGCAAGGACTGACATCTTCAAACAATTCTGCTCAGAAGTCGCTTCACGGTCCTCCTTCAATAAATTGCTTTAATAAACTGCTTGGCTTAATTACTTTGGACAAAAATTTTGTCACAATTTGAACAAAGGTTGCAGCAAGATGGGACTGAAAACGCTGAGATTACTTTTACCTAAATGTTGTACTCTGCCAAGGCCAAACCGACCTTGGACCACCTAAAACTGTGACATTTTATTTTTAAGGACTTCTTACTATCGGCAGTCTTACCTCAAGGCATTGTAACATGCCGTGTGTAATAAGTGTGGTGGACACTTCTTCTTTCAGCCATAACTTTTGACTGGATTGAGCTACAAAAATGATTTGCCCCTTTATGCAAAGCTAAAAATCTCCTCTAAAACTAAACTGATGTGCACTTTTGCTCCAGGACCACTCATTTGCTTACAATGCAGTCGAACGTTTATGCAGCAAGCTCTGAAACGGTTCATGACTTTGATGAAAAGGAGTGGTCGTAGAGCGAAAGCACAGGTCAGTTCAGTTTTAAAGGAGCTTCAGAGTGTCCCTGTGGGGTTCAAACACTTCTGTAGTAGCTCAATCCAGTCAAAAGTTATGGCTGAAAAAAGAAGTGTTCACTCGCTCACTTGCTACAGACTGTATGTTATAATTCTTTGAGTTTAACTTGCACATTGTCAAACAACTTATTTTCCAAAAATGAGACTTATACCAGCTGAAGCAGTTTGTGACGCCAACATCCCACCCCAAATGACTAAAACTGCCATTTCCGAACTAGCCCATTAGTTGTTCTGGGGACCTGATGACTACAACCCCTTGGCTGCACGACATCCTGCAGCACCCATGACCCGGTGTCAGTCTCATGACGGGGATGCCGGGTCAAGGTCAGGGCTCAACTGATCAACAAAAACAGTCAGGGCAGTCAAGAGAAAAGGAGGCGGTCGCAGGACAACTCTAGGTCACTTCGTCGAAATCGGCAATCCTTCAGTGAAAACGGTTTCTCAATGGATAACACACAACTTCTCCGACGAAGTAGAAATTGTGTAATTATGAACAATTAAAACAGGTGTGAATGAGCCGAAGGCCAACAATGAAGCCCTCCACAAGTTGTCAGGGGACATCAGGGCCGCGAAGCACCCTGCACCCAGATGCACGAAAAAAGTACTTTTTTCACGATTTTCTTTGGGTGAAGAGTAGAACATGCATGCATTTTAGACCCCCGATTTTGAGAAAGATGAAAGAAAATCGAGTGAAAGAATAACTATACACATCCCGTCCCTGAAAAGAAGCAGCACTTTATTGATCCTGGGAGGGGAGAATTGAAAACTGCGCGAGGGCCCCGTCCAGGGGCGATTGAGGCACTTTACAGGGTGGGAAATATGTAGTGTGACGCCAGGTTTTGGTGAATTTCGGCTACAATACACGTCCACATTTCCCCATATTTCCTCTTGCTGATTTTCAATATACAGTGCATAACGTAGTAGTAAGGTCAGTGGACTGGCTGACCTGGGCCCGGCTGGACTCTCTTTGGCTGGGTGGGAGCCGCGTCACTAGCAGGCTGAGTTGGGCAAGCTGGGCCGGCCTGGGCTGCTTGTGATCACTCTTACGCTCGATCCCACTTTATATCCCGCTTTCTTACTCTTTAACTCGCTCTCTATGAGTTTGGTATAAAGTGGTCTCGTATTGCCCGTCCTTGAGTAAATAAGAGAGGGGAGTATTAACGAAAGACCTTGCGTCAAAAAGTGCAATTTTGAAAGAAACGTCAGTCTCAATATTCGTATTATAGGTACACACGAATTTCCACTGCAAGCCATCCCTCAGATGGAATGACAGCCTCGACAGGCCCTCTCACAGACCTTGGCGAGCTCCACGGGATCGAGGTAGGCCATGTTCGACTTTGTAGCGGACATCAAGGCGGCCTTGGTTGGTCTTCCCTGCCCCCTCTTGATTGTTTTTAATTAATTCCAGGTTCTGTTCTGACTCCAGGTTTAAATAGTGGAATGAATGTGTTTTACTTCCTAGGTGAAAACGACTAAAATTTTCCACTTGTGTAGCAAAATCATATACGAGCATTTGATAAGCACATAGATCCTGAGTCGTACTTCATGATAAAATACTAAATTAACTTATATGTTTTGAGTGTTGATATCGTCTATAGTATAGTATGCCAGCAGCGCTCATTCTCTGGTCTTGTTACTATCCTCTTCGTCCTGATTGCGCTGCCCCTTAAAGTACTTGAGTTTCTCTCTAGGATCGGGAACTATGGTCTCGCGTCCGGGCTTCCATCCGGCGGGACAAACCTCACCGTGCTTATCGGCATACTGAAACGCCTGCACCAGGCGGAGAGTCTCCTCCGCCGAGCGGCCCACTGACAAGTCGTTGAGAGTGATGTGTCTCACGATGCCTCTCTCGTCGATGATGAAGAGTCCGCGCAAGGTGTGGCCGTTGTCCTCCAGGTAGACCCCGTAGTCCTTTGAAATGACATGGGTCAAATCTGACAGGAGGGGAAATTCCAGGTGTCCCAAGCCGCCCTCCCTGCGCGGCGTGTTCATCCACGCATGGTGGGTGAAATGGGAGTCGACAGAGCAGGCGATGATCTACGTGCAGAAGGTTACGCTCAAGTTGTCCGTTTAATAAACGTCGTGTACCTCTGCTCCAGCGGCCCTGAAGTCCGCCGCCAGGTCATTGAACGCCAGAATCTCGGTGGGACAGACGTAGGTGAAGTCCAGCGGGTAGAAAAATAACACCAAGTACTTCCCCCTGTAGTCAGTCAGCTTCAGCTCTTTCATCTCTCCGTTGACGACCGCTGTGCCCTCCCAATGCGGCGCCGCCCTCGACACCGTGGCCTTCGTCCACTGGGGAATCTGCCCCGCGGACTTGTCACACAGCGCGCCACCTGGAATGAGTGAAGATGAAGGAGGTCTGAATTGTTAATTTTTTTAACTTTCACTAAAAACTTGGCATCGCGTAAGGTCATCTTTTAACGTAAAGCTTAAAGAGGCCGCACTGAGGCCGGAGGACGGCACATCGAGGCCGTTAAGTGTCCACTTTCAATGTACGATGGATACCGCTGTGCCAAGAGACAACACGTCGTAAATCAAGAGCAACTTTCCGTGTAATAACAGCAGATTACGATTTATGCACATCTCTGACATGGCCAAGTGTTTCTACCTTAAGCAGCACAGCATCGTGCAAAATGTCGATGGCATTACCAAGCGCAGACACCAACTGTGACGCTGTTGACCCCGATCCCCCACCCTCAGCGCTGGTTTTGCCCGACTTGATCCTGAGGGACCAGGCGGACTTGCTCTTTCTCCTCAGGGTCTTGGTCAGATTGGTCCAATTCTGGGTCATGTTGTTCACGTGACTGGAGCCTCCGACCGCACAACCGTTCATCTTGAGCCCTGGCCAGCGACTGAGAGTGGCCAGGGAGAAAAAGTTAGGCCCAGCGTAGTAGAAAAAGTTGAATGGCGTGCACGCTTTAATGATCAGCTTGGCTTTTTCTGCCAACGATTGATCGCTGGCTATGACAAACCACGCAAGACATCAGGCCTAAAAAGGGGCCCAAGGCCTGGCAGGAAGAGACGTTTTCAAGGCGGCTGGAAAGAGACAAATCAGTTATGTCATTTCCGACGTGGGTGCACACGAGGTGCATTCGGCAGAGCACCACCCACGTCCACCAACGCGGGCTCCTGCAGCGCCGCGTGCGTCACGACCAGCGCTCCCGTGGACCTCGTGCAGCGCTGCATGCAACAAGAGACGCGTCTTATGTGGCACCGGAAGGAAGCTACGAAATTGGCTGCTTCCTCAGCCTGGAGGCAAAAAAGTGATCGACGGACCTTGAATTCCACATTCAAATCCTGATGTTCCACCTGAGATGAGCCTTTTCCTTCTCCTCCGACCCACTGTTCAGGCGTTTCAAGCAAATTGCACAGGATTTTCGTCCAGATGACCATTCGGAGCAAGTACACTGAGGCAAAAGTTAGACTGAGTGACTATAAAAAATTTGGTGCCAAGTTCAGACCTGGTCGAGTAACTAGTGTTTTGGTCAAAGTGACCCCTGGCATCACGGCCATCGTCAAGGCGCCCCGTGTGTGACGCGTGCAAGAAGGCCCAGGAGATGGTCACAGAAGAGGTCTCACCAGAGACCAGGTTCTTGAGCGAGAACTCCGGATTTATCTGAACGACCCTGTGGACGAAAACGACGACGAAGAAGAAAAATTCAAGCGAGACTCGGTCTCGCATGTCAATTCTCTCCTGATGTCTCGTGTCAAAAGCTCTCTTTTCTCTTTTCTCTTTTTGCTAAATTGCTTGTGTACATAGCGAATCTCAGTCTAATTAGACCGTGACTGCTTTTGCTTTGTTGCTTAGTTTAGCGTGCAGCTCAGTTAGACAGGCGCGGTATGTCCAGATCTGCACTGCATCCGAAAGTATTAGTTTCTTCATCACTCATTCCATTCAGCATGCCATACACGGTACAGAGTGCAAATTTTCCAGCGCTCAGGTTTGGTCATTGCGCAATTTTGCTCGGATTGTGCGCTATCTGTTGCTTGGAGATCAGGAGTGCGTGAAACGGCGATGTCATATCTAGCCGAGCGTGGTCTTGATCACTTCCAGACTGCCGCAGTACTAAAGGTGCATGATGAATCACTGTATTGTAGCTTTCTTGGCTTCACTCGGGCTATTATTACTTGAACACATTTTGTACCACGTTGGAAATAAACTTGATGAACTGCTCGTCCGTCTTGGGCAGCCTAGTGGCGAAGGTGCCTCTCTGCGCGTATCTGCGCATGCTCTCGGCGAAGGAGCTGAATTCGGAGCCAAGTTCTCTCCTCAAGAACTGCTTGTCTCTGGGCGGCAGCGACGGGTCGGACAAACTGAGCAACGACTGCGCCAAAAGCAGCGTCAGTGACTGCTCGAGGAGAAGAAGCAACCGCCTCTTGTCCATCTGGTGTTGCGGTGGGCGCTGCGGAGAGGACAGAGGAGCTGTGGACGTTGTAGACGACGACGGTGAAGCGGACGCGGAGCGGCCGGGAGAAGGAGAGCGGTCGCCGCCCCCGCCGCCCCGGGTGATGGAGCGGACGCACAGATTGGACAGTGAGATCAGGGTACCGTAGGTGAGGCCGTCCTAAGGGAAGACTGCACTTGGGGAGGCGTTTACACTGGTGGAATTGGTTGTCGGACATCTAGATGTCGATATCCATGGCTCGGTAGTGAGACGTGCATGACAAAAGCCCACCAGTGTAAACGAGATGTTAGCAACACACAATCATCATTTCTACGAACGTTCTCGTTCGTACCTTCTATAAGCGTCTGCCGACGTAGAAAGAGGGGGTAGGGGCTGCCCCGCCCAAGAGAAGGGGGTGTGCAGGGAGGGGGAGGGCCCAGAGGGTTCGCTTAAGGAGATATTACGCAACGAAGATGTACATTTACACTTACTCACCTCTTGCTCAAACGTTGGGGCCGAGAACCCGATAGCCAGAAGCTGTTCGTATCTGGCGTGGCCATTGTCTGACGCCAGCTGTCCCGCCATCACTTCCACCACGTCCGGCGAGAGAGCCCTCAGCATGGCCAGCGCGGCGCAGGCGCAATCGAGCAACAGGTTCTGGACGCGCGCGGTCTCCGGCGAGGCCGGAGCCTCCAGCTCTTGGTCCGTTGAAGACATGCGGCGGACGCGGTCAAACATCTGGCCTTGGGGCGAAGTCGAGAAAGAAGAAAAGGCTCTAGAACTTCTAGCGACGAGCTGGCTCAGGAAGACCGGGCGCAACAGGAGGCAGACGCTGACGTGTAGTAGCCCGTTCACCGCGTGGTAGAAGTGAGAAAGGGACGTGGGATGCAAGATATGCCACTGCGAGAAAGGCAATACAAGAAAATGGCCATGAGTGTATCTGACTTAACTATGAATGTAATCACTGCAGTCTCACTTACTTTCTTGTGGTGCTGCATGAACACCGCGACGAAGTTTGCCGTGACCACAGACATCTCCACATGTTCCGCCTTGAGGATATTGGCTCTGGGAGCCAGCAAGAACGCAGTCATCTGCTCGGTGAGAAGTGCGGCCACGTCCATGCAAGTCGTGACAGCCGCTGCGCCGCTTAATCTCAGGAGTGTTGTGGCCAATTGGAGCGACAGCTTGAACACCGGCAGCCACTCGGACAGCTGCCTAACGTCGGCCAGTGGTAGCCACAACATTTGCGACAGATCTGACGCAAGCATTGCCTCCGACCCCATGGGCGTGCGCGCCAACAGGGTCAAGATGCCAAGCACAGACTGCGCCAATTCGGGACGTTGCCGAGCGCGCAGGTCATGATGGAGACGACTGAGGAGGGTCTGCAGCAACACACGGCGGTGAAAGACGGGAAACCAGATGTTACTATGATCGTCATCGGTTTTGTTGGAGAGTCTTTGCAAGAGATTTCGCAAGAGATTCACAGCCAGCACTGGCACCTGCTGCGCGGCAGCTTCTTTGGCTTTCTCTTTCTCCCTTTCCTCGTCCGATAACTTGCCTCCCTCCATCCTCTCCTTCTTGGCGTCGTCCTCGTCCTCCAGTTGGCGAAATGCCTTTTGCATGATCGTCGCCGCCGGGTCCATCCACGCAGTCAAGGTGATCTCCTCCTTTTCCAACTTGAATTGGCTCGTCTTGAGCGCTGTGGACGCGATCCCAAGTACCGCTGCAATAGCTCTTGGATGCGTGAGTGCCGCAAAGGCATTGGCCAAGTCCTCCAAAAGTGCTCCTTGCTCTGTGCACCAGGCACCCATGCTGTCACCAGCACATTTGGTCTGCCACCGTCGCATCAGCGCCAAGCATAGTTCTGCCAGGGAGGTCAACACTCGTAGGTTCTTGCTGTTGTAGGCAGCGTCGGGAGATGTCAAACTGGCCAGACTGGAGCGGATGGCCTTGACCAACTGGACGGAAACCAAATGGCACTGGCTGGGGCTAATGGTGACCGGTTGGTCTCTGCTGAGCACCACGACGAAGGTCTTCCAGGCGCCGAGCAAGGAAACCCTCTCTTTTTCTTCTTTTTGCATGTCCTCATTCACCACCGTTATGTCCATGCTATCCTCGCTCAAGTTCTCCAACACGAGTTGGTTCCACTTGCCCAGAAGTTTGGCTTTGTCGTCGCACAGGCGCTCCAACACAGCAGAGAGCCCCTCGTCGACTTTGCCTCCATAAGAGTAGATCTCGCTGGCCATGATTCTGAGCACTGATGACTTGATAGACAATCGATCAGATCTTCCACCTGACTCGTCATCCTCGTTAAATAGCGGAAGAGTTAGATGCCGCCAAAATTGGTTGTCTCTTTTGAGGTACGAGGTGGCAACAATCCTCTGATGTTGCCACAAGCTGAGTACGAAATTAACCAGACTGAGGTGGAGCTTGCTACTTTTGCTGTTGCTCGACTCCTTGAGCAGGTCCAGGACGGCCTTTAGAGAGGTCTGGTCGCTCACCAGATTGATCGCGTCGTTTCGAGCCTTATCAGCTGACGTCAACTCGGTCTTTCTCACCACTTCCACACCGTCTTCAGCCCCGATGAGCAACTGAATGAATCCGGGCTGAGTGTCGACGCAGGCCCTGAAGAAGTCGATGATGGCAATCTTGAGCACGATGTCCTCCGTTCGAGACTCCAATCTGCAATATTGAGCCATATGCGAGTAAATTATAAACGTATTTATACATTACACGGTACAGTAATTGCAATCATACCTGAAGACAAGGATGTCCCTGACCGCCTCAGCGGCGTCGCCCACTCCCAGACAGGCCAGCAGGCTCATGGGAAACGTGGCAGCTATTGCGGCCAACAGCTTCATGGCTGATACGGGGAGAGACAAGCTTTGCACGTGATACACGTAGTGAGCGACGGTGAGTAGCAAGTGCGGTTGCTGTTGTTGATGGCTGCTTCCACCAGACGGGGGCGAGCAGAGGGCCCGCCTGATGTCCTCCAAGAGGACTGGGTCCGTCCACAACCCTTCGCTGTTATGCGTGAGCAGTCGCTCCAACACCACCATGGCCAGATCGGTGAGCTTGGCGAGCTCTACCCCAACGCCATTTTCCCAGCTCGACTGAGACTCCAACAGGGACTGGATGACTCTGTCGCCGGTGCCGACAATGCGGAGCAAGGTCTGGATAGGCGCGGGTTGCGCCAGAACTGAGCACAAGCGCCTCTTAACTGACATGTCCGTTTTGTTGCTCAAGATGAGCTTGAAAAGGCGCAGCATTTTCTGCCCGAAGATCTCTTTATGGGCGAGATGGGCGAAGCGCCAAAGCTGGAACGACGGAAAAATGTCCCTGGCGATGTATACCAGGCTGGCAGTCACACTCTTGTCATCTTCTTCTCCACTGGCTTTGCTCAAGCAGCACGCCAGAGTGATGTCGAGGTAGGCCGAGGTAAGCGGGTACTCCCCGTTAACGCATTCACACTGGGCCAGCAAAGCACCCACCAGTCCAGGGGAGACGTCCAACACGTTACTGTTGCCCAGGGACGGCACCCTTGATCCAAGAGCTAGACTGACAACACGCGGAAATAATCCGGAATCTGCCAGTCGTTCCCACACCACGCGGGGCGTCTCTCTCGCCACCACGCAAAGCAGGTCCAAGCAGGATGCCAGAAGGGCTGCGGGGGGCGACGGGAGCAGCACGGCCTTTTCCACCACGGTCAAAACGGTCTTGGACGCCGGCAGCTTCAGCGTTTCAGCTGTGTCTTGACGAAACAGTTCGGCGAACAACTTGACGATGGCGACTGTGTTCTCCAGGGTCTCGGGGTTGACGTTCTTTGCACCCAAGGACACTTGGGTGGTCAGCAATTCGATCTCAGAAAGGAGCAGCGGCCAACCGTTGTACGAGTGTTGCCAGTGGAAAAGGCGGCCTTCGCCTCCTCCACCGCTGATGCCTCGGGTCCCCGCGGGCATAAGAAAATCACTCAAATGCCCCAACGGCCGCCGGGCACATGTGAGTTGCCACTTGTCACCACCCTTGTTGATGATTTGACCACTGCTGATGTTCTCTCCCCTCTCTGCGAAGACAGACATGCTGTCGACGCAAGAGACGACGTGCTTGGCGCTGTCGTTGCTGGCGGAGGCCAGGACAACGGCCAACTGGCAGAACGGCTGCATTTCGGCGGGAAACGCCGACAATGCAGTGGCAAACACGGTCCCCAGGCCCAAGTCCAACCCTTGCCTCCAAAAGTCTTTCGCAATTGGCTCCTGATGAAGCAAGTCGAGGGCAAGAGAGCGGGTGTCGGCAGCCACTCCCATCCGGTAAGGATCGAAGACAGAGACGAGCACGGAGACCAAGGCGTAGCAGACCCCGACGGCGACGCTACGGAGCGCGGCGCTAGAAGCGATCACCTCGTTACCCACGCACCGGTCGAGGAAGGCGACAGCACGCAACTGTACAGCTCTTTCGCCTAAGTATCTGGTCTTGAGCGCACCGATATCCCGGCCATCAACTTCGGCGCTCAGGTAGTGAGAGAGCATCCATGCCAGCATAACTGGGCCGTGATCTGGGTGGCTGCCTAGACCAGACACTAGATTTTCCATGGATGCAGGAAGTACTTCTCGGCGTCCTGCATCACCGGTCAGGGAAGGCAGATCCATGAGGTAGACTAGGATGAGCGACTCCAGCATGCCGACGCTCTGGGCAAGTTCGGCACTCACTTCCGGCAGGAGGTGCTCGGAGAGTTGTCGATGTCCGAATGAATGGTCTTGAAAAAGTTCTATGAGCTCCTTAAACTTTTCCGCCATGCTGTCGGTCGATCCCGCCGAGTAGTGCAGATATAGCAGGATCAGTTGCAAAAGCTCAGACTGCTCTCTCAGATTGAAATGAACCCAAGTCTTGGCACACTGCTCAGTGAAGTAGGGGCCGTGAGTCTCCACTGATGGTACTTCCTCATGGATCACGGATCTCAGCTGACTGACGAGACTCTTCCACAGCCGTTCATCTTTTCTGAGGTCGTCCAGAGTTTGGGCGAACTGTTGCTGGTGCCTGTGGGCCGGGTTGCACGCATGAGTCAACAGCTCTTTCAGCACCCTGAGCAGGTAGAGTCTCTCGGCCCGGTAAAACTGCCAAACGTCAAGTAGAAGAGGCTTTTGGAAGCGATCTTCGTCCACGAGCTTCTTCAACGACGCCTTCGTGCCGCGAAAGTCGCCTGAATTCAGGTAAGAAGGGTTCAGTGACACTGCTTCAGACGTTAAACATTCCAGACCTTTTCTTACCGGCAAGATAGGAAGAGAGAATCTGCTTCGCCACCGTTGACTCCACGCCGATGAGCTTGCTCAGTTTGGCCAAAAACTGCGACAGCTTTCCGCGGGATGTCGGCTTAGCGGAGGAGTCCGAAGGTGGCGGTTTAAAGCGGGCCAGCCCCGCCAATAACAGTTCACGGGACTTGTCGAGCTGGCTCTCCAGGACGTCGTCGGAGGCCTGCAGGGACTGCTCCGTCACCAGGTGCCACAACGTCTTGGCCGACGACGAGCCAGACATGGCGGGAGATAATCTTAGTTAAGATACAACTTCACGCTGGCGGGAGCTTCCCAATAGTTCACTTGTATACGTTTGTTCCTTAAAAAGATCCGGTCACAGGGCCAAGGAAGTTGCTCTTGAACAGTCGATGCCTCAATGAAACTGTTCTTCAAGGTCAACCACATCAGTAATACCTTCCTGATGGTTATTATAGAAGTGAATCCGTAGCAATAGGTTTAATCGTGTTTTTAATCTTTAAAGAAGATGACTTTGAGCGGAATTAAAAAGTTGTCTCTTCCTCGCCCACTGCTGACGCTCCTCCGAGGAGACACAGTTGCCACGCCACAGATACCACTGATGGAACTCTTCCCCCTCCTGGAACTTGCTGGGGCTGATTGAAGTCCAACAACGCGCCTCAGACACAGGCGTTATTGCCAGCAATGGGGTGATCGGGGACAAGACCAAGGACTCTGACCCCAAATCGTCATCTGCACTGCGGTTGCGTCAGCAATGCGAGAAGTGCCGGAGGCCACGAGGTCTCTCTGTCTGTGTACAACATGATCAGAGCAGGCAGCAGCAGATGCAAGGACTGCCTCTGCGGTGTCATCACCACGTCACGCTACTGGAGAAGCAGAACAAGTCTGGAAGACCAGGAAGGAGGACGGACGGTCACAGCACGTCCGATGGCCTCGAGGTCAGCTCCGTCGAGTCGGTGATCTAAGACTACAGGTGAGAGAGAAACCGCGGTGGGCGAAATCCCGGCGGGCCCCGGGACGTCTGTGCGGTCTTGTATCCCACCCCTTCTGTGGCCTATTTGTCATGCACGCATCTCGGCACTACTCCAGTGCTCAAGAGTGACAGTTATGAGACAGACTTTTCAACATGGTGTTGACGCTCACGCCGCCGGCCAAGGCGTGGGCAAGTCATAAGTACTGAGAGTTGGACGAAACTGCTTTCTGCCATTATGTTGCAATGTTATAGTAATTTTAGACCTTAATTTGCAATGTCTCGAATCTCAACAACGCATTGCGTCTCGGTGCAGCAAGCCTTGATAAACCTGTTGACATCGAAACAATCATTGGTGCCAAAGCCTGACATCAACGACCATGCAAAACAACCACTTCTTTCTTGCCACCATCCGTCCAGATGCCAATGCCATTGACTATGAATTGTGGCTAGGAAATGAGTCAGTGGCCTTTGAAACCAGCACCGCTCCGGCTACCTCTGGTCAGTCAACACTACCACTGATGAAAATGGCGAAAAGTCGGTTCTTTCACTACTTTCGCTGCCATTGAAGCACCAAAATGAAGCGATCACTTTTCAAAGGATTTCTTCACGCATAATCTTGTCACTGGCATGTTGACGTGAATGCTTTAGCGAGTTGGGTCCAAACCTACTGTCCTGAAGGTTCCGTTGCTCTCAATACAGCTGGAGAAGCAACCGATTGAATTCAGGAAGTAGTGGAAACTCTGCTGGAAATCCATGCTGAGACAACCGCTGGAATAGTGAAAGAATTGGCGGAAGAAGCTCTTGTCCAGCGAGGCAAGCTGGGGTGTGGGGCTCCTCGAAGGGCAGCATCCGTGCCGTCTGCCACAGCGCAATCGAGCCACTCTAGACGGCTGTTGATGGGCAATCTGCTTGTGGACTTCACTGTCTCAGCCGCTCTAAGGCCATGATCAAGGCAGACGTTGGCGCTTGCGTGCGTAGCGGGCCAGCTTTGATTCCACTAGATGGCGTTCCCCACATGTTGCTTGGCAATGCATACGAACATGCTCTTGACGACTTCTGGCACAGTCCAAGTTTTGCCAACGCATGTTCATGTCCATCTGTCAGACAAATGATTTGAGCTCTTTTGCCTCTTCGTTTCAGTGGTTGATTTTCCCGATTAATCAGAAGTCACTAAAATGCATCACAGCCTCTAGAAGAACAGCTAGACTGCTTCAGTCATCACTTCAGTCACAAAGGCAAGATGTCCTGGATCCCCGAGAAGGCGCCCACTTACTCCCTGCTCGAGTGGGCTGCCATCAGGCTCATCAGGTGTGGAAAGGTGAGACTCTGGATTGGTCAAGACTCGTCCAACCTATGCCTTGCACTGCTGGCCATCTTCTTGCACAGGTGCCCAATCATGTGGCCTTCATCATGGACGGCAACCGGCGCTTCGCTCGCCTCAACAAGATCGACAAGATCGAGGGTCACACGCAGGGCTTCGACAAGCTGGCCGAAGTGCTGCAGTGGTGCAACGACTTGGGGATCAAAGAGGTCACTGTGTATGCCTTTAGGTAATGGTTGCTTACTGAGAACACCTAGATGCACCGTGCTGGCGAACTTTAGAGTCTGCTTGATTTATTCAATACGTAAATTCCACTTGATGAAGTGGAAACAGGCTCAACCTCATCAAGAACAAATAGCGCAAAGAGTTTGATGATCCACGACATGGAAGATTTTGATCATGAAGCGGGCAGCTTTTTGCCCCTACGCTTTGCTGTCCTTACACGAGATGGAGGTACTTGAGACTGATGGTGAAGACAAACATTGGCTTTTCGCGAATTTGACCAGTTATACATGTTGTATTTAGAGAATTGGCCCCCCCCCACGTGTCTTTTGGGGTGAAATCTTGAACAAGGTTAAAGCTACCCTTAAAAAATCCATGTCGGAGTGTCAAATTCCGCCACAACTGTTGTGCGTAGAACACAACAGTCTGACGCCGATATAGTGAACTCTGATCTAGTTACTACCCCGATACAGTAAAGCTTTTTGTGACAACCCCTTTTTTACTACGTAAAAGCTTGTCTAAAGTAAATATTCCAAAGATTTGATGGGGAAAAGATTTTTTTAAGGTGCTCGCTACTAACAAGAACGAATTTCCTGCAGAATATGCATCTTGCCAGGATAATTCAGTTCCTCTCCTCTCGAAAACTCGGAGAGAGCTGAATTTTGTGGCTTTTTTTTAAGCAAAATGTTTCAGCAAGTGTCTCAGCAGCAAAGGTGTCGTCAGCCGGGGAAAGTTTGCAAGTCCATTTGTCCCGAGCAGACAATTTCTGCCCGACTGATTTCTCCCTCAAGTGCTGAATGTGTCATCAACATACGTTTATCTGCTGATGTACAGAACGTAACGTTTTTCCTTGGCTTTGGAGTTCCAATTTACTTTTGTCGGTTTAAAGAAAGATTAAGCTCTTCAAAAGTGAAAAGATGCTATTTACTTCGACTCTCGTATGGTTAATTTGCTATAGTAAAGTGACTTTGATGCAATCGATTATTTCCTACCTCTGCTGACTTTACTGTATCAGAATTCGACTGTTCGTATAAAGCCGTCTTTTTGCCATTGCAGTATTGAGAACTTCAAAAGATCCGAGTCCGAAGTGTCTTCCCTGATGGATCTGGCCAGTCAGAAGTTTCGCCGCATTCTGGACGAGCGTGCACGACTCGCCTCTCACGGAGTCCGCGTCCGAGTTCTTGGTGACCTCAATCGCTTACCTGAAGACCTGAGAGCGCTCATTGCTCAGGCGCAAGAAGCAACCGTGGCGAACAAGCTGAGGACGCTCAACGTTGCCTTCTCGTACACGTCGCGAGAGGAGCTGGCGCAGGTGAGGTTGCTCATGATACACTTTTTTGACTTACGTGATGTCACATTCATATACGTACGTAGACGGTACATATGCAGAATTGGTTATGATAGTTGCACGAGGTGATCTTTTTGAAATTTTGCAGTCTTGAGGTTCCAACCTGCCATTTGGGCTTGTATGAATGATGATGAGATTCTCATTGGTAGCTGATGCTGGGAGGAATCGACATCCAACCTCTGGAACCCCAATTTCCTCCCTCTTACAGTTATCTACTTCATCAGTGTAATGCGCAGTACATAGCACATGGGACCTCCCTGTCTTCGTGGTCAAAAAGTGTGACCTGAATGCGCAACATGTTTAAAACTTAGCATCCGCTGATGAATAGGAGGGAATTCATTGTACAGTAACTTTTTTGCTTCTGGAGACAATTTGGAGAAATCAACATTTTTCGGAAAATAACACTAGTTTAGAAAGTCGCACCCAGTAACTACTGGGGGTTCCATATCAATCATATGTTATTTTCGGTGCATATTGCACAGTTTTGACGAGGCTTTGGGTGGTTTTAGGTGTGTCCATGGATGTGTGAAACCTTTGACTATCAATCCTTGTAACTGTGACTCTGATTTCTGTACCGATGCTTGGTCTGAGTGCACAATTTCATGTGGACCCCTAAGAAGGGCATGTATAACTTTCCTCTACAATGCAAACTGGCAATGCAGCGAGACAAAAGAGCCGAGTTGCACCCTTGGTTCGCGCCAACACCAGCTGACTTCACACGGCTGACGGACCAGACCCGCAGCACCGGCTACAAGACCATGAAGCAGCGTGTAGACTCTGATGGGGACATGGATGACGAGGACATTGTCTTATATTGGCCGGAACCAAGTCATGTTAAGGAGGCTGTGGAGGTGGAAGCGGCAAAATCGCGTGCGCACGGCTGACTCGGGCGTGTCTGAGTCGTCGCTTCGGAATGCCGTCAAGTACCTCGGCGGGAAGTGTCTGTTTTACATGAAGAGACTGTTGTTGACGCCCAAACAAGGTCAGCGCCGAGCGTCTCCAGGGTCGCAGCGGTCTCATCAGTAACCTCCGATCCACCACCCCTGCCGGTCGTTGCACCCTCTTCAGCGTTGAAAAGATGTGGACCCTGTTCGGGACTGGCACAATGACCACTTCCTCATTGTGGCGAAGTTGATGAGACCGTCGTCACCCTCCAGATGACCATGCACTCCACGTCCGTGATGTTTGTGTCTTCAAACGAGGAAGTCTCGATGCTCATCTGACTGCCGGCGGGCTACACGCTCAACACAGCAGACTACATTGAAGTGTTGAAGTCCAGTTTCCCCAAGGTTTACGTAAACAAGAGCAACTTACCCACATGGAGAGCTCGTCCTCCAACAAGACCTCGCACCCACCCACACTGCAAAACGGACACAGGACTTCCTCCGCAACAAACTCCCGTTCTGGTTGCCGGAAAAGTGGTCATCGTACTTGCCTTGCATCAAACTCGCTCGACTGCGCCTTCTGGGTGCATGGTGGCGTCTCAGGCGTGCCGGATCAGGTACCCGAATGTCGAGTCCGTGAAGGAGTGGAACGTGATGGACGAGGCCTGTGTGAGGAAGAGCAAACTTCTGCAAGCATCGGGAGGATTTTGTTGCAGCTGACGATTACATCGAGTAGTGAGAACTATGACTGAGTAGTATGATGTATAAAAGTTTCGGGGTCGTTGTACCTGTTATTCGGGATGGATCTCGGCGAAGTTATAGCCTTCACGTTTATAATTAATACTCTCGCACCTGGTATGAACAAGTGTTCTCGAGCCGAAGTTGCAGTTGGCCCATGCAAATGCAGACCATTTGGTCTCATGCAAATATTGTGGTTCGTACACTTTAAATTATCATTGCATCTAATTTATTTGTTAAACTAGGTCGAAAACTGAGGTTCCACGTTACAAGATGCTATTTGGAGGCTTCGCAGTGAAAAACAGTTCGAGGAAAGATTAATTGTTAGGCAAAAATGTTAGTTCTCTCTTTGTTCTACAAGAAGCGTCCGATTTAACATTTTGGTTATATTATTGCGTCAAGCTTGAACGACTGAAATCTAAATGACTGACAGTAACCTAATGGTTGACCTTTTTTCTTGTTTTTTTTACGCTGCCTATATTTTGAGCCTCTAAATAGTCACATTTTCCCGCTGTTTAGGTCAGGGATGATCATGATTGGGGAAAGTTGAGATCTTCAACTGCCATCAGCAAGCAAAACAAAATGATTGCCACACAGCTCTTGTCTAGGGATGGACTCAAGCTTAAGCTCTACTTTTCCGGGCTCAAGCCTGGAAACCAGGACGTGCATATGATAACTTGAAGCCAAATCTCACAGACCATGAGCGAAATGAGCGAAAGTTACACAATGCTGGGCAAATGTTTCACGTGCAGTTAAGAAGCAGAGAGACAGCTGTAAGAAATGAACTGGATAAAGATGAAGAAACGGTGAAATTTCTTGTGATTTCTGGGCAGTTATGATATCGGACACTTCTTTGGGAACGTCTAAACAAGGGACGCATGGGAAACTTATTTGGCAAGGGAGCGAGTCAAGTTGCTTTCGTACAAAAATGATCTTAAGAAAAGTGTCCACAGCAATGAAAGGTTTGTAATCATAGGTCCTAAGGATGTTAACCGTTAAAGCATTGCAGTGCCAGAAGTGATGGAATTGGAGATTAGAGTTATAGCTTCAACAGTTGCTCATATACTTGCCTTAAGTATTAGAACTTAAACACTCATGGGGTAGGATTGCAGTTTACTTTTTTGTCCTTGACTGCATCGTCCACATTTGGTTACAAGGCTCGAGTGGACTCAGGCAAATTCCGAAATTGACTTCTTTTTGATCTATCCTAATGTATATGACTTATTAGACATTGGTAGTTTAGGTAAAGACCCAAAAGCTTGCTTTCTAGAGCCAATAGTTCATAAATGGAGGGAAGGAAAAATTGAAGAATCAGACGCTTGGGCAGGCAGTAAATTGTTGAGATCGTTTGAAAGAAAAAAAAACTAACGTGGTGTGAAAAGTGCCAAAAATCTTCACCCAAAATTCCGAGGTCTAATTGTAATTACTCCTAGGCCATCAGAGCGACATCAACCGGAGTGGGAAGAGGCTTTCTACAGCCCGGAGACATTGATGAAGCTCTACTCGAGCGCTGTCTTTACACCGGAGCGTCAGAACCAGTCGACTTACTCATCAGGTGCGTGAAGTCTGACAAGCAACGTTTCACAACAGACACCAACGTTGCTTTCTTTTCTCACTTAGGACGTCGGGCGAGGTCCGCCTTTCCGACTTCCTGCTGTGGCAGAGCTCGTACTCCACGCTGTACTTCGCCAAGGTCCTGTGGCCCAACTTCTCGGTCAGGCAATTGTTGACTGCGGTCTTCCAGTACCAGACACAGACGTTCAAGGGTCTCTTGTCCGCCTCTCCAGTCCCTGATCCTCCCTCCAGTGGTAGAGATCAGTCCAAGAGGAGAAGTCGGGACAGAGAAGAGCGGATATCCAGGTTTCTCCAGTGGCTGGAGGACAAGAGGACAGAGGAAGATGAAAAGGTGCTGGAAGGAACGGACAAATCTTCTGGATATGGGTCCTCTTAAACTATTATGTTGAGCAGAGTCTTTTGCTGTTTGTTGGTTGAGTTTTTTCAAGCAACTGAATCATCCATAGAGGTTATTTTTCAGTACATACAAAAACTGCATTGTTCGTGTTCTTTGCCTCATTGCTGCATTGATTATATGAGATCGATCCTCTCTCCAAGTGCTTACCGTGAACATTCCAGCATCGATGGAAGAATAGTCACTTGCGTACAGGGTGAGCCGTCAAAAATCACCAGATCAGACGGACGTTTACTTACCTTTGTATACAATAAAATATGAAAATGACCATGTCAATGACAATGACGTCAGCAGCAAAAGCATAGATATTGGACAGGAGTTGTCCAGGTAACCTATGTACAGACAGACTGGGGAAAATTTTACATTGACCTAAGGTAGTGTGTAATAGAAGACTATGTTTGCATAACATGTGTGGCGGTCAAACAGACGTTGACGTTCAATTAGAGTGATACTCTGATGCACGCGGACTTTCAGACCGGAACATGACTCAGGGTTGCCAGACGCTTCCTCAGGTGAGGTCACCGCCACAGGTGAGCCCTGACCTGCAGTCGTCCTGCTCGTGGTCGTCATTTTGTCCGGTTGAGGCGTAGGCATGCCCTGAAAGTGATACTCGAATCACTCGGTTGGGCCCTGTTCAATATCAGCAACCTGTCGATTTGGCAACTGTGTCCCGAAGTAGAAAATGTTGGGTGACCGAAACTGCATTTTGGCTTTTTCCCTAGGATCTGTGTTGCTATTGGTCGAAAGTTTAAAACCTCGAAGCATCCACTTCACTTCAGCATCTGGGATCAGATATCTGGCTTGGCCTGCTCAATTCCTGAATCAGGTCTGCGCCCGCGTCAGCGCTCACCCGGAGGCAGTGCCTCGTTTTGAAAATGTGTCGTCTTGTTATTTGAAGCCAATAACGGATCTATTTCTTTTACTCCAAAATTTTGACTTCCTGTCGTAAGCCCATTTACTACCACTAATATGCGTCTTCCATTGACCTGATACTGTGGGCCACAAATTGACAAGACCAGGGATGATTTCCCTGGGAAGTTGTGAAGAAACTTAGTGACGACAAGTGGGGTTTGCCCAATGAAGCCAACGTCCCACGATCCAACCACGATCATCTGGATGGTGAGTCCAAAAGGACCTCTGAGGCACACATCTAAGCAGACATGAGAAGCTCGTGAACACAGTTGGCTCAGCCCGCACCATTTAGGCTGCAGATGCCATCTGCTTGGGCAGAGAAGTCCTTCGTCACGCTTAAAGGAGACACCACAGTCTGGTGCTGCGAGGCTCAACCTTCCACTGAGGCCTAGTTAGTAGGCCTGCGTGCGTGCTCACCCATGTGTAGTTCGAATCAAGGTTGACTTCGTGCTGGCAGTGTACAGATTCAAAAATGGTTTGGCTGCCAACATCTTCAAGCCTCCTGAAAGGTTCTCTTCGCCACAGAGTCCATCTGCACCCACAGTTGCAAGGCTGACATGGAAAGGTCATGGCTTCCTCAGAGCAAATAAATTTTGACACAAAGACTTTCCCACACTTTAGGGAAAGAATTACGTTCGTGAAAGCTCTTATCGAGGTTCCTCATGGGCAAAACGAATACAGTGGACTCCGCTTAATGTACTCACTATGGGCCGAACAATATTGAGTACATCAGGCGGCTGAGTCCAATAACCAAAGAAAGCTCCCGGAAGAACAACACAGATTGAGAAAAGCATTTCAATCGTGAAAAATGGCAGCTGTATTTGACCATCAGTTTTTTCTCAATAAAATAGCCATCTATGCTCTTCTGCTCCAATTTTGATAAAGTTATTTTCATAATCGCAAATTTAACATCACTGGCGAGGGATATATTGGCACCCCCATAGACTTTGCCTGCTTTCACCACTGTGACAGCTTCCACAAGCTCTATATTTGAGGGAATTGCTCACTTGCTACTCGTTTGCATGTTGGTTCAACGAGGTTTTTGAGTACAGTAAGAGGGATCTTGAGTACAATAGGTGGCCTATTTTCATACCACAAGTGCCCCCCCCCCCCAAAAAAAAATGGGGGGATTCCCAAATTGAGTACAATAATCGGATGAGTACATTAACCGTGAGTACAATATGCGAAGTCGACTGTAATTCAGAAGAAGCCTCGAAATGACGCCGCCGCCTGTGCTGACCAACCTGCATTGTCATTTCAAGGTTCTACTGTCCGCGTTTAAAACTACCCCAAAGTTGGCCCCGCCAGCTCGATTTGTCGCTTTTCACTACCAAGTTTTGGGTCATTTTACCGTTACGCCCATTTCTTGAGTCGTGCTACTCAATGAGCATGACTTTGGGCAGCCCCGAAGTCTCAATCCGGGTTGACTCCCGATTACAGCGCGGATCATTGACCAAGTTGCAAACAAAACCGAGGCTCCTCGATCAAAACTCTTCCCCAGAACGTGACGGATCTGAGTTTGCGGAAACAGCACGTTTGAGGGGTCGAAGTCGTTCTCCCCCTGTGAGTCCGCGTTGTTCTGTCCTCCCTCATCATTCATCCTATCTATGCATAAGCAACAAGTACAGTGTGGTGATTCCTCTTGACGTCTCTCCAGATTGGTCTAATCTCATTCTGGTCACGTGCTTCGTTGGAGAACTCAGGCAACTCTTCTTCTTCGGGATCAGCCCTGTCGTGACTGCCTCCAATTTTTGCTTCATCCTGGAAGCATCTCATGGTCTCCGTTTGCAAATTAAACAGCGTCTTTCTTCCTTTGTTCTGCCAGAGATTTTTTGCGGGGTTTTGTTCCCCAGAAATCCCTTATTTTCGATTAGACACTGGAGTTCATGTTACACTTGGGTCTTTTTTCGGTGCAGCCCCAATGAGTTTACTTTGCAAGTGCTTCTCTCTATCTGTAAGTCACACACATGCGCGCGCAGAAGTTCTCTTTCTCATGCGTGCGCGCAAGAAAAGCTTCTCTTCTCTCTTTTTGGGTATAAAAGAGGGTCGGAAGCCCCATTTTTCTGCGGGGTTTCATCTCAGGAGGGTTCGCAAGTTACACGTTCAAAGAAAAATAGTTGTGAGACTCCATTAACTGAATATTTAGAACAGTCTGATTTGTAAGAAAGAAGCAAAGAAAGAAATCAAAAAATCTGAGACAAACTTTTTGGGCTTCCTCTGAAAAGCTGCAAAAAAGTTAGAGAGACAAGATTTCTCTTGTCACAGTTGAGGTAAGACTTGTGGTTTTGAGTGACAAATTCATTCGTGCATCATCATGAATAATTCGATAAGAGGCCTTTTGGGGGCCATTTTGGGGCCCCTCCTTGGGCTCTCGTGCATCCTCCGCATTGTCATATCTCCAACCTTCTTCTTCTGTGGCTATCGACATGATTGAGTGTTCAGGGATACGTCCACAATGAAGCCCAACGTAATCTTTCTATATATGTACTCCGTGTGCATCATATATTCATGCGCCGCAACAGCCATTGTGCTCATCTTCTGCAGTCCCAGGAGGACAGCACCAACATTGGCATCGGTGACTCATTGTAATTTGTACGCGCAAACCTTTGAATGAATATCCAATAGAACCTTTTTTTTACCTGCCCAAAAGCGTCTCCGGTCCACTTTCCGTCCGCCGGAGACTCCCAAGCCGACTTGAGTCCCCGAGGCCACCCGGTAAAGTGTGTTGAGCGTCCAAGCCTATGCAGGGACCACTAACAGTCCACTAACATAGGGACTGTTAGGTCAGGACCAACGGAGGCTTTCTCAGTAACACCAAACTTGGTCCAGTCCTCATCTTCTCCGGGCTTTCTACATGATGATGTTTGGCTTCGCACGCTTGACTTCACCTCACTTCAAGCCTTTATCCTAATTGAGACGCGGGGTCTGAACGAATATGGGCGGGAGGTTCATATTTGTGCACTCTCTTTGGGAAATATTCAAATATTAGTGCATTTCCCCCATAAGTGTCTATATTGCATAGCAGTCATCAGGCCAAACGTGAGTACCGGGTGGCTCCAGAAAAGTCTACGGGGATATCTGAATGTCAAGTCATGATGGGGAAAGTCATCACTCAGAGGACTGAAAGTTTGATAGTCATAGATGGAACAAAGTCGGGATTCCTTGTTTGGAGCTGATGCTAACTTAGGCGCTGGCTTGACCAAAAGTGCTCCACCCAAGTAGATCAGTCGACCCAAGAACATAGGCCTGACCTTTTTGGGTGATGGACTTATGTACTCGTATGAACCATCCACAGTGTGCAAATGCCTTTGATGTCATGCAGCTGAGTCAATTTTTTAGGTCATGCGAGGCCTCAAACAGACGATTTCCGTGCTGGTCATTTTCGCAGCAGCTGCAGCTTGTGCGCCACAATACACAGTGAGTATGGCTTAGGTCAGGTCCTTGGTGCACGCCAACGTCATGGACTGCAAGTGCAGGAGAGGCTAAGTTCTCTTTTTCTCTTTGTACTGCCTGCAGCGCCGCTACCTCCAAGATCTGCGCTCGCGCGGCATCCTCGCCGCCGCCGCCGCGGCCGCAAAGCACCACCACGCAAACCGGCCGCAGCTGCTTCTTCCTCCGCCCCTACAGTCGACCCCAGAAGATGACGAAGCGGTCAATGAGGAAAACGCCCGCGCAGACGCCGAGGCCGCGAGATCCGCCGCGGGCAGAACCTTGAGTGAGCGCGCGGTGAGGGCGGCTGGCATGCCGACCATGCCGGACTACACGCCCGAGGACATAGCCAAGGTGAGATGGTGCGCACGCAAAAGAAAGAGAACACTTGCTTGACATTGGGACGTATGATTTGGTAGATCGAGGAGGGTTTCGCTATCGGCAAGTTTGACCCCGAGACGTTCAATCCAACACCGTACGAGCGAGGCACCCCCGAGTACAGCATGGCCATGATCAACTTCTTGCTCAAGATGGGACAAAACGGGCACAGCATTAACCAAATACAACTAAACCAGGTACACGGCTTCAATCGTGCACGTTCAATACACACTGACGTGGGCGGACGCAGACACAAACACACACGCAGGGAAGAATGACGTACATAGCACAAACGAACACGTTATTTATACCTGTGCTGGCACGTCGAAAGTGTCTGGACAGCGCCCTGCACGCGTGCAACCCCGCGTCCTCCGACATCCTTGAGCTGACACCATCCATTGTGCTTCCAGCCTCTGGCGGACATCCACCGGGAGCTGCAGGACTCCCGCGTGGCCGGCCACAAAGATCCCCTGGTGTGCAAAACCGTCCCCTACAACATCTGCTACAGGTTGGATAAGAACGGGGTCCTGCACCCCATCGGAAACAGGAGGCCAGTGAGGATACTGAGGGTCTACTGAGGCTCCTGCTCCAACTAATTACTACATGCAGTGACGACGAAGAGTTGAGGGAGGAAGAGAGAAAAGGATATCCTTGCAAAAGCCATCCCTGATCCTTGATATCCTTGATTCAAGGATATCCTTGATCCCTGACATGAAGTAAAACGCATCCAGCTACTTGGATGACTTTATTTTCTCCCCTTGTTTTCATACTGTGAAATCTCAGTTCCTGCGGACAAAACATCTCATAACCCACGTAAGTCTAGTCGTTGTGCAATGGACGAGCCCTTTATCACTCGGTAAATCTGCAACCGACTTAGCTGAACGCTAAGTTTTATGGATGACGCAATTTTGCAACTCGCACACGTGCAGATTTCCTTACGGCAGCTGTAGAAGCAGTTAGTGCCCTTCACATTATCACATCCCTACATACCACATGCATGTAATGTATGTAATAAATATCACTCACAGTTCAGCGTTTCTTCTTCCAGTCCCATGAGGATGTTTGTGCTTAAGATGAGGATGTCAACTGAGTCCGACAAAGCTCCTTAATGTACGATTCACCTTTACATGACAATGTATGATGTGCAATACAGTGGAGGTCATCACTAGACATCGGCATTTTATTTGAGAAATTAGAGAAAGTATGTGATCCACCCCTTATATATATATGGGATTTAATTTTGGGTAAAACCGATATCCAATTCCAGTTCTTATCCTTTATTTCATTCGTGTTGGGTATTGTTGACATCATTCTGCCCGGGATGAATGGCAACAGTCAGTGGCCGTGATTTGTATAGTCAGTCAAAAAATTGCAAAAAAAGAGTTCTTCCTGCCGGTCAATGTCCAAATGGATGTCCATCCGCAAAAAATCCGGCCTAATGGCAACCCTGGTGCCAGACACAAGTAAAATATGTCGTTTTGCTAGAGCTCGCGGCCTTCAGAAAAAAAATACTTACGCCAAGGTCTGTGATCAAGTCCACAAAGTTCTCATAGCAGGATATCACTGCTCTGGCCACCCCATTCGTTGTCGTTGGCTTGTCTGCGGTCCAGTACAGGGTGCTTCAGCAAAGAAAGAAGAAAAGGGGGAAGGAGCGCACGCCAAGAAAACTCGATCAGACAGTGAGGGGACCACTACATTGGTGCACAGACGTGACACACACACATGGCTTGCAGGTGAGCAAAGGGGAGGAAGTGCAGATCAACTCTCAATTTTTTGTGTACTAGAATTCTAGCACACCAAGGGATTTGTAGAACACGAAATAATTGAATTCTGGAACTTTAGAGTTCAATTGTTGTAACATTTCCATTTGTGCAATTTCTTCCTGACAACTGTGGAGAAGGATAAATTGAGAGTTGACTGTACTAAGTTGCCCCTCTGCTCCTCTGCGTGCCAGTCATCACTGTCTGATCGAGTTTTCTTGGCGTGCGCTCCTTTTTTTCACCACTTGCCACAGAAAGTCCTGACGTACAGAAAAATGGGCCTCATAGGTGATGCAAGGGGCTTCCAAGGGGTGCCACCCCGAGATTTCGGTGGGCCGGGGAAGGCAAAATCTCCCCACAAAAATTTCTGCACTTTTTCACGAAAAACAGTGGCCCAAAACAGCCCAAAGCAGAGGTTCATCACTTTAAGTGCTTTAGTGTCACTTTGGCCACTCAAGGCTATGAACTGATCTACTCAGAATTATGTGTCACTGTCTGGAGAGGTCATTCCATGCGAAAATTCCACTCAAAAATGACTCCGGGCAGCTTATGCATTAAGTTTCTTCTCACTGAAATTACTCACGTCAAGGCCTGTATATGCACAAAAATTAAGCTTCTCATTCAGTGAGAGGGAAAAACATGTTGAGTTGTCCAAAAATGTGTAAGGAAATATTTGAAACGCTTAACCATTCGCATACTTTGGGCCTGTTTATCAGCAATTTTGGCTGTTTATTGCCAAATTTCTGGCCATAGACTCCTTAATAAACTTTGACTGTTGTTTTCACATATTTGACAATTTGTCCTCATGGATAAAGCTGGACACGACACGATGTCATTTTAAATGTCTCACTCGAATTTTTTGACCACGAGGTCAAAAATGGTCAGGGTCGTTTTTGTGAAAAAAAGGAATCAAATTATCCAGATTCGGCAAGGCCCAAGATAGCCCTGGTAACCCTGTTTCTCATCCCGGTTAAAAAAATTGAGGGACTGATATGTGAAATGACTGCAGCAGAGTTTTTTCGTGGTTGCTGCAGTACCTAACTTAAAGTAATGTAGCCTCACCTAAGCATGAACCTGAGCTGGCCCAACTCAAACACGTGACGACGGATCTTTCCATGGTGTCTTTCTCTCCATGCTGATACTTACAACTCACTTAAGCCTTAACAAAAATACACAGCAAATCATCAGGGGCTGATTGTGAGTCCATCACAAAAACAAATGTCAGGACAATCGAGTCTTGAAGGTCTTAAACTGCCAATCAGAGGACTGATGATGAAGATCCTTTCCAGCTTTTGGACAATGAGGCCTTTTTGGGTGGGTGGGAAAGACATGCAGACAGCTGGGACATTGCTTGGTGGGGCACATGAGTCGAGTCAGTTTGCTGTCACTCAGACAACCTCAACAAAACAAAGCAAATCTTGGATTGCCTAGACTGAGCAAAGAAAATAAAGGAGGGAGAAGGTGAACATTGCCCTGGCTCGCTCTGAGGATTTTGAGGCGAAAAGTCAGCTGTTGTGGTGGTCCTCTCTTTCACAGATAACTTAAGG
>JAAUXU010051997.1_pt1 | contig 26785 bp, 25 predicted proteins | sample 7278151 | NCBI WGS metagenome assembly JAAUXU01 (sample SAMN14350113, study PRJNA611818) | marine sediment metagenome | isolation source: surface marine sediment (1.8m) | place: French Polynesia: Moorea | collected 2018-08
CAACCCGCCGTGTAAACAAATTTATATAATTTTAAAATTCCAAAAACAAAATTGGATGGGTTTTAAACGGGGGTTTTTTTGGTGTTTTTATAACTTTTCCCCCCCCCCCCCCCCCCCCACACACACACTTCCGTATATGAGATCAGTGCAGTTGCACGCACGGTACCTTGAAGGAGTCGACACGCCTCGATCGCCCTGCTGGACTTCACGTGCCTTTCCTGGAGCACGAGAAAGCAGACGTGTCAACATTGCAGTTGTGACAGGACCGTGATATCAGTGATCGAATCGGCATTTGCCGCAGCATCCGGGGCTAAAAGGCCTCCTAGTCGCAGTCGCAGCCGCAGCCGCCGAAGCCGCCAAAGCCGCAGCAGCCGCGTTCCTACGGCCCCCGCCATCATCGCGGCAGCTCTACTCTGGCTTATGGAGCGTGGTGGTTTGCACCGTGCGAGCTCGCCGCCCAGATGAAGGCCTGGAGCCGCGCACACCACGACCGGGACCACTTGGCTTCCTCGGGGCACTACCACCAGACGGAGGCCGAGCTCATCTCCAGTTACCTCAACGCTCAGCAACAGCAGCAACAAGCAGTTCCCTACGGGGTGCCCATCCCGCCCCCACTGGTTCCCAGCGACTTGGTTGGTGGCGCCGATCTAGACGAGCCCTTACCCTTGCCTCCGCCGAGAAGTTCGAGTTCGGGGCAGCAGCAACAACAACAGTCCCGGTCGGGACGTGGCAAGCGTTCTCGGCACTCGGGCACCTCCTCCGGCGGCTACCACCACGAGAACCCGGCGACGACGAGTCGCAGTCAGCACAAGGGTGGCGACGCCAACGTCCACTACCCCAAATACGACCTCTACGGCGACTACAAGTACAGTGCTCGCGATCACTACCAGCAACAGCAGCAGTGTCAGTACACCAACAAATACGGCGAGGACTGCGGCTACAACCAGCGTGGACAGCAGCAACATGGCAAGGACTATAACCGCACTTGGCCCAAGCAACAGTATGTGGACGACGGCCACCAGCTTCCCTACACTCAGGACGATCGGGATGTCCGATACCTTCAGGAGTTGGAGGACAACGCACGTCTGATTGCACAGCAGCAACAAGAACAACACCACTTGCAACAGCAGCAACAGCAGCAGGCGGGAGGTCGACAGACTTACGCTCAAGTCAGCAAACACCGCAAGGCGGAGGCCTCCAGGCAGTTGCACCAGGAGCAGAAGCACGCATACTATCAAGAGCAGCAACATCGACGGGACAAGAGTCCTCACCAGCAACAGCAACCGCAGCAGCAGTATACACAGGAGCAACTGCAGGCGGCCAGACAAGCACAAGAAGTGGTCCAGTGTGTGAAGGCCGACGGCCCCGCAGACCACAAGTTCTTGGAGTCCACGACCGCGGAGACAAAAGAGAGGAAGGAAAAGGAAACTGTGACAGCGCCACAAAAGGCTGAAGGTTCACAGCAGCAGCAGCAGCAGCAACAACAACAACAACAACAACAACAACAGCAAGGAGCGGACGCAAAGACTGGACAAGAAAGTTCAACTATGGAAACATTTAAGCCACAACAAGTGCAACTGCAACAGGAACAAGTTCAGTACGTGGACAACGAGTGTTGCCAGGTGGCGGTGACGTCGGCCGGCACGGCACAGCAGCAGCAACAGCAACAGGACCAGACTACAGTGAGTATGCCGCCGCCACCACCGCCACAACCTACCTCGTCGGGCGCTCCCGCCGCTCCCGACGGCACCATGACCATGCAGTCGACAGCTACGCTGAAGCGCTCCAAGAAGACCGCTGCCTCCGCTGCGGCCACGAACCCTGGCGGCTCCGTGTCCGCCTATAACACGTTGGAGCGGAACATGGCGGAAGTGGCGGAGCGCAACAGGCGCACGGAGCAGCAGCTGAGGTCCGCCGCGGCCACCCTCGAGCGGGGCGGCACCATGTCTCGCCGAGCAGATTACGCTTCCTGCGACACCTGCGACGCTCCCCTCACGCCCGCCAGCCTGGCCGGGATCGACCACCGCGACCTGGAGCACCGACCTCTCACGCGGTCGGTCACCAGGGCAACTATGTTCGACGAGCCGCCGGAAAAGTAAGAGCAGATGTGGTTGCTTCTGCGCCAGAGCTGAAGGCAAAGCTTTCCAGGGGGTTCTCCAGTATCTAAATTTTCCCAACTTATCTTTCTCAAGATTTAGTCAGTCACATCCCATTTTTAGCCAAAGACCTAAAAAGGTTCTTAAAGAACCCTGTTTTTGTAGCAAAAAATATCTCGGGCCCCGTTAACTTTCTAAAGGACCTTTCTTCTCAGTACCCATCAAAAGTTAAGGTGAGCCAAGCAGAGTTCTCAAAGACAAACGGTATGCTTGACGAAGCTCATATGTACTGTACGTGCTACTTTCCTATGTAGCAAAGACGAGAAATGATAACGTCTCATTCACCAAGGCGCAGGCACCGAGCAGTCATGAACCATATGGTTTCTTGGGTCACTCGACCAATTTTCACCACAACAGGGTGGCCAACAACTCTGGAAATGAATAATGCCTAAAACTGTGCAGGGACCATCACACACTTATTTACATGCATGTTAGGCAACACGTGTGTCCCGAATGCGGGCAACACAATTTCAGTCACCCGCCAGGGTTGCCACATTTCCTGCAGCTAAAGAGCATGTGAGCCCGCCATACATTATAAACTCGTGCGTCACAACTGGATATTATTGACTTGTGGAGGCAGCGGCAGGTGGTCCTGCACTCGAAATAGCCTTTCGTGATGGTGCTCGAGCTGCACTCGTAGTAGCCGGTAGCAGCCAAGATCTCGCTAAGGGAGGCAGCTCTCCTCCCTCACATTACCCTTGTCTCCGTAAGTCACGTATGGAAAACGTACGCGCGTGCATGCAGAGACTGCGCAGTAAATGACAGTGCTGGATCGAATCCCGAATCTGACTCGAATAATGAATGTTATGAATCCGGATCTCATGCGAATCTGTCAAATTTTGTGGATGTGAATCTGATTTGCATTCAATTGGGGAGAAAAATCAATTTTGTTATAGGCTATTGAAAAAAAAGGGAATAGTTCAAAATTGAACGTGCCTTCGGGACCTTGAGAGATCTGGTTCTGCTGCCTCGGCCTCAAATTGTCAAGCGTTTGCATGGTCATCATGACGTTCGTGACTTGAGTGAATCGTTGGCCCGAATGTGGAACAACGCTAAGCAACGATTCGTATATGAGTTGTTATTCGAATCATGCCCAGCACTAGTAGACGAGTTATCTCTTCTCACGCATTATATAAGAGAATTGACTCTCCGCTAAAACGCTCCTCGTTATGACAAGTGCGTGGAAAGTACCCAGGGGAAAGTAGTGGAGGGGAAGTGGAGAGTAAAGGACAAGGAAAGTTATTTACCTGCTGTCAGTCATTAGGCTAGGCTGAACAAACACACACAGTGTGAGAGAAAGAACAGAGGGAGAGAGCTATTTTTTTCAACATACTATCCCTGGTTTTCTCTCTCTTCCCATTGTGTTTCCACATTTTACCGCCACGGAGCTACATCTGGAGGGCTCCTGAGTCGTTGTACTACATGCCCGTCAGCTCTGGCCACAGCCAGAGCTCTTGCACCAGCCAAGAGCAAACAAGGTGGGCGGGAACGGTGAATTCCCCTTATTATGCTCAGGCTAGACAGACTTCATTTGCCGTTTATTACGATAATAATACTAATAAGAGCCAGGAAATTGGCTCGACGTGATTTCTCTCCCCAACCCGCATTGCCCCCAATTGGCGCTTACAGGGAAATGGGCGGTTTTTTGGGCAGGAAAGTGCATGGAAGGGAAGCGCGGGAGGAAATGCTTTATTATGGGCGGACTCGTCAAGGCTTGAAAACTGAGCTCCAGATGGTCGAGTGCGTGCGTGCGTGCGTGCGTGCGTGAGTGCGTGCGCGCATCATGGGTGTGCATACCGGGTGCGCCGTGTTTAGCTTCACTCGTGTTCTGGTACACACGGTAGGTTGAGGGTATTTCAATTGATCTCATTTTGAGTTGTTAAGTTCGCTTTTCTTGTTGCAGTTTGACACAAAAGGGCATCAAGGTTGCAGTGCAAACGCCGCTGACTTCACTAAGGTTTCAATGACATCGACCAGGTCACAAAATCAAAAGTTGGGATCAGTTGCTCTGCCCGACCTTTTGCACTCATCGCCCTCTGGGATTACGTAGCTCTCCAATAAGAGGTTGATACCACCAAACAGTTGCAGAGACACTTTAACATCAATATTGAGCAGTACTTTTTTTTTGAAAAGTCCGACAAAAGTTGAAATGAGTGGAGTTTGGAGAAGCCACTTTCACCTCAATTTGTTTGTCATGCCCTTGACTACATGTACTTGCTGTAAAATGAGCTGCTCGTGAGCTCACATTCAGCTCCAATAGAGCTTAAAAATATGTGTAAAACTGCGTGTTAACGTGTCAACGGTATCAGTTCATAAGACTCGAGCCACTCGAGTGAAGCTTATGTAGCCCCACCCAGTACATACTTTGTCACATTTCACTCTGATCTCCTTCCAGAACGTCTCTGTTCATCGTCTGTTCTGGTCTGTATGGCATCTTGCTGGTGGTCGTGTGCACCGCCTTCCTCACGGCCGAGATCGCCACCCACAGCGTGCCCCTGCACTACTTCGAGGTGGGTGAGAATTAGCAGCCATCAATTGTGGTCGGACAACCACGACGGGCAAAAAAATGATCTCGACATTTGCCCTATGGGGAAAGAAAGCACTGGCACTTTATTCCATCTTCTCCACTCTAGGGTTACTTTACTTATCTGTACATCGTCTCCATCCTGTTCCTGCTCTACGTGTTCTGCTACCTCCTCCACGAGGCCTCCTGCTGTGGTTCCGGGCCGCCGGCCCCGGGGACGGTCGGCAGGAACACCTACTTCCACGTGAGTTCGGCACAAAAACTGGCATTGGTAATGTTTCCCTGCATGGAACTTTTTTGCTCAGTTATGATCGAATTTGGCTTGCAAACCTCCACCTTCTTCGTATGCCTGTTATTTACCTAATGGAGCTCCTGGGTGGGTAGATGAGTTGGTGCGCGCTCGCGTGCGTGCGTGTGTGCTTGAAGAACGTGCACTATTCCTCATTGATCGATACCAAGACCAAATATCGCGATACTCAGTGCATATGTGACGTGTGATTGCTTGATACTAAGTCAAGATGACTGATGATCGTTCAGAGAGGTTTGATATTGGGACATTTCAGTATTTACTGGGCAGACCCAGGTGCCAAAGTTGGAACAGAAATTTTACAGTCTGTCAGTAGTTTCCGTATGGTATCGCGAAAGTATGGCGATGGCTTTTCAGATGCTGCGTATTCGATATTTTGCAAGCATCACGATATTGATGCGATGGATGATCACGCACAGTCTTGGGGTGCGTGTGTTGCAGAGTTTTGTGCGTATGTATGGAGTGCGAGATCGTGTGTGGCACGCTTGTCAGTCTGTCTGTCTATCTGCAAACTCGTTCAAGCTGAACCGACAGTTGCCCAAGTGCTTGTTTTCATTTTTGCTTTGGCATTTATCGAGGTCCAAGGTCGTGTCGAAGCCGGCCGTGTAGTGACACTTGGGTGATCGGATCGCCCAGCAAGGACGCTTTTCATGAACCACGCAACGACCAGTGGACTTGACCACAAAAATGAGAAAGTCGCACCGCAGTCCAGGGTTTTTTCCTTATTATACCTTTTTTTAGGAAGCTGCACTGTTTTCTGACTCTCATTTTTTTTGTAGGCTTATGCTTACCTTATTGCTTTTATGCTTTTTAATTTTTTCTCCTGCGTTAGAAAATGTTTCGTTATGGCAGCATCTACACGGTGAGTGTTCCTCTCGAAGACTCGTTCGATATCCGGAGGGTTTCTCTGGACTCTTGGGTAATCTATTTTCGTCTGTTTTATCGACTTTTTTACCCCCTTAAACTTTATCAGTTAAATTATCGAGTGAACTGACGCAAAATTCGGCGTCTTCCAGAACCTTCCACGCGACGCACTTCCCGACGGCAGCCCCGTACGCGAAAAACTGGCGACGCTGAAGCGCCCCAAGAAGTACAAGACCAGCGAGAACGACTACAGCCACGGGAGCTTCTTCCTCAGGGTGGGAGGCATAGGTGAGCGAGGCCGACGGCGCCGGTAATTTCATGGTAGCCTAAGTAAGACTTTGTCGCGCCAAGGTTTTTGTCAGTTTTGTCATACTCTGGAGGGTCTCTCCTGCAAAGAGACAGAGCAGAAGATGCCATCCAATTCGCATATATTATACCATGGACAATTTACGGAGTTCCCTCCCTTTTGGGGGATATTTTTTGCCTTTTTCTTCCTCTTCTCCGATGTGATGGCTGTCGCAAGCAAAATTTTTGGCCCCTGGCAAAAAAGAAGGAAGTTCCTGCGAAAAAGTCGCTTAAGCCACGTTTCCTCCTGCGAGGACACTTTTGCCCCCTCGTTCTGGAAGTGCAGCCTCAACTTGTAGACGATCCATGCAGTCGTTGCGTTCCTTCAGATGTTGCACGACGATAAGAAAGTCTTTGGGGAAGTTGTTCTTGTCCTCTCTGCTCTTCAGACTCATTCACTCTAAGGCTGTTTGAAACTGAACTTCGGATAGAAGAGGTCGACCGAAACTAGGGCTGACTCGTGGCTCGAAAGACCGACGTTTTTTCTGTCTCAGGGTCGTGGTGACTCCTGACTCGTAAACTCTGAGCCCGGTTTGTTCCTGGGCTTGCCTTGGCTCGTCTTTATCCCAGTATCATTATGGGCAAATCTGAGCTGAGCAATTGAGCTGAGCAAATCTGGCCAAAGAGTTCTAATTCTTGTACGACTGCATCGTACCGTTGTACATTTAGAACTACAAACATCATGCTGGCTACGGAGCTTAAAAAAATTGACAAGCCTTGGATTAACTTTAATGTTACCCTAAGCTCGAGCCTGCTTGTGAAGATTGGAGCTTACCTCGCAAGGTTCAGGGCTTGTCTAGCTCGGTCCCCGGCTGACTTGAGCTCGCAGATTTCTCAGCTTTTATCACCCTTAACACGAAAAGTCGAATAATCAAGGAGATTTTTTTCGATAATTTGGGTTTAGATGTTTTTTGTCATTCGAAAATGTTTCGTACAGTCGACTGAAAACAAAACACTAGCTTTTATCGAGACCAGCCAGACGTGACCTTCCGGCCCGGAATCCAAATGCCATAGTGATATCGAACTCGAATCGAATTGTGTAATCTTGGCGGGGTGTGAAAACGAGTGTGTAGATAGGTACTTGCGTATGACTTCTGTGTGAACATACGTTCGTTCGTCACTGTAACGCTTCAACTTCTTTATAGGCTTCGGGCTGGGCACCATGATCTACAACGGCATGGAGCTGGGCAGCTTCTTCGAGATCCCCTGGAATTCCCCGTGTTACCAGGTGCTCAGGGGTATCAATCCCATTCTCCAGATGATCTTCACCTTCAGCCAGATGTACTTCGTCTTCATGAACGCCAGGGTAAGTAAGGAAATAGATGTAAACCTTGCCAGAACGACGAGAGCTCATCCTTCCAGCTCAACATCCACCGTTGGAAGGTGATTTCCCGCTTCGGCCTCGCGCACGTGGTGGCCACCGACATCTGCGTGTGGATCAGGACCATTATCAAAGAGTCCAACAAGGATATCTCGGTTTACAGGTCGACGCTCGGTCACGGTGTCTCCGAGGATTACATGATATTAGGTAAGGTCAGAACGTGGACTGTCCTGCGAAGTACAGCTTGTATGCACGTTGTACAGCTGCACTTTATGTATGATACGTACTCGGAATCGTGTGTCAAACTTCACACAGCAACGGCCATGCATATGCACTGTGGCCATATGTTCTGTGTTATATTGTACACATGTGTGTGCGTGTGTGGCTAACATGATCTCCACTTAATCGGTCACTCCATCAAGCGATGGTACGTTCGTACGAACACGGACATTGCATTGTGGACTGTATTAATATCTGTTTTGTCCTTCTTACTTTACCTTGTCAGAGGGCTACAATTCCCTCCGCCGCAAGTTCGGACCAGACTCATTCTGGGTGAACGGGCCCTACCACGCCATCATGACCGCGCTCACGCCTCCCGACTACTCGGGTGAGTGTATAAGCATGACTAAGCTAACCTGACTAACATCGTGTCATGCTGTGTCACATTGATATCAACAACAACCAGGTGGATCTCCCTTCTCCAACTTGTTCGGGCCCTCCAACCAGGACGACATGCTGAACACCCCTGCCCCTCAGACCCTGGGGCTACAGCAGCCGCCCCAGGCCATGGTGGCCCCCGGCCTGGAGCCCCTGAGACAGGCCACCTCTTCCCCCTTTGACAGCCTTGTCGGAGTCATGAGTGGGGGTGGACTCGCGGGAGGCACCGGGGTTGGGGGCATGCCTGGAGTGGCTCCGCACTATTATTCGCCAGCCGGTCAGTCTGCATCCGCGCCACATTAGGCTATCTTGTCAAGCATGCACAGGAGTTGATACCTGATTTGACCAACCGATCGAACATCTCCTCAGCCTCACCCTATTTCGTTCATTCTCTGGTCCTCTATCACTCTTTTTTTAATTAAACATCTTTTTTTTTAAGGTACCCTAAGTTTTGCGCATGTTTTCCCAGGCCACACTAGGTTTGGCAATGTGTGTTCAATAGTTCTTTTTCTCTTCAGAAGACCAGCCCAACATTTCTGGTTTCATCCCTGGAGTTGGCCTTGGCAGCGGTGGCGGCGTGCACATGGCTCGCAACTTCACGTGCGGTCGCGAAGCCATCATGGGCGAAATCGTGAGGGTGACGTCGCCCTACCTGTTCCCCTTCGTCATCGAATACTCCTTCATTGCGGCTGCCGTGCTGCTGGCCATGTGGAAAAACATCGGAAAGAATCCAAGGTAACTGTTATACTCGGCTAGAAATCCTGTAAACGGTACATGCTGTGCATGCAAAATTGACGTACCGGGTGTCTCGTAAGCCTCAGGACACTCCTTCAGCACTGATATTGTCATTCACGGGGCACCCAGTGCGTAGGTACAGCATGAGTTTACCATCTGAAGAAAGAAAAGATTGTTTTCTTACATCATAATGTACGACTACCTAAACATCCTCAGGTACTGGGGCGAGGAGGATGACCATATCAGCGTGGCCAGCCGCAAGATGACTAACTACGCCAAAACGGATTGCATTGGCGCCAGCAAAGGGCTTTTCTTCGGACTTCTGACACTCATTTGTGGTCTCATCTGTCTCATACTCTTCTTTGTCCTCATTGACCACAACAATAAACAGGTACTCACATACACGTACTGTACGCACGGTGGCCTTCCGCACACACATGTCTGTCTACCAGGTATCCCAGCTGGCCGTGTTCCTGGCGGACTCCTCCCACTGCGTCATTCTCGTCGTATCAATCCTCGCCACCTTGCTTGGATTCCTGAGGTATAAAGCATGACTACATGACATTTTTCCTTGGCACAACCAACGATGACCTCTTGTAAACAGAGTTCAGAAGCTCCGCTTCCATGGTGAGGAGCAATCCATTTTGGGCAGCAACTTGCTGATCCTTTCTGCCTGCGGCATCTTCGGATACGCCACCTTCAACGTCATCGCTGGCGGACTCAGCGTGCACACAGACATGAAGAACATTCTGGTCTTTGGGACTGGAGCCATCACAGTTGTGCAGGTCGGTGGGGAGAAGTGACACCGGCATGAGCGTCGTCAACAATTTCACCGCGATTTTTGTGTGCCCCGTTAGGTACTCCTCCAACTGCTCTTCATCACCGACGCGCAAAGGCGCCGTATCAGCACCAGCAGCCAGAATACCAACAAGCCCGGCCGACAGGTGGTCACCTTCTTGCTCATTTGCAACATCACCATGTGGGTCATCTACACCTTCGAGATCCAGAAAGTGGAGGACAGCCCTGTACAGGTAGTCTCAGCGTGTTGGCGTCTCTCTTGCTCCTCCCTCCCTCCCTCACTCACTCTCACGTATTCCAGCGCGACTTCTTTGGCTTCCAAGCCTGGACCGTGATCCAGCGAGTGACGCTTCCACTGTGCATCTTCTTCCGCTTCCACTCGACGGTGATCCTGGCAGAGATCTGGAAGAACACGTACAAGACCAAGTTGTGCGACTGAAGTTTTGCTCAGCTGCTCTGGCTGCAACGGAACGTGGAGGAAGTGGCGCAGGAGGAGGAGCAGATCAAGCAGGAGAAGAAGAAGAAGAAGAAGAACGGCAACAACGGCTTCTTCTTCCAAGAGGTGAAAATTCGAAGGGTTACCTGGGCCCTCTAAGAAAAAGGAGCTAAAGAACACCACCAGACTACGTAAGCAGACCATGATTCTAACGCCCTTGCTATGTACTCACTGTATATGTACATACGCGTATAGTTCTTATTATGCCTTCCTCTTTTACTATTCATGTCAAAAACGAAAGTGAACCAAAGTCCTCGCAAAATCATTGGACACGTGTACAAAAAACTTTGCTTCAGCTTGTCTGTGTGAAAAAAGTAGTTGAATCTGATAGCGTATGTAACTGCGAAAACTTTGGGTCTTGCCCCCCCTCTCATCCCACATCGCCCCTTCTACGCAAGCACACTTCATTTGTTTCTGGGTCATAGGATTCTTCCACCCCACGACACGAGCATCTGTTTACTTTTACACTGCCAAATGATCACTGTTGTGGAAGTACATAAAGTGGTCTTTTTTCTGCATGCAAATATTCTACAGCAACATTCCTTGCCATCATAGAGTGAATGGTGTGATCAGGGACAGAAAGTGAGAAATCAAGGCCAAGATGATGTGCTTCTTCTATCTATGAATGCATCGATACTCCTTTAGCTTAGGTTCTACAACGTACAGCAGCACCCTCTAGTGCGTGTCTTTGCTAGCATGGATCTTACTTCGTTTGTGCGCCGAGGTGTGATGCGTACTTGTGCTTTTCTTATACCCATACCCAGGTGTATGTATAATTATATATATATATATATACATATGTATATATAACTTCGACACCATCTATGCATGAACGACGGTATGAGTAAGAGAAAAAGTAGCGCAACTGTTATACGTACAGCAGATACACACCCCCAACCAACGAACCCACCCCTCTTCAACCCCTTTCGAGCACTTTAGACGAGGTTAACTTGTCCTGAGATTTGCCAGCAAATTTGCATGCGAACAGGAAATTTGCTGGCAATCTCACCTCGACTGTAGTATGATTTGTGTACCAACCGTCACTGCCAGTCACTGTCTTCGTTGTCGTAAGAAAAAAAAAGTAAGTTCACGTGTATTGTGAGAGGTTTTGAACAAAGAAAACCAGTCGATTTCTCAGTCAAAACATTTGTCCCTTCATTTGAGGAATCACTTGCATGACAACATCGAAAAATAAAAAAACACGGCTTCATTGTGTAAATAAGGTATTATTAACGCTGCGCCGTAGACGACGAAAAACCCAACCCAGCAACCAACGAAGGCGTTGTTGAACATCCTGTCGCAGTGTCGTTTTCCCCTCTGCTCCTCCCCCATTTTGTATTTCCAAGTGACAAGACACGTTTAGTCTACGTCAACTATTACTTAAAGGAATAATGAGTACAACACAGGACGAACCACAAAAAACCCCTCGTGAACACGAGGACTTACGAGAAAACCACAAAGCTGAGAGGTGTCTGTGTAGCAAGAGTTCAACGCTGTACAGTACAGGTTCCGTATGTATTAGAGTGTCTTGTGACCGTTTTGTAACAATAAAGTTAACCTTGCACCTAAGCACGCGTTGCTATATTGTTTATTCTCTTTTATTTCCTCTCCACAAGTCATTTTGCATCCTGTCAGAGAGTGAAAAGTAGCATGTGGCAGTTGGTTCATCTTGAGGGGAAAACAAAGTACAATGGAAACATTTTTTTCAGGTTACTACAGCTAATACGTACTACACAACCTTCTTTGTGACTGCTCGTGTGTTATAAAGTGTTTTTTCTCTCTTCAAAGAGTTTGGAGCAAGATTTTCGGAATGATGCAGTGAGATACAGGAATGAGGCTTTATCACCCTGGAACTGTAACGTTACCAATACATGAATGTGGAGCAGCAGTAGCGATATACGTACAAGCAGAAAAATATAGCAACAGTTACACAATGGAATGTTCTGTACAAAGATATCAGAGCAATCGATTCATCGATCGTCAGATCCTAGGAGTTGACCACTGCGAGTCGAAGCCAAATTCGGAGTCACTCTCGTCAGATCTAGAATAATTCAGGGTTAACATTCGAGCTAGAACGTTCATTGGCTGCTGGCGTGGCCAACTTCGATTCGCACCTGTTTTGTCCCTCCTCCTTGATGGGGGAGGTCTCCGTGGGCGTGGTGGGGGCGGATTTGATCCGCCCAAAGTCAACAGACCTTTTGGACTTGCGCTTTTTGATGGGGCCAAGCTTGGGCGGTGGCATCTTTTGCGAGTCCTGACAGGGACAGAGGCGGACGAAAGTTGAACACGCGTCAACTAAACTGACTGAAAAGTCATCGTCGGGTTCAATATTCAGCTCCACTCACCAAGTTCAGACTGTTGACGCTGCCTGCGTTAGTCATCATTCCGTCCAAGCTGTGGTGGCTGGAGCTGCTCGACCCCCAGCTGTGCTTCCTCTCACCAAAGTAGTTGTTGAACGCTTCTGTCGTCTTCTTCACCTTGACGCTGAGAGAGCCGAAGCGAAGAATCCCTCCGCCCGGAGTTTTCTGGGCAGCCTGATCAGTACCAGACGTTGGGGTCGTGCCGACCTTGGACATATCATCAAATCAATTTTATTCTCACCTGTCTCCTGTTCCTCCTCCGGTCTTTGAGTTGTCTGAACGTGTCACTAGACAGGCTGAGGCCCATGGCCTGCTCCTGGGCCATCATGTACTGTCTGGGGGTCTTCCCGTGGTTGTCGCGGATGCGCGGGTCTGCGCCGTACGCCTTCACCAGCAGATCAAAAACATCCTAGAGGAGAGAGAACTTGTAGGAGTTCACGACGAAAGGCAAAAAAACGAATGTCCCTACTACCTGGTGTCCGAACTGACAGGCAAGATGAAGGGGAGTGTAGCCCCCGTGGGTCTTGACGTTCACGTCCACGTGGTAGTTTCCCGCCAGTAATTTGACCATATCGGAATTGCCTTGGTAAGAGGAAAGAGTTTACCTGGACATCTCAGAGGAGGATTGAAAAAGCATACCATGCTTTGCTGCCCAATGCAGAGCGGTGAACCCCGAGGTGAAGTCCTTCACCTTGGACAGCCTGGGGTCCTCCATCAGCATCTTCATCATGACGTGATAATCTCCTTGGGCCGAACGAACCATCCACGTCTTGGAATTCTGCGTAAATGCGAAGGGTGATGAAATCCAAAGAGACTTTCTCTCTCCCCTACTCACCTGATCTATGGTGGTGATGGACGAAGAGTCATCACTCTTGTCGTCTGTCCTCGGCTGTGACGACGGCCTCCTTTCTGCGGCCCGAGAATTCCTCCGCTTGACAGACGAAGCAGATGACTTCCGACTGCCGCCTGCTCCAGACACCGGGTGAATACTTTCGCCCGCTGTTGAAAACGCCGCCTGAGCCGCCCCGGCAGTCGTCCGCGGCATGTCCACCTCGGAGACGAGTCTATTCAGGGTCCTGGCGCGCTCCTGAAAGACACAATGTTACAATTTTGCACTTTAAGCTGGGACGACGTGAATGTGGACTGTGTAGATGTCACGCTTAGCAGAAGGGGAATACGCAGAAGGGCGGTAGATGTATGCAGTTCATACATTGAATTGTATAAAACTTTTTGACAGCTTAAACACTTGTGCTTTTAGAGGGAAAAAAAGAAAAAAGAGCAGCCTACATATGAGCTTCAGTCTACCTTGACGCTGATCTTTTCATTCTCAATTCTGATCTTTTCCTCCTCGTCGTCGTCTTGGACACTCATGGGCGAGTTCTCCTTGTTTCCAGCCTCAGACGCATCAGGAGAGGACGACGTTGACGACTGGAGGTGGCTGGAGGAGGCTGCGGATGACATGGAGTTCCTGGAATGGCCAAGACGTTCCCTTAAGAACGAGATTAACTTGAGGCTTGACGTTGTTCTTCACCTCGAGGGCAGCGGAGGCGGCAGAGGAGACGTCTCCTCCTTGGCAGCCTTTGGTGGAGGAAGCGGTGGTGGTTGCGTCTGTTGGCTACCGCCATACGGATGCCCATACTGAGGCCGAGCCTGGCATGAAGAACCCTGAGAATGCCTAGGAGGCTGTTGCATTGGCCTATGCTGTTGCTGCTGCTGCTGTTGCGGGAGGCTTTGCACGGACGAAGTGGAGGACCGGTCGCTAGTTGACATTCGCCGGGGTAGAGGAGGAGCATCCTGAAACGTCATAACAACAATGTGATCATGAAAGCCAAGAATGCATAATGGAATCGCACCTGTCTCATGGGCAAACCCACGGCTTGCATGGGATTGACAAATAGGGAAAAGTCCGGTTGCTGCTGCATGGCAGGACGCTGAGTCTGGGGAGGTGAAAGGGAATGCGGCAGGTGGTGGTGGTGGACGTGGTGGTGACTTCCTCTGTTGTTGCTGCCCACGTAATTGCTGTTGGCTCCAGTGGGGAGCCCGAAATCCGATGGCGGCGGCGGCGGCGGCGGCATCATTCCACTCGGCCGCGAAGGCGGGGGCTGTCTGTACGGCAGCCCACCGGGTGCGACTCCGGGCGGTGGAGGTCGGTACGGCGGAGGCACGCCGCGAGACGACGAAGACGCAGACGATGGAAGCAGCTCTGATGAAGGAGAGCCTGCAAAGCAATCTTGGTTCCGTTTCATACATTCAATACCGTAAGCAGAGCTAAAAAGCTGCACGTCTGCCATACCAGAACCAGTCGAATTGTAGCTGTTCCTGGAGTAGGAGCTCCTCTGTTGCTGACCTCCATAGTAGCCGGAGCTCGGCCCCCCCGGTTGGGGCAGTCCCAAATCTTGGGGTACCGACGGATGGTGCGGAGGTATCACTCCGGGAAGTCCAATGACCTCGTGAGGGTGAGAGGCGGCCACTGAGGAAGGGTGAGGGACGGGACGGTGATAGGGCTGGGGCAGAGCAGACGGTGTGGGCGGGAGGACACGCCGACTGAAGAGAGAACAAGACGCGAAGTCAGGAGATTGTTAAGAATTATGCATGCACATTTCCAGTTCTCAAGGCCCAACCTGGGAAGCTGGTGCTGTTGCGACTGCTGGTTCCCGTACACGGCCCCCGTGGGAGCGGTGCTCAACGAATGATAACCGGCCATCACTTCATCCAATAGCGACGGAGAGGAGGATTTGGCGGCGTAGCCGGACCCCGGACCTTTAGGATCCTCCTGCTCGTCGTCAAAGTTCGGGTAGTAGCGTTTCTTGAGCATCAGGTACTTCTCCCCGTTCTCCTGCTTGATGGTGGCCAGCGTGTTGACGTACTCCTTAAATTTCTGCCTGGCACTTTCCTTCTCGGTGGGGTGAGTCAACCAGGCCTTGAAGTACTTGACCAGGTCGTGGTTGGTCACGCGACCGTCCTAGAGTTGCATATTCAGGATATTTCCGTTACAAAGTCGCTCATCTTACCTGAGCCAGCATAAACTGGCGGACGGATTCCAGAGTGAATTCCGTCGGTCCTGCCATGTTGAGATATCCCCCGTAGAAATCTTCTGGCTCTCACTAACGCGCTTCCTGCTTTCTCTTGCCTCTCCAAAAGTCCACTTGCTTCAAGCTTCACTGCACTTTTTCAACTATGAGTCTCTCACTGGTGTTTATCCCTTAGTCTTCAAGTCACACTCCGAACTCCCTCCTTCCCTCCGGACTCATGCTTGCGTCGAGGCTGTACGGAAGCCCAGGTTCGTATCCTCCAGGCTGTTGGTGAAGTTCAGCAATGTGACCCTCAGGAGCCATCTCGACGTCACCCATGTGTTGCTGAGGGATTTCGGCCGAGGCCAAGTTGAACTCCCCGGCTGCTGGATCCGCCAGAATGCCATCAGTCTGAAGAGAGACAAAAGGACTCAATGTGATTCTGATTCTCTTCGAGCTCTAAAAATAGACTGCGCGGAATCAACGACCCGAGAGAGCTCAGATGACTTTGGAAGCCACGAAGTCGTCGAACGACTCCAGGCTCTTTAGGGTGGTGAATCAGGAGTGAATCAATAATGAGGAGGAAGGAGAAAGATTAGCAGGGGGAAGAAACGGGACACCTCTCGGCAACGATAAAACATGCGAATTCGCAGTCCTTTTTTTGTCTTTCTCTTCACACTTGGGCGACTTCAGGACTTACGACGGGAACGCGTACGTAGACGGTTGCGCCGTCAACAGCCAAGAAGTAGACAAAAAGAGAGAGAGAGAGAGAGAGATTCTTGTCGTCAAAATCTAGCAGCAGCCCTGGCTCGATGAACTTGGCACTGGAGTCATTCTCACCTGCTCCGGCAGATACGTGGTGAGGCCTCTATCTGGCCTGGCCCGGTGGCTCGACGGGCAGATCTTCTCGGCCAAGAACAGGGTCAGGAACAGGGACGCTAAGACCAACGAGGCCACCTGCAAGAATAAAACAAAGTAAGATCTCTTGGTGACGTCGAAGTCTCGACCAGCTGCCTCTTCGGGCGAGTGGACACTGTCGTCAATAAAAGGAGCTCGGCTGACTGCGCTCATTCACTGGTATTACCAGGGCGAGAACCGGCCAGAAGGGGATGAACATCTTGACGGACGTGCGCGCGTTGGCGGGATCGGAATGGAGACTCTTATAGCGCTAGCTTCAGATCAAGATGCTGGCCTGATCCTTGGGAGGGGACACAAACAGAGGGAGGACGAGCCTGCAAAGAGCTCGGTCACAGCTTCAATGGGCGGAGGCAGTTCACGGCGGTGGTACGCGTACCTGTTTCCACTATGCCTGTTATTCCAGTACTTGCTCCAGGGCGAGCAGCAGCCCAAGATCACGTTGAGGACGATGAGCAAGGTCGCCACGAGCAGGATCACGCAGATGCCCACGTAGAAGCTGGTGTAGTCCGAGTGGTGGTAGGGCGGCTACACATGCAAAAAGGGCGGGGGAAATGCGCGTCTCAACAGTCGTGCGCGTTCAGTCATGAAGTTTACCTGATTGTAGTTGGAATTGTAGTCGAACTCGGGGCCCTCGACGGCACTCTTATACGTAATGAAATAGCCGGAGGTCTGGTTGCCCATGTTGCAGACCGCCTAGGGGGACACGGGCATGAGGACCCTGTTCGGCTGTCCCGGCACTACGAGCACAAAACTGACGTCGGCGTTCCTCACGTTGACCTCGATGCTCGAGTCAAAATTGCTGCGATTTTCGCAACGACAAAAGTCTCTCCCTAACTTGGCTGTTTGGTTAGATCGGCTTGATGACTGGTGGAGGAGGAACGGAACGGGCGGGAGGAGGAGGAAGAACCGAATTTTTCCGTCGCCGCCAGGCAGAGCCCGACCAACACCACGTTCCTCTCTCACCTGGGGCTCGCCGTAGACTCCTCTTGACGCTCACCAAGTGGGGCTGACGACGAGCGCGACAAAGTCTGGATGAGAAGATTTGGCTCGTGCAGACACAAATTTTCCTCCACAAAAAATATATTCGCAGTCACAGTTACTTTTTTGTGAAAAAAAGTATGAAAGCTGCCGCACTGTGTACAACTACGGGTACTTCAATATGAGAAGCGAAGAGAAGGTCGAGAATAACCCCATCTCTCTGGTCCTCAGGCCGGACGATTGGCGCGTGCAAAAATCGGAGCAGAAATTTGCATGCGTTGTCTGCGCTGCTCTAACTTCTCTGGTCACGTGAAAGGATTCTTGTATGCTCCAACTGTCTTACTCTGCTTGTCTCTCTCCCTGCATACAAATTCCAGAATTTGCATTTCTTTTTTTTGCCAAACATCAGATCGTCTATGATGACTGCACAGAAATGGTGGACAAATTTGCCAAAGCTAGGAACAAGAGCTTTGAAGTGTTCTGGTGGCAACAGCTCGGAATAACCTAAGCTGGACTATGCAGAGATGGTCGACAGGTGAGGCCTTGCAGAAGCCAATGTCTGATCTAAGTGTGCGTATTGGCAGGAAAGTAGATCTTGACACCAACAACTTTCCCATCCTTGCAGTAGAAATTGACGGCTGGAAAATTCCTGGTTGCCACTGCTTTTTTTTTCTCCCGCCCAACCATGAACCGTCCTATGCATTGACTACAGCAGTCTACGGTGACAGGTGCCAATCTCGCCCGCTTGGGTCGCCTGGCGGCTGCCGCCCGGCCCAGGAGGGGGGAGAGCTTCAAGTTCTCTCTCTTCTACCATCGATATCGTTACTGAGGATCGCATTCCTTCCCCTCAATGAGCGTGTGTGATTTGTAGCCACAGCTGACGATTCGGGGCAGAGCAGAAGCCAAGGTGGTGGGGCAATGCTTGGCCTTCAGGTGTTCAAAGCGATCCGGACGGGACAAAGATGTCAAATTCTTTACCAGTTGGAGTCCGCATTCACGTCGAACCACATCTTCTGCTTGGTGCAATCGATCGTGGACTGCTACACCAAGATCTGGTTCCACCACCTTACCGGGGAAGTGACATATGCAAGGAAATTGCAAGCTCGTCATGTTTAAAAGCCAATGACTCATATCCCCTATGCTGCTAAAAGCACTTAAACATTGTGGCGAGGTTGCGTTGCATGTGCAGCGACTTAGAACGCGCAACAGCTGCTCGAAGGCGCGACAACGTCTGGGTGTTGAGCCATCCGCTGTTTACATATCGATGCTTCTACCTGGTGATGACTTTTCCAACAGGTATCCAACGCCAGCAGCAGCGTGCTCTACAAACTGCACCTGATGTACTTCTATATGTACTAACACAGCATCCACTGCCACACCTATGAACGGGGTTCGGTCGGTAGAATGCAAAAGCTTGCATTTTAGGGACTGTTTCAGTAAGCTCAACGTAACGTTTATTAAGGTCTCATATTTACAGTGAGCAGAACGCATTAGAGTCAAGCGATGACAACGAGGACTTTCGAATACTTTAATCCCGTTGAAAGCATCTGTTACCTTGTAAACTTCGTAATGTGACTTGGGACTTGAAGGCACACAGAATGTAAAGAAGTGGATGCTGCCTGGTACGGTATTGTCTGATATAACACAACATTTACGCAAAACTTCAGCGGATTGACATAGCGGTCAAAGTGGTTAAACGGTGCAAAATTGCACTTGTTGTGAACGTTATGTTTGTGGATAAAAAGATCGTTTATTGTTTCACAGGAAACATATTTTTACACTCTGTAATCTCTCTTAGAAGAACAGAAATTTTTCGCAACGTGCAACGAATTCTGAGAAACTTAATGTTAATAAAGTTTCGCGATGAAACGTGGAAAAGTAAGCCTAAACCTGAAACCTGAGTAGCTAAAGTTCCGAGGTCTCTTCATAACAAGCATTCGTCCAGGTCTCACCCAAGGACAACTGGAGAAGTCCGCTCTAGCAGTCCTCGTCTTACTCCGAAAGCTGTGTGGAGAAAAGTCCATACACCGACATCTCCTTTCTCCGGTTGGTCTCAACTGGGAGTTTGCCAAGGCGAAGACTTACATTTGGTTTTGGCAAACTGGCTAAAAGCTCGGGGGGGGGGGGACTCGGAATCGTCCAAGCCTTTGAGGAAGCAGGACATCAACCTGGTTCGGTTGGCACCATTGATGTTAGTAGAAGAAAAGAACTCTCTTGATCATGAGAACAACTTTGCAATTCCAGTCCAGCAAAAGGAAGAAATTTTTGTTATGCTAATCCGAGGCGCTGATCATATTTGTACTCTATCAGAAATTCGATTTTTTTTTTTTATGATAAACGTCAGCTTCATGGGGACCAATTTTGACACAGGGGTCACTGAGTCATGTACGACTGACTTGCTCACTGTAAATATAACTGTTACGTCGAACTTACTGAAACAGTCGCTATAAATGTAAGGTTTTGCATTCCATCTACCTAACCCCGTTCATGAGTGTGGCAGTGGATGCTGTGTTCGTACATATAGAAGAACTAGGCCGGGTCAAAAAAGGAAGAGTTTGGAATTTGACTGAGTGCATCTTAGGTTTATTACCTTATGTCAAATGTTGAAGAAGAAATGGTTTTCAAAAAAAAAGTCTTAACCCCCCTCCATGGTAATAAGGCTTTTCTACATAGGTTCAGTACATAGCAGGGTGTTCAGATTTTGACAGTCCTGTGATGAAGCAGTAAACACTCTAGTTTTATTTATAGTACTTCCGTTTAGCATCTAGAAAGTAACTGAGCAGGTCAACACCAAATTTGTAATGTTGACGTCCTTATGTACTGTCTCTAAAAAACTTTGAAGGCAGAGGGGAAAGGTCATTATTTCTTTACTTCATTTGACTAGAAGGTCTTGAAGTGAATTCTTGCCAAAAATCGAGGAAAATTGACCTAGCGTAAGTAGTACATAAGGCGCAGTTTGTAGAACCCGCTGCTGCTGGCATTGTGTACCTGTTGGAAAAAGTCATCACCAGGTAGAAGCATGGATATGTAAACAGTTGAGTTGCTCCCAAACTTTTCGGGGTCCAATGGGTGTCAAGATCTTTGATTCTCACAATCATACTTGAGTAAGTGGGGCTGGTGTTCAGTCTGCCCTTTATATATTTGTAACGGACAACTCACGTACCTAAGTCCTCATCTTGACATTGTCATTCACAGTGTCTTCACCTCGTAAGTGAAAGATGTTCTTGTCAGATTAAACAAGTGCGTTAAACTACAGACGTGCCCAAGCCTCCTTAAGCATCTGGGTTTATGGTGTGGAAAAAATTCGGGGATTTTGAAAAGTTTCGACGTCATGTGCGATTATCCGATGAGGGATTAACAGCGCCCCACCGCATTACCATTCACTACAGTAGACTCCGCTTCATCGGGATAAACGGGATTTTCGGTTAATCGGGTTTTCCAGAGCAAAAAAGAGTTTCCCATGAAGCAGAGTGTGCTGCGAAAAATGGCACCGCTGCTTTGCCTTTCGACGTCACACAGTAGGTAGGAAGGCGACATCGGTAGGTATCAGGTCCACCGGCATGGGGGAGGTCTTTAAAGAGTTTAATCGGCAAAACGCAAAAATTGAGACAAGTTTTCATTTTTGTTTGCTCACTCGTCCAAAGACGTCCTGAGTAGTGAAGGCGCACATTATTTTCGGGCCTCCGATATTTTTAAAGATGTTCTCAAAAGCTGCTTTCTCTGCTAGCAGCAATTGGATCACCCCTGGTCAGGTCAGTAACAGCTCCATAAGAGTAAAGTCCACAAAAGCAAAGGAAAACAGACACTCACAAACGTTACTGGTGAAAACGTCGACAAAGGTGAACAGGGTTGCCACATGATGGGGGGCCACTAGTTTCATCTCCTGCCAAGCTGCCTCAGTCACTGCTCTGTTGGAGAGCTCAAGTAGGTTCTCTTTCAAGAGAGGCCTGCCGAAGATTGAAGGAACTAAGCCAACCGACGAATCCTTTGACGTCACCCATTTCAAAGTAGAGGACTTGGACTGAGTCGTCAACAGGACCAAGTAGACAGCGCACACCAGAGAAGCGGGAAAGTTCTCGACGACCACGGCTTTTTTTTTCCTTTACTCACTCCCAGACGAGAAGAGGAGGGCGACACTGATGTTGGCTGGGTTGGAAAGGGCATTTCGATGCTTTGGGCCTCCTGATATGATTCTCAAGTTGGCTACACTGTAAAAATGGTAGCCAAATGTCGTCGAATGGTCACAACAAACTGACAAAACTCAATAATCCAGTCGAAAAAGAGGCTCCAAACTGAAAATACCAGACAAAGATAAATTTACTGTGAATGAAGCTCCAAAGTTGATACAATACCAGATGTTGCCAGATTCTGAGAGTAAACTTCAATCAAACTAGGAACAAAAGCAACAATCTAAATACATGAAGCAACACGTGGAGATATTCAGAATTAGCTGGATGAAGAGAAGGTTTTGGGCCCCCATCTGCTTAGGTATGAGCCCAGGTTCAGGTGCGAAAGTGGGTTTACCGTCCAACGGCTTTAGGAAGTCCTGACTACAAAAAGCAAGGATGGGGAACTGTTTCTAGGCATTTTTCAAAGCCAAACTTCTTTGTCTCACTAGTAGTGGGAGCCAAGGAAGCAAAAGAGCCCAAAGTCAAGCACCATCAGCAGTTGTTTCATAGTTTTTGCCAGTTACTTCACGAACTCTGCACATAAACGCTGCTGCCTGGGCCAGAGGGAAACAAATGAAGCCGCTGAGCACAGTAGGTGAACCATGAACCAGAGCACCACGTCTGTCTCTGTCTCTCTAGTGACGGAGCTCCAGAAGGGCACTTGGATCGTCTAGTAGCTCGGGGTGGAGCGGGCTGGCCAAAATGCGGGCTCGGGTCGGGTCGGGCTCAGGACATTCGGACTGAGGTCGGGCTGACAAAATGCAGGGAGCGGGCTGGATTGCGGGATGATTTCAAAATGCCTGAATATTGTTTTGCACTTTTGAGGGTTGCGGGTTGCTGCGGGTTGGCAATTTAGGGTGCGGGCTCGGGCTATAACCCGCTCCACTCCTGCTAGTTGCAAGAGTAACAAAGAACTCGAACAAGATGGATCAGGACACAGAGCGTGTGGATGGTGTTGGGCCTCATAGTGCTTTATACACTTCAGTTCGGACTTAAAATGCTCAGTTGGTACAACAAGAAATTTACATGTAGATCCACTTAAGGACGGAAATCATCTGACAACACTCAAAAATAGTCGAGAAAAGTTCTATAGTTGATGGAAAACAGTGAAAAAGCTGAAAAGCCAAGTTCTCTTCCGATTAATCGCCAGTCTTAAGCCAGCAATGCTCAAAGTCTCAAATCCTTGGCCTCAGTGCTTGTATCACTTCACTTTACACATATGATAACTGCGACTGTCCATGGCCAGAGAAGTGAACTTTCCGGGCATGTCTGTCTGATCCGAGCACAAGTATTGCGCATGTTTGACCTTTTCCTGCATATTTGACCTTTTCCTGACTCAAGTCAGGCTCGTCTCGACTGGACTACTCTACATCATGATCAAAGCGTCGGCTCGGAGAACCAGGCGTCCACGAGAACAATGCCCATGTGGTCGAAGAAAATCATAACATCTGGCTGGTGCGGTCGCACACCACGTTCATGCTATTATGCTTCTCGCCCTTAAAGTCATTAGCAAAAGTTAGCTTTTCGACCCTTTTTGCGAATTATGTAAAATTACAAATGCGAATTATGTGTTGCACGAGCTTGCATGAGGATCTGGTGTCAGGCGAGTAGTTTTCTGCATATTTAAGAAGATGTAGCCGAATGGTTGAAAAACAAAAATTGATCCCCCTTCTTTGCACTAAAGTTTTGCTACATAAGTTCAGTTTGTATGTTCAGGTTTTGAAGGCAATGCTAAACATATTTTTGTTTTAATTTTATTTGACTACAGTTTAGCATCTGGGCAGTAACCAAGCAGATCCAAATCAAATTTTTTTTATTGACCTAACATGCTGAAGGCAGAGAGGGGAGCTAAATACTCGTGACTTTTTCATTCCATTAGACTAAGAATATCTGTTCACTTCAATTATAGTCCTGCGCCACATATAGCACAAAGAAAGAGATAAAAAAATGGTCTAATCTAACATTTGACCTCTTTTTCCGCAGATATTTTGCAACATTTTTTTGCCACTTCTCGAAGCTCCTGCTGATAGCCTGCGACACCAGCACTGAGGCTCTGAGGCCAAGCCTCAAGGACTTCGAGGCCTGGAAAATTCGTGCATCGCCTTTAATCGGAGAGGCCACTGTACTGGGAAAGCCTGAAAAATACATTTGTATGTCACTGTGAGTTGGAGCAGACAAATATTAGATCTAGCGACCCAACTGCGGCGGCAGGAGGAAAAGAACCTGGCCCGGCCGACTGACACTTGATCCCCTTCCTCACAGACATCTCAGTCGCGCTCTCTTGCAGGAGAAACTGATCAGGTCTGTGCGGAGTCAGCAGGATTGTTATAATGTTAATTACGGGCGAGTATAAGGTGGCGCCTAATTAATGACCGGTAATTAGGACGTGGCTTCTATCTGGAGCAAAACTGGGACGGACAAAATGTTCGGGACAGGGAGAGCAGAGAAGATAAATCTGCAATCGTGTTGTACTACGAACTACGTATTTCACTGCAAAAGCTGGCACAGGAGCAGAACATCTCGGAAAGTTCGCGGCAGAGTTAAAGGAATCCTTCATAAGGGTGCAAAACCGCTCGCGTGACCGGAGAAACGGAGTAGAAATGTGCAAAATGCGTTGCGAATGTGCGAAAAAATGTTAATTAGGCGTCCTTTATCCCCCAGCCTTGACGCTCATGCTCGTCTCGACTATTATATTTCCTGCCCGGGTGTTGTTTAGCACTATTTTCGCCTTTTCATCCAGTGACTCAAGCAAATTATGTTGATTATTTTTAAGTGAGATTTTGACTTTTCAGTCATTATCTCTCTGCATCATAGAAGTGTGCGTGTGGGTGGACGCGGGCGCGAATGCGTACGGAGGGCATGAACAGCGCCAAATGCAGGGGCTTTTGACTCTGTATTTTACTTAACACACTAAATATGCGAGGAAGAAATGCGGTCCAACATGGACCCAAATCGACCACCTCCCCTTGAAGGAACAATGCAATGCACTCATGGAGCTGTTTTGTGGCAGCTCCGTCGTGCGTACCAATCGCACTTTTTTCAGATTTGTCTTCAAAAATTGGTTCTCTTTCATATGACGACGTGTAAGTCACAATCAATGAAATGGTTAGAATACATTATACATTATTTCCATCTGAACAACCCCCTCCCCCTGTTCGGTATTCTACCCTGCGTACACCTAAAGAGCGTAATAGTGAATAGCTTCGATCATTTGATCAGTGTGCAAACAACACACCGACAACTTTTTTTTTGTTAAAAAAAGTTGAACAACAGTGGATTTTTAACATCAGCATGAGAGCAGACAAAAAAAGTTTGGCAGACAAAGCAGTGACTATGAAAGAGCCTGGATTTGTTCAAGTCAACGATCGCAAATGAGTCCATTGTCTTCGTTGACAATGTACCGAGAACGTCCAGCTGAACTATGGCAACACTGAGCAGTTTTATGCATTGTGTGCGTGAGGTGCAGTCAAGCTCCTGACGGACTTGCCTGAATCAGGGTTTTAGTGCAGTGCAGCCCGACTTGCTGACCTATGGCCAAAGCCATGATAAGTTATCTGATAAAATACGATATAATCCATGATGTAATCTTTTTAAACGCAACTGTTTCCATGGCTGTTTTCACTTGATACTTCAAGTGCCTTCAATTATGGTGCGCACCCTGCACAAGTAGGAAAAGGAAACGTATGACTTGAGCCTCCCCCCAATGTGCACAATTTGGCACAGGGTTTGTATTCATAGTCACTTCAAGTGCTCCATGTATCTCTCTCAACTCAGCTATCACTGCAATGGGGAGGAACTTTTTGGCTCAGCTGACAGCAGACAGCCCGGAAAAATTTCATTTATGCACAGTGGTATTGCAATATAAGCGGAGTTCGTCCATGTAGATTGACTTCGTGTGTGTACGAAGGAACAGCGATTATGCGGAGTTCACTATCCCGAGCTGCTTCAGTCAAGGTTGGACAAGGACTAAGACAGCAGAGGAGGAAAAGCAGCAGTTACATTGAAGTAAAAACTTTTACAATTACGGTGGAAGTCGCTTAGAAGAGCTTTTGGGGCAATTTTAGTCTTGCTACCAACTTACTTGTAGTCCATGCCCAAAGTGCGCACGCCCCGCAACTACACGTTTGCTTCATAACGTACACGTGTTCAGCAGGGCCCAATGGGTTAAAGTATCAGTCTTTTTTTATGAACACTGGGGTCCAATCGATATGATAGCAGAATTTATTACGTGCATTGGGGCCGAACTTTTTAAATATCGGTATTATGTACACTGGGGCACAATTGATTAAAAACCAGTTCCATTTTGTACAAGGGGGCTCAATTTACACAATACGATGAGCATTTTTGTCCAGCACTTAATGACCATTCTGACCAAGTTTTGTAATTATTGGCAATTTTTCCGTGATTTTCTCGATTCTCCTCTAGTCTCGTAGCCATCGAGCGAAAATTCTTCTGCTTCTTGAAAAAGGTGCGCAGCTTTTGCGAATCATAAGTTACATCTAAGCTTCATAGCAAAAAGGCAAGTTAAGTTTAACTGTGACCTTGTGCTGATTAGGCCATGCTCACTCAGATGTCACTCAGAAGTGTTTATGTAAAAAATATACTTTTCCTACCTCAAAAGTAGACCGAACTTAATAAGTAGGACCCCTCAGTCAGCACGGTGAGTACCTCCAGTAATACTCGCTCCTACGTCCAAGTGCACTCCTGCCATAGCTATACAATTTTGCTTGTTCCGCATAAAATCTTTTTTTAGATTTCATAGAAATTCCTTCCATTGTGTCACTCATGAATGTTGAGCCAGACTAAACCGTTGCTCACTTTTGGATCATTTATGCTGGAGGAAGAAGAAAAAAGCTCCAGGGCTGACCAGAATCTCAACACTAATGAGGGAAGCTAAGACGTCAAGCTCGAATGCAACCAGAAGAATAAAATCATTCATTTCTTCGTTCCCCAGAATTTCTCCTCCATCGATGTGAAGGAGAGAAAGAAAGAAAGAAAGAAAGATGGAAAGAAAGAAAGAAAGAAAGATGGAAAGAAAGAAAGAAAGAAAGATGGAAAGAAAGAAAGAAAGATGGAAAGAAAGAAAGATGGAAAGAAAGAAAGATGGAAAGAAAGAAAGATGGAAAGAAAGAAAGATGGAAAGAAA
>JAAUXU010062927.1_pt1 | contig 26784 bp, 29 predicted proteins | sample 7278151 | NCBI WGS metagenome assembly JAAUXU01 (sample SAMN14350113, study PRJNA611818) | marine sediment metagenome | isolation source: surface marine sediment (1.8m) | place: French Polynesia: Moorea | collected 2018-08
AAGTGGTTGTTCTTCCACAAGTGGTTGTTCTTCCACAAGTGGTTGTTCTTCCACAAGTGGTTGTTCTTCCACAAGTGGTTGTTCTTCCACAAGTGGTTGTTCTTCCACAAGAGGTTGTTCTTCTACAAGGGGTTGTTCATCAGCAGATTCTACTTCCGCAGACTGTTCTTCAACAGGAGTTTCGACTTCTGAAGGCTGTTCCTCTGCGTCCTCTTGAACAGATTCGACGTTTAAAGTTACTTCACCTGGTAGAGTCGGCTTATGCAGTGGTTTATGTGCCACCAGTTGTTCTTCGACTGCCTGCGGATCTGACGGTTGCAGCTCCTCTGGTTTTTCCTGCTCCTCAGCTACCTCTACTGGGAAAACTATATTAGATGACTGTTCCTCAGCCGGTGCCTCTTCTTGGGGCTGCTCCTGTACGGCTTCCTCCGAGGGTGGGGGTACAGGCTTCTGTTGAAGGGCGTCCTTTTCCGGTGACTGATCTCCTAGCTGCTGGTTCTCAGGCATTTCGACTTCAGCTGAAGATTCTTCTGCAGCTTTCTCTTGTTCTTCCAGTGCATCATTTGACTGCTCCTGAGGCTGTTTCTTCGCCTGCTGATCGACAGATTCTTGAGCTTTGTTTTCTGGGACGGTGGACTCATCTTGATTTTCTGTTTGAGGTAGCGCAATTATGGTTTCATCAGCGTCGTCATCTAGTATTTCGTTGAAGTCTTCGTCGTCGCATTCGTATGTATTGCAACATTGGCCCTCCGCTTTGGGTAGCGTAACACAGTTTTTGTCTGGCGGAGGCTCCGGACAGTCGAGGATGGCACAAGCTATTTGACCGTCATTGCAGTTGCATTTCTTGCACGGATTTTGAGTTGGAATATCGTGATTGTGGTAATAGATCTTCCTATAAATGTTGCACGGTCTCTCTCCCGGGGGAAATTCGACATTTGCAACGTCGTCCAAACTCTCAGATGCTGGTTCTTCGTCATGTTCTGCAGCTTCGTCAGACTTCTCCTCCTCCTCCTCCTCCTTGATACTCTCTTTCCTGGTGTCAGACTCGTCTCCTTTGGGATCTGCGAAAAGACAGAAGCTACACAGATGACGAAACTATGCGATGTTGAACTGTCACATAATGCTGGTACTGCAACTGCAGGCACAGTAACGTTACTAAACTCATAGCTTGGGTCCTCACGTACCACACTTGTATCTTGTTGGACAACATGCACCCTCTGGAATCTCCTCAGGCTCGCAATTTTCACCACCCCCTTCCATGGATCCCATGCACCGGTCGACAGCGCAAATGATTTCGCCACCGAGGCAGTAGCAGTGCTGGCAGGGATCGTCGGAGTGCACTGAGACGCCCTCGGCCACAAACGAGCCGTCCCGGCGATGGCAACCGTCTCTTGTCTTTGGCGCCACGGTGGTTGTGGTCGTGGTGGTCGTGGTGGACTCGCTCCCTGCAGTCGAGGCTTCAACATCGCTGGTTCCCTCTGTAAGAAGATGCGCCAGTTATGCCACGGGAAAGAAGCTACTTACAGTAACTGCAATTCGTTCAGAGAAATCTCCTTTTTAATGTCATGTCATTCTAAAAGCATGGTTTCATATAAGCAGTAGCTCTGGATTATGGCATTTTCTAAGATTGGCACTGCGTTTCATTCACAGTAAGCACGCTTAGAAATGATTTTGCTTCGGGGACAACAGTGTATCTTGGATAGAAAATAACGCGAGGCCTCTTCATGATCTATCATTGGGAGACAAGGTCCCAGTCCTTGATGCCTTTCTCCAGCCTGCGGCGAAGTAAATCGAGGTCACAAAAAACCCTTTGGTGTCTCACCTGCTCAGGTCTCCAGGATTCTCAACAGGGTTATTATAAAGACAGCATTGTCATATGGTATTGGGAGCGCTTTTTAAAACCACGGACTCATCAAAATTCCGAAAGAGCCAGCGTGTACCAAAACTTTGACGAGATTCATGATAGGTGTCACAAAAGTTACAACGCGAAAACCTAAAGCCTCGTCTATTTTGGAAATTTCTTCCGAAAAGGTATTTCTTAAAAGGTAAGTTGTACTGATTGCAAACATATTGGTAATGAAAGGACTTTTCTGAATTGTTGCTTCCAGTACCAAAACAAGTACAGTTTTTGGACTGCACTCTAAACGCCTGATTCTCAAGAAAGACAAAAAGATCCAAGAAGAGTTTGAATCTTTCGCAGTGAAGTTTTTTCTGAAAATCAGCCGGAATATAGTGCTTTCCTGTCCCTGTCTGCCCGTTAAATTGTATTTGGGATTATTTCCATAAAAAACGATTCACGAGGCATTGCAAACAAGAAGCTTTTGCTGTACTGTGCAGAATCCAAGAGTACAGTGATCCACGCTTGCAGCTTCACCCTCGGGGCCGACCGATAGAGCCGGTATAAATGTCGAGACCGTACAAATGCTAGTCAAACAATGCAGTCGAAATAAAAGCAACTGCAGACAAAAGTCACCCAAAAAAGGGTGATTTGATCAAAGACTGCTCGTATCACCATGCTGACCACACTGAATCGGATCGACCGAACGGAACTGCGGGAGTATGAGCAGTCTTAGTCAAGATCACTTTTTCTTAAGTCATACGTCATAAGTCATAATTGCCATAACAATAGCTATAAGCAACGATGCCGGGTTAAGCTTGGGTAGTGGAGCTTCAACCGAGTGCTCTTACACTGCCAAATTTTCTGTCCAATATTGTGCACATGAAGCAAAATTTTGTCTCCTACTTAGCACATGATGACCGCAGACTTTTACGATTCATTCAAATCGAAATCTCCCACGAACGTGGGAAGCTTTGCGTGAGAATGAAATATGTGTGGAGGCCCGTAGAGAATAAGTAGCTCGTTCCGAAGACGCCAGGTCTTAAGTATGCAAAGTATGAGGTAGCAGAAAAAAAGCACCCAATTTTTGTTCATCAGCTGCATCGCACTGCACTCCGCAACGCGTCGAGGATCTCTTACCGCACTGATACTTGACAGGGCAACACACGCCCTCTTTTCGGATAGGCTGACATCCTGGGAGTTTGAGCTCGCATTCCTGGATCACGCAGAATCTCTCGCCGCGTATGCAGTAGCACAGCTCGCACGGGTTCTCGGGGTCGCGCGGGACCTGTGGAAGAGTTTGTGCTGCTTACGTGTGTGTGTGTTTGTGAGCGTCACGCGGTGATTCATTCATGTCATCTGCTGTCAACTTGCACGTCACAGGCTCAATTATTCACCAGCATTCCATCCATGTAGTATTTTCCCTCGATGTTGCAGCCCTGGCCGGGCAGGGCCAAGGCTGTGGAGTCGCTGTCGCCGCTGCTTTCGTCCGTCAGCATTGGAATGGACGGAGAATTCGTACTCGTGGTCCACAGTTCGACGGGAACTTTGGGAGAAAAAGGTGGGAAAAAGCAAAGTCGATTATTAGCTGACGATGATCATCAGAATTAGCGGACGCCGCAGGCAACAAGAAAAGTCTCTTTTCTGCCCCCTTTCGTGATGGAATGCAATAATCATTTCTTTGTACAGCAGTTTTTCTTCTCTCTTTTTCTTATGGGCCTCGAGCTTCCTCTCTCAGTCACCTCTCACTCTCTCTCACGCGCGCGCGCTTCAGCGCTGCTCCAATTATTTTGGGCGACCATGCGCATAGCGGTACTCTTCTCCACGGTGCCCCCCTGCTGCTCCCTCGCCTTCGCCGGAGAGAACCTTTGACACCAGCTATCGGCGACGACGACGACAGAGGTGTTGCAGACTCCCTCCTTGCTCCATGCTCTCTCCCTCTCTCTCACTCTGGCCGCAGTGATTCGCCTGGCAGCCGTTTCTGTTGCTTCCGTCTTGTCTCTGGGTGAAGTAATCGACACAGCAGAGGCTCGTTTGTGTGCAATAATGATGATGTTCTCCTTCCCCTCCTTATGCCTCCCCCTGACTTTTTGATGAGCGAGTTTCCTTCACAGCAGAACAAGGTGGAGAGAAGAGGGTAGTTTCTGTATCGCGGCAATTAAGCCGTGAATCCCATCTTCTCGTGCATGCACGTACTTATGTAGTAAAGCATTTGCTCTCCCCCTCCCCGGTAAGAGTAACTACTAGACTTTTAATGGTCCTGTCTGTCTTAAGCAAAGTGGCCGTTCTATTCACCAAGACCTGTTTGGCTTCCCCTCCCCTTGGCGCACCTTGAGAGCACTGGATGGTCGGGCAACACTCGTCCTCCTTCTTCTCCATCACGCAGTTCTTGTCCATCGGCTTGATGTAGGGACACACGTTGAGGTAGCACATGAGCATCTGGTTGTGGCAGGTGCAGTTAAGGCAGGGCTCGCTCGTTGAGATCTGCTGTCCCTCGGCATAATGTTGGTACTTGTAATAGCATCCTATAAAAAGCCAATCATTTACGCATGTTGTGGTCTTTTTTGCTGCGGCGCAGCACGTGTTTGCCGCACACGCGATATTGTCAAGAGGATGCGTGTCCTTAGCGTACACACATCCTATGCTACTATATCTGTACACGGACACACACACACACACACACACACACACGCAGCTTCAGCCATACGAGACGTGGCGGAGTACCAACAATACCGAGTACTGCCACGTCCATTCATCTTACAGCACAGAAGGTCCGTAGGCACTTGGAGCAGACCAACGGGGTTAACTTGGTGAGTGATGAGCGGAGTTTACACTCAATTTGCATGATCACCCGTGGCAAAATCAATCTTCGATCAAAAATCGTTGGTGACCACAGAAATGACGTAACGCAGCCAGACTCAGCGCGTATCAATGCGTACAATCGCTGTTCTAGCACAGTAGTTGGCGTGTGTCTGCATCCATGCTTGTGCCTACAGAGCTTTGGCACCGAGCTGGGAAGTTTGTTTCGCTCAGCGTGCCAATGTCAGAAGTACATAATTGATGATTTTCTCTTTTTACCACAAGAAGAAGCTTTTCTCACCGTCCTGTGGGAAATCCATGTCCTCGCCCCATGGATAGGGAGCTGGAAAGAGAAAAGAGAAGATTTATTTGCAAAGATCCGCGTAATGTGAACCAGACAAACATTCTCACTGCTGGGAAGAAAATGAAAGTCATCATAACGGCTACTTCGCCGTATGTTTAAAGCTCCTCGTATGTGGCAACGCCAGACTAGACCTCTACGTACGTGCAGACGGCAGGGAAACAAGCAGTCAGCGAGAGGCACTCCTACCCTGTCTGCACGCACGCACGTACTCGTACGTACTCGTACGTACACGTACGTACACGTACGTTTTCCACTGTCTACTTTCCTTAGTGTCTGCCTCGTGTTTCTATATTTACGTAAATGGGTCCATCTACAGTCGTGGAAGGGGGCTGATCAGGCCCATCTGCAGATGTAATAACTAGCGTATAGCATAAAAGTGCTAAATAACATTTGTGGTACCTGCATGTTGACGCAACAGTACATACATGTTACATAAGGTTACAAACTAAAGTCAAAATTTATTTGAGCAATAAATCCAAGATTCCATGAAGAGCCAAATGCGAAGAAATATTCAAGTTTATGATCAGATTTCATAGTCAGAGCCCTTGGTCCATATGGATGGATCTGCATTCAGTGCACTTGACCGATGGGACCTTTGGATCCGTCAGCTCCTGAGGCTGGGATAAGAATGAGAGGTAGTTCCGTGCTGAGGGCATCAAATTGCTCCACTTCGTCACGGTGCGCAGAGATGTGATATTGAAAAATTGGCCAAGTGGAGGACACCCCAACGTGCACTGACGCACCATAGTACATCCTCACCTCACCGAAAAAAAAGGGGGTGTTGCTGTACGTGCGTACAATTCAAGCTTTGTCCACTCAGCTCACAGTTGCCATCCCGGAGGATGGAATTGGCAGTCCATTCGCCAGACAAGACCTGCGCGTACGCCTTCGTGGCGATCTTTGTACCAGAATCTGAGACACATCTTGCCTCGCACTCAATCGCGCTCTTCCTACACTACCGAACCGTGCACTGTTCAGTCTGCACTGCATGGCCAGGAACACTAAAAGGGTTGATGATAATGCTCATTAGCATGAGAGAGTCCGTTGCTGTGGAGGCGCTCCATAATTCATCATTATGTGGCCGCCGAGCAATTGTCAATCATCAGCGCTTTTTCTCACCAGCTCACAAGAAATGAACAAGCAGGCCGGTGATGATGGCCCACAGCCAATCTCATCTTCCTAAGACCCTACAGCGAAGGAGAAGGGGGAAAAAATGGCGCTACATACAAGAATAAGCGTCTGAAGGAAGACCCTGACGTCTTGGACGCAACCTGGAAAGGTGTCGTCAACGTTTGGAGTTTGGACAAGACGCCGTGAATATGTTTCAAAAATCAAGCAACCCTCCTGGAATCCCTCTCTATGAAGCTTCACATAACTCTGGGATCAATCATTCGAAGCAAAGAACCGTAATCTTTCAGGCGTCAGCTCAATGGCTTTTTAAACACGAAGGTATTTTTATCCGTCAGGTTCTGAAAGAAAAAAAAACACACAAGTCAGTGCTGTCACCTGACCTAGAGAAGATGCCTGAATGGGGATGCCATTCAGCAAATGGCAAGAGGCTTCTGGCCCCACCGTTTAGTGTCTTCCTGAGTGTCATATCAATCCTGATTCCTCTGTGGGCACGAGAAATGCATTCGCAGTTATGAAGCAAAATTCTGTGTATTCCAACAACGCTCGTCAGATTCCATTTGCAGAAAGGATTTCTCTTTGCAACAAACGTCGGTTACGAACGTCGTTTCTCACTAGATTTCTTGGTTAGATTCACGGTTGTTTAAAATGTGGCCTGAGTGTCTCGGACAGATTTCTGGTGTGCGTGTGCACCGCATGCAGTTACAGCAACAACATTCCGCTGCGTCTGAATCCCTCGTAAAAAAGATGGGCATAATTTCACTGCTGAGTCTCTGGCGAGGCCTCCTCTGCTCACTCTCTATTGCTCTGGGCCCCAATGTATGCATGCCCTCATGCTAGTTAATGGCTCCACTCTCTCCTAATTGGCACATCGCCTTATGCACTGTGCAATATTGACTGGGGAGAGGATGCTTATGAGCTCGCACACTGACTTTCTCAAGTCCTCACTCACCTGCGTATGCAGTCTGGATGGCCATCATCGTCGTCATCACGGCGATGAGAATTGGCATGGACCAAGGCTCTTGTTTTCGCCTACTCCGAGGCGTCGGCGACTGGCCGGAGTCCAGATTCGCCATTGCGGTCCGTCTCCTAACGCTTACTCAAGTGGGGCGAATCTGAAAGAGAACAGTCCAAGGTATGACTTTGGGTGGTTTCTTTTTGTCCACCAATCAAGCGCGTGTCACTGCTTGGTGTCACACGTGTGACCCGTGGCACGGCTTACACTCCCTGTCGAGTGTCTCTTCGTTTGATTTTGTTTGCGTAGCTTTCACCCCCCCCTCCCCCCCAGCTGATTATGAATGTGGACCAGTATTAAATCGATACGGGTCGTGGAGTCCGCGCAGTTAGCACGAACAATTTGCATTGCAACAGACACGGACGCAGCACGCAAGCACTATGTATGCACAACATAGGGTATGGACTCCACGTCTGTATGTACGTGTCTTTTGTTGCTCGGGGCTTTGCAGGGGGAAGAGGAGAAGGCCAATTGCCCATTTTCTCCCTGGCCACAGACCTCCAACGAAGAAGACGATGGTGCTGCTGCTCGAGAACGTAATTCATCGCATGAGGATGGCAAAATAGGTCCAGACTGCTGACCTACTAGGCAGCACGTCGGAAAAAGTCTCTGCCTTCTTCCAGGAATGAAACTGTGAGAACGAAGTCTGGTTGTTGCTCCAGCTCTGCTGTCTCTCAGTGCTGAGAAGCAATTGGATCGACTCTCCCCAGATGCGGGGAGAGCAACGAACCCCCCCCCCACAAATTAAAAGGTTCCACTCAATCTCATCAAATATTTGTCCTCCCTCTGTTCCTCCTGAAGTAGGCAAACAGAAACGACAGCTGTACACAATAACAACAACGGTAAAGTCACTTGATTCTCGCAACAATTTGCATGAGAGAGAAGGTGCGCCAGTCAACAACGCCGCAGAGTGACAAATTATGATGAGAGCTGCCTTCTTTCTTTTGGCCACAGGCGGGTGGCTGGTGACGCAACCAGGGTGCTACCGGAGGGTGAGGGACAACCCTTTGGCGCTCGGCAACAGCACGTTGACGACGCTGACCAATGTGTTCCTCCGGCGTGACATGGGAGGGAGACGCTCCGGAGAGGTCCGACTGCCGATTGGTTCCGGCAACCGGAGTCGTGTGGATCTAGGAATAATTTGGCTTGGCAAAGGGTTGCCAAATCTGTTAAGCAGGAAGCCGTTCGAGAACTCATTGTCCCTAATAAGTCTTTGCGTCCGAGCGCCCTGGTAGGCGGTGCTGGCGGGGATGACTGTGCTGCGATGCAAAAAAGCGGCTGACATGGAGAGACCCTGAAGCTTCGTCTGCTTTGCGGAGTAAATATTCGCGCACATTCATTTCTCGACGTTTATGCTAATATTCGTGCGTGTTTACGAGTCTCATCATGACACGCGCTTGATTCAAAGAATGATGCCAGCCCAAGAAGATGCACCTGGTCGTCGTCGTCGTCGTCGCCGTCGATTCGCTCTCGGCGTTTGACAAAATTCCTTCCTCAATTTGCCCAAAAGTTTGGTCCAAGGAGCAGCAGCCACAGCCACAGCAACAACAACAACAACAAAACTTGTCGCGTCACCTTCGCTATTCCAAGTCTGAATGACGATGACGACGTGTGAAGGAGACGGAGAGGAGACATAATAAAGCATGACAACATGCCCACGTTCACAGCTACCGTGCATGACCGACATAACTGTTTTAGCGGCATTCATTCAATGTACGCACGACAGAGAGAATGAGAAGATGAGCTGAAAGGAATTTGTCGCTGTCGGGTCAGCGATGAACAAGCAGAAAAACCTGGACGGTGGCTACGAGAGGCAATAGAAATAATTCTAGTCTGCCACTTGCGCTTGTTGCGTAATGTTATTACAGCAAAGAGTCCGACATTAGGCTTTGTCCAGCCTGAAGGGGCAGACATCATCAGGAGGGAATTATCAGCACCTTTGGGCCACCACAATAGATGTCTGAAAACTATGGACGGGCTGAGAAGAAGCACCTCATCGCACTCACATCCATATTAATCTCCCTGTCTGTCCGGATTGTTAACTGGACAGCCTTGGCGAGACGATGCACAAAGGTGGAAATTCCTTGGCAGCATTGGCAGACTACGGAGCAGAAGAGCATGGTATTGGCACCCAAGTCCCTCCGCTCCATTGGTACGCACGTCAATGTACTCAGTGCTACACACGGACTGACGGAATGGAGGAGACTCCAGCATTCGCATTGACCGCACACACTTTTCTCCTCAACCCTTTATACTGTAGCATTGGTTGCTACGACGACCTAAAACTCGAGGCTGGCATGCCTTAGGGCGGCGACCCATCCTCTTCCCCTCACCACAGCAGGCGAGTCTATTTTCACAAATAGCTCTGAGGACAGCCCGCGGCGCCTCGGCGCACGGGCGCACATCCTCTGGGTGTTTGCGGCGCGCGCGCGCTCACGCCAGCGCCGCACGCACGCACGGAGAGAGCATCATGGCAGCAAAGAAATTACAATCAACGGCGTTGGCGCCACCGCGGCCCATTCACCTGTCAGTGAGAGTGAATAGCGGCGGCAACAAACTGCCGCTTAGGGGATCCCTAGGCATAATTCTGACCTCCAGGCGGACGGGAGGAAGAGAGGCGAGGACCTCCCGGCTAAAGAAGGAAATATTATCGCTCCCACAAGCATTTCTCCAGCTTCGGCAGAGCGAACGAGAATGGCGCCTTGAGCAGAGGCCTCGTTGCATGATAAATACCATCCTTCGTCTGGACCTTGAGGCGACAAATTCCCCGCTTAAAAACGATGAGGCATGGGTGGTTGTCCTATTGTTGGACAGGAGCTGTCACCTGCCCGGCGACCACCGGCGCACGCCGCTGATGCCTGCAGTAGGTCATGCATCTCTCTCTTTCTCCTTGGCTTGGCACGTATGAACATAGTAGGTCTGCGGCCTCAGGCCAAAGTATCGCGAAAAGCCACACCAAGAAAAAAGAACTCTCTCCTTTTCCTCCGTCGTCGTGCAATGGAAAGAATAGCCCCGGCCGTATCCGGGTGCATGCATTTAAAGGGGGTCCTTCTCTCTCTACCTGACTCTCCGAGCCCAATTGACATCGCCAAATCGTCGGGGAGAGAGAAGAGGATGAAATTTAACGGAGACCGAATGGTCCGGGAATACCAAGGAAAGACTCTCTTCAATGGACTTGGTTCGTTGACCGCTGGCCCATTCGAGATGGATGAGCCTGGCCTTGCCCTCAGCCAGACATTTTTCTCCACTTGGAGCACCATCTTGGACCTGCAGCAGCACTGAAGCGCCACAGGAACTTCGTTGTCAAGGAGAGCTAAGACTGCTTGCTGTCCAAGACACCTTGCCTGTGGCGCTTTACATTTTTGTACATTAGACGCTCACATTCATTCTTGATCGAGAGGAAGGAGAGCTTCGGCGGCGCCAAACTCCCCCCCCCCCTTCTCTCTCTTACTGTGCGTGTGCTGCTTCGACAAGGCCGAAGCCGCACGCCTTCTGCTTCTACACAGCCGAGGTGTTTTCCCACGGCGGATATGGATACCGGGCAAGTGTAATGGTGAGCAAAGGTGTTGCTACCTCTGTACGTACGGTAGACCTGATTCTCCGGTGTGGACAGACCAATGTTCCAGTCAAATGCACTATCCAAAGCGAAAACGGTTTGTTGGAACGACCGGGAGAGGAGCACAAAGGCAGGCCTTCAACCACACATACGAGTACACACGGGGGATATCCTATATGTGCCATTTTGGCACTGCGCAGATTTTGTGACTCTCCGTGGCCTCCGCCTGTACGTACGTACGTACGTGTGTCTGTACTACTCCAGCCTGTCACTAAAGGGTCACGGAAGGAAAGAGCCTGAGAAGATTTCGTGTCGGCAAGGATTTTGGAAATTTTTTGCTCATCTGCGTAGGTGCTCCCTTTTTTGCATGCGCGCGTACGTTTGACTTTGCACGCACACATACGTGTTTCATTCCTGGGCGAGCGATCAGTGCACTTTCTCACTGATTGGAGAATCTTCAAAAGAGAACAAAGGAGGCGCGGCTGGAACGTGACTCGTAATTTATTTCTCCAAGAGAGAGCACGATAAAAAAAGACGACAGACCCCCAGATACGAAATTCTCAGTCCAGGGTCGTCTACCTACGTACTGCCTATGTCTGTACTGTACACAGACACAGTACAGTCCGTACATGAGCACGTACATAGAATCATCGTCAGTATGAAATATGAGCGAGCGTTGCCGCCCCTTTCTGATGGGGGAGAGAGTTACACCACCACCATGGTCGCCACCACCGCCGCTGCAGCCGCCGCAGCCGCCGCAGCCGTCGCAGCCGCCACGTATGTCTAAGTGTTGTGTAGGTTCTCCACCTCGAGGCACTGCAGTGTTCGTACCTACAGTACGTCCACATCCCCATGATTAACCTCTCCAACTGCCTGCTCTCTGCTGCTAAGAAAACCATTAATTCATGGTCATGAAATGCTCACGGTATAGGTAACCTCGACATCTTCATTTACAGTGCTACAACGTTATAATGAAGAAGGCAGCAGAAGAATTATAGGCCTTAAGATGATTAGGGGGGATCGTGACGGTGATGGTAACTGGGTCAAAGGCATGGAACAGAAAGGCATTTCTGCTTTTCCAAACACGACAGAAGTACTTGATGCAAAGCTCTGACTTCGTGACTTACTTCTCTTATCTGTACAGTGCACACGCTGTTGCCACAGCTGGCTGTTGACGCGTATGTAAAGAGAAATGGCACAGTACGATAATGTCTTCGCCGGTAGCGCATTTGCCACGTCCACCCAGAGGCTGACTGGCTCCATGCACTAAATGCTAACTAGGCCCGAGATCCCCCCTTGCGATAGGTCGGGCCAGAGCAATGTTCACAAAAGAGGTACCGTTGTGTGACTCTTTTTTTCTCTCTTTACAACCCTGAGCCAACCAAGATGGGTGAGAAAATACCCACACACGCTCTTTTCTTTTTACTAATCTACGTGCGTTCGCAGTCAGCACAGGAATGCAGCAAGTGAAGCGGCAACTTTGAGCAAAAGTAACAATAGACCAATCTCGTTATGCAATATCGCAATGTACAAAGTCTGACAGCGACCCAATTATGTCACGGCAAAAATGCTTTTTTCCGCCGCTGGCCCCACCAAGAGACTGGCCTGGTCGTCCACAACCATTGCTGTCTTCCTGTGCATGAGCAAGAGGCACGTGTCCTCGGCCGCCAGGACAGTGTCAGACGTTCCATCACCAGACAAGTATGCAAAAGGTGCCAGGAGGAAATAAGCATCTGTCCCATTGTGTTCCTTCTTGTCGTTTCACACACAGTACTTCCTCGTACAGTCCATGCAGTGCAGTGTGTGTATGAACACACTGAAAGAGGACCTATCCGAGCAGCCTCCTTTTCTCCAGGGACATTGCGAGACATAAGAAATATGGTCTGTCAATGCAAAGTGACTCTGGATACTCGGACATGCTCAAGAGGAGCCTACGTACGCATCTCCCATGTTCGTATGACAACATTGGGCTGGCAGCAATGTTCAAGTTTTCCTAGACCCCCACGACAATTGATAGTTGTTCTCTAATGGCCAGATTTTACCTGGCACGTGCATGTACAGGAGCAGTGCATAACACGTCACACGTAGGCAGTTTCAGGTCGTCTAAGAAATATGTTCCTGCACCCCTCCCCTTAAGGTTTTTTTTTGCACTTTCCCGCTGCTTTGACAGTCGGTAAAGCTGCAGGGGGCCTCATCACGTAATCATGCTCATTTCTGTTATTCTGGTGTTAGGCCTTGTGAGCGTGAACACCCCGATAAAACGGCAGAAGACCTGCTCACGACGGAACAGCTCCGTCTGTGAATGCAAAGACGACGCCCACTCCATCTGGTCGCATTTAATGAGTGGTGAAACAAAGCCTCCTCACTCTGCTGACTCTGCTAAATTTTGCCAGCTGCCTGCGAGTTTTATGACTATTATTTTGGCAACATTTCTGACCAAATTTCAGAGCATCGTGGAATAAGACGAGAGGTATGAAAAAGATGACACCACAGAAACGTCTTCCAGTTTGCACGATAAGTCAACATTGGCTCATCACGCGTCCTGTCTCTTTTCACGCAGTTCAACGGCCTGGCCAGTTTCAGTGGCTACGTCTTCGTAGATATGTAAGTACCGCAAGGTGTGCACACATGTATTCACCCTAATCTATATAAGTACACGCACGTACAGTATGCACGTGGGACGTCGGCTATAGCAATGGAATTGCTGGTCAGCATGGATCAAAGCGTCGTGAGCTTGGAATAGCGGACGCAAAAGTGATTGCACTGCCGCGACTTTCAGTACACCGTCTTGAGGTCATTTCTGACTGTCACTAACATGTTGGCAGTGGAGGAAGCGTGATTGAGAGTTATTTTTAGCACTCACGTTGCCACGCCGTTGGAACAAAAAAGATATTTTTTGAAAGAAACAGCGCATCAGGGTTGCTGAACTTTGACTGACCGGACAAAGGCAAGCCAAGCAGTGTTCTGGTTCAGAATGCAGATGTGGCATGATAGCTCCTAATAGCGATCAATGATGTGCTCTCTGTTACGAGCATGATAGTGACAATATTTCAACTCAGGATGCTGCAACTGTTGGTAGGTATCACCTTCCTTCTGTATGGACCAGTAGACAGGACGTAGGCACATACGACTATTTACTTTACCAATAAGTACCGCACATCTGCATCACGGCAGTACCACTCGCAGGTCTTACTGTACGGTACTCTAAGTAAACAGAGCATTTTCCACCTCTGCACGAACGTCGCTGACGTAATGAGTTTGAACCTAAAATAAATGCGGGTGAGTCCTCATCTCAGGGAATGATGCTCTTAACAAATACAAAGCACTGGCAGAAGTGCAGAAAACGAGACCTGACTTCGTTAGATCTGTCCTCGTTGATGGTGGTGGAGTGACGGAATACGACACCGAAGAAACATACGCCAATTTGTACATTTCCTTATCAACTGCGGTTTTTTTCCATTTAAGCGGCAATGACACACAATGAACCTGTTGCATGTGTACAAATGCAGAGCCAATAAGGGAATGCAGCCGATGTGACACGTACGTGGTGCAGCAGGAGGGCAGCAGAGCTCGAGGGAGGCACTGCAAAATATGGTTTCTTTTTCGCCCAGTCTGTCTTGGCCACATACGTGTGTGTATGCAGTAGGTGTTTCTAATGCAAACAAGAGACTTGGTGTGCATTCAGCTGCACGGGCTGGTGGTATCCAACTTTCAAAAAAGCGAAAAAAAAAAAGCAAGCGAGCGAGAAAATCGTCTCAAAGTTTTCTTTGTTTCGCGATAATACGAGGAAATGATGGTCTTTCCCGAGGAATTATTACCAGCCCCAGTTGCTGCTGCCCCTGCTACGGTATCTGCCAAAGAGCACCACAAAATTCTTGTGGCCAAGTGCAAAATTCAGACTTGCAGCACACTTCTTGTGAAGTGCCGGCATTGGAGGCAATTCATGGCACTCGGGCCTGCTCCCCTATGGGGCGGTAAGAAAGGAGTCATGGTGGAGAACTCTTAGTGCGCACCCAGCCGATTCTTCAAGGACGTTTTGCACGGGCTTGGTCGACTAAACCGCGCAGATACTGGGCTCATCCTCTGACGGAAATGCCGCTGTTTTTCCATCTCTCTGTGTAAAATATCTAGTTTTTTGCCCAGTCCTTTTTTTAACCTTAAACGAGCGCAGCTAAAAAAGAAAAAATCGAGGCGAAGAAGAGTGATGGTGGCGGCCGCACTCAAGGAAAAACTCGGCATGACCTCTCACATGCTCTCCCCCGTCGTCTCGTAGCCGCGGGCGAGAGACAGGAGAGGCAGGAACAGAATGGTGTAAAGAAGGGGAACAGTTAATGCCAATGAGAAGGGCATTAACAGAGAGCGGGATCATTTGCTGCAACAGAAAAGTGCAGCAGTGGGCCCAGGTCATTTTGGCAACCGCCTCCCTCTCCAGCTCGGACGTAGATTATGCAGGCAGCAGCTGCAAATTTGCAACCGCACAGATCCCCACCTCGTTCACCACGTCCGTGCGGTAGCGGGCGTGCATATCTTTTTTCCGCGTCTACTCGCAAATTTTTCTCTCTATCATCTGAGTAAGTGGAAGAAGTAAGGCGATTAGTCCAATTAGAAGGAAAAATGTTCCCTTTTTTGTGCATGACTATCGCGTCACTTAGGAGACGAGACACGGTCTTGGCCAAAGCGTGATGAATGTGTTTTAGACAAGGGCACTTAGCGGAAAGTTGACTGAGTGAGGAAAAAAAAAAAGTCACGGTGCCACTGCCTCACACACATTTTTCGCTCTGCAGCCTGGCCAGTGCTGGCCTGCGACATCGTACTGTACGTACAGGACGTAGGTACAGCGCGATGTGAATAGTAGGCCTAAGGAAGGGCCTCGCAGCCTAGGGCCTCGTCTGGAGAAACGTGGCGAGAGGAAGGGACGGACCCCACACTGATAAGAACAATACCGCTACTCTCCTTCTGTAAGTACGAAGTACACTGCAATGTCTTCACACCCCGAGAGCACGTACGCGACTCATCAAAAGTGGCAGCTGAGGAATGAGGCAAGTGAGTGGTTCATTGCTCTTGGCTGTTGCAACAGGAAATCTTTGCCTCACTTGGCTGAGCGTCCGGAATGTCTTAAAAATGCCTCCTCTCCTCTCATTGTTTCCTGCCCAGTGAGTTGGCGAGCCAGAGCGCTTTTTTGCATTGCTGCTACTCTCTCACTCAGTGATGATCGTGGCTGTTATGTCGATCGTATGGACACAAGGTCGTTCGCTTCTCCTCCTTCTCCTCCTTCTCCTCCCTCTCCTCCTTCTTCCCAGGCCCCTTCTGCGAGACCGCATGAGAGTCCCAAAAATTCCTCCCTGGGAAAAAGCGGCAGTGGCAGCAATCAGAGGGGACGAAGAAACTGCGCAATTGCTGTTACGCTTCTGTTTGTACGTGTATAGTGTTTTAACCGCGCTCGCCGGCTCGTTCGCTGGCTCGTTCGCTGGCTCTCCGAGTGCTGGCTTGCCTGCTTGCTCACTTACTGACTCATTTTACTCACTCACTCACTCACTCACTCACTCACTCATGCATTCGCTGGCCCTCTGGAGAGTGTATAATTTCCAGCTCTCCACCAGCGCGTTTCCTCGAGCAACCCCTTTGAGACAAAACTTCATTAACCATCTTTTTCTCGGCCCGGCCACATCGTAATCATGAACAACGTCGGTGCGTAGGACCGGACTGCCTCCTGATGCATATTTCCAGGCCTGGTTGTCTCGCGTGGAGCCACTGAGAAATATCTGACATTTCTTTTGCTCAGTCCTCCCCCCCCCCCTCCCGGTGCAGTGCCAGCCAGTACTGTACGCATATCAACGGTAATGGCGGCAAAGGTGCAGTACAGGTGTAGTAGGCACTGCCTGTTTTTGCATCGTCTGTGGTGAGCTCTCTGGCGCCAGGAAAATGGATCGGGATTGAATTGCCGACGGAGAAGACCCGTCTTTTTTCCGTTTGAGAGCAGAATGCTCTTTAAGACTTTTTGCATCGCTCTCTCTCGGTTGCTCGCTCGCTCTTTGGCTCGCTCGGAAGGCTTCTGTCTGCGAATGACATTAAACAAAGACCGCTTGTAGTTAGGTAGACCAACAAAGACTTTTTTCTTGCTCCTAAATCACTGAGAAGACGCCGAAAAATGGCTGGTCCAGCAAAATACTTTCCTTCAAACTGTTACAAAGTTGCTGTTGAGCCAGGCTAATACCAGCACAGGGCAAGGTCTTTTCTCTCCTTCGGCACTTAGGCACTTAACATAATGAAGCACAAATTGCCTCATTGCATGACTCAGCAACAAGCAAGCCCCTTTTTGTCATTCCTGGCATTGTCTGCACCTGTTCCTATCTCGGATGACTGCATAACCACATTAATACTAATAGGCGATAGACACATACACTACAGGTATGTGCACGGTATGCATGCCTTTGCCGTAGCAGCCACAACTCAGTCTCTTTTGTCGTCAGAGGTATCACGAGTATCCGACGTTTATTCCAAATCACCGAGGAGAGAAAAAAAAAACCCACACTTCTTCCTTCTCCATGGGCTTGGGAACGAATTTGTCGCGGTCTGGCTGGGCTGGGGGATGACCTGCGTGCGTGCGGTGACGCCAATCAGAGAGCAGATTGAGAAGTGCTCATTTGGAAGGCTCAGAAGAGCAGGCAACAACTGAAGAGACGTCATCAAGAGGGAGAAAAGACATCACTGGGGGTCACTGCTTTTCTTGGAAATCCCTCTCCCTCCGCCAGCGTCCGTGGACCCGGTGACTGACCACACGTCCAGCAGGAGCCTGGATTGCCAAAATGGTTGGATGGCATGCTGCCAATTGCTCATCTCCAGCAACTTGAAGTAGATGGTTTCTCGGTAATGAGGAAAAAAACAAAAAAGTCGACGACGTCAGAGTTCATTGCTCTGGTCGGACGACGAAATTCGAGAATGGAAGGCAGGAGAAGGAAATTTGCCAAAGACAAATGTTTGCAGGACTTCGTGCTTGGTCGCATCTGCTGCTGCGGCTTCCTCCTTTTGAATCCCACATAAAGGGTTACTACGTGTCTGCGTCCGTCCTCTCTCTCTCGGTGTCTGATGTCGATCGTCTCGTGCCTCTGCTCGCAATAGCTCTTTCCACCTTTATTATGAAGCACCGTCATCATTTGGCAACATGCATAGAGGGCAATTACCATCTCCAGATGACAAGCAAGGTCCATTGAGAGGACGAGCCGCTAAGCGTGTAATTGAAAAATCGTCGGGTCCCCTCCACTTCTTGTGCTTCTTCGTGGCCCCACTCATCTCCCTCTTGAGCCTGGCCGACAGGCACAAATCTGCCGAGGTCTGTGACGTAATGTGACTGACCTGTCGACCGCTCTCAAATTTGTCGTCGCCGATCCAGAAGTCGGACTTTTTGTTCTCGCCTTAGTGAGCAGTGAGCGCAAACATTCGCGGCATTCGTGGAGATGAGCTTGAAAGCGATGGTTGGGAAAGGCCTTGAATCTGCGGGGCTCTGGGAAAAACAATTGACGGGTCTTTAGCTGAGGGGGAAGAGGAGCTGTCATTACTGTAGCGTCGTCTACAGCTGGTACGTCCGCCCGAACGTGTACACGGGGGCGAGGGAGAAAAAATGACGGGCCGTTATGTAACACACTACAGCTCATCCTGGGATGCGAGTGAGGAGATTTTGGAACTGGAGAGAGGCCTAATGAAAAGCGAATAAAAGGGCACGCAAACATGATCGAAACAAACAAAAAAGTCGAAAGGCACGAAGTAGAGTTCATCCGCCGCCGCCGCCGCCGCCGTCGTCGTCGTCGTCGTCGAAGCCGCAGTCGTCGACAAAATCGTGCGTGGCCTCTCTTCTCTCCCCGGCGTTCTTAGTAGGTCACCCAAGAAGAGAAAAAGAAAAATTCTGGCTCTCAGAAGTGCAAAGGGTTGTTGGGTTAGAGGAAGGCCTATAAGCTGAAGAACAGGAAGAAGTAGGGACGATGGAGCTATTTTTCTCTCTTGGAGTGCCCTGCCGATGTGGTGCCCGGCAACGACAACGACAACAGCAACAACAACAACAGCGCTGAGGAGCCATGCCCACGTTTGGCTGAAAGGGACGATTAGAAGAGGAGGAGGGATTTTTTTTTTTTTTTCAAGAGGGATGATTGAAAAATTTCTCCTGCGGCCCCGGGGGCACGCCCGCCCGATCGTTTCGGCCATAATGATGCGACTCACTTTTTGCTCCGTTTCGTGGGAGCTTAAGGCTTAGCGTTCACCCACACGATCCCACACGCACACTCACTCACTCACCCACTCCACTGTAGTAGTGGAGCTGAAGGAAATGCATTATTTCCTTGTGGCGACTCCAGTAGCTCAGTCCTCCGTACCTCCATTCAGCATTGGCAAAGAAAAAAGATTCCAGAACGTAACGAGAGAGACAAGGGAGTTCTTTCACCTCCCTTCATCGCAACTTGTGTGAACGAGAGAGATGTGAGTCTCTGCTCTGCCCAGAGAAGATTTTTCAATTCGTTATTTTCTCGTGACACTTCTTCTTCTTCTTCTTCTCCAGCCTCCTCCGGTTGCTGGAGCTGCTGCTTGGCGCGATTCACTTTGATAGGCTCTCATTGTGCGGCGAGACACGACTTCCTCAACTAAATCTGCAACACTCTCTCTCTACCTCCTCTCTAACCTTAATTCACCTCTCTGCTCTGCTCTGCCATGCTGCTGACAGTCGGCCAACGGCCTCCTTGCCAATTTGATGGAGTACTGTACAATGTAGTGGTAGCAGCCACAGCCGCGGCAGCAACAACAACAGCAGCAGCAGCAGCAACAGCGGAATCGGATTTAGCTCGTCCGAGTGGAAGAAGCGTGTCAAGGAGGTCCCTCGAAGATCACTCGGCGGGAGGGATTTGTAGTTTTGCAACGTTGGGTGCACATTTCATCCACGCAAGTGACAAAGGGCCTCATGACAAGATGGGCCCACTGAGGTTCATTGACCTTTCTACTCGTCTGCTCCTCGCCTCACAGGAAGAAGGAAGACATCTATCGGTCATAACTGTGAAGCCACCCAAAAACGTCTCCGTGGCCCCGGTGTAAAAGTGCTATCTGAAAATTTCACGCCCACCCTGCTCCGTTTCCTACACAGGACGTCGTCGATTGTTTCGAGCTGAAAATTTTTGCAAATCAATTCTTCCGTACTACTTCAGTGGTGGATGCACTCGACCGGCCTGTCTGTAAGAAGGGGAGAGAAGTGTGCATCACGTGCAAGTGCCAGGTATGCAGCTCCGCCGGGACCTTGGCCACGTTGGCCTCGAGGACAGACTCCTCGGAGGGGGTGCGAGTGAGGGCGGAAGGAAGGGAGAGAGGGAGGGAGGAAGGAAGGAAAGAAGGAGCGAAAGTAATGGGAAAGAAACTCAGTTCAACGCAGACTCTCAAAGGGTGCAGGGAGCGAACGCTCTTGCACAGTGCCCGAGGCCTGGTAACAGCAGCCTCCACATTTAATTTGCGAAAATGGTTCCAGCCTTTTTAGCACCGCGACATAAATCCACGCGGAAAAGAATGGGTGTTTGCAGCTCTCCTCAGGCCGGCCACAGTGAACGGCGCCGTTGAAGTGGCCAAGGCCTACATAATTTCGCCCCATTGTCTTGCTAAGAGAGAGCGAAGAGAAACTTGGAAGAAATTAAAGACTCATCTCTCTCCTGCTGCTTCACACTGGCGCATAAAAGGAAGGCCGCCCAATATGTGCCACGCTGGCCCACTTGGAGGCCCGCCAAAGAAAGATCACGCCGCGACCTCGCCCATATTAACACATGATAATGATTCTCCTGGAGTTTGCATCAAGAATGCACCTCCGAGAAGTGAGCATCGACCACGCCAGCTATTCAGAAGAGTCAACTTTTTTTCTGGGTGTTGCTGGCTGTGACTTTTCTAGGATAATGTGTCCATTCTGGGCTTTTCTTATCGTGTTGCTTGAGAAGAAGAAAAATGAGCCTCCTCAACGATGTTCCTGCCTGGTTTTTGTGTCATTAATACACGTCGGATTTTCTTTAAACGTAGTTACGACTGATAGTCAGGTGTGCTACATCTCTCCCCCCCCCCTTCCCCCCAAAAAAAGCCTTAGTACCCATTCTACTTCTGGAAGATTCTCAGGCTTCCTCAGGTCACTGCTCGCAATAGATGCTTGTAACGAAAGAAGAAGAAAAAAGAATGCTTGAGCAGCTTAAAAATCTCCTCCTTGGACACACACCCTACTCACACGCAGTTTAGCCATGGCAGCAACAGGCAGTACAGGCTGATTACACGCCATGGCGCCGCACACAGGGCAAAAACTCACAGCCCCACACAAAGGAGGTGTGAGAAAGCAACTTCTTTATACTCGCTGGTCTGGCTTTGAAGGAAGTTTGCTCTCAATTTTTTGCCCGCCTCAGTCTCGCCGGGGGTAATGGGCAAGCATTGGTTACGTACTACATGGTATAACCAGTCACTTCCAAGCCCAGGAGAGAGGAAAAAAAAAAGACATTTGTCACCTATCATATAGCAATCTTGCCACACCACCAGGGCGGGCGTCGGAGAAGAAGCGGCCAATATTGAATTCGTTCTCGTACCTCTGGTGTTGCCCACCTCTGTCTGGGAAGATGCTACGAGCTCAAATTGAGACCATCTTTGTCTTTCTCCTAAACGCTGTTCATTCACCTGTGTAGGTGCTGCAGCTTTACGTATAAAAGTGGAATTTTTAGTCGGACCGCAGCAGCCCCATGACATTGCCCTCTGAGGTCTCCTCCAGTCAGTCTATCTGTCTGTGTGTCTGTCTGTCTTTGGGTATTGCATGCGCCAGCAACATATGTTTTGTGCCTGCCTGCCTGCCTGCCCGCCTGACTGACTGACTGACTGACTGCTCGCCTGCGCCGCGTTTCTGGCTGAGGAAATCGCAGTCAAGGAGGGAGTAAAGAGACAGAAGTCCATTAAAGGCAATAAAAGCCAGACGGAGGGGGCAAAACAGAAACAGAAACCGTTGTTTCTTCCCTGGCTGATGCTTCTTACGTACTTTCCTGGTGGGTTTTTTTTTTGGCCCATTGCTCTCTGCCTGGGGGGGTAAGGGAGGATGGGTCTTGCTCTCCTCCCAGAACCATAGGTATGGCGCTACCCGCCAGACACAAATAAGCCTGCATCACTCCTGACACAAGTTTGATGACAAAACGACCACGCACTCAAGAAATGTCGAGGCCCGTCAACGTAATAGGCCCACATTTCGTTAGGTGCGCTATCGGTAGAAATGACCAACTCATTCAGTCTGCTACGTAAGAGTTCAGATGTTTGTTCTTTGCTGCGCTCAACTCCATGTCCTCTTACTGTCAGACCGTGGACGCACAGTATTGCTGAGTTCGCAATCTGATTCTCTTACGTGGATGCTTTTGTCCTGAGATACAATGTTAGTGTATTGAGTCAGTACGTACGATGTCATGCCAGGGTTACATCAACACCTCAGCACCTACCTTCGTTCCTGCAGAAGCTTATGCAAGGTGCGGCGTTAAAATCACCAGACTGGGGAGACCTTTCTGATCCGCAAGGCCGTTGATAGACAACTGTTCCCGCTCTTTGCTCGAAAGACTGTTGCTTCTCTCCTCTCGCACGCTCGCTCCTCAGGCCTGCCACAAGACGTTCGTTGCCTGTGACGTCACAGGCAGGCAGGTGTTGCAGAGCATCTACAAGAGGGAAAACTGCTGCTGCATCCGCTAAAAGACTTGAGAGAGAACCATTTCTCTATACGTAAGGAATGCAAATGTACCTACGGTATGCAGACCCTAAGTCAGGGGTTTGTGCATCGACCATGCAATAAAAGTGATGCTTTATTCAAGACGCTGTCGTCGGAAGTGCAGAGTCTGTGCTGAGAAATGAAAGCTGATCTGAGACTCTAAGGACAAGACGATCGAGGGGACATTGGGAAATCTACGACTCGACTGAAGATTCCGACCCACTTCCTAGACTTTGTGTCATAGATGCAGCTCTTTCGTTGGTGATGTCCCTGATGGGGAAGAGCTTGAACTCCCGGAAAGCTCGTGTGACGCAATGAAAATGGTGTCAATGTTCAATGCCGCGATCATCTGTGACACGCCAGACACTTTCTGTCACTGCTCCAAGCACGTGGTATTCAGTCGTGAGGAGGCTTCTTTCTAACACGTTTCGATACAAATCGGGGTAGAGTCACCACTTCGGCAGGGTCTGCGGCCTGCCCAGCACCGATAGGCTCCTCCAGAAGAGATGACTGTATTGCTCGTAGAAAAGTGATCCTTGCTGACGGAGCTTTCAAGCACAAGCAGAGCTTGAAGTTGCCAACGGAGAACCTCGTCAACGTCAAGGGACCGGAAAGTTTCAAGGTCTCTAAGGAAAAAGCTGTTACAATGAGGTCGTTGCCGTCCCAAGCTACACCAATGTCGGCAATGAATTCCTCCGCAGAACGTCTGATGCACTCGATCTGGACGATCCTGATGGGTTGGTCGCCCACGTAGAGGTCGTGCACCTCAATTTTGTTTGGAAAATCGCTTTGGGGAGCCATTCCTTGATGTAGTTTCTCACACATGTTCAGTCAGAGCGTACTGATGATTTTGTTCAGCCACTTGAACGACGGTTTTTTGTGGAAAACTCATCCACGTCGAACCTGGGTAGTCTTCTAGCTTAGATTTTTTTCTTCGGTAATGTCACGTTGAGCACGCTGTGATCGGTGGTCTGGATCTTGCTCAGTGGCGACAAGGGTCAGGGCTTCTCCTCTCATCAACATGTCCTTGACGATGTGAACAAAAGGACATAAACCAAGACAGATACTTGACCTCCACGTAGGTGACACTAAGACTGGTCAACATGTCCAGCAGCACGAACGCCAAGGAGTCCGCTTCGAAAGGTCAAACCAAGGTGCTCGCATTGTCGATGAGTCGCACCATGTGGAAAGTTACCCAACAAGTGTCATCTTCACCATTCGGAGGCCGAAAGTGAGGATGGGGCGATGTTTTGGTCCTCCTGTCAGTAGACCCATTCTCCATTGCTCAGTCGACGAAGGCGAGACCTTCGCTCTTGAACTCCGACTTGTTGCCGTTCTCAAGGACAATCTTTAACCTTAGGGAAACTTTATCTGTGCGACGCCTTTTAGGCGGTGTCAGGAGAAGACGTCCTGCATGAAAGCAGGGCGAATCGACCGGCACCAATTTTGCACTGACGTCACTTGGAATTTTTTCTGCCTCCAAATAGTTTCCAAAACGAACATACCCTAGTGTGGCAAATGAGGCTACAGAGAAATACTGCTTGCATTTTTGAGGATGGACGTGTTGCCAGTCGGTCGAGGTTGGACAGAAGGACCGTTTGTAAAGGCCCTGGTAGCCAATCTGCCACAGTTCCTGTCACGTCCTCTTCAGGTCGACGAACACATGTAGACACTGAGCGCATGAACGGTGCAGAACGCATGCACAGCACGGAGCCTCCACACGGTTGCCCTCGACTTTGACCTCGAAAAGGCCTCAAAATCCACGTCCAACTTCCCTGGCGGGCGGGATTAGGGCGGGTCTTAAAATGACACGAGCTTCGCCCGGTACCCCTACTAGTGCTGCTTATAGGTGACTCGACCCGCTTTGCTGGGTACAAACAGTAGCAAAGACACAAAGCGCTACATGTGCGTGTTCGCGTGTTCTTTCATGTCTGTGTGTCTGTCTGCGTCCCCCACCACTGGACCCATCGCCCTCGAGATTGCCGTCGAAGTTCACGGGCTTCGCCCTGTCCATGCACTCCATGCCTTCCGCACAATCCGCACCCCGTTCCATATTGCTCTTACTTCTGAAACTAGCTGATCAATCTCACCCAACTCTCTTCTCTCACCCTTTCTTCCCAGCAGAGTTGCCAAGTTGCAAAATTTTTGTAGTAATTTTTGTTGTGAAGTTGCTCGAAGGACAGATTCCCTGTCAATTTCGTGGCAACCCTTCTTTCACCCACCCCTCCTCCTCAGTCTGCTGTCCCCATGGATGATTGCTTCTAATATACAGGGATGCCCAAAAGTCCGTTAACACCTGCGCGTGGCTGAATCTGACCTTGTATGAGAGACCTGTATGGATACAGGTGATAGAATTCTTTGGTTTCAATCCCAACTTCTTCCACACAAGAAGATGAGTAAGAAGATAATAAACATTAAGAGTCGTTAAATCAAAGGAGATGCTCAACATTTCCACCATTTTGGTTCAGCCACAGTCGAGCCCTCGGCAAAGTGGCATCAGCCATTCTCAGACAGAGTTCCCTACATTAAACTCTTCCCCAATGAAGGCTTTAAGCTGTTCCAGAGCATCAGGGCTTTTAGCAAAATCTTGTTCTTCATCATCCCTGAGATGAAGAAGTCAAGTTGCTCCAGGAAAATTGCCTAGTTTGTGCATTGGGCCCAGGCTACGAGGTCCTGATAGGAATCAATAGAATTTTGAGAAGTTGACCTGTCATTATTATATTCTGCAAACATTTAGCAAGTGCCATCCAAGCTGAGATACAGCCTCTTGAAAGTGTAAACGGACTTTTGGGCATCCCTGTATATATCCATGCCGCGCAGATCGAGTAGTTACCTAAGCGATCTATAAAGGCAATTCGACGTCAGGCGTCTACGACGTACGAAGTAAATGGAACGCTGTACCTCGATTTCGGCCTCGAAACGGCCTCGAAATGCACATCTAAGCCACCTATGCAACGTCGGGTGAAAAGTAGTGCCTGCTGACCAAATTTGGTGATAATTGATGCAACGGTTGGAGCGCTGATGGAAACGAGCAGGAAAAAGACAGACAGACGTTCATACGGGCCTTGCGCTCCATACACATAGATAAAGCACTTAAGTGTTACTGGAAGCCACCCCTGGCCTCATCCAGAGAGTGACTGGAGAGATATCACTCGCGCAGGATGTGGGCAGCATCAGAATGGCCTCCAGGAGAGTGATTTTCACTGCGTCATTAGCAGTGGCATTGGCAGAGGTGTCCATGTAAGACACGGTTTTCTGAGGCACAGGTGGCGATGGTTGTGGGCTCCCAGAACTTGAAGTATGCCTCAATCACAAGACTGCACATTAGTGGCTGATGGCTCCAGTTGCTCCTTTTTTGGAGTGGCGTTTCCTGGCCTCCCCAAACTGTGGCAATCCCAATCCTGCTCCATATGAAAAAAAGTGTCGTTCCACTAGATTTTTTCACTCGGTTGCACACGTTAATGCTTGAAATGAAACGGTTTCTGTAACTGCAGACAGCCTAATCAGGGTTGCCAAAAGGGAGTGGCTTTCCACGCCTTCAATACACCTAAAAAACAATGCCACTCCTCCTCCATTCGTGAATTTAAAAAGGAGTCCCATTCCACGTCTCGTTCGTCTAAAAAAAACCGGCATTCGGGAACGCCACTCCGAGAAGAAGAGCTCACTAAATCTCCGATGCCACCGAACCTGTGATTTGCTTCTTGCTGTGCTAGCCACCTTTGGAGAAATCCTCTTGACTGTGAGGCTGCACCTGGCATACCTCTAAAAAAGAGACCAAAGTCACTGGCATTGTCGACCTCATCAGCTGCATGCTGTTCTGACAACACTGGCCACACCTCTTTCATCCAGTGCCCACAGGACCCCTGGTCAGCAGAATAAGCTTCACCAAGAAGATGTGCTCCTTCTCGTCAGATGAGCAAATTACTCCTGGCTGACTTTGGAGTTTTCGACATTCAGCACCTGAGCAAACTGGTCCACCATTGTCACGATCATGGGCAGCTCCAAAGCTGCGGGTATCTGGCTCATCTTTGGGAGCTGATCGGGGGCTTTTTCATACCACGGCATTCCGTGATTCTGGCATTCCGAGCACCACGAATTTGGTGATGTAAATTTGTGACTTTCTTCAAAGAATGTCACAATACAAACATAAATATTGCTGTATTTAGGTTCTTGTCCTGAGAGCACGAAATATTGGATCAAACTGGTATAGGAAATTGAAAACTGATGTATATTTTAGGAGGTTTTTACTACAGACAAGGGTTGTGTCATTTGGGAATGCTAATTTGATTCATATAAGCCTGTTCCACGGTACTATGGAGTAAAGGCCGATAGTCACCTTACAGTTACTATGGTTCTG
>JAAUXU010030759.1_pt1 | contig 26778 bp, 24 predicted proteins | sample 7278151 | NCBI WGS metagenome assembly JAAUXU01 (sample SAMN14350113, study PRJNA611818) | marine sediment metagenome | isolation source: surface marine sediment (1.8m) | place: French Polynesia: Moorea | collected 2018-08
CCTTGTCAGCCTTGGCGCGACTTTTTGTGTGGACCAATGTCAGTCTGATTGGGTGGGATCTTACTTTCTACATCAGTTGCAACTCCTGATGAGTGTGCATTTTGAAAAAAAAAATTCGCCTCAAGGGGCCCACCCTAATGTACAGTGTTTGCCGTAAATAACGTCGCTTGGTACAAATCGTGGTGCTATGCGTAGTGGGGTGACTGTAAGGTTGACTGTAAGGTTGGGATGTGTGATGGAGAGTGTCCGACATGAGATCTTGCAGTTTCGTCAAGTTTCAGGCACTCATTGTCATGCTAGATCAGTTTCGGTGTGATGAGTTGACAAGAGCACCGTGCTGGTCACTGCCGAAAATCGATGTTTTTGACCAGTAAACGAAAGTAAAAGGGCCTGAAATTTTCTGGAAGGCTCCAGACCCCCAGACCCCCTCACCGCCATCCTAGGCCCCAAAAACACTATGTATGACTGCATAACACACTAGGTCCTAAAAGGTTGGGGGATTTCACACATTTCTCCAAAACACCAACATGTCAACAACGAGGTCAAACACATTATCTGTCTCCTATTATATACATTATCATCCTACTGTCCTGGCGCAATGAGGCTATGGTCCGTGCCTTCGAGAGGAATGTAACCACCTCTGACATCATGCATATCTTCGATGTCACACAGCGCCAGGTGCAGCTACTCTGAGCTCCGTGGAACAAGGTCCCGTTTTGACCCTCCCAATCTGAAGAATTCGGATTGCAGCACTACTCGCACATTCTCGTTCATTTAGAATGATCACAACTAACTAATTTAAACTGCTGGCACAAACCCACTGCAACGCAGTCTTCTTAGTACTTGTGCCCATTGGAGCAGAAGACTCGTCTGCTCTGGCATACGAGGGAGACCCTTTCACCGACTTAGTCCTAGTGATGAAGGTATGGTAGAAGTTGGAACTGGCGGAGAAGGTGGAGGCAAGATCATGGAGAAGTGGTCACAAACATCAAAAGCTCTTGTCAACTCATCACACTTAAAATGCTCTAGTGTCACAATAAACTTTCAAAACTTGATGAAACTGCGGGATCTCATGTCTGACTCTCTGTATCACACATTCCACAGCAAAATCCAACCTTACAATTATCTCACCATGACTATGACATGGATACGTACCAAACGACTTTACTTACGCCAAGCACTGTAGATTTACAACTTTAAAACCATCGTAAGATAGGAATAGGTCCAGAGTGTCCTTCTTAACGTCACCCTGTTGGTGCAACAATAACTGCTGTTTCTCCATGAAGACAGTGTTGGGCAAGTCTTGTCAGTTTCAGGCAAAATTGGTTCAAAGTGGCATCGATGCTGACTTAAATTCACTCCTGACAGACTCATTCAGCAACTCAGCAATGTTGTGATCCAGAAGGGCAACTCAGGGGTCAAAGTCTTCTTCCACGGGAACTTGATGCAACCAGCAGAACGGCCGGAGGAAGCCCGACGGCGCCAAGGAGAGCTGGACAGAAGCATCCAGAGCCCTAACCAGCAGCATGAGAAGGAGCAAATCACTATGTGAGCACTCTTTGACGTGACAATGTCTACAAACACAGGTAAATCGTACCGAGGGAGTAAAAGTTCATCTTCGAGAAGCTTCCACGATAATGTTGACCTTGAGAAACGTTTCAACGACGTCTACGATCTAAGGAGAGGACCTCCTCCGGAGCTCCGGCTCCTTTAGTTGCTCTAACGATGCTTCAACAATGTTCAAGTGCAGAGCTTTTGGAGAGTGATCTTCTCGGATGCTGAACAATACGGAGCATTGCTAACATGCCATTTGGCGCACTAATACGTACTATATATTTGGCGTACTACAGAGAAGTGACTTCTGAGGGTACGAAGAAGTCTCCCTCAGACATCAGCCATATCCAGGGAGCTCAACATGTCCTTCTCGGAGCAGAACAACCACAAGTCCTCCATCATTCCGAAGAAAGCCCATGCAAAAACGAACAGCATGGGATCGAGGAAGAAGAGGAACTTGACCCTCGTCTGCCTCGGCAGAGGGGCGTGACAAGCAGGACCAGCTACTGATCCTCAAGTCCATCAAACGCGAAAAGGTCGACGGGGACGACGACGACGACGGAAGAGAAACGGCGATGGCGTCAGCTTCGCCAGGCATTTCTGGGGACCGAGTGCAAAGTAGACAAACTGCAATACAAAGCGTGCAGAAAGTCTCTTAGATTTGGATCCTCTGTTCTTGCCTACTATCACCTCCTCGGGATCATTGATCGCGCTGATCCAGTAAAATACCCAAAATCAGGAAGTAGTTGCAGTAGAACCCCCTTACGTGGAATACTACGGAATGAAGCAAAGAAGTTTTTAGTACAGATTGTCAGATCCCCATTGCTATGACAGGATTGGTGCAGCAGGAACATCAAAGCTGTATGACTTTTGTGGTTAAGTTATAACTTACTAGAGAGAAGGATCGTCTGAGTCGCCGCTTTTTCTGTCACTTTTTTTGTCCCTTTCTGTGTCCGACCGGCGTCCTCTGTTGCTTCTTTATGAAGGTTTGTTGTGGACGGATATTCTCAGAACAAGGGGCAAAGAGGCCTGCAGCTGCTTTGGAGTAAAGGTCACTGGAAAGAACATTATAAATGGAGGGAAGCTTAAGCTATATGTGGGTCAGCATGGCTGGTCACAGCCTCTTTTTAGTGGAGAAGGAGTTAAAAAACGGGAGAATTTGCTGGAAATCCTCAGCATTTATTCTCTCGAACTTGGAAGGGCAACTCCCTTCAGCTAGTAGTTGGCTTGCTCCAGTGTCTCCTACTGATGCTAGTGCTTCTGCCAATGCTCAGGCCCCTGCCTAGGCCTACTTCCAACGCTGGTCCTGCTGCTGCCCTAGGCCCTCCTGCCTAGGCCTGCCTCCTGCTGTGGATCTGCCTCCTTCTCTGGGCTCCCTCCTGCTCTAGGCCAGTGTCCACAGCTTCTGGATCATGGTAAAGACTTGCCGAGCCATCCTTCAGGTCTACTTTCCTATCTCAACCTCTTTCCTTCCTGCACTGACTAGTTGAGTTGGGCGAAACCACTCCTTTTCAGTTGCAGTTTGGCTAGGTACACTTTGCTGGTTCTACTTATTCTTGTAAGATAATATGTGTGTGTCCCCTCCAAGTAGTATTAAACCAAACCCTCTGTGGTGGTTTCAAGTCATCGAGTAGTCTTAAACGATCTCAATCAGACCCTATTAGTCCTCCTAAACCTGGTCTGTGTCACTATTTGGGACATAGTCACCCTGGCTGGAGGGCTTTCTCTGTGCAAGTCTAGTCTCTCTAGCAAACTACTTTTCTCGATCAAAAACCTGGGTATTAAAACAACTTGTTTTCTTCATACATGAGCAGTTGATCTGACTAGTCGAGAGAGATGTCCTTCAGAACAAAGCCGTGTGCTTTAAAGATGTGAATACAGCAGATTGTGTCCAACCTCTGAAATGTTGAATATGCATTACATTTTAGAGCACTGGAGACAACGAATAAGTCAGCTCGGTGAAAGGAATAACTGATTCTTAGAGCAGGAAAACGTCATGGTTATGGAGAGTCCACTGTGGCGAAAAAAGTGTGTTATGAGCAACGTGCCCAGGACAACTACAAGAAATGATTGGGCAACTTGACAACGCATAAACAGAAGAGCTTTTGCTTTTGGGCGCAGCTGTCCTAGTTGACCTCGCCTGCCTTGCGAACTACAATGGCTTCCGCTTGCAGTCATAGCTGTGGGTAGGGTCTTTTCTATGACTGTAGCCTGAATTGGTCTCGTCATCGCTGTAACCGTCCTCCTTTGCATCTGCAGCAAATTGACTCTCTTCACCCAAACTATAACTGAGCCCGCAATTAATGTACCTGATAGATTGTGTCCGTAAGTGATGAAAACAGTAACAGGAAATAATGTAACAAAAACTCGTATGACTCTAAGCAGAGCCCACTGTAATTGCCTTGTGGTTGTATTGATTTGCCCAATAACCCAAGTCATAGCATTGACGCCCGCTTGGTTACAGGCCCTAAAACTCTGAAGTTTGGCAATGCCACAAGGTAAGGCTATTGACGTGAATATCTGGTGTGCACGACACTGACTGCACTGTCAGACTCTGGAAGAGCCGCGCGGAGAAGTTGTCCTTGTCTGAAATGACTAACAGGAGTCCGATCTTTCTGGACACGTTAGAAACATCAGAAATCAATGAGAAAAGCACAAAACAGAGGCTATATTTCCATGAGCCAACGTAGTAGCTTCAGTAGTGATGTCTGACATTCGGATCTTTGACCCGAGGACCTCTGGCACGAGGCAGGGATAGCAACTATTTTAATGAATTCTTTCATGAATGGCAGATAAACACAATTCTGGCACGAGCGAAGAAAGTCTGTTGGCAATCAGGTGGCAACTTGGAGCTTCATCAACAACTAAAACTTTGGGCATGATTGTCTCAATGGGCTTACTGGGGATAAATCTCAATCCAAAGTTATCCAATTTTTCTTTGAACCAGAATTGTAATTCTCTTACTCCTTCTTACCATTATTTTTTGGGGTTGAACCTAGAAATGTAAAGAACATTTCCCTCCAACCAAATGCAGATTATTGTTCATACCATTCGGTCCTAGGACCAATCTTGATTATGTGAACACCTCCAATTACAGTAACAGGTGTAAGTATTTTCCATGGCAATTACTTCACGTCACATGCACATGCAGAACTGAAGCCTGCTGAAGTGAAATTTTGATGTGGAACATGATTCTTGGGCACAGTCTTGAGTACAGAGGTTCAATGTCAGTACTGTCCATTTTAAGGCCCCAAAGGAGGCCATGTGGCAAGGGGGGCATGCCAAAGAGACTTGAAATTTGACTTTTTCATAGGGTAAAAGTTGATGAAATGAGCCGGAAATTTTCATGGGGGAATCCTGCCTCCCAGGCCTACCATTTCCCAGGGGATTCACTCCCTGGTCCCCCCAGCCCTGGATGCAAGCATGCAAAACACATATGCTTAGGCTGAAAGGTTGCTGCTAGGCTCCATGAAATTACAAAAAGAGAGCCACTGGATGACACCTTGTGCCCGATGCTTGCGACTTCGTTGCAACACTATAGTTGGCTGTCAAGGTTCGTTCACACTGTCAGTTCCTCTAAACTTCTGAGACTCGTCCACACTCATAGTGACTTTCCAGGTCCATTGAGGTGAAGACCTGTCCCCACTTGTACAGGTTGTTGAGATGCATTCACAATGGCAGCACCTGTGGACTGTCAAAATTCATAGCAGCTGCTGAGACTCGTCCGCAGACGTAGTCACTGCCAAGGTAGAGACTCGTATCGACTTTCGTGAATGAGACTTGTCCAGATCGCCAACATCGTTTATGTTTATGATGAATTATCATCCAGTTGCCGTCTCAGGTTATGAATTGTTGTGCATGCTGCTAGTTTATTTCAGTCATCTGAAAAGAGAAAGCAACAAAATTAGTTGCATATACAATTAAACCCAAAATTATTCGCACAATTATTGGCAAAGTTATTGCATTGGGGAGCTGTGCTCATGTCTCATGTAGGACATCAACCAACAGGTGCCGGGTCAAACAACTACGAAATGGAAGAGCCTTCCTCGCTACGTTGGACCAACACGGGCAGGACAGGCGTATTAGCTAACCTACCCGCCAACATGTGTTATCATTGTCAGTCAAGGCAACGACTGTTGGTCTGTTTATCAATCAGCTTGACGGTCATCGTTATGACTATCTCGCTTGTTGCAATATTGAACCACCGTGAAACAGCAAAGGAACGGGACAACCACCTCAAGGAGAGGATTGTCAAAGAACTGGAGGGTGACCTGATGACCCTCGAGGCCCGTGTGACCAGAGACCTGCAGGAGAAACTTGGGCCAACATTTACCCTGAGCAAGGACAACAATATCACCATATCACAGAAGCTAGATGTACTTACTCATCTGAGCATATCGAAGAGTAAGTATTGCTATTAGCTTACTCTGTGGTATCAATTTCCTACCACTTGACAGTTTTTAAAACTTCACTGGTGACACAAGAAAATTACATATGACTCCTGCTTTGATTCATGACCCATAAAAATTGCGTATGATCCCTGCTGAGATTCTCAGCCTTTCTGGAAGCATGAACTGAACAGATGTTGTTATCAGTATTTAATTGGTTGCTCATGACTTTGGCAATTGGGACCATTCTTTCTTTCACAGCTCCCTTGTCCTGTGAGGGATACAGGACTGTTGGTATTACGAAGTCTGGTTTTTTAAGAATCGACCCTGATGGAGCAAACTACGGAGAGCCTGGCATCGTTGTTTTCTGCAACTTCTCCGACAGTTAGTACATCCCTGCCTTCCTAGAAAAATGCATCTGTCATGTAATCTATTTCTGCAGACACAACAGAGATCCGCCACGACCATCCAGGTCCTCAAGACGTTGTCCCTTGCCCAGGAGGCGAATGTCATACCAGCACCATTGAAATCGGGTACCCCGATGCTTCTGATGGCCAGATAAAGGAACTTATTGGGCTATCGACACAGTGCAAGCAATACATCAAAGTATGCTGCTGAGTTGTAAAATGGAAGTCATGTTGCACCTTGTTGTCTTCTTAGTTTGAGTGTCTGCAAGCCCCTTTGTCTAGTTATGGCACTTGGTGGGACTCATTTGGTCAGCCTCAAACTTACTTCGCAGGGGAGAATTATGGAGACTTCATGTGTGGATGTCACAGCCATGGCGCCTGCAGGCCCTCACCACGACATGACAAGTGTAACTGTGACGTTGTTTCCAGGTTTGTTAAAGAATCAACAAATGCGATATATGATTACAATGAAAATACGGTCACTTCATGGAGGAAATGCTAAACCAGTCAAAAAAGTTATTTAATACACTATTGATGTGAATACTCCATAATAAAATTTGGGGGGTAGTTCCATTGGACCCTGCACCACAGCTGCAGAAGTTGCCTGAGGGCAGGGATCTTTGGCAGCCTACAGACACATTTTGTTGGAGGTGGGAAAAAAACTTTTACATCAGGGGAAGTTGTAGGACCAGCAGCACCATCTTTTGGTTGCCCTGGGCCAATTATCAGTTCCGAGCTATCGAGTGGAATCCCTACTGTTCACAGAACGAAGAGAAGAGAGGCAAAATGTAGGAAGTGGTCATATTCGGACCCATGACCACTGAGTGACCACACACTCTGCCCCTAGGCTATCAGTCCAATGGGGTGGAAGCATGCTGAATCTTGAGACCCACTCCATTTGCTTGTGTGGTATTCACAACACACATGAGTGTGCTTCTCTTCCAGGTCATGGCAGAAAGATGAAGGTTTCATTACGAACCACACAGCTCTGCCAATCAAAGGCTTCTCCTACACTCATCTCCCAAGTGAAAGCAGAGCCAAAGTCGAGATAGGTCCTCTGTTGTGCCAAGGAGAGAAACCGAGGTCTGACATAGGAACATCATGCGAGTCATTGAGGTATAAATGCTTGGTTATCGCATGTCAGCCCCCAGAAGCACTCGGTCTCACAAATAAGTTGCGTGGGCCTGATGAATCTACAATGTGTTCCAAAAGTTCATGCGGAAAGTTAAGCCATTGTAGCACGGAACCGACTGGATTTGAGCAGCTGAAAGGGCAAGACCGCAATGTTTTGCCGGCTTTTGCGGATCATTTTCCAAAATTATTCAAGTTTCACAGAAGACAAAAAAATGACCACTTTGTAAACACCTATCAAAAGTGCCGAGAGAAACTGATTTTAAAAAAACCTGAATGCACAGCTGAAACATTGTGTGACCTCACCCTCACAATTGTTGCTCAAATCTCTTCTCTACCGCCAGCTGCCGCAGAGCTCCGAGGACTTCACTTTCCGCATAAACTACAAATCAAGCGTTGTTCAGGCCTGTCTTCCAGCAGAAGGTGCCTGTGTCACCCATGCGTGTTGTTGCAGGAAATATGCCCAGGCCTCTTCGGGTTATCACGTGCTTGGCGGACCGGAGAACCTCCGGCTGGCATATTGTGACATGACAAAGTCATCAGCAGACATGGAGAAGGTTCATGGGTCGATTCTTCTGAAGGAGAGCTCTGAGTTCGCCACGTTCTTCGTCGAGAGGTACGAGTCAACTCGTCCTGATGAGTGGGTCAATTTCGATAAAAGTCATATCCTGAAGAATTTCGACCTGGTTGACAAAAGGCTGTTGGTACCAGCCTCTGAAGGATATTACACGTTTTTCATGGATGTCATGTACACGTGCACCGGAGAACTCTACCTGTACGAAGAGAGTCATAATGAAAAGATGATCAGGACCAGGACTTGGTTCTTTCGACACTCACTCCTCGACGGTTCGCGGGACAAATCAGAACACGCAATCACAACTATGCATGTACAGAAAGGGCAACGTTTGGGCTTGAGCGCCGACAGTGACTGTTTTGAGAGCATTAAGTTTTCTGCAATGAAGATTGTCCAGTGACAATGATGCTATGAGTGCACTTGTTCAATTAACTTATGTCCTCACTGAAAGATATGAAGCGAAAATGAAGCAATGCATTGATCATCTTCTTCCCAAGCAGCAAATTGCTAAGTGAAGTAGATGTGAGGTTCATGCAGTAGAAACCCCCTGAGGGAGAAAATCTGCCAAACACAATTCTTTTAGTCTTATAAAGTCCGGAGATTTTGCACCCTGATATCGGCTGATGCTGTCTGCAAGAAGGGACATGGGAGCACTTTGTGTCTTACTGTGTCTTGCAGCTGCGATGAAGAGAACTATGGTCTGGAATCTGTACTGTGAGAGAGCAAACACCTTCTACTCCTTCACCAGGTCCGCCACAGTCGTGTTCGTCGGACGCATTTTAGCTCACAACGATGCAAATTCTGTACTACAGTCCCACTTTCTTTACGTTACTTTCTTTTCTGTTTCTCTTACTTTTTCATTGATTTCTTTTCACAACCTTCTTAGTTGTTTTTTTAACTTTGCTCGCACTGACAATATTACCTAAGACAATTATGACTTTAGTTCTGCTTCTAACACCAGACATTGTTACAGTAAAACTTTTTTCCCGATTTATTGCCATCTTAGCGGAACCTCCTGGATCGGCATTCACCAAACCTCCTTTTGCCCGCACACCAGCGGCTGCCCCCTGTGTGCTCGAGCTGAAAGTGGAAACTCTTACTGAACATGTCAATAGTACAGAACAACTCTAAGATAACATCTTGGTACACTCAGGATTTACAACCGCTCTTCCTCCTTTCTGGGCAGTCGTGTTTTCCCTCACCGTCGTGAACTCCAAGATGACCGCGTGCGAAAAAACCTTGAAGTTTTACTACAGTCCACAGATTGGGGACGAGCGAGAGCAGCCATCGTTGTTGCACTCACACGTTTGGTTTTACATACACACACGTTTTTCCTACACTCCTACTTGGGCGTTGAGTCACATTTTTTTATCACTCATTTCAAAGGTAAGCAGCGAAACCTCTCATAAAGCACGAACTTGGAACGAACAAGTGTCAGGGTTTTCACACATGACAGTCGACTCCGTATGACAGTAGGCGGCAAACTTATTGGAATATTTTCCTCGGTCCGAAAGTACTAACATACACTGTACGAGAAAACACTGTAAGTCTGGTGTGCCTTAAAAGTTCAATCAAATGTAAGAAATCTCCAAAGATAAGGCAGTTCACGTCTGGTCTACGTGCACCGAGATTTCCACAGCCGACCTCAGCTTCAAGAACACTCTCGCCTCCAAGGAAAGACGTGCAACAGCACAGTCCAGAGACATTTTGAGGCTCTCATCCACGATAACTGAGTCTGAATATGTCCCTTCAGTTCCATTTCATGGAAGTCTGTGGCACATAGAATCTGACCACTTTTAATATGCGCCGTGTTCTATTAGCGGAGTGTAATATATGTATGCAAAATCAGAAGACTGAAGAGAGACGTCCTTCAGAGCCAAACTACGAGCTGTTAAGACGTGATAACAGCAGATTGCTTTCAACAATGAATACGCATAATATTCCAGATCACTTGAGACGTCCCATTTGTATGACTCATGCTGGGTGAATAGAATAACTGGATATTGGAACAGGATCCTTCGTTATTTGAGAGGTTCCTCTAAAACTGACTTATTTACTCCACTCTTCCGGCTTGTCTCAAACTTGGGAGTCAATTCATCGATTCTCAGATTGTGACCTTGTAAACGTCCCTCATCTCGTCCGATCCCCTTGACCGCCATTCAGGACTTTCTGCCAGGGTCGAGTCGAAATTACATCGGTCTTGCCACGTCAACTCCGGGTTGGTGCGTCGGGTTCGGGGTTGTTGGGCAGCCCCAGAGGAGCTTTCACTGAGCCCCGGTCTTGGCAGCCAATCCACCATATGTCGACAGAAAAGACTCACGCACCAGCTCTAACTGCGCGTAATTGCCAACCCTTTCGATCCGAGGACATCTCTATTTCTGCAAAACGCACCACTGATTTGATTAACCCTTTCTCTCCCAGTGTGACGCACATTTTTCTTCTAGCCCCCGTCGTTATGATGATGGGGCTTTATGGGCTCTGCCCACTGCATTTGGGCTCATATGCTTATTGATTGCACGGGCGATAAAGTGGGCGAGTTTCTTCTTCAAATACAGTGACGCCCTCTTAGGCGAGGAACGCATTTCGTACAGTGGAACCCTTGTGTGAGAACCTAAGAGCTTTTTCTTACAGAATGTCTGGCACGAGAGAACAGCGGGCAATGTTATGCTCACACGGAGCTGTTTGTTATGTGGGGGATATTCTCTGTTTAAGAATCCGATACTGACGATTCCGATACAGCGAGGTCTTATCAAGAGGATGCCTATACACAGGTTCCACTGTAGAAAAAGATTCCGATTTTTTTCCCCCGTCCCGTTTACATTATGAAGAAAACCTGCTTAAAAGGTTTAGTCGAAGCAGCAACACCTCTTCAAAGTGGTCCAGTCTTACTCTGAAGTCCCGTCAGTCCAGCTTGAACAATATGTGACGAGAACAACAGTGCCGGGGATGTCATGAAGATGCTCTTGGTGCCAGACGAAGCCTTTGTTGTCTCGCATCGCCTCCTCAGCCACTGAAAGGTGTCCATGCCCAAGAGGAACACGTTCAGTGGCTCCCACTGTATCCGCGCCACTCTCTGGAAGTGCATTCAGAGCCGCCAAATATCTCGATGGGAGCAGGATTGAGGGGAAAAAATGGCACGACTAAAGTCTGACTGCTAATGACATCTGGAGCTGAAGAACCTTGAGCGCGCAGAGACCTTTGATGCAATTGCTCATCCTGATATTCCGTGACGCATATTCATTGAGGCGATCTTTTCCATTTCTCGCAATCTAAGCAGCCGATTTGTTATCCTGTCATCCTCAATCATTGGCAACTCATTGGGGGGATCGAGAGAGTCCACGATTATTCTTTCCTTCCCCCAAACACACGTGACCACGGACGTATCAAGTGCGGCTCCGACGAGTGCTACAGTTGCAAAAAAAATATGCTATTCGACAGAAGAGGCGCAGATTGTCAAGTGGCAAATGTACACTTTTAAAAAGAAAGGACTGAATCACAGGAGGTTGATGAATGATCTCCCTCAGAGCATAACATGGGTATTTTTCCAACGCTAAAAAAAAGATCCGTAAGAATAACATAAGAATTATAGGTTCTTGCGCAGGTTTTCTCTACCGCTGGTCAATAACTTCAGTCTACATGTAAAGATTTGTCACACCAACGTCTATGACAATTGTCTGGGATGCGCCAGACTTGCCACAATATGAAAAAAACGCTCGGTAGCAAACCGATCATTTATGGAGTGTATACCAGACTTTCTCTGCTTTCTACGGGGTTTATACGCTGCCCACGCTGATTGATGCTGGCAGAGATGTCACGGTACAGTGGAGTCTCTGTGTGAGGATTTCACTCTTAACGTTAAGTTGTTCTTATAGACCTATGGCAGGTGGAAAAAATGACCAGTTTCATGCTCTGTGTGAGGAGATTCTTGTGGACGTAGCAAAACTATTTATTTTATACCTACAACGAGGTTATTTCTACTCAGTAGAAGCTCGCTGTGAACATCAGCTTCTGAACGGAAGCTGTTCTATAATTCCTGTGGACAAAACTTGACTCAGGAAGAGTGAACAACTTAAACATTTATTTGCAGTGGGATCTCTTTTTTACGACACAGCTTCAGGGATTTGATTATTCTTATGACGTCAGATCTATTCTACGCAGAAGAATGATCTGTTTTTAGGGTTGACTTTTAGATACATGAAGGTCGGGCCAGTTTTTAATCTCTTTCTGCCATATTTGTTGCCAGACTCCATTTGAATCTGTCGTAGTCAAATGAAATGATCTACTTCTGGGTCCCCTCTCTGCCATCGAAGTTTTATCAACAAAGTAAACAAAGATGTTAGGTCAACATTTCAAATTAAACATGCGTACTTACTTTCTACGTGCTGCTAAACTGTAGTCAAGGTAAAGTGAAAACAAAGTGAGCTTGGCTTTGCCTTCCAGAGCTAAAAACCCTGTTGTGCACTGAACTGACAGGCAGGGGAGGGGGTAAAAAAGTTTTCTCTTTGGAAACCATTTGACTGCAACGTTGCCATTGGGTAACAAATCTAGGATGCACATATTTCTCAATTTGCATTTTTGGGCCCAGCCTGTTCTAGGACACATTTTATGCAGGAATCCTGGATGCTCTGTGAAAAAAATCCAGGCAAGAACTCATTCTTACTCTGACAGGGAGTAACACACTTTACACGTGAAAGAATGAGCAACAGAGCCCATTCTTGTGTGGAGAAAGTTCCACTGTGAGCACACCCACTGGCGGTTCCCGACCTTCCTCTTCGGCGTGCGGTCCTTGTATGTGGACTTTAAAGAGACGAACGATGACATCGAGAAGTTGTGAGCAAACTTGATCCTGGAGCTCCTGTGGATCTTCCTTTTTTTCCCTCCCCGAAAATCGATCGACTCCAAAGGCAAGAGTCACGATGCGTCTGTGTGTGTGTGTGTGTGTGTGTCTGTGTGTGTGACACACACAGAGATTGTTTTGCACCGTCACGCCCCCGCACACGTCGAGGATATAAACAAATTTGCGCTCATCCCCCCATTTTTTTTTATTCCGACCGCATTCGGAGGGGGGGAGTGAGGACGTTTTCACCCTCATTCCCATGCGTGTGTGAGAACATTAGCGAAGAGCTTTTGCGGCAAATTGACTGTGAGCAGTCCCCTTTTTTACCGCGCACGTGCAGACTCACGTGTCCTCATCAGGACACAATTGTCACCATGAAGTGGATTCGGTCATATTTTTTTTTCAAAAGAGATGAAGGAGAAAAAGCCTTGAAAGTGGAAGCTCTGCAGAGTCATCGGCGTTATCATTGGCTCTTCCTACCAACCGGGTCCGTTGGAAAAGGCACAACTCGAGTGGCAAACGTTGCCGCCCCGATTGTAATAGTAGCATTTATTCATATTCGAATCGACTCTTGGGATATTCAGACAGCTGAGACAAACATCTCATGGTCCAACTAAATCTACACGATTTTGAATTTGGCGGTTTACTCATGTTTTCCTGTGACTGGATGGATCTTTGAGAGAAGCCGCTGAAAAAACAAAACCCGACAAAAAACCACCTCCCTGAAGTTGTCAGGTATGAATGAGCGTGACCAACTAGCGGCCATTTTGGCCACCCTTGTGCGCAATGTGCGGCATGCATGACCATGACTGCACCAGTGCTTATGTCATCAGAAGGACCAGAGATGGCAAAGTTCAGTCAAAAGTGCTTAATTCTCTGATAGAAAAAGCTTGTCTATGTATACAAAGTGCATGCTCAGAATGCCTGCAATGTCTTGTCGATGCCAGGGGATCCATTTATCGATAATTGTTCCATTCGCCAATTAAAATATAAGGTCATTATTGAATAGTATCAAAAGTCTCAGTAAATTAATTTGAAGAAACTGTGCAAAACTGTTGGGATTCATTCGGAGTTTGTAGCATTCACGTTTGACGTTTTAAAAAATGTTTCTGGAGAAAAGAATTCATCTCTCTTTGAAGACTTGGTCACCACAATAAATGTTCAGTCCATAAACTCCATTTCATTATTAAGATGTTTAAATAAACTCCACCAAAGTCTACTTTCCGACCGACTTTTCTGAAGCAGAGTTCTACTGTACTTTTTTTGTCGGGAATGAATATTTTTGAATATTCACGTTCGTTCAACACTCTTTGCTGAATATTCATCGTCACTAGAGTAAAAACATATATGCGTAACAGCGCTGGAACAAAAAGTCCGGGCATTCGCATCACATTGAGACACTTGGTGCGTGCATGCACTAGGTCTATTATCGATGCTTATTCATATTATCACATCGTTGACATTGAAGATGAGAATATCTTTCAAATTTGTAACAGTGTAAATCCATTCCTTTTTAAGGAATTTTTACACCAAACCCTATCTCTATATGCTTACTACCACTATGTTGATTTCTATTTATATACTATACTGACTAGTGAATGTATATGTTAATATTAGTGCTGAATAAGTCCATCTCAAGTCAGCAGAAGAGACGGACACTGAAAGTCTTGATCGGGCTGATGTGCCTGACCTAACAGAGTCAAACAACAACAAATAATTTGGTGTCTTTGCTATATATTTGGCCATTGTTCATCTTAAGAAATGATCAAACTGCAGTCTCAAGAACCTAACATGACCATGTATTGGCATTGGTGTGCATAAACAGAAAAACAGTTCGACTGGCAAAGTTTCAATTATATCAATACTGATCCTAATCACAAATGTGGGTCCTGACCAGCGGGAACGTGAATGAACATTTCCTTTGAGCCACAATTTTTGCACCAAAATATTCGCCAACTGAAGGATTTTGCAAGCTTACCAAGCCGCCAAGGGTGTCTTTTCTTACTCCAGAGCTTCTTGGGTGCTGAAGTTTCTGAGAAATAACAGCCAACTTAGTCCAAGTTCACTTCTGATAGGCCCTATTTTACCCCTCTGACTGACTATTTGGCCGAATATTATGCGCGCTAAAGACACAACAGCAGCTTTTGCCCCCACCAACAACAAATTTTTATCTCTGCCACCGATCAAATCAGTAAAAGTGTTTTCTTTTGTGTCGGGCGCTGAGGAGGAGAAATTTTCCAACAGTTGGCAGCGCCTCGACGGAAAGGACAGCCATGAAAGTGGGATTAGGCGAGACAATAATGTTAGCATTCATTGGCAGCTCTGTACATATGTACGTACGTATAATGCTTGTACAGCGATGACGTGGTTCTTTTCCTCCAACGGGCTGCTCATGGCCGCGGGGGAGGAGGCCGAGAAGGCCGCCAGGAGGACGAGCGTCGGCCTCGCCCGCTTCAAACACGGCACGGGGACAAAGAAGAAGTAGCTTTTGGGTGAGGAGGGGGGATAAATTCCCCGTCCAAGAGAGGGGGTTCAACCCTCACCCCCCCCCCCCTTGGGAAGGATGTGATGTGTAAGCCAAGTGTTTATTCATGTCTCTCTCCTGACGATTCCTGCCATTGTTCCCTCCGTTCTCGCCATGCAGCTGAATGCGTGACGTCCTCACCGTCCTCCGAGGCCGGCTGGCTGTCCTCGGAAGTACATCTGGATGTTTCTGGCACCATGGATGGTATCGTTGTGCGTATCGCAACACCAGAAATAGCCAATAATTACGGCTATCGCGTTCACCATCTTATCTCCCCCCCCCTCCTCCAACACACACACGCTCAACCAAAACACACACGCACGCGCACGCTCCGGGGTGTGGCATTTCTAACAGGATTATGCAACAGCCGCCGTGCCAAACATATAAGAATAGGAGTGCCAGAAAACCAAACTCCACCCCTCATGATGGTATTTATAATGATAATGATAATAAGTATGCATGATATCCGTCTGAGTGTGCGCGAGCTTGCTGCACCTTGGCTCACTTGATGACGACCGTGCTCAAACAAATGGAGGGCGAGCTGAGAGAGCGAATTCGGTGGCAACCCTGCCTCACCCCCTACCGAAACCACAAAAAGACCAGTGGCAATAGTTTTCACTCCAGAAGTCGGAGGAGAAGGGTGGCTGGGGAATAATAACAAGGGGCTCACTCGGTACATACATCAGCAGGAGGGGGAGGGGGGGGGGTTCAGTTGGGGAGAGTCGACGGTGTGGGGAGGGGGGGACTCTTTATTGTGCTTTTTGTTCGAAATATAAACATAGGAGTGCGCACATATTCTCAACTAATAATACGCACGATGAAGAGCGTTTGAGTAATGAGCGAGCCCATGAATAGAGGATCTGCTGCAAAAGTCTCCCTGAGAGAGAGCGAGAGCGAGAGCAGAGAGGCGTGTGCACCGGAGCATCTGTTCAAAAATTCAATCTCGTTTCCCCGTCCCAATCGATAGAGAGAAGCTCTGGTCTTGTTGACGACTTTGCGCTTTTTGGGATTTGCAGCTTTTGCAATCGATAAGGATTAACACACTCACAGCAGCAGCTTGGACGAATTAAATGACGTTTTATTCACTCCGCGCACGCGCCGGTGTTCATTTTGTGCAGCTTGGACTGCACTCACGACAGCTGAGACTTATTTAAAGTCCTCAATGGGGTTCTGGGGCAGCTACCCATTATTTTTTTTTTTTGGGGGGGGGGGGAGCTGCTCATTTTCTCCACCACCGCCGTGAAAGCAATTCTTGACGGTCAATCACAATCAGCTGATGATGAGCATGACAAATGTGTGTGACCAAAGATTGCTCGATGGCTTCACAGAAAGTCTGTGGATGCAAGATTGGAGGCAAGAGTCCTTCGGTCTCCTAACTCATGTACATACAGGGTGTTGCTGCAGACAAATGTTTCAAGCGTTCAAGTCCCACTTGTGGTCGCCGCAATAACAGTCTTAGAATGATCACGCTGTCTATGATAACAGTCGATCCTTTCTATAAGAATATCATTAACAATTGCGATCGCCATTACTTTCCGCTATATTTACACTTGGAGCTGTTGTTAAATCTACTTATCCGTTAGGTACAGCGTAAAATCCTCCAGCTGATTGATATCGTACTTTCTTCCTCCACGAATACTTCTTCCCAGTCTACGTTCTCGATCGTCAGACTCATGTGGATGAGTCAGGATGAAGTCGACAGCTTCTGGACTCTGAGCAGCATCTTTCTTTCTTTCAGCAATGTCACAGCGTAGTTCTAAAGTGATGCCATCATTAACGGGCTTTCTCCTCGTTCCCTTGCCCATTGTCTCTCTCTCTCCACCGGAACAGGAAGTCATTGGGCAGGCGAGCTTTCGTTTCCGGTTTTGCCAGACTTCCGGTCAGTCCGGGTCTTGGCAATTACTGGAGAGAGCAGTAAAAGAAAAGAGAGGAGGAATTGGGCAAAAACCCATACCCAGAATGGGTCTGGCCCAAGACCAATGATTCAATCATTCATGAGTCACTGCGTAAAATTTGTGATTCTCGTCTCGGTGGCTCAACTTATCACAAAAGAGTTGAAGTGGGAATGACTCAATGAAGCTTTCACAATCCCCCAACCAGTAGCAAAACCGTGGGTAAGACGAGGAGCTCAAGTTCTCAGCAATTTCTGTTAAGGAAATAAACTTTTTTTTTAAGGCTGTCCTGGCTGTTGCGGGATCCTCGAACATGTTGAATAGGTTGTTGGAAGTGGGGGAAAAAATCGCATCGAGCGCGCTTAAATCACGTCCATGGACGGACAGACAGACAGACAGACGGACAGACCTCACGTGAGGATAGCTAATTGCTTCTGTCAACACTTGGCGGCTTTTTTCTTTCACTCTCCCCCGAATACACACATGTCTCTATTCACGCAAGACAAACACCGCGAGTGTGCGAACATGGACGACCGCACGTCGTACATGGACGGCTGCGGTGTGTGCGCAGGCATGCATGGGGCACCTCTTGAACACGTTGAAAGCCTTGGCGATGGAGAGAAGCATCCAAATGACGTTGGAGATCGTTTTCTGTCCCCTCCCCCAGTGTGAAAGCACAGGGTGAGTCACAAGGAGAGATTTCAATCTACCTCTGAGGTGATTCGAGGCTGAGGACACAGACACGCATGCTTGAAACATCAAGCGGTTTCACGTTATGGGTAGTATATACCTACGCATGGGTAACGTTATATCATAAGTAAAAGTATTTGATGTGTTTGTTACATCCACAATTCAGCCTGCTTCACGTTGAGATGATAAATTTTCCCTGCTTGCTGTCGACATTGCATTTGTGAACATTTTTCTAGGCAAATTTCTTCACAGCAGCAAGAAAAACACGCTCGATGTTGTCCACTTTTTGCTCCCTACCTTTTTTCTCAGGATTCCAACTGAAGTCAAAATCATGCATTTCACATATGTGATGAGTCTTTTTTAGCTGTGTTCAGTCTATAATAGTCAAAAGTCACTTGCAGATTGGAGGTCAGGCCCTAAAATAAAGACCTGCTACTAGTCTTGATCCTTGAGAGGTCCGGCCTCGACCTCGGCCTCGATTCCCGAGGCTTCACGAGCCAAAAGACTTCATCCCGAGAGCAAATCAGCTTTTTTTTCGAAGAAGCTAACGAGTCTGAGAGATGTCGAAAGTGACTTCACTTGACCAGGGTCACCCTGTAACTCGGCCACATCGACTACATACTCGAGTCTGTTATTAAGAAGAAACCGACTGTTGAGAGACGTTTGAAGCACCTGATGAAGCTCAAAACTCCCATGGTCGTCACACTCGGAATTAACACAGTTCCTCTACTTCACCCCCTCCCCCCCCCCCCCTGTCGTCGTCTTCCCCCCTCCCCCTGCGGGGAGCCACTTTTCTTCAGCTGAGATAGAACGAACAGATTTGGTCGTCCCCAAACGTCAATGCGGAAAAGAATTTGTCCAAACGTTGTTGATGCGTGTGGGAAAAAAAATTGCCAAAGCCGATCTCTTATCTCGAGCTTCCAACCCCTTCTTCCCCCCCCTGTTTGTATGTATGACAAGATGAGATTTCACAGCACAAATAAACTGTACAAAATATACGTGGAGCTTTTTTTCTTTTTTTCTTTCTTTCTTTCTTTCATGAGCTATTAAGCAAGCTGCTCATTTGCCTGCGTCAACATTTTTTTTTCCTTTCCTGGGGGAATTTTTAGCCGTCATCATTTCTCAACGTTTTTCCGCCGAATAGATTCCTTTTTCTTCCCTTTCTCCATACAGTGTGTACCAGAAGCAGCGCGCCCTCGACCGCGGGCTCCGGGCTGCAGGCGCCACTCTCGGCACACACGGTGCGGCCCGCGTACATCTCCGAACAGCTGGTGGCCGGACGGTGTGGCTGGGGGAGGAGTGGAAGCCCTCCTGCGTCATCATGGGACTCTTCTGCGGCCACTACATGGCTAACTACTCATGTAGCACACGACGACGCTGAGAAACCGTCCCTAACATTCATGAATGTGCAGAGAAGTCCTTATCACAGCTTTATCGTGGGCTCGTCACCTTTCAAGCACTTTCCACTGCCAATTGTGCCTTGCAGCTGAGCTTTATCTGGCCCATATTTCTGTATGGAAGGAGCAAAGATAGTGGAAAGCACGTAAAACTTTTCATCCTCCAGCGTCTCCCTGACAAATTGTCCATCTCCTCTGCTAGGGAAGCATTTCAAGATGCCTCAAACAATTCATATGTGGAGAAGCCGGCGAAAATCTCTGCTGGCGCCGCCTCCATCGGGGTCTCATCTGGCGAGAAAAACGACCATTGGGTCTAAAAGCCTCTTCCTGCCAACCCGGGCAGAGGTGTGAGAGTATCAGGTCGTAAAAATCCTCCTTGCTTCATCTAAGAGGTGATACGTACAAGGGACGAGAGTGACTCTGGCCATTACACACCCTTAGAACGTAAGAAACTCAAGACCATTTTCGTGTCACACACCTGACGTGCGGGAGGAGACACCGGGGACCCGCGGGGGGGACGTGGAACACGTTGGCCGGGGTGAACGAGTGCGGGGGCTTCTCGCACCTCATTGGTAAGAAGCACCCCCTTCCAAGAGGCCCCCCTCTCCGCCCTGGACCCCCTGCCGTCAAGGAAGAGCTGGGGCTTGAGCAGGCTGGCAGTTAACAGGGAGGCAGCCAAGCAGCAGGCATAAAGACACGCCAGCCAATGGCAGCAGCTCTTTTTTTTTTCAACGTGAAAAGATTGAGGAGACTTTTTTGGGGGGATGGAGCTCAGAGAAAGAAAATTCGGGGCGCAGCCAACATTTGAGAAAGAAAAGTGTTTGCTGGCTTTTTTCATATGTACTGCACACTGCATACTCGATGACTGCATAGTAAGAGCTGCACTTTACTCCCGTGTGTGTTATTGACTTAACACGTCTAAACTGTGAGATATCAAAAATGGGGGGAAAAAACAATGACTTGAGGGTTCTAGCATCAGGCAGGAAAACAGACCAGACATCCGAGTACGAGAGGTACTTTAAGTACTTCGTATATGTACAGGATGGACAGAGGCGATTCGCAATGTTGTTTTCCACTTTCAAAATGAGTCGCAAATCATCTTTGTCCATCGGGTGCGCCCCACAGGGTGGACCGAGGAGATTCGCAATGTTGTCGTCCACCTTCAAAATGAGTAGCAAATCTCTCTTTGTCCACCCTGTAACACACAAGGCTGAGTCGAACGCCAACTTTCCGCCCATGAGGAGATGACTGACGTTAAAACGTCGCACTAAAGAAGCAGCACTCAAAGCATCCTTTTTTGGTCTCCGCCATCATGCTCGACTGTATCAAAACCATCCAAGGAGACTGAATAACTTTTCCTTACAACTGTGCACACTTTTGAGTCGTCCTCAGCTCACGCCGAAGCTCTAAACACGAATGATTCCGACGCGCAGTAAAAGTTTCGTCTACCCAGACATGTCCCCCAATCTCAATGGGGCCTCGGTCGCTCATTCGGAGCTGCTCCCTCCGGGTTCCTCCGGCCGGAAGCACCTGACCATTTTTCCTTCTCTGTTTCCGGGTGACCACGTGCGCGTGCGCACATGGTCACCGACTCACATTCAGCCAGGAAACTAAGAAAAATGGTCATCGTCCATCCAGCAATTAGGGGTCTCTCTAACGAAGGCTCCGGAATGCAGCAGCTACCAAATATCGAAATGACCACACGCACCAGAGCTTCACACACACACGCACACACAGACCAGAGCTGCACGCACACTCGCAAGAACTGCGCACACACACCAGAAGTACACACGCGAGCGCACTTAAGCAGACGGAGAAAAGAAATGAGTCATGCACGCACGCGAATTCCAGCACCATCACAAAAGGCACATTTGACCGCATTCACTCCTAAAAATGTGCTGTGAATGCAGATGCACTCAAAGAGGGGGGGAGGGGCTAAAGGCACGCTTGCCCATCTGAGATCTGCCAGTGGAAACGCACCCTAAAACCCCTGTGATCAAATTGTAGCTGCCATAGAAAGTCGCAAAGGATATTTTTTTTCTCTCGCTCGCTCGCTCGCTCGCTCGCTCTCTGCTACTCACATCGTGTGATTTATAGTTGGTGTCTCAGCCGTCGAAACTTGGCAACTCTGATTGTGCGATGCAAAAGAATAGCGTGACACAGTATTGGAAAAATGGCTTGACTCACTTATCCGTGACCAGAGCAAAAGAGGGGAATTCTGCTTTATATCGACTTAGAGTAGGTGGAATAAGTGTTTTTAGTCCCGGTCACTCAGAAGTAACGCTCGAGAGAAATGAAGCTTTCGACTGACCAATGGTGTCCAGAGTCACCTGCCTGGACGAAGACACCAACGTTGACACCTTGGACGACGTGTCTGCCATCGAGAATGGGTGAAATCCATCAACTCGTCTGTTTTTCCTCGGCTCTGCAGTTGTCACCTTTCCTCGTTAGAGACTCTCTCAACCATAAAGTCGACCATGAAGTAAAGAGTTAATCAAATGAACCGAGGGGGGGGGGGGGGGAGGAGTGGAAGGGTTGATATCATCACCAAAGTTTCTCTCAACATATGGGCTCTACACACATACTACGTGTACTACAAGAGACAGGGTGGCCAGAAAAAAAGTGGAGTGGGTCAGAGGTAGCAGAGAAGTTGTCATGCAAAAAAAGTTGCAAGTACTACGATTGCAAAACAAAGAACTTCTCATCAACGTGGAAAATTTCATTCGCTGGCACTTGGTGTGCGTGTGTGGCAACTCCGTCGTCAGCAGCGTGACAGTCGCGACTACCAGCCCAGATGTCCGGTACATGAATGTATGGACGTCCATACTGTATGTATGGGACACGCTCATGTGCTGTCTGTCCATGGACGCCCCAGAGGAGCAGCCAACTCAACTCCGCCCGATTCAATCAAGACAGATAACCCCAATTCTTGTCTCTCGGTGCCCCATTACAGCTGTCAACATGGTGATTTAGGTCGAGATGACTCCTCCGGTGCAGCGGGAAAGTCTTCTACGTCACCAAAAGTGCATTATTATTATCACTACTTACACACAGTTAACTGTGGGCCAATAAAAGACCGTGATAACTTTTGGGACGGACTGTGAGGCTCAAGATGCTGGCGTTTTTTGCATGAGAATTTCCTGCAGATTTGCCTCACATCTTTTCACTTGCTGCTGCTCCAGTGGAACTTTTTTTATGCATACTTTGGCCATCTTTAGGGCATGACAAATGTGTTTCACTTAGCACAGACGCCCATATGACCCCGGTAATAACAAAGTACTAACGTTAGTGATGAAGGAGATCCCCAAAATAGGGAAAGTCTCGTGCGAGACAGATAGGACAGTATTTACATCGTAACAGATGTGTTATCAAAAGATCGTATTTTCGGATCACTGATTTCAGAAGAGAAAAGGACAGAGAGGTGGTGAAGATAATCTAATGGGAGTTGACAGAGTGGAGATTTTTCCTCTCCACCCCCCTCCCCTCCCCTGATGTATGAGTGAGTGCGCTAAGACCTTTGCTACATACACTGTAAATATGTTTTTCGTCAGTCTATCATTAGCTGTGTAGGTGGTGTTATATACTACGTTGTCACTAAATACTGTTTGTTTTCTAGGCCTTCAACATTGCAAAGCTGAAAAAAACAACTGCAATCAGGTTCATCAGCACCGAGATTTCCACAGCCGACCACTTCTTGACGAACACCCCCGCGCGCTCCATGTGAGACGTGTAATGGCACGATCAAGTGACATTTTGAAGAAGTCATCCATGAGGATCTCCCCACTGAGTTGTCTGCGCCCACTCAATCACTTAGTTCCACTTAATAAAAGTCTATGATAGATTCAATCTCACAGCGGACACCACTTCTGACACACGCACTATAAATTAGGCTGGTTCAACTAGGCACTTTTGCCGGAAAATGACATGGGGACGGTCGGGGTTTGGGGCCTTGGGCCAAAACATTAGGATTTCAATAAAAGAAAGTTCCCAACGACTATTTCTTCCTGGCACTTAAAAGTCAGTGGTTTGTATCATACAAGTGTGCAGGTGTCACTGAATACTGTTTGTTCTGTAAGGCACAGAAACCATCATTCAAGTATGCTTAGAGACGTGCGGTGCATACATAAAGCACTGTTACTAAAGCCATTGTTTATTTATTTGTCTATCTGTATTGGTCCGGTGGAAAAGTAAAAAAAGGGGACTCCCAGTGGATTTAAAGATAACACAAGAGGGCAAGCGGAAGAACGAACTTGATTTTCTCCGAATCCTGTAGTTAATCGCTTCTCATTTTTCGTACGGAGCCTTTGGGGTTGTGTCATATTACACTTACTACCGGGTGCGTCAGATGTTTCTGCCAAAAAATGGCAGAAGATGTGGTCTGCTTTCATGAAATCTTCTGTAATTTTTGGGGCAAAAAAAGTGAAAATTGGATTACTTTTGTGTCAACAGATGAAGTTGGCTGATTATGTCAGACTTTCTAGTGCGTCCACATCAAATTGTCCACTGTACTGTCATTTTTGGTCCACATTGCAAGTTTTTCAGGAGACTCTGGTGGATTTTAAGTGTTGCCATTGATAGGTTGAACCTTGAGCACTTCACTGTTTGTTGCTCTTGGCGTCCGATTCCTGATCTATGGGTACAATTTCATGTGAACACTCCGAGTACGTGAGACATAGTCTGATGCTCAAGGTAAGTTCTTTAAACTAAGTCTAGAAAGTTTCTTTCTAAGTGGCCTTAAGCAACTGTGTCACTAGTCTTTTCGGGGCAGTGAATCTCTGACGTTTAACGGCAGCCCTGAAAGTCAGGGTTGGCAGAAAAGATACCCACTCAGGCTTTCCACACACTTCCTCCACATCTTGATCGCCAAGCAAAGCTAAGCCAAGCTGGCCAGTTCTCAGTTAGGCTGAGCTGAGCTAGCCCGACTTTACCACATGGGACCGATCGTCATTGGTGGAGTTAAGGTTGAACTTGGACGATGCAGAGAAACGTTTCAGCTTTCTTTCTGTCACTGTGTATGAGTGCGTGCAACCCCTCCAATGTCAAAGAGAGCAAGCTTATGAACGTTTTGTCTGTTCTGAACAGCTCCGACGTACACGAATTTGCTTTTAGTCGACACCTCTTCTTTCTCTCTGTCACTAACGCCTTTACAATTATCCTTCTTAATTGGTTAATGAAAGGAGAGAGCGAGACACAAAGTGAACAGGAAGAAACTAATTGGTTGATGAAAGGACTCCTTTTGCTCTGCAGGTGTTGACTGACGTTTGTGTCATGCGTTGAGGGCCCGGCTGATGTGGCAGCTTTGGCCAGTGCAAACGCTCCCTAAGAGACGGGTGCCAAGTTGGCACACGCTGGATTTTTTGGCATTCTGCTTCTTCTTCTTCTTTACCCCTGCGGTCAATGCTCGGGACGGAGCAGAAACTCGTTCGTTCAGCATCTTGTCCGAAATCTTTTCCCCCAAATCATCTGCCAGCATTATCATTTCACTCTCCTCTGACTCCTCCAACTTATCAATCGCTATCTCTTGGAGGAAACGAAGGATTTTCTGCCATTTGGTTATCTCTGACGGCGATCTACGGCGGCGCGGATCGATCAGCGACAGACACACCTGAATTGACTTATCCAGCATGAACGCAATCTTTGTGTTCACACAAAAGTGTGTAATATGTATATATATATATATATATATATATATATATGTGTGTGTGTGTGTGTGTGTGTGTGTGTGTACAGGATCCTGTCACACTTTTTCAAAACTTGACTTCTGGTGTGATCAAGTGCGCGTCCTCCTCTTCCCGTCAGACTCTCTTTTTGTAAATATACCTCCTAACTGATCAGCCTCCGTTAAGGCGACCTCGGCCTCAACCGCACCCGACCACTGGATCGTGCTGTCATTGGGGCTGCCATTTTCCCAAGAAATCTTGGGATGTTTTCTTGGACACAATGACGTAAGACATCTCTAATATGTTTCGAAGTAGATAGATTTCATAGTTATTTGTGTAGCAGGGAGCAGTAACCACCCTGTATGTCTGTCTATCATGGTCTATGTATGCAGATATCTCGCGTAGCCACAGCAGCGTCTTCCCCTTGAACTGGGAGTTCTTCAGCGTTGCCTCCTCGGTTCAAATAACAAGGTGAGATCTCTCTGTGCACTTACTAATATCAGTGGAGGAGAAAAGAGATCGTCTCAAAAGGAACCTGATAAGTCAATTAGACTTAGCAGCGGCTCTGGCTGGCACCACAACGGTCAGCAGGAACACTTCTTGGCGTTCAATTTCTCGGCCCGGGCGGCCGGCTACAGGGTGAGCCGGAGGCGCCGCGGTGGCAACCCTGGACAAGGGGTCCCGGGGTCGGCACGTCCATTTTGGACGACTCTTGTCGATGGTGCCTGAAAACTTTTGACATGGCGCCACCAGCTCTAGAAACAAAGAGGATGTACGAAGGATGTATTCTCCATGTCTAAAAACACCTCCGGGGATCAGCTCAGTTGAAGTTTAAAAAGCATACAAAGGTGAAGACAAATTTGGAGTTCACATAGTCAAAGGACGCCAGATTTGTCGGATTTGGCTAGCGGGAAATCCAACTGGCAACCCTGACTATCACTTGTGCTGCGTCCCTGCTGTCCCGGTCAACTGGATGATCCTCAACTGAACAGAATGGCAATTCTGTTTGAGAAATGCAATCGGATAGGGAAAAAAGTCGGGTTCGGGTTATTTCGGGCTCAGGAAAATCCTGTTCGGGTCAGCCTGAACCTTTCGGGTCAGGTCAGGTTAAATTGGGTCCCCAGACAGCCCAAAAACAAGGTAGGAAATGTCCCAGATTACTCCCAGACCCAATTCAAAATGCCAAGCGTCTTCAGCAGAGAGTAAGGCTGAGTCCAGTCTATCTTTTGTGTAACATCAAGCGTAGGCCAGGTATAAGTTCAGACTGGGAGATGGGGGTCAGACTGCGGCCCAAGTTCAGAAATGTGGCTCGGGCGAGTTTGGGCTGGTCATATTGCGGCCGAATTGGCAGCTGTGGTTCATTTTCTGGGAGCTGGCAACTCTGTCGATGAGGGGGAACGAGGTGCGGATCACTCAGCAATTTCTTCTGGGAAGGGGCCGAAAAAAAGTTGAAGAAGCCAGTGGGAGAGAGCAAGAAATGCTCCACAGGGGTCTCCTTTCAAAGATTAGAATGCAAGAGAAAGAGATGGAGCTCGTGTGAGCAACCCAGAACTATTTGTCGACGAATCGAGATAAGGAGAAACGTGCAAAAGTCACAAAGACGCATGTGCAGAAAAGATAGTCCATAAAATGTTCCAAGTTCTTTGGGGGGGGGGGGCCAAAAGCTGGAGTAAAAAGAGAAGAAAATAAAATTGTTTTAATGCCCCCCCTGCTAAATTTGCCAC
>JAAUXU010023950.1_pt1 | contig 26769 bp, 23 predicted proteins | sample 7278151 | NCBI WGS metagenome assembly JAAUXU01 (sample SAMN14350113, study PRJNA611818) | marine sediment metagenome | isolation source: surface marine sediment (1.8m) | place: French Polynesia: Moorea | collected 2018-08
CACATGTCTGCATGTGACACATGTCTGCATGTGACACATGTCTGCATGTGACACATGTCTGCATGTGACACATGTCTGCATGTGACACATGTCTGCATGTGACACATGTCTATATGTGACATGTCTATATGTGACATGTCTATATGTGACACATAACATTTAACACATGTCCATTTGTAGCACATAATATTTAACATGTAATGTGCAACACATGTCTATATGTGACACATAGCAATTAAGCGTTATTCACTATGTTGTGGATGCTCTTGCTGACCAGGATTTAATACGGCAACTGCTTTCATATCTTCATCACAATCTCCACCTGCATGCTCATTATTGCATGGCTTTCGTCCAAAGATTTGGATACCCGGTAATCAGTAGCATAACACAGGTAAGGATAGATTGGCTTTTCACAGTTCTATCAAAGACTCTCAAGAGCTCATAAACTTTATCTTGTGACAGATAAACCTTCAAAGCCTGGCAAGCCCGAAGTGACCGATTATGACGAGAAGAGTGCTGAGATCTCCTGGCAACCTCCCGCCTCTGACGGCGGGGCACAGATTACGCACTACCTTCTACAGGTATGGTAGCTTAATGATGATGGGGTATCGTGAAACCATGAACACAATCACCCCTACTTCTTTAGAAAAAACTGGTGTCGTCAGAGCGTTGGGAGCCTTGTGGAGTGCACGAGACTCCGATTGGTGGAGAGGAGCTGCGCTGCTGGATTCAGGGACTCAAAGAAACACAGAAGTGGCAGTTCAGGGTGATCGCGGTCAACAAAGGAGGCGAATCGCCGCCTTCAGAACCTTCAGATGTGCACACCGTTAAATATAAGAAACGTAAGTACCTGTTGTCTATGTCTTAATAGTCGTATGTGCTGGGGCAACGGCGAATTGTACGGCGCAGTATTTCGACGAGCGACGAAATGAATGACGTCCTTGTACACTTGTACTTGTTCACTTTCTTACAGTGAAGCCTCGCATCGACCGCACGAACCTGAAAACCACGACCATTCGCGTTGGTCGCCAAGTGTTCTTGGACGTGGATGTGAAGGGTGAACCCGTACCTGAGGTGCGCTGGTTCGACGAGAAAGGGAAAGAAGTCAAGACGCATCAGCATTTCACTGTCGACAACATTCCGCACAACACAAAGTTCACCCTGGCCGACGGGCAGAGGAAACACACCGGACGTTACAAGGTGGTGGCCACCAACGAGCACGGCGAGGACTCAGCGACGGTAGAGATTGTCGTGTTGGGACCACCATCCAGACCTATGGGTAAGTTTTGTTGCTTGCATCAGTATGAGGAAACCGACGCTGATGAGTATATGGGCCTTTGTAAGAACAGAATATACACACTATTATCACAGCACACATGTCCCTACGTACTGTATTGGACGTGGGGATGGTGTGATTACCGTATATCCATGTTTAGCATAACGCCTACACGGTCTTTTACTTAATAGGGCCGCTCGAAGTGTCGGACATCACAGCGTCGAGTTGCCACTTGAAGTGGAAGCCACCCGAGGATGACGGTGGCAAGCCTATCACTGGCTACGTCGTCGAAAAAATGGACAAGGACACTGGGCGTTGGATGCGCGTCGCGCACACTGAGCCAGAAGTCACCGAATCACCAGTGAAAGGCCTGCAGGAAGGACACGAGTACCTGTTCCGTGTTAGGGCCATTACTGACGAGGGAGAAAGCGAACCTCTGGAAGCGGACGCTGCCATCAAGGCCAAGAACCCCTATAGTAAGAACGTTGCAATGCTATGTTTGCATGACCACATGAGCAAAGTACGAACTAAATATCGACTATTCTGCTTGTTTTTTCCAGGTGCTAATATTGCATGCCACTGTCTGCTACAGGAATTTAGCGATTTTTAAGTTTTAGCTCGTAAGATTCACTTAGTCTGTAAGGCTGACAAAGCATCAGAGCAATGCAATTTACGCTAGCATCGTCAAAAACATTTTACTTCCAGCTGTGCCTGATCCACCTGAGAACGTCAAAATCATTGACTGGGACACTGACCGGATTGACATTGAGTGGGAACCACCAAAGCATGATGGAGGTGCTCGGATCACCGACTATGTGGTAGAGATGAGACACGTTAAGCCAGGCGAGACCTGGGCCGAAGTTGGGCGGACCGGTGATGGCTACAAGAGAAGCTTCTCCAAGAAGAGCCTCACCAAAGGCGAGAAGTACGCCTTCAGGGTCAGGGCAGTCAATAAGGCTGGTCCCTCAGAGCCAAGCGAACCCTCACCGCCACACCTGTGCAAAGCTAGAAGGCGTAAGTAAATCTTGCCGTCATTCATGTCTCACTTCAATAGTGAGCGTGCTGGACAATGAATATTTGCTCACAGTTATGCTCGCTTGACATTACTGTCCTCAAATGCGTAATGTGCGTCCAGTGCACTATGTGATGATTCATGAAGATCCGCTTTCTTCCTCTAGTTGGACCCAAAATCAACCGTGATGATGTTTACCGCAACAAAATCCATTGTCGAGTTGGAAGACATCTGAGATTGGAGAACGTTGGGGTGGAAGGCGAACCTCCGGCAAAAGTCACATGGCTCTTCAAGGATCAGGACCAGTCTGAGCTTCCAGATGTTGATATCGCTAATCCCGACTACGCAACCTCGATCGTCATCAAAAATGCCAAGCGCAGTCAGTCAGGGATGTACAAGATTAGAGCTGTGAATGAGCATGGCGAGGACGAGTGTGAAGTCGAGTTCACAGTGCTGGGGCCTCCAGGACCGCCAGAGGGACCCTTAGAAATATCCGACGTTTACAAGGAAGGCTGCAAGCTCAAGTGGAAACCACCTCTTGACGATGGGGGTCTTCCGATAACAGGATACGTCCTGGAGAAACTAGATACAGAGACGGGCAGGTGGACACCGTGTGGGGAGACTGACGGCGACCCCGAGTGTGATGTCAAGGGTCTCGAAACAGGCAAACGTTACCGCTTTAGAGTGAGAGCCCGGAATGAGGAGGGCGACTCTGAGCCGCTGGAGGGTCCTGATGAACCCACCCTCATCAAAGATCCATTCGATCCCCCGGGTCCACCGGGTCTTCCTGAAATAACAGATTGGACAGAATCCACTGTCAAGTTGAAGTGGACTCCACCTCTTCGAGACAATGGAGCTCCTGTTACAAGTTACACTATTGAATACAAAGAGCCAGGCTCTGACAAATGGATCACAGGCCCGCAGGTGAAAGCTAGAAAATATCCCGAGGGGGAAGTTACAGGACTCACACCCGGCAAGAAGTATGAGTTTCGCGTGAAGGCGGAGAATAAGGCTGGCCTGGGTGAGCCTAGTGAATCGACCAATCCTCACCTAATGAAAGCTCGATTTGCACCTCCCAAAATTGACCGCACTAACCTCGATGCCAAAACCATACGAGCAAACCAACAAGTGATCATTGAGGTCGATGTGAGCGGAGAACCTGCTCCAGAGACTACGTGGTTTTTCAACGGAGAAGAGATCAAGAACACAGAGAACATAAAAACTGCACACAGCCCGCACCACACGAAGCTGATGCTCATCCCTGCAATGAGATCCATGGTGAGAAATTACTAGTTTCAAAGGCAAAATATCACCTTAGTTTGGCGTTTTGCTTATAGGACATACCTATACCAGTCACATTGTATGACCATTGACTAATCTACGCATTTCTCGTACATTTTAGGTTGGCAAATACACCATCAAGGCGAAAAACAGTTCTGGAGAGGATGAAGCTGATGTAGAGATAAACATCAGGGGAAAACCCGGACCACCCGAGGGTCCACTGGCTATCTCAGACATCACTAAGAACAAGTGCAAGCTCAAGTTTAAACCACCACTTGACGATGGAGGCTCACCTATTGAATATTACGAAATTGAGAAGCTTGATGAGGCCACTGGACAGTGGTTACCTGCTGGCACTTCTCCAACGTGTGACGCTGAGGTTAAGGGCCTACAAGAAGGAAAGAAATATAAATTCCGGGTTAAAGCTGTAAACAGAGACGGCGAAGGTCCGGAACTTGAAGGCGATGAGGAGATTGTGGCAAAGAATCCATTTGATCCACCAGGCAAACCTGATCGTCCAGTGCCACTGGACTGGGGAACAGATTTCTGTGATCTCAAGTGGAAGCCACCAAAGGAAGATGGAGGCACTCCCATAACAGGATACAGCATAGAAATGAGACGACTCGGCAAACGCGAATGGAAAGAAGTGTTAAAAACAAACGAGAAGACTCTAAGTGGCAAGATCGAAGCCCCTCACATCGAAGAAGGTAATGAGTACGAGTTTAGAGTCATAGCAATTAACAAAGCAGGGCCGTCAGAACCTAGCAATCCATCTGAGGTGATTAAGGCAGAAAATCGGTTCCAGAAGCCCAGAATTGACAGGTCTACGCTGCAAAAGAAAACTCTCTTTGTTGAGCAACTGCTAAGAATAGACGCAGATTATACTGGAGCTCCTGAGCCTGAAATAACATGGTTCGCTCCTAATGGCGACATTCTAAAGCCAGACGAACACTTCAACATCGATGCCAACGACTACCACACTCATCTGTATGTAAGAAAAGTGAGGAGAAAGGACTCGGGGATATACAAAATTAGGGCCAAGAATGACCAAGGCGAGGACGTGGCTGAAGTTGAGCTTCTTGTGGTGACCGTACCTTCAGCACCTATTGGCCCTATTGAGGTATCCGATGTGACTTCACACTCGTGTCATTTGTCCTGGAAGCCGCCGGAAGATGACGGTGGAGACCCCATTAAGAATTACACAATTGAAAGAATGGATCCCGAAAAAGGCTTTTGGGTACCTTGTGGGGAAACCGCAGGAAAAATACCAGAATTTGATGTTGAGGGCTTGAATGAAGGAACAAACTACTACTTCAGAGTAAGAGCTGTCAATAGTCAGGGAGAAAGCGAACCCCTTGAGACTGACACCACTACTCTCGCTAAAGACCCCTTTGACCCTCCCGGTCCTCCAGAGAATGTCAAAATTAAGGACTGGGACAAACGCTGGGTAAAACTGACCTGGGAAAAGCCTCTGAGCGATGGTGGAGCCAGAATAACGCACTACATCATCGAAAAGAAAGAAGTTGAATACAGTTCAATCTGGGTCAAAGCTGTCGTCACAGAAACTGATGACTTGGAGTACAAGGTTGCCGACCTGTCAGAAAACAGCAAGTACAAGTTCAGAGTGAAGGCAGTGAACAAGGCTGGACCAGGTCCACCCTCCGAACCGTCAGAGGAAGTGACCTGCAAGACCAGGAATGCCCCTCCCGTGATCGATCGCACCAATCTTGACTTCCTTAGAGTAAGAATTGGTGAGTCTATCAAATTTGATGTCAAGGTTACAGGGGAGCCTCCGGCAGACAAGGTGTGGGTGTTGAATGGCGTTGAAATGAAGAACACCGCTGCTCTCTCACTTACATTTGAAGACTACAAAACTCGTTTTCATATTGTCAGTGCAAAAAGGTCAGACAGCGGTACTTACGTTATTAAAGCATCCAACAAAAATGGGCGAGATGAAGCTGACAAGGATATATTGGTTGTTGGCCCGCCAGACAAACCTCAGGGACCGCTAAAAGTCGAAGACATCTTTGCTGACAGATGCAGAGTGGAATGGAGAGTTCCAAGGGACGACGGAGGAAGTCCCATCACTCATTATCTGTTGGAGAAGATGGATGTGGCCTCTGGAATCTGGGTCCCATGTGGAAAGTCGACAGAATTGCACTGCAATGTTGAAGGTTTGGAAGAAATGCACGAATACCAATTCAGGGTAAGAGCTGTCAATGCCGAAGGAGAATCTGAACCTCTTGAAGGACTTGACACAATTACTGCAAAAAATCCATTCCAACCGCCTGGACCTCCTGGAAAGCCCATTATGACAGATTATGACTACGACCATTTTGACTTGAAGTGGGACGAACCCCGACATGACGGCGGTTCCAAGATTACGGGCTACATCATCGAGAAGAGGGATGCTGATGATGATATATGGACCAAAGCTACTGAGGTCAAGTCGAAGCTGGAAATTGGCACAGTCACGGGGTTAGATGAGGGCCAGACATACGTATTCCGTGTACGAGCTGTTAATGCGGCTGGTCCAGGAAATCCTGGCCCTGAAAGCGACAACCTCACGTGCAGATATAAGAAGTTAAAACCAAGAATCGACAGACGCTCACTGAAAGAGGTCACAGTCCGAGTAGGAGAAGTTATTGAATTCGATGTCAATCTCAGAGGTGAGCCCGCTCCTGATGTCACGTGGTCAAAAGACGGAAAAACTCTTAGTGACTCTGACATGGTCCGGATCAAGAACAAACCCTACAAGACCAATTTTTATATTGACGAAGCGGTCAGAAAAGATGCAGGAACATACCTCATAACTGCAGTTAACATTCACGGCAAGGACATGGCGGAAGTGATAGTCAGTGTAATAAGCAAGCCAGGTGCCCCAGAAGGCCCACTGGAAATAACTGGTGTGCACAAGAATGGCTGCAAACTGGCGTGGAACCCACCTAAGGATGACGGAGGATTGCCAATTGATCACTACGTTGTGGAAAAGCAAGATACTGACACTGGCATCTGGTCTCCAGTTGGTACTACCCCAAAAACTGACATTGATGTGACCGGCTTGGAGCCAGGCAAAGAATACAAATTCCGTGTGAGGGCTGTCAATCCCGAGGGCGAAAGTGACAACCTGGAAGCCTTGAAGCCAATTGTGGCCAAGGATCCTTTCGGGGTTCCACTGCCTCCAGGAGCTCCTGAGGTTAAAGACTGGAGTGAGAGCCACATGGATTTGGAATGGACTGAGCCCATCGATGATGGTGGAAGTCCTATTACTGGATACATAATCGAGAAGAAGAGTTTGTCTAACCCAGAATGGGTGAAGTGTGGCCAAATCGAGGGCAACAGATGCAAGGGCACAGCGAGAAATTTAACAGAGGGAGAAGAGTACCAATTCCGCATCATAGCTCTAAACAAAGCAGGTCCTAGCGATCCCAGTTCACCGTCAAGGCTAAAGGAAGCGAGGCCAAGATTCAGTAAGTTGGGCTTTTATTTAGTTAGACTGATATTTTTATGCTGCTTGTGGCAATTGTACTAGCACATTTACATTACACATACAGTACATGTGCACGTACATGTGAGCCAACATTTGACCACCTTTTCTCTCTCTCCTATTAGTGCCTCCCCGTATTGAACGAAAGCAACTGAAAGACATTACTCTCTCTGTCGGTGAGATGCTTAAATTTGAGGGCAACGTTATTGGCGAACCCCCAGCTGACGTCACTTGGAAGAAAGAGGATCGCATTATTGAGACGACTCGGGACAAATCCTTGATGATCACCAACGTGCCGTACAACACCAAACTCATAATAAAGAGTTGCAAGCGCTCTGATCAAGGAGAATACACAGTTTTGGCCGAGAACAGCGTGGGCAAAGACAAAGTGATTGTGAATCTTACAGTGCTTGACAAGCCAGGTGCGCCAGAGGGTCCTCTCAAAGCCTCTGACGTGCACTCTGACGGCTGCACACTGAAGTGGAAGAGGCCGAAGGATGATGGAGGCTCACCCATTGATTACTATCAAGTAGAAAAACTTGATCCAGATACGGGACTATGGATACCTTGTGGAAGAAGTCAAGATACTACCTTGCCTGTGAAGGGTCTCAAGAGTAAAAAGAAGTACAAGTTCAGAGTCAAGGCCGTCAATCCAGAGGGTGAGTCCGAACCTCTCAATGGTGAAGAGGAGATCGAAGCAAAGGAACCATTTGAAGAGCCAGGAGCACCCCGCAATCTTGAGTTGGTCGACTATGATGCCGATTCCGTAGACCTGAAGTGGGAGCCTCCCAAAGATACAGGGGGAGCAGAGGTCACTGGTTACGTAGTGGAGAAGAAAGATGAATTTGGCCGGTGGACAAAAGCGCATGAAGTTCCCGGCACTCAGACAAAATGTCAAGTGCCCAACCTTGTCACAGGTGAGAAGTATAAATTCAGGGTGAAGGCAGTAACAGCGGGTGGCATCAGTGAGCCTTCTAACGACGTCGGACCAGTCACTATCAAGGCTCGCAATCTTCCTCCGCGAATTGACCGTTCAAACCTGCACGACATTCGCTGCAAGGCCGGTGACATGTTCAACTTTGACGTGAATATCAGCGGCGAGCCGCCCCCGGAGAAGCAGTGGCTCAGCAACGGCAAAGAGATGACTGCGTCTGACAGAATTAAAGTTGTATTCAACGACTACAATACGAAGATTTTTGTTCGAAGTGCCAAAAGATCGGATACCGGCAAGTTGGTCATCACCGCGGAGAATGCCAACGGGTCTGACAGAGCCGAGGTAACCATGCAGTTTCAACTAAATATGCCACGTACACGTACGTGTACACGTACAGCCGCAGCTTAGATGCAAGGTGCGACTGCGTATTGCACAGTTTTAGTTTTCCGTATAAGCAGTGCATGAGCTGTGCGAGGTCCTTGCAAATACGTGCATGTGAATTGCGCTCTTCTTGTAAATGCAACTGCAACAGGTACAGGGTCTACATGCTCCGTTCTGCACTACACGACGCACACATATGTTGTATTTGCTTTACACATACTTAAATTACGGCATACAACGTTTTGTGTTTTCAAAAAGCTAAGCTTTGTTTCTTCCTTAGGTCAACATAACAGTGATTGACGTTCCGGGAAAACCGATGGGACCCCTCGAAGTCAAGGACATGACTGCAGACGATTGTCTCCTCAAGTGGAAGCCCCCTAAAGATGATGGTGGAATGCCCATCAGTCATTATGTCATCGAGAAATGTGATGAGACCGCCGGAGGGCGGTGGTTGCCGGCCGGGGAAACCGATGGCGCCAATACTGACTTTAAAGTCAAGGGACTGACACAAGGTCACAAGTACAAGTTCAGAGTAAAAGCCGTAAACAAGGAAGGTAAATCTGAGCCACTGGAGACGTCCGGCGTTTATGAGGCCAAGAATCCATTTGAGAAGCCCACCAAGCCGGGCAGGCCCGAGGTGGAAGATTTTGACTCGGATTGGGTCAAGCTCAAGTGGGATAAACCGGAGTTCGATGGCGGCTCTAAGATCACTGGTTACGTCATTGAAAGAAAGGACGATATGACAAATAGGTGGGAAGTGTGTGCTCGACCAGAAGGAGAAGAACCGACCGGAAAGGTCAGAGGTCTCATTGAGGGGGTAAATTATCAGTTCCGAGTAAGAGCTGTTAATAGAGCTGGAGAGTCCGATAACTCTGAACCTTCTCTGTCTCACAGAGCTAGACCAAAGAACTCGCCTCCAAAGATCGATCGTCATGCTATGATGGATATAAAAATCATGGCTGGCAAAACGTTGCTAATCGACGTGCCCGTAGAAGGAGAGCCTGTTCCAAGCAAAGATTGGACCAAGGATGGTAGTACTGTCAAGGATGGCATCAGACTCACTCTTGTTAATCAAGAGTACAGGAGCACTATCAGGATCTCTGAGAGCAAGAGATCTGATGCTGGTGTGTATGAACTGGTGGCGAAGAATGTCAATGGCACTGACCGTTGTACGTGCAACGTAACTGTGCTTGATGTTCCGTCTCCGCCTGAAGGACCCGTTGAATGTCGCGATGTTCACAGCAGCCATATGGTTGTTCACTGGAAGGCTCCGAAGGACGACGGAGGAAGTGAAATTAAACATTACATCGTGGAAAAGCAAGATCAAGAGACTATGCGATGGGTTAAAGTTGGAGAAACGAAGCAACTTAAGCACAGAGTTGACGGCCTCATTGAAGGCCATGACTACAAATTTAGAATCAGAGCTGTAAATGCTCAAGGAGAGAGCGGCCCTCTCATCGGTCCATCTTCTCCTGTCACGGCAAAAGATCCTTATACTGTGCCTGGCAAGCCTGGAAAACCATTTGCCGAAGACTGGGATGCAGACAGAGTGGATCTAAAGTGGGAGCCTCCAAAAAGTGATGGAGGCAGCAAGATAAAAAGGTGGATAATAGAGAAGAAGACAAAGTTTGGCATTTGGGAGAAAGCAGCAGAATGCCCTGGACCAAATCCCCAAGGAACAGTTACTGGCTTGACAGAGGGCACAGAGTACCAATTCAGGATCATCGCTGTCAATGAAGCAGGCGAAAGTCAACCTAGTGAACCATCTGATCCTATCACAGCAGAGGCCCGATTCGTCAAACCTTGGATAGACTTTACCGCTTTGCAAGACATGGTTGTTTGTGCTGGTCAGAGCATCAACTTCACGATTCCTATCAAAGCAGCACCGAAGCCAAAAATAAGCTGGTCGGTTAATGGCAAAGTAGTCACATCGTCGGAAAGGGTAGACATAATGAACACGAGAACTCAGACCATTTTTGAAATCGCCTTCTCCAAGAGATCTGATTCTGGTCAGTATACTTTGGAAGTCTCCAACGAACTTGGCATAGCCAGCGGTCGAGCAAATGTCAAGGTAGTTGATCGACCAGCACCTCCAGAGGCTCCTTTAAGACTCTCTAATGTCACTTCCAATTCTTGTGACTTAGCTTGGGGTGCATCACCAGACGACGGAGGCTCGCCAATCACTCATTACCTGGTTGAAAAAATGGACATGAGCAGAGGATCGTGGGTGGAAGCAGAGATTTCGACAGACTTGCGTTGCACTGTGAAACGACTCGTGCAAAAGAAAGAATACATGATGAGAGTAAAGGCAGTGAACGCCATAGGTGAATCTGATCCCACACCTTTGGATAAGTCCTTTGTGGCAAAGGGAGACAGCGATGTACCAGACCCCCCTGGCAAGCCAGAAGCTTTTGACTGGGACAGCGACCGTATTGACCTTACATGGTCGAGACCAGTCAGCGACGGCGGCAGCCGGATAGAAGGCTACATTATACAGAAAAAAGCAAAGGGGTCTTCCAATTGGCTTGACTGCAAGACAATCACGAGTGACGTGAATAAAGGAATAGCTGGTGGCCTTATAGAAAATGAATACTACCAGTTTAGGATTATTGCTTACAATGCCAACGGACAATCTCTGCCAGGTGAGCCAAGTGATTTGATTCAAGCACGACCACGGTACCTTGCTCCAAAAATCATCACACCGCTGAAGGCAATCGATGTCAAAGCTGGCAGCAACTACACGCTGGATATCGAGTACATTGGGTCTCCTGATCCTAGCGTCAATTGGTATCTCGAGGGAAAGCCTTTAGTGACAGATGAAAGAACTACTATGTCAGCCATAGCTCCAATTACCACCTATCACATTGTCAACTGCAAGCGCACTGACAGTGGTGAGATCACCATCAAGTTAGTAAATGAGGTTGGCAAAGACAAGGGAAGCTTCTTCTTCAACGTCTTGGACGTCCCTGGCCCGCCAACTGATCTTACCTATGACAATATTACGGGGTCGTCAGTACAGCTGTCCTGGAAAGCTCCAAAAGACAATGGCGGCAGTGAAATCACGAGCTACATCATAGAGAAAAAAGACATGGATCACGGTGGTGGATGGGTACCCGCCGTCAACTATGTAGATCCGCACTGCCATGTTGCTACAGTACCAAGGCTCGTGGAAGGAACGCAATACATGTTTAGAGTCTTTGCTGTCAACGCCCAAGGTCGATCAATTCCAATCGTGGGTGAGCCAGTGACGCCTAAGGCTCTTTATGACGTACCTGGAAAACCTGGGCGGCCCTCTGCTCTAGACGCTGACTACACATTCATCAAGGTAACATGGAAGCCACCAATAAGTAACGGTGGTTCTCCCATCACAGGCTACGACGTAGAACGAAGAGATGTTCTGGGAGGGAGATGGGTAAGAGTGAGTACTACGCTGGTGTCTAGGTGTGAGTACTATGACACAGATGTGGAGGCAAATCATCAGTATGAGTACAAAGTTCGTGCTCATAACAAGGTTGGTCCAGGCCCTCACTCAGATCCCTCACTGCATATCACCGCCAAACCATTGAAGGCAGCGCCGAAACTTGACTTGGATGTGTTGAACAGGAGGATCAGGGTGAAAGCCGGGGAGAGAATAAATGTAGACATTCCATACGTTGGTTCTCCCGCACCAAAGGTTGATTGGTCAAGAGATGGAAAGAAGATCGTGACAAACAGATTCAGCGCCGACGTCACTGCTGACTACATCACCTTCAATATCGAAAACTCTAACAGACTGGATAGCGGCAAGTACAAAATATCAGTTGAGAATGACTTTGGAAGTGATTCTGGCTACCTCCATGTGACGGTCGTTGACAGACCTGATCCTCCAGTAGGTCCTGTTGTTTACACTAACATCGACAGAGACACAATTAAGCTGCAATGGAATCCTCCTGAGGATGACGGAGGCTGTGATATTACTGGTTACGTCATTGAAAAGACTGAAGCAGGATCCAATGACTGGATTTCTTGCCCCGGATATGCCTCACAGTGTGAATATACCGCAAGAGGTCTCGTTGAAGGAAGAAAATACGTGTTCAGAATTCGAGCAGAGAATGCCATCGGTGTTTCTGATCCCCTCACCGGCAAACACGTTGAGGCGAGGTCACCCTACGACCCACCTGGTCCACCGGGGCAGCCAAAGGTCACAGCATACACTCCATCCACAACAAACCTCGTTTGGACACCACCTACAGAGACAGGAGGTCGAGAAATTATCGGCTATTACATTGAAAGAAGAGAAATTGGCTTTGAGTGGACCCGGGTGAACAGCTATCCTTGCCCTACTTTGACGTACACTTGCCCTGGTTTGAGAGATGGAGGAAGATATGAATTCAGGATCATTGCGGTTAATGATGCTGGTCCTGGTGCGCCGTCGAAACCGTCGGAACCAGTCACAGCAGGTGTCATGAAGTTCAAGCCTGGACCACCAGAAGGTCTTCATCCCGACCGAGTGACCAAGAGTGCAGTCACACTTTCTTGGAGGCCTCCTAGAGATAATGGGGGCTGCAAGATAATTGGCTATATGATTGAGCAAAAGAGGCGAGAAGAGAAGGAATTCAGAAAAGTGAATACCCATCCACACCCTAATCTGTCATACACTTGCACGAACTTGACGGAGCACAAGGACTACTGCTTTAGAGTTTCAGCAGTTAATGACATCGGAGAAGGTGAACCCTGCAGGGCTTCAGACTGGATCACCATAGGCGAACAGCCTAATCAACCCAAAATTGATCTCAGCTGTGTTAAGGACATAAGAGTGCGCGCGGGAGAAGACTTCTCGGTGAGCATTAACTACACTGGGTACCCTAAGCCTACAGCCCAATTCTGGAAGGATGACATTCAACTGAACAATGACTCAAGAGTGCACATTCAGGTCACTGAAGAATTTGTGTCGATAATTGTAAAAGCATCAGTTCGAGAAGACGCTGGACATTACAGACTTCGACTGACTAACGAGGCCGGATATGACACCGCTTCTTTCAGAGTCACGGTTCTGGACACCCCATTGCCTCCTAGAAATTTGTATGGATCTGACTTTGCTGGTGAGGCGTTTCACCTTAACTGGTCCGCACCTCTTGATGATGGTGGCAGTGAAATCACCAATTACATCGTTGAAAAGGCAGAAAAGGGAACTGGTAACTGGCAGAAAGTCAGTAGTTATGTCACTACTACGTCGACAAGAATTAGAAATCTCATTCTGAACAAGGAATACGATTTCAGAGTATTTGCTGAGAATCATTACGGCGTCTCAGAACCTGCATATACCGATGAGTCAATCAAAGCCAAGTATCCCTTTGATCCACCTGGTCCTCCAGGTCAACCCCAAGACTTTGGATCAACCACTGATTCCATTACTGTGCAGTGGAATAGGCCTCGAGACGACGGAGGATCACCAGTCACTGGCTACGTAGTAGAAAAAAGAAAAACTGCTCAAACCTGGTCGAGAGCTTGTCACCACGAGATCACAGACCTCACTCTTCGCGTTGGAGGTCTGATAGAGAACGAAGAATACGAGTTTCGTGTGGCTGCCTTGAATGCGGCTGGCCAGGGGCCGTGGAGCAAAACATCAGATCCTATTAGATGTGGCGCTTCCAAATGCGCACCTAAGATCACAAGTGACATCAGCCTCCGAGACATCACTATTATCGCCGGGCACGATTTGAGCATCATTGTGCCCTTTACAGCCATTCCTCAGCCAAAAGCAAAGTGGAGTATTAACGGACAAGAGGTCGTAGGAGATGATCGTATATCTACTGAGGTCACTGCGAGGGAGGCATACTTTTATAACAAGAAAGCCGAACGCAGTGACACCGGTCATTACAACATCCAGCTTACCAATTCTGAGGGCAGTGATCAAGCTACATGCAGAGTCCTAGTTGTAGATAAGCCCTCTCCGCCAAATAAGCCTATCGATGTATACGACATAACACCCGAGACATGTACGCTCTCTTGGAGGCCTCCAAATGATGATGGGGGTTCACCAGTTACAAATTACGTGGTTGAACGGCAGGACATTGCTGGAGGTTATTGGACAAAAATCTGCAGTTTCGTCAGAGGATTGACATATGACGTCATTGGTCTTGAGCAGAACAAAAAGTACAGCTTCCGTGTAAGAGCAGAAAATCAATATGGCGTCTCAGAACCCACAGAGATTGAAGATCCCATCACCGCCAAATTCCCGTTCTCCGTGCCAGATCCCCCGCAGAAGCCAAAGGCACAACAGGACTCAGCCACGTCCATTACGGTTAGCTGGGATCGTCCTGCATCGGATGGCGGAAGCAGAATTCAGGGTTACAAAGTGGAATACAGACAAGTTACTGAAGAACACTGGGCGTCTTGTACGTCTACGCTGGTCAGAGGCCAGACACACACTGTAACTAGTCTAGTCACAGGATCAGAATACGAATTCCGCGTGAAAGCAGTCAATGCTGCTGGAGATAGCAGGCCATCACTTCCAAGCCCTCAGCTTCAGCTCAAGGGCAAGACCAGGCCACCAGCATCTCCAGGACTTCCTATCGTCACCAAAGTTGGCAAGACGTCGGTTGATCTAAAGTGGTCACCACCAACATATGATGGAGGTGCAAAGATCTTGGGCTACATAATTGAGAAGAAAGAAATTGGTGGCAAAGGTGGATGGACAAGAGTGAATGATTACAATCTTCCAGACACAGAGTACACAGTGACGGGACTGAATGAAAACAGAGATTATGAGTTCCGCATCATTGCCGTGAACTCAGCAGGCGAGGGCGAATCCTCGCCAGCCTCTAATCGCGTCAGAGTAGGCACACGCGCGGACGGAGAGGCTCCAGACTTTATCCGCTTCTTGCAACACGCCAGCGGAGGCCTTGGCCAAGGGGTCACTCTTGAATGTCAGGCGTCTGGAAGACCAGCTCCACATGCCAAGTGGGTACGCAACGGTCGCGAGATCGCCGAGCACCCTGGTCGTGTGGAGATGACGGAGAAAGAAGGCGGTGTGTTCAGGCTTACCATCACTGAGCTGTGGGAAATGGACGAAGGAGAGTACACCTGTCAGGCATACAACGATTTCGGGTACTCTCACTCGAGCTGTCGCCTCAAGGTGGGCGCGCCACCAAGGATCGAGCATTTGCCTGGAGAGCTTCATTTGCCCGTGGGAGACAATTCCAAGGTCAAAGTCAAGTGGTCGGGTGACTTGCCATTCGATGTTGAAGTCTTCAAGGACGGCAAGAAGATCACAGAGTCACACCGTTTCAAGATGACTGTATTTGACGAGTTTCTCATCATTTTCCTCAGAGAGATCACCACAGACATGGCTGGAAGGTACAAGCATGCATATATTGAGACAAATGTGATAGGCATTAGCATCCTCGCTATTACTTTTACTTGCACTTACATAGACATGCATTTATTTATCCCTCGAGGAAATATGCACTTCTACTGTTAATCACGCGACAGAACACATTTGCTGAATGAACATATTCCCACTATAATCTGTTTTTCAGGTATACGGTCAAAGTATCAAACATGAGCGGCAGTGCGGAAGGATCCTTCAATTTGCACGTGTCCGGAGTCCCTGGCCCACCGACGGCTCCGCTCGAGGCCTCTCAAATCACCGGTCACACTTGCCACCTTACTTGGAATCCACCTCAGACTGATGGCGGATCCCGCGTCACGCACTACGTTGTCGAGCGCCGAGATCTCCGCCATGATCAGTGGATCACAGTCTCGTCCTTTTGCAAGAGCACCTCATTCACGGTGCAGGGGCTGAGCGAGGGTCAGACGTATGATTTCAGGGTGCGCGCGGCCAATGCCAACGGCGTCGGTCCGCCTCTGGCCGGCGCGAACCCGGTGAAGGCCAAGGCGCCGTTCGACGTCCCCTCTGCACCGGGTACCCCACAGGTGACTGAGGTTGGAGGCGATTTTGTTCACCTGGAATGGGAGCGGTCCGAGAGCGATGGTGGATCGAGGATCAAGGTAAAAAGTTGCCTCCAGTATTCAACCTTCGGGGCGACGCATGATGGATTAGTACTAACTTAGAGAATAGTTGCTGTATGCAGCAGTACCGTTCTACGGTCACCATTTATGTTAGGGTTACTGGATCGAGAAACGCGAGGTGGGCACCAGCCTTTGGCAGCGCGTCAACGCCTCCTCCGTGCACACGGCCACCCAGATCAATGTGTCCAACCTGCTGGAAGGTCGCCAATACGAATTCCGCGTGTTTGCCGAGAACGAGGCCGGTCTCTCACTCCCGTCTACGGCCTCCACGTCGGTAGTGGTGCGTGATCCAGAGGAACCCTGCCCGCCAGAGATTGTACAGCCGTTGAAGAACGTGAACTGTGTGGAGGACAAGAATGCCAGGTTCGCGTGCCGGGTCACTGGATTCCCGAAGCCCAAGGTCACGTGGCTCAAGGGAGCAAGGTAGGAGAGAAATATAGAACACTGCACCCGTCCAGTACTCGCACCGTTGAATAATAAGTCTATAAACAGCCTAAGGCATGATGTGAGATTTTTTTACGTGTTGTACAAAGCTTTTCTCAGTCCTTGGGATTTATTCTCCTTTTTTGCTATATCAGGGAGTTGTTCGACAGCGCGAAGCACGAGATCTTGGTGACAGGCGACCTGTATGAACTCGTTGTGCGTGGCGTTTTTGGCGAGGATGAGGACACGTACACGGCGAGAGCCATCAACGCTGGCGGCTCAAAGTCATCCCAAGCTGACCTTAGGATTAAGACGGCTCCCAGGTCTGCTGACGATTACATATCACTCTATATCAGTCAATATTACAGCGACTGTTTACATACATTCATGAACATGTAGTGGTGCACACCTATTGCAGGACCAATGCATGTTTTTCAGATAAGTATAAAACTTTCTTTTGCGATTTCTCTCCAGGCTTAATGTGCCACCGAGATTTAGAGATTCCGCGCTGTTTGACAAGGGCGAGAATGCTACGATCAAGATCCCCTTCACTGGCAATCCGAAGCCCAACATCGTGTGGACCAGAGAAGGCGAGAAGGTTCGTAAAATCACTCAGAATGAGGTCAATGTACTGCGCGGTCACGAGATAAATTCCATTGGCTAGGTCGAGTCTGGTGCCAGATTCCAAGTGAAGACCGAAGAAAGGCACGCCACCCTGACCATCGTAGACTGCAGCCGTTCAGACAGTGGACCCTATACGATCACGGCCAGCAACGAGCTGGGACAAGACTTTGCTATTATCAATGTGCAGGTGATTATCCTATATTTCTTACGACTACATTCAATGCCGCGAATAAATACTCCGACAAGAAAGTGTAGGGGGTACTGTGTACGTGACTACATGTTACTATATGTAATTATGTACTATTCTGAGGTATACCATGTACCATACTGTACAGTCTTGTGCCCTGATTACTGGTAATTTCAGCAGAATCACGATCTTTCTTTGCCCTTCATCAGGTGAGCGACCGTCCTGATCCTCCTCGATGGCCCGTGTGCGGCCAGATAGGCACGGACAGTCTGGTACTTGAGTGGCAACCACCTGCCTGGGACGGGGGCTCTGCGATAACGAATTACCTAGTGGAGAAACAGGAGCTGCCTATGACAGGATGGACTCGAGCTGGACACACTCGCTTCAACTTATTTCCAGTCACCGACCTCTCCCCGGGCAAGGAGTACCGCTTCAGAATATTCGCGGAAAACGTCCATGGCCGCAGCGACGCCAGCGAAGAGAGTTCTGTCGTTCAAACTGTGGCAGCCGCGCCGAAGAAGAAAAATACTAAGACCAAATACGAGAGTAAGTGGTTCTTGGACTCGAGCAATTCTCTTGTGCTAATAATTTAAACGAATACCGTACATTATATCATAAAGAGACTTACTGATTAGCACCGCAACTTTTCTTGTTGCAGTCGATCCTCAAACCGGCAAAAAGATCCGAGGACAGAAGTGTGAGGTTAAGGATTACGACCAGTTTGTTTTCGACATCTACGCCAAGTATGTTCCTCAGCCTGTGGACATCAAGACAAGGGTAACCACCATAGCGACGTATAGTGGTATATGAATGCCGTACATCATGATTGTCACACTAATCTTGCAGGATTCTGTATATGATCACTACGAAATTCTGGAGGAGATTGGCGCCGGAGCTTTTGGCGTTGTTCACAGGTGTAGAGAGACTCGGACTGGACACGTGTATGCTGCAAAGTTCATACCGGTTGGTGAAGTATGACGTACTCATAACGAGAAGTGTTTCCTGCATCGTGTCTCCTACATACTGCACGTTATCGTAAGTTTCATGAGTTACATGCTGTGTGCAGGTGAGCCACGCAATGGAGAAGGCGCTCATCCGCAAGGAGATCGACATCATGAACCATTTACATCACTGCAAACTCATCAACTTACACGACGCCTTCGAGGACGAGGACGAGATGGTCCTGATATTCGAATTGTGAGTTCTAACAAGACATTTTTATGGGCTCATGAGTTTACAAAGTATCTTGATACTATTAAGAAAGTCTTAGTTATCGACATGAGCAACTGAACTTGAATTGGTCACAAATTACGGCAAAGATTTTTGCACATACTGTACGTATGCTTCACTAAGCCACTGCTCTAATCATAAGTTTCCCGTGACCTGTACAAGGACCAACGCTTTAACAGGAATCCCCCTAGACTTAATAATCATTCTTGTCTAATAGCTCCCCCTGCCGTAACCCACTAATGTCCCCCTATCCCCTCTTCTTCTCTTGTCTATTTCAGTGTGTCCGGTGAGAGTCTAATGAGTCGCGTATGCTGTTCTTCCAGCTTGTCTGGCGGCGAGCTCTTCGAGCAGATCACCGCCGAGGGCTACACCATGAGCGAGGCCGAGGTGATCAACTACATGCGGCAGATCTGCGAAGGAGTAAAGCACATGCACGAGAGAAACATCATTCACTTAGGTAAAATGCTACGCTGTGCTACGACTAGTGCACGGTGAAAAATCTGTAGCGTCATGAGATGAAATATCCCGGAGTTCAAAAAGTAAATTCATCAGTGATTATTTCCATGTCTTTGGGTATGCAATATTGTTCAGTCCTTAAATTATGTATTCATACAGACATAAAGCCGGAGAACGTAATGTGTCAAACATCCAAGAGCACCAACATCAAGCTGATCGACTTCGGCCTGGCCACCAAACTTGATCCCAACGAGCTCGTCAAGATTTCGACTGGTACGGCCGAGTTTGCGGCACCTGAGATTGTCGAGAGGGAGCCTGTTGGATTCTACACGGACATGTGGTCCATCGGCGTCCTTGCTTATGTGCTGCTGAGTGGGCTGTCGCCATTCGCCGGGGCGACAGATCTCGACACCCTGAGGAACGTCAAGAAGTGCGACTGGTCTTTCGACGAGGAAGCCTTTAAACATGTAAGCGAGGAAGGCAGAGACTTTATCCGAAAGTTGTTGGTGAGGGAGAAGGAGAAGAGGCTGACCGCGCATGAGTGCTTGCGCCACGCTTGGCTGACCGGTGAGCACAGCCACAGGACTCTGGAGATCGCGCGCCAAAGATTTTTCGCAATGCGAGACCGAATCCGCGCGAAATATGCCAACTGGGACGACTTCAAGCTGCCATTGGGTAGGCTCAGCGAATACAGGTGGGTGCTGCGGTTCTTCTAAGTTCTTGCAATGAAGTCCGATTGCCTAATGTGACACATGTCAATGCTCCAGCTCGCTGCGGAAACTGCAAATGGACAAGTACCGATTGGCCGAAGCGGTGGCCGACAAGAAATGCGCGGCTCCTCGGTTTGTCATCAAGCCGCTAAGCACCATGGCCGTGGAGGGTCACAGCGCGAGATTCACCTGCAGGGTCATCTCCTCTGCTCCCTACAATGTCAGTTGGTATCACAACAACGTGGAGCTGAGACAGAGCGTCAAGTACATGAAGCGTTACGTGGGTGATGACCACACTTTCATCATCAATCGCGCCAAAGCGGCTGATCGCGGAGAGTTTATCATCCGTGCCGATAACCACTTTGGGGTCACTGAGGAGGTAGTATTCCTTAACGTACAAGCAGCTGCAGCGGTGGAACCAGTGGCAAGGTACAAATATGCTCCGTACCGTATCAGCAGTCTCCAGATCAGTGACGACTACTTTGAAATGTTTCTATCTTTTATAGATACACGCCTGAGCCTCCCGTGAGGAGGAGGGAGCCACAGCCAGTCAAGATTTACAAGGAGGAGAGAAACAGCGCTCCCATGTTCACCTTCCATCTCCGGCCTAGAGTTATTCAAGAGGGTCAGACATGCAAACTCCTGGCGTGTCTCACAGGACAACCACATCCAACGGTAACGCATGAAATTTGGCATTGGCTTGGCGATCCTTGGTGTTTCTGTCATTCCCGCCTGGTCACCAACAGATCAAATGGATGAAGGGTGGCAAAGAGTTGGACCCTTCCAAGTACCCAATCACACACACGGATGGCGTCATTACTATAGAAGTGATCAACTCTCAACCTGGAGACTCTGGAAAATATCGATGCGTCGCCACCAATGAACTGGGATCTGACACGACGGAATGCGTCGTCATTGTTGAAGGTGAGATGCATCATTTTGCCTTAAAGTGATTTCATCAATCAGCACATTTCATTGGATTTTTCAGGCGCGAATATGAGCGAGGAACAGAAGAACATGTCCGAATCGATTCTATATTCGGGTGAGTGCAGCAAGTACCTGCATTAAATAACTGTATTCACAGCACCCGCCAGATGTGCGGACTTGAAACTGCTAGAGCACAACAGTGCAAGTTCATCAGCATAATGTTATGTATTTAGCAAAGTTGACTGAATCTGTCTAAATGTGAAATTGGAGGAAAAAGAAATCAATTGAATCACTTTGGTCATATTATATTCTGCACCCTGTCTCTTTTCTGTCTCCAGATCACAGATTCCTCGGTCGTGGAGGAACTCTATGATTTCAGTCTCAGTTTTCCTCTCACACACATTCCCTACGTACTTTGAGCAAAATAATGTGCATGACCCAAGAAAGAATGAGTTGTAAGTCAATACAGTACGATACATTGTTGCATAGCAGTGGCTCGAGTAAGTTTAAAAATACTTAACATAGGTGTATTTGAGTCACTTCGTGAACCTGTAACTGTTTCCATAGAGGTGCATAAGGCACGACGAGACATCTTTCATATGGCGCCTATTTTCACCCCGGCATTAAATATGAAATGTGTTCCCAATACGGTATCGGCGTTGCCTCTATGACCATGTGCTTTCTCTTGATGTGTCGCCAGCTTGCCTTAAGCTAATCACAACTGTACGATATAGTTCCTCAGTGGAAAACTGTATCCATTTACTACTTTAAACACGTGCACACGAGCAAATTAAGAGAGCAGATGAAGGAATAAGTGAGAGTACAAATGTGAGAATGTTAAAATTAAGGGACATTGTCACTCATTACAACTGTCGATTATCGTAAGAGGTGACTGAGCTTTGACTGTGCTGGTGTCCATGCTCAAGACCCTACGATTTTGGGCCATAAGCACGTCAATAATGCCATTAATCCTTTACTTCGTCGTATTTATTGCTTGTCTGATGAATTGTTGCACCGTTTTCCAGACAAACGCTTCATTGACCACTCCCAGCGCGTGGTGAACCCCGTGCCCAGCGTAAAGATCAATGACGCCGTGACAAACGGCGAGACAGCCAAAGACAAGAACAAAAAGAAGCAGAAATATAAAGCGTACAGACGAACGGACTCTACAGCTAGCAGTGGGTCCAGATCAAGGTATGACATCATGCAACCAGCTACTTCGTACTGTACAAATCATGCAGTTAAGGTAGTAAAGTTTGTATCTACTGTGCACGCTTGGAGTCAGCTGTGCAAGGCCAAACGAGAGTGGCACTCTTTTATGACAATATGTGCGAAATACTTTGTACCGTTCAACTTTTTGTTGTTGCGCGTTAGTGGTGCGGTGGCCTTAAGTGTGCTCACGAGTAAGCTTTTTCTACTCTTCAGTGTTACTGCGCAATACTGAGCCTCAGCCATGATTTTAACCTTTTTTCAGTACCTGCTGCCTGATTTGGTGAACTGATTTTAAGGTGGTGATTCAACGTAAGGCTAGATTCTCATGTCATGGATCTAACGCACTGCTGTGAGTTCTGCACTGGTTGGCGCATCTACGTAGACCTTCGCATTGTGCACACGTACGTTATTTTGAAGTCATACTGGCATCGATAGACAGGAAATTCAATTCTGTCCAAGCCAATGAGGCAAACTTGAATGAGAAAAAATCTCTTGGCACTGAGAGCAAAAAACGGAAACAAATCATTACAAATGCTGCCGTTTCAGCATATTTGCAAGAATGTGAATCAGTTGCTCTTCATGAACTATGCTCTGAATGCAAGACTGAAACTTCCGAAGTGAAGGAGTTGCACTGACATTTTGAAACGCCTTGTTAACAATACTCTTTTAACTGAGATACTTTAGAAAGTTCATACGAGTGAAGATCTCTACTTTCACCTTAATTTGTTTGTCAGTCCTTGAAGTGCATGCACTTGCTGTAAAATGAGCGGACTTTCGGGTCGCAGATCTGCCTCGGGCAATCCTTTTTAAAGTGCTTTTAAATAATACAGTCTAGCCCGCTTTATCGTGCAACTTTTCCCGGTCCTGAGTGTGCACATTTAAACGTGTTCTTCAGTACATAAATTAGCATTTGGATAACAAAACTTCATACGAGACCAGCCGAGAGCCCTCTGTTGCCTCTACTTGCGGCTGAAGTTAATCCTGCTACCATAGCACGCATTTCGTTAATGCCACAAGCGGTTAAAGAAGTGAGAGGCGATGCGAAGTTAAAAATTACGCACCTGGTGCGTACCTTGAAAGCATTTTGCCGAACGCTACAGTATAAGGATCTGCTTGGAAACAAGGACAATTGACCTGCAGACAGAGATTGCTCTTATTTCGAGGGTCGCCTGCATAGACGCATAGTACTCTTTCCCGCGCTCTCTCTCACTTTCTCATATTTCAATGTAACTCTGTATATTATAATTTAGCAGTCAATTACACTTCAGTGACAAATAGAACGTACGTACAAACGCATCCATTTTAAATTTCACGATTCATTTATCCGCGCGCTCTTTCAGATCCGCTACCAAGGAGTTGGCGCTGCCCCCCGACGACTCCCTCATGTGTCCCCCTACATTTGTGACGGGTCTTAGACCCGAGATCGACGTCCAAGACGGACAGAGGATGGAGCTCAAGGTCACCGTAAAAGGTGACCCAGATCCACAGGTAAGACAAGGCCAGCACTAGGTAAGACAAGCAGGTAAGGCAAAGCCCGCAAGATCATTGGGTAAATGCTACTGCTATGTCATTCCTCAATGGCTCCAGGTAACCTGGTCTAAAGATGGACGTCCACTGAGCTCAACTGCGGCCTTGGAGGTGAAATACAAGAACAGTGTGGCCTCTGTCGTCATCGGCGAGATCTTTCCTGAGGACGCTGGCAAGTACACCTGCAAGGCCACTAACACCAAGGGCAGCATCGAGACCAGCACTAAGGTCACGGTCAAGGCCCCGGCCACAAAGGTTGCCGCCGCCCCTGTGATGGTGACCAACGGATCTTCAAAAGCTGCAGCACCTTCGACCGCAGCAAAAGAGGCAGTGACAGCTGCTGCTCCCAGGATCTTCAAGCACGCATCATCTGCTATCGTCCAAGACGGAGACCCAGTCAGACTAGAATGCACCATCGCCGGGGACTCCAGGTAAAGTAGTTGATCGTGCGGTAGCTTCTGTGCAACTAATAAACATATGAAGGAAACGTTGGGTTTCAAATAATTCGATGGTGCTTACGTTATGTGCAGATTGATTCTTATTGAGAGCACGTATGATACTTGGGAATCTGTTCAGTGGTTTAACCATGAGTCGTGTCTAGACAAAACGGAAAAAAAACATTCATGCATAATATACAGTAAGTCATTATAAGACACGTACAGTACTTTAGTCAAGAAACGACACTTTGGTCATATGATGCAATTGTGTAGAAGTTCCCACTGCCATGTAGAAATGAGCATATCCTGGCTTCTGTATGGGAAATTCAAGCGCAGGTAGCTATGTGCGTAATCGCCAGCGCTTCTTTAAGTAAGCAGTTTCATCGAAAGTGAAGAAAATAACTGAAACTTCTAAGATCTTAAGTTTTTCAACAGCGTAAAGAAGGTATGCGTAGCTGCAATATTGAAAAAGTTATTCACATTAAAACCAATTTTAAGGAAGCGTAGCAAGTCAAAATTACGCGAAAAATGTCATTTTTGTTGTTTTGCGCTGGGACACGAACACGTAGCCCAGCAGAAAATGTACTGCCGTTCAATATATGACTGTATGGTGCAAACCTATACATCGGAGGCCCCTCTTGCAGGTTTGACGTCGTCTGGCTACACAATGAGAAAGAGATTAGACCGTCAAAAGATTTCGTCTACAAGACTGAGGGAGCAGCCGGCAACACGCACGTGCTGCAGATCCCCGAGATCTTTCCAGAGGATGCCGGCACTTATACTTGTGAGGCCTTCAACGACGTTGGCGAGTGCTTCTCATCGTGCACTCTCGTCGTTAATGTACCCAGCGACGAGGAAGCTCTTAAAGGTCACCCAAGCTTCACCTCCTTTCCACGCTCTCATACCGCTGAGCGCAACGCCGTCGCTTCCTTCACAGCTGAAGTCACCGGGGAGGTGAAGGAGGTCGCCTGGTTCAAGGACGGCAAGCAAATGTACGAGTCTCCCATGAAGAACAAGATCACTATGGGCAGTGGCAAGAGCGGCAGGAAGGTGCTCAGCCTAGATGTGATGGAGTGCGGTTCAACAGACTCAGGCCAGTACGCGGTTATCGTGAGCGGGGATACAGGCGAGGCGAAGGCTGCTTTCTCGCTAAATGTCACTTAAGATTTATCCTAATCTCTGTTACGGAGGCTGTAGGAAGGCCATGCACCTGGGAATGCCGAGGTGCTAGGAGTGGAACATGAAGCTGTTGCGAAGAATGGACGTATGAATGCTTAACATCGAGTGTGAGAGGTAAATGTACTAAGAAGCTGCTAACAAAAAAGAGCTAAACATTTTACTTGTGTAATGTGTAAGGGTGTCCCTTGAAAGAGACCAGACACAGAGTTACAATAGTGCAAATGGTCGAAGTTGAAACAGGTCGTGTTTAAGGCAAGCGTGACTAAGACATGGACATCACCTCAACCTAATGTTGCCGCTTTGGCGCCGTCTTGTGCACCCGGGCCCAAGCCCCGAAGGCGTCGTCGACGTCGGTAACAACGAATAGAAGATTTTATACTACGAATACTTACGGCGATAATTGTTCTACAGCCGACCCAGAATTGGATCATGCTGGAGAGTAAAAAACTTCTGCGTGCTGTGTAGAATGTGCCTACTAGGCGAACATTGCATGATTTCTTCAATAACTACGTTCATGCGAGTGGAGGCTTTGAGAGAAAGAATGAAATATATTGCACGAAGATACTTGTAAGCGCAGATGTTATTATCTGAGGATTTGCACTAGTACTGCACGTGCAAGTTGTAAGAAGCTTCTTCTACTAAAAAAATTTCCTTCGAGTTTCGTCTGCTCGCGGATGTCACGTAAATATCGACTGTCGAGCCTCGAGCCTTCTAAGACCTGACAAACTGCAGTGAAGCCTTTATTTAAGTCTTTCAGCCACGAGTCAGCTTGATGTACATGGTCAGGTCGAACCCATAAACAGTTTTAAATGCAGGTAAGTACTCTTTGCACAGACGGGTATATTTATTAGTGATCGACTGAACCGTTCTGTTCTGTTGATTCGGTAAAGGTCACCAAACCGAACATGCAATTCAATCTGGTTTTCGGACTTAGACATACGAACTTTGGTTTTGTCGGAACATCTAGCCAAGTTTGAGTTACACATATTAAAGCGGTACAAGGCAACGTCCTTCACAGTTTTCTTACTTGATGCCTCCGCAAATCTTGACGGCAATCTGAGCATATGAAGCGCGAGGGCTGTATGTACATTTGCCTACAAAAGTATTAGAACACCAGCTCTGTAGTGGAGAAGTGAGCGTATTAGTATTTTTTGCTGAATTGCCAGTGCTGCCTTTAATATGCAATTTCATCCAAAGTGAAGTGAAAAGTTCAACTGCCAAGTCTTCAAGCTTTCCAACAATGTAAGTATAGTTTGTGTAGCTTCAATATTAATAGAGCTTTGCATGAATCTATTTAGTGCAGTGGACAACCTAACTGCATCGACAAAATGGCCAGCGCTGCCTTTTACATACAATTTCTCTGAAAATGAATGTAATAAGTTCAACTGCTGAGACTTTAAGCTTTCCAACGATGTAAATACAGTTCATGTAGCTGCAATATTAAGGAAGTTACAGCAGCAGGAAAAAGTGTTC
>JAAUXU010005037.1_pt1 | contig 26767 bp, 34 predicted proteins | sample 7278151 | NCBI WGS metagenome assembly JAAUXU01 (sample SAMN14350113, study PRJNA611818) | marine sediment metagenome | isolation source: surface marine sediment (1.8m) | place: French Polynesia: Moorea | collected 2018-08
CACATGAGAGAGTGGAGGTGGGCATGACTCAGTTCATAACAAGAAAGAGAGTAAGGATAAGCAGTTACGTGAATCCTGACCAATTGCAAACCCAAGCTGAGCCTGGCCCACCCCTAGCAGGAACTTGTCTGTGACCAGGCTGTGGCCAGTTATTTTTTACCTAGTTTTACCTACATTGTGCACTGAAATGAACCTTGGAGGAAGGGACATCTGAAATCCATTTGCAGCATTCTGAATTTGACCTGCACTATTCTGAAATTCATTTGCAATGTCTGAAATTCAACTGCATTATTCTGAAATTCAACTGCATTATTCTGAAATTGATCAAGAAATGGTGTAGTATTGGAAAGAGAGAACATATCGCTGATCAACCCTGTACTGAAGTCAATAAATGCACGTAAGAAAAAAATAAGGGAACTGTCGAGCAATTTGTGGCATTCCTACGAAAATGGCCGAGATGAATCTCAACAATCTGGACGGGATCGTCAAACAACTGGAATAGGCAGTTGACCAAACTGGACAATTCTGGGACGACCTCCTCCATGATGCTCCCTTGGCGACGGCTGAAGTACGGCCCATGGACTCCCCACTACTGAGCCCAAGTCATCCCTACCACCCTGATCTTCAGGACCTGCAGGAGAGCCTGGATCGGGCTGTGGTGACCTACCATGCCAATGCCAATCACTTCGCTGCCGCCTTGACTGCGCACATGAGGGCCGAGAAGGAACTACAATAGGCCATGACCACGAAGGCCGAAGCCAATGTGGCTTTGACTGCCCTGCGCAAGAAGGCGGAGGAGGCCATCAAGAGGAAGAACAGGGCCATCAACTACGCATACACAGCGAAGAAGCTATCTCGATGGCCAAACGGCAGAAGACGGCAGCCGAACAAGACAGAGCGGACACTGAGGCCCTCCTCCGACAAGCCATAACCGACGGAGACAGGATCACGCAGAACATGGCTGACTGCAAGCGAGAAATTGCGGAGGCGTCCTTAGGACTGTGGAATCAGTGAAAGCATATTATTTTGACTATTCGACAACGCAAAATTTACTCAATGTTTTGAAGGGAAGCAAACACGGACATGAAGATCCGAGCTAGAATGATGTAAGGCGCAAGAAGTCCTGTCCTGAGGGATCAAACAGCCTAGCCACAGTGCTTAAAAGCTTTCATCTAGTCCAAGTATGTAACTGTCTCCATCGGCAGCAGAGTCTGCTCAAAGCAAAATGCATCATTAGGACAAATGGAGGATCACTTAAGATCTGCAAGCAGCGAGATGTTGGGAATGCTTGAGAAAAATTGAAAATTCGTTACATTCCCAACCATAAGATTCGTTCAGTCGGACCTTTTAGCACCTTACGCTAACACCTTGATTGCATCTTATGTGATTCCAAGTGTAAGTATGTAAATCTGGACTTATCCTTGGGGTTAATAATCTGGGATAGGTTTACACGCTTGTACACCATGTACAGATAGTTGTATATCTTGAATTGTTAGCAAGACATTGCATTATACAGTAGATGTTGTCTATGATTTACATGACTACATTCCATCTGGTAGAAAGTGTAGATTGTACCCAGTAGCAGTTAGAAAGGCACCGACAAATGCCTGTCTAATGGATTCACTGTCGCATCAGCACATTCCTCGATTAGGTGAAATGCTTAAACAGCAAAATATGTACTGATGAGTGTCTATAAAAGGAGCATGCATGAGGTGAAAGGCTGTGTATTGTGTGACTGCTGCCGCTGTGATACTTGGACGACATCGCTGTGCTTGAGTAAGGAGACTTAGAAGAATGATCTAAGTCCAGTTGTGCTGTTACCCCTCATGATTGGATTCTGTGTGTTAGAGTAAAGCTATAAAGCGGGAAATATATCTTGTTGCTTTAACATGTTGTTCCTGGTAAGAGAATGTTAAGATAGGGCAAAGGAAATACCAATTTGGCAGGACTCCGCAACTTGATGATTTCTAGGCTGCGCTTCAAGGGTAGCCAGTGCTATCGGAGTTGTTTACGTCTCAGTAGGTAGGTGACGTGGATTCTGTCTGAAAGCAAGTCTAGGCGGATTGCTCTCTGCTATCACAGTCCTCCAACACAGCTCAGTAGCTGGTTGAATCGAGTGGATAAGTGGCGCCAATACCACTAGGGACTGTTCGTGGCTCACACCCTTGGCCAGCAGTGAAGGCAGATGGTTAGTAGCATTGCTGGATCCCAGGAGCAGGCAAAGATCTCATTTTGCATGCGAGTTGATACCATTTCTACTGAACACTTTCTGTCTAGGGGTGCTAGGTTGAGTGACCAGTGCCAGGGCATAGATTTGCTGGAGTAATTAAATAATAAGTAGGGATCTAAGGTCAAACTCATAGATAACATTGTGAATGCTAGCCGAATACTGAAGACCCACTAGTGTAGAGACGAGATCCTACATGTAGCTGAGGTAAATGGGTGAAAACAAACTCAATTAAAGATGCCGAGGAATCACCGGATTATGTCCTCCACAATCCATCATTATGGAACTCTTCCTGCGTCCAACACCACAAATCCTGCACAATTCCTTACAGAGAGAACGTAGACCAGTAAATGTATCTTCTATATATATAAAACAAAGCCTCTGTATGTACATCTGTGTGTGTGTGTGTGTGTGTGTGTGTGTCTGTGTGTCGGTCTGCCTGTCAGGCTATGGCCACCCAACCGCCGCACCAATCGTCACCAAACTCAGTCTGCAGAAGCTAAACATGACAAGCTTGAAACTGATCCTGCCACACCTTACATTAGAGGTCGTTTTGAGGCCAAAATCAAGGTCCAAAGTTCCCTTTTACAACATTACATTACACAGACGATAGATGGCCATGCAATAGGTAGAGGTAAGCCTCTTGGGAATAGCTGTGCAGTACCAGTTTTGTCAGCAGGTATCTATGGCAAGAGGAGGGGAGGGCAGAAGGTTGGTAGGGGTGGGCATTGAGCTAGGAAAACCATGCAAGCCAAACTGGGGCTTCACACGGAGACTCATGGCTTGCTGCTATCACCAAGGAGAAGAGTGGAAGTGAAGAGTGTCCAGACTAGCCAGTTTCAAAAGAGAAAACAAAATGGATCCAATCTGGGTGCACAGTAGTGATGTGATCGAGCCTATTTTTTCAGGTTCGGGTTGGGTCAGGCCTGCATATATCAAGTCGGGCCGAGCTCAGGCTTGGCCCCATTTTTTTTTAAACTGACTTGAAATATCTAGTTTGTTGGTGTCTAAAATATGTAAGTTCTTATGAGAAGCACACTGATGAAGATAGAATATGAAAGTGGGAGTGACAAACTAGCAGCCAATGAAGTGCCAGACAAAGAAGCAAGTTATTGAAAAGTGTATTTTACACTTCTAGCATAATGTAACAAATGTTGGATAATGTCAGATCATGTAAGATGCTTATCTGCGCAGGTTAGCATGAAGGCTATCAACCATATTCACATTGTAATCCTCTAGCCAGTTTCCCTGCTTTGCTAGAACATCTCCTGCAGTAGAGAAAACCCTCTCACTGGGCACTGACATGGCAGGAAATGAGAGGTACTTGGTCACACACTGGTAGAGCTTTGGAAACCTGCCAGAACCTTCCTTCACCCACCACATCAGTGGATTGCTGCTTCTCTCCAGCAAGTCCATTTCCAGGTAGTTGTGCATGTGAATCTCAGACCAGTCTGTTGTCCTGCTTCTGGCAGATCTCTTCTGTTTGACTTCAGTGTCAAAAGCATCCCAGAGTCCTGATAACACTTTTGGTAGCTTTGATGGAGTTGGATGCTGTGGCAGAAGCATTGGAGAGGCACTGTCCAGCTCTTGCAACTCAAACTTCAATGCAGCCACAGCCTGTCTCTTCTTTTCCTGCTGCCTGAATCCTCAATTTTCAAAGCGAGGGTCTAGGAGAGTAGCAATGGCCGAGCTCATCAGCTCTTCCACCTGTTCAAATCTTTTTACTAGTTGTTGCAGCAGCTGGCCAGCGACGTCTTGTTTCAGTGGATGGCCAGATGTGTCACTTGCAGCTTTAGAGTAGAAGGCCATCAGCCCTTTTGTCAGGGGGATGATCTTTGATGCCATGGTAAATTTTTCCCCCAATAGCTCAACTGTTACCTCATAGCAGGGGTGAAGCACTGTCACAGCAGCCTCCATGGCACTCTACTTCTCTGGACCAAAGTTGCCAATATTTTCTGCCTCAGGTTCATCCAGTAGCAGAGCCACTGATTGCCTCAATTTGAGAAGCCTCTCAAACATTTCAAATATTGAATTCCACCTTGTCTTGATGTCCTGCTTGAGCTTTTTTGGTAGCTTGCTGCCCAGTTTCTGCTGAAAGTCCTCCAGTTTGTCAATGGCTTTTGTGCTCTGTCTGGTTGGAGTGATGACAGCAGAAGCTTGCTCCTTAATCTCAAGGTTTGGGGATGCCTTCATGGAGTCAGATACCATGAGGTTAAGGCAGTGTGCATAACAGTAGAGGTGTTTCCACTCCAGTTCCAGAACTGCCTTTACCACATTTGAGCTGCCGTCAGTGACTGTCATGAGCAACTTTTCTGACAGGGAGAATTGTGTGGAAATCTGCTGCAGCTCCTCTCACAATGCCTCACCAGTGTGACTGCCTTGTAAGCGCATGCACTCCCAAGTGCAGGAGTCCAGCATTCTCTTGTCTTCATTCCAGAAGTGAGCTGTTATGGCCATGAAACTTGAGGTGTTCAAGGAAGTCCACATGTCAGTTGCCAGGGACACATGTTTTGCCTCATTCAAGCTGCCCTGGAGCTCCCTTTGAACTCTCTGGGTGCAGTGTTGGCAGAAGAACCTGACTTAGCTGACGTCTGCATGGTGGCTTGTACTTTTGATCCAGTGTGCAAGAATATTCCAGGAAGCCCTCATCGTCCACAGTGGACACTGGCTGGAGATCCCTTGCTATCATCTCTGCAATCTTGCTGTCGATAAGTTTCTTTCTATAGGAGCCTGGCTTGTAAGCCTCAGTTCTTTGTCAGAGCTTCCTTGATTATTGGCTGCTGTTGTGCCTTCTCCTTGTTCATCTCTTTGAGCTTGGCATCATAAAACTTGATCATGTGCCTCCACAACATTGTTGTGTTTCCCTGCTTGCAACTGTACTGCTTGTGGCAGACTTTGCACTTTCCATCTTTGGATACCACCCTTTCAAACAGCAGCTAGATGTCTGACCTTGATGTGCTCCTTGTGCTCTCACTCCCTCGCCCACCACTGGCCGAACATTGTCAGCATCACCGTGGTCAGCATCTTCATCCTGTCGCAGAACACTCTGGGAATCGAACACATCCAGATGTGTGGATGAACCTGAAGAAGGCATGCCAGGAGGGCGAGGAGATGATGGTGATGAATCCATGCTGCCAGTCTCCCTTCGTCACATTCAAGGAGTGCTTACAGAATGAAAACGAATGCTGATCCGGTCACCTTGACTGGTTGCTGCATGACTGTCAAAACTGCCTTTACAAGCTAGGGATAATCAAGAACTCTTGATTCTCTTTAGTCAAAATAACTGAACTCTCACTGTGATGTGTCGCATATCTGAATATTGTTGTACTCATAGGCCCGCGGGCCTTTAGTTCGGACTTCGGGCCCACTCGAGCCAGACAAATGGGGTCGGGCCTGTCGGGCTTCGGGCTCGGGGCCAGGCTCGATCACATCACTAGTGCACAGTGAGTGTCAAATGCGAGATCAGCTTCAAGTTGAGGCAAGACCAGCTTCGTGTTGAGCGCGAAGCGCTTGTTAAGGTCGTATTGAGCTATGGTCGAGCCTGTGGTGGGCAGGATTGCGGCAAGTCTTATAATAACCCGGGCAATGCCTGGCACTCTGCTAGTAGTAGAATATAAAAGGAAGTGGGCAGTTAAAAAGCAAAGCAACAATTTTGCTGTACAGCGTATAACATATAAGGTGAGAGAACAGGAAAAGGCAAAGCCACGGTCACAAGATTGTCACATAGGTATATTTGTATTGGCGGCAAAATGCAAATTTAACAGCATTGGACCTCGTAATGGTAAGTGTTTAAGCGTCTTCATTTTGTGACTTCTCCTAAAACAGCCCTTGTTTGAATGCCACTCTATATAACAGGCTATGATACAGTAATCGAGGAGAGAGAGTACGAGGGTAGGTGAGATCTTTGAAGAGCTGATAAGTGTGATTGCACGTGAAGAAAGTGGAGAACTAGATGTGGATTATTACACTTGGATTAAGTAAGACTGTTCGCCCTACAAAAGCAGATGTTGCTTTGTTGAAAGACAAAAATTTACAAGCCCCCTGGGAGAAGAAGTAAGCAAAATCGATTGATTTTTTTTCCTGCATAGCACATAAATCTCTCCGTCCTCACAAGGAATGAAGCATTGCTGATCCTTCACATGGTGTTTGTACGGCTGACAGAAGCCACGTTCTCGTCCCCGGACAACTTTGTTATCGTGATTGTGTTGTCCTTCGTCCTGGGGAAGAGTGAGACGACCCCGCTGCTGTCGAACCCCACGTTGTACCTCTTCTTCGGCGGTGGCCGCACGATAATGGGCGGAGAATCCATCCTGACGGAGCTGACAGATGGACCAATGTTCTCCTGGTCATGCTTAGAGGCCGCCAAGGACAAGTCCTGAGGTTGGGACTGCGGGGACCCTGGAGAAGCTGTGAGGGCTTTCTTCAACAATGACACTCCAGCGGCTGGTGGACTCAGCACATGGGAATTGGTCGATGATCCGACATTTGGACTCAAGACGACGGAACGCTGTCGGCTGCCGAGTTGCCCGAGGACAACCGGGCTCCTTCTTACTGCCGGCTGAAGATTCCCGACGTTGGGGCTCATGATCACTGAGCGCTGCCTGTTCTGACTCAGCGGGCTGAAGACATACGGTCCCCGGGATGAGGTGCTCGGGCTCAAGGTGAACCTTTGGCTGTTCATGGGACTCAGGGATGGCCTTGAGCCTGCGCCCGGACTCAAAAAAAGCGAGCGAGCCGGGTCTACTGGAGATTTGAAGAGCTGCCGCCCAGACGATGGTGACATTTGGGTCCCTCCTGGAACCTTGACCGGCTGGAGCATCATTAGACGTCTGGTGGTCGGCGAAGGCCGACTGCTATAGTTTATGGGCGAGTTGTCGACCGACGGCTCCAACGCGGCCCTGCTGAGATCCAGTAGCGATCCAGAACTGCTTCGTCTAAATCTACTGGGCACGGCAAAGTTAAAGTCTTCAGACGAAGCCGGTGAAGCCTTCGTTGCTGCTGCCATGACCGGACTGGAGAAGCCGCTGTCTGGTTCGATTCGCTTCCGGGGCCCGGACTGTGGTTGACCGGTTCCTGGCTCCTCATCGGGGAGATTGAGCAGGTTCTTCCCAAACGTAAGAAGGGAGTGACGCTGGCGAGTCGTGGGCAACGTCTGCAAGACGTCCCTGGTCACTTCTGAAAAGGTCAGGAAGTCAAGTGAAGGTATTATAATCTCACATTACATAAAAGTTTGGACTCTATTATATTCGTACTAATGAAGGAATTTGAGCCAAAGTTGTTGTGCCCCATTAGTATCATGTGATGAGTCCTGAGCAGAAAGTTGAGCTTAGACTTATATTGGACCTACTCTCGCTTTCGATGTTCGTGGTGCTCTCAGGTGAGGTCGTGCATGACGTAACAATTGTTGACAGGCTCAAGCTGCAGACATGTTTGAGCCCGATTTATCACAAAAATTATGTGAAACTTGGACATGAGTTCAAGACCCAGTACAAGTCAACTTACTCATAAGTACTACCAGAACATTGGCATATAGATGGTAGGCTAGGTCGAAAAGGGGTCGATTTCGGAAATTCACTGGCGGTATCTGGGGTTTTTTAACCTGAGGACAAATGAAGGTACAGTCAAATAATCTTCAAGAACAGTTACATTTTCCTATGCCCAACTTGATTTGAAATTTATGTTCTAAGCTACTGTAGTAAATTTAGAGTGAAAGTAGATTTCAGCTGTGGTGACTTTCAGAAGCTGCCAAACTGGGTGAAAATCACTGACCAAAATGCTGACTTGCTCCAGTTGATCAGAAAAATATTTTACAGCAAGTCCTGAAGAAAAAAATTACAACTTATTTTACAGGATTATGCAACCATAAATGCATTTGGGCATAGACAAAACTTTTTTTTTTCATTTTCATTTGACTACAAAGTTTTCATCTGATATGCAGTGACAAATTTTGAACACCAGCAGGGAATCCCAATTTTCGACCTAGCCTAAAACATAGACATCGGCCTTAAACGACCTAGTGTACCGTGTCACCGGAATTTAGCTTCCTACCCAGGTTGTTCCTTTTCAAAGGGCCAAAGTTAGAAGGTAGGGTCGACACCATCAAGACCAACAAGATTTTCATCTGCGACACATTGGACAGAGAGGTCCGCATCCAACGCAAGTGACTCTGGCCCCAGGTTTGACCAAGGCACACCAGGTCATCGACTTGCCCCAGGTCAGCATGACCCAAATCACATTGAACACTGCCGTAGTTTTTCGGTCCCTAAAAATGGGGACCGAAAGTTTTGAGGAGCCTTTGGATGATTTCAAGTGTTGCCATCTTTTGCTGAAATCTTCAAGATTCAGTGCTAGTTACTTTGGGTCTCATTTTTGTACCAATTAGTGGTCTGAGTGTACAACTTAATGTGAACCACCCTTGAAAGACGCAGGATTTCACCTACATGACGTTGGTCTCACCCATGAGGAGCTCGAAACAGAGACTTGATAAGTTTCCTTTCCTTTGGTAGGTGAGAAGATAAATCCCGGTACATATTACATACACAGCATATCATACCTATGCCATCCACAATTGGCCCAATGTACTGGAAGGCTGGCTTCTTTCCGCCGTTTGCATCTGTGACTGTAACTTTTTCAATGAGCTTCAGGCTTTGCAGGATGTTGGCGATGTCGTACAAGCGTCTGATTCTGGTCTTCATGATGGCCTCTGAGAGGCCAGTCCCGTGAATCACCTTGGCTGCGACCTCCAGGTTCACCTTCTTATGGGTCTATTGGGATTGAGTTCATCAGCATTGTACGAAAATGGGGGCCAAAAAATGCCTGCTCAATGGGGGATTACTTTTTTCCAACTCGCACAGTACATGAAAACACTACAATGTTCCACACCTCTGGCACCGCAAGAAAGAGCATGAGGAACTTCTGACAGGCCACGCCGAGCGAAGTCTTCCTCTCCATGGCTGGGCTGGGCGACGGCGTCGCCCCCGTAGCCGGCGAGGCCGAGATGGAAGCGGCGGAGGTCGTCGAGGACAGGGAAAGCGGACTACGTTTGAGCAAGTTGCTGGCCTCGTCGTCGTCATCGTTGATGCTACCTCCAGACTCGAGTTCTATTGCTCTGACGTCCAGGTAGCGCTGCTCCATGTTCAGCTTCAGCGCGAGCTGCTTCAGCCAGGCTAGGGTCATCAGCTGGTGAGTTGTGCCGTGCCACTGATATAGATTTTTGCCAATCTGAAACACGCGTTTGGTCAGCCACACACCTGCTTTCGACGTTGACCGTACGTACCTTGGTCATCATCTGGACGGCTTCGAGGACATTGACGATGTCGTAGATCCTCCTGCGCTCCGTGCTCATTTGTCTCGCGAGGTCGTCCAAATGAATCTCGCACTTGTCTCCAGCTTCGACACTTTCAGGAAATCTGTAGCATGAAGTTACAGATGTACGATAAAGAAAGTGGTTGTTCGTCACTTCAATAAGTATCTTGAGCCACGCCACTTATGATACCCACAATACAGTGTAAGCATCATTTAGCTTGAATCTGCTAGCAACACAATGCAAATTGTTGCCGGCAAATCAATGTAAAGAAAATTTGAGGTACTCTAGGCTGAAGTTATGAGAAGTTTCCCTTTCAAGCTATGACTTTAAAGAACACAACCTGAAACTGGACCTGTGTAACTACGTTTTTTACCCAGTCAATGCATCTAAATTCGCTTGCTTTAATGCCACCTTCGGCGGCTCGAGTAGAGTCGAGTCACGACTCACCGGTCTGGCTGCTTCTCTCCAGGATCGCAACATGTTTGGGTGGGAAAGATACGTTTAGTCACCGAAAAGTCTGCCCTGAAACCCATTGAAACTTTGTGCACTTCTTCATGCACACAAAAGTATCGTCAGAGCACAGAATCAATGGCGCACCGTGGAAACTGGTGTTGATGGGCAGAAAACGCTGTATAAGTATTACTAGCCATGAACTGAAGGTAAACACTCAAAGCTTCGCTCATTTGAACTTTCTGAAGTAACTGGCTTAAAAAGTATTATTTAAAACGTCCTCAAGTCGGTGCCACCTCTTCATTTTGAGCGTAGCAACCTCTCACTTTGTGCTTGTTCAACTGTCATTTGAGAGTGCAACTGAATCTGCTTGTGGTGTTGCAACCTCGTCCATGAAGCAGCAATTGGACAGTCTGCTTTTTGCCTGCCATTCTGAGCAAGTGTCTTTCTGCTCAGAACTCTGTCCAGGACCTTGGACTTGACGAAAAATCCACTGCAGCCACCTTGTTCAATGATACTGGAATCAAGTTTGGAATGCTTTCCAAACGTGGAAGATGCTTGGAAGCCAAATCATGCTCACGCTGTGCGTTTTGTGCGTAGTCCAAAGGTAGCAATGGAGAAAAAAGCACTCTTTCCTCGTACCTGCTAATGAACTTGTCGCAAAGGAGTCCCAGGGATTTGTCCTTACGCGAGACTTTGCCGGTGACGGCGGCGCCGATGCCGCCGGCGGCGGCGCACGACGAGATCGAGGAGGCGCAGCTGTTGGGAGTCTGTAAGGCGAAGAACATGTTCATGAGAGCACCCAACCTTCGTGTCCTCCTCACACTCGACCGCTCTGTACCTGCGCAGCGCTGCTTTTTTCACTCGAATAATCGTGGTCGTCGATGACGAGGGCGTTTGCCTCCTCCTCGGCGTTCTGCTGGTCGGACTCTTTGAATAGCTCCCGACGACTGGGCTGGTCTTGCAGGAAGGCTGTCTCCGACGCCACCCTCATCAGCAGCTTCAGGTTCGCCATAGGCGTGAGCGTCGGATCGTTGTTGTCGCTGTTCTTCCCGGTGGGCGTGTTGCTCTTCGAGGGAGTAACCATGTTCTGACCGGAAGGAGGCGTGTTCGTCAGATCGCCGAAGGGCTTGCGGAAGCCTGCACGAAAACAGTGAACATCTTGGACCGACACAAGGACAAGACGTTGAACAACGTGGACCTACCTCTGTTGACCACGGGCGAGAGAAACGTGTTTTCCCGCACTTGGTTCATCATCATTGCACTTGCTGTAACAGAAAGACCAGTATTATCTTCCCGCTGAAGTCACTCTTGCCGGTGTTGGCGCCTCACGTATTTACATAACGACGCCTGCGCCGCCGCCGCCGCCGACGTCGCTGTGCACTTGCTAAACCCTCTTCTCCTCCCACCTAACCAATAACGACTGAACCGACGCCGTCCGCCAAAAATAAAAAAACAGGAAAAGCAAGAAAAAATATACGGGAAATCGGGCAACAAAGTAATTTTTTTTGCTAAATACAAGTAGGCAGAAAAGAACTCGCGTGAACAAGTCTGAAAAAACGTTGTTTTTTAAGAGTCTTGATTATAAAATGCTTACTCCTCCGACTGTGCCACCTCCACCTTCGCTTCCCTCCGACTAGTAACACCGGGTAACGTCGGCGTTGCCGCCGCTGCCGCCGCCGCCGCCGCCGCTGCCGCCGCCGCCTTCGTCGTCGTCGTCCTCGTCGTTGCCGTGTGTGTTGCGCGTGTGCGCGCCTGCTCGAACTTTGACTCGATCTCGCAGGAGGCGGAGGGAGGGAGGAAGCTCGCGCGCGCGGTCTTTTTTTCCGCGGCGGACGTCGTTACGGGGGTCTTGCGCCAAAATTTCCCCGCTCCTGCTAGGGCTGTGTTCAGCCAGCCCGACTCGGTCTGGAACTGCCTCATCGGGACTGTCTGGAACCTCGAGGACGCCTCTCGAGGTGTCCTCGGCAGAGATGGCTGCAAATAAGCGTACAGGGTAGATTGTGATTCCTGCTACAGGTTTAAGTTTGACTGTCGATGAAAACAGACGTATGTCAGTAGCTGAGCGTCGTCTGTTGAATTATAATCAGAACCAGGAAACACTACTTGGTCGAAGATTGTTCTGGCTTGTGGCAGCCTCCATTGAGGCGGCGTGGGCCTCCAGTTCACCCGACCAATGTTGTGATTCAGGCTGATGACAACCATTCCCAACGAGTGATTCATATGGTGTTGAAGAACGTCAAAAAGTCTGTCATGTGCTTCGAAGTTGCCTAATTCTCTGGTCGACTGTGTGAGTGGATTTGAGAGCTCTGTCTCAATCTGGCTCGGCCGCTCTGTTGCCAGCGCCATCCCTATTGTTGCCGCAACACGCCCTCCCTGGAGGATTAGCTGTCGGCTGGGACGCCCAAAAATTTTGACGGCGGGATCTCTTTTCCCGCCATTGGCAGGACCTGCGCTTAGTACCAAGGACAGCATAAAATCTTAGTCCTCTGCCAAGCTTATGAACATATAATAATGCTCACATAACAATTGAGCTTAATGCATGGCCTCGACCTGGCTTATGTAAGCGCCTTCTGGACTGGCATTGCTGGAATGAACGTGCTCTTTTGAGCAAAAGTCAACGTACCCCTCCACGCAGTGAAGGGAGTCCCATGTGTGGAAGCATGAGCCCAAAGAGGAGAAGCTTGGGGCGCCAGCAAAATAACCTGTCCCTCCCTCCCTCCTGCTCGGTGGAAAAGCACCTGCATTTGGCGGCTTTTTACCCCTCGAAAAAGTTGTTGGGGTTGGGGCAGGAAGCTTCGACCTGAGCAAACCCCTGGGGCAAGGCAGCCACTTGTATGAGCAGTGTGTGGACGTAGCCGTGGCCATGGCCGTGGTCGCGGCTGCGGGGGACTATTTTTAGAAGCTTGAAAAGCCCGCGCGCCGGGTGAGAGATGCGCAAGATGGCGCTCGACGCGTCCTTCTTCGAACTTCTGTCTAGACGCCGAAAGATAATTGAGACCACAACATGGTGGATATGGAGGGGGAGGGCGGGAGCAGCAGGAGGGACATCCTGTGCGTGTAGACGCACACGTTCGCCCCCTACTCCTTGGACCCCGTTCGAAAAAAAGCGCGAATTACCGCCCATAAATCCGTCGACGGGAGCCACACCCCGGTGCGGAGGCGTCCCAGGGTGCTGCGGCGTCGGGTGCGGATGTAACGAAATCACCCTCACACAATGGGTTGATAACACACGAACCCTGAGCGGATAAAGACTTGTGACTGTTCGAGAGAAACAGCTCGATCCTCCTGTAGTCCCCGGCTGCCGAGGACCGGTCATTGTCACACCTTGGCAACGGTAATGATACAGTGGACTCTCGATGTAACCACATTTCTCTGGCCAGTAAATGAGCACTTGGTGGGTTCGGAATCGCCGCTTATGCCCTTGTAATAACTGTAATTTATGTTCTTTAACTGATTGTTCTTTAATGACTGATCAAATCCAGTGTCCACTGTAGTTATGTTTTTCATTGACCAGGGTAAACGAATCCTCAAGGGAGGGTCCAAAATTCCCTCGAGGATTCGCAGACAAATCCCGCTGCAGCAATCAATCCAGAGAAAAAGGGTTGGAAGAAATTTAATGTCGCAGTCACCCTGGAGAAATTGGGTCCACTTTCACTACTGGGGGTCTTTCATCATCTCTCCCCAGGGGACGCTCATTGTGTCGTCGCAACTGGGACCAAATCTTGGCAGAGGCGAACTGAAAGACACTGACCCGTCCTTGGGGGGGACGAGGGAAGGGGGCGGAATCAAGCTGAACCCGAGCCCGAGCCTGAGCCCGAGCCCGGAGCTGTCGAGCTCCTCGACAGTCAAGCCCGACCGTTAGGACCACGTTGGCTCGTGCTTTTGGGTACGCTTGTTGTACATTGCCTCAGAGCCTCCGTGCCTGGCCTCGTAGCCTCAATGATGTTGTCGTACTATCCATTTTGATATGAATAGAATCAGCTGATTTTAGTGCAGTCCATGGTAACATACCCATGGCAACAGCCTTAAAAGGGCATTTTAATATTCGGAAACCAGCATATCAGCACAAATGTTTACGTACTAGAGGTGGTCGACTCGAGCCGAGCCTCCGCCTCGAAGCCCGACGCATTCCATCGCAGGCTCTAGAGTACAGTACCTGTGCATAACAGGAGATGGGTGAGCCCGAGCGTCGGACAGGCTTGTGGTGAGCTCGGAGCCCGAGTTTTTTTCTTTCAGCCCGCTCCATCCCTACGAGCCCTATCTCTGGGCGGTCGTATCATGGCGGTCTCATCAGACTGCTGAATCCCAAAAACCACCACAACGACAGAGTAGCAAAGTCTTGCTATGCCAAGATTTAATACAACTTTTTTGCATCCTAAATTCTTCAAGGTGAGACTTTGTCACCTGCAGCTGTTCCTATGAGGAACTGTGTGACATGCGGTGGATAAATTTGGCGCGGGAAACTGCTGCTGCTGCTGTGGCAGCCGTTGGTGCCGCTGCTAATGAGACCTGCAACAAGGAAGTGGAGAGACGACTTTTCTCAGTCGCAGCTGTGTCCTGCCAGAGGTCATAGCTCTCTTCTCCCTCTCTCAGCGCGTGCAGTGTGAGTCATAGAGAAAAAATGCACCATGGAGATGCTGCAGGCAGGGGCAAGGGAGGCAACGATGAGAGAGGAGCAAAATGTGGTTGTTTTCTGGCTCACACGGTACATTGCTATACTGCGCTGTACGTACATACTTCAGTACGTGTAGGTATGCGCGTGTGCGTGCGTGCGGGGGATTCGTCCCAACTCTTTCTCTTCACGGACGTGACAGACACGTTATGAGAAATGGGGAGTAGAGTAGACAAAGTTCAACGGTCCCTGGAGAAACGTTTTACCTAACACAACTTTTCCCGAGGATAAAGGAAAAAAAGTATGATCCTCTTTTGTCAGTTGGACTGCGTCCCAGGGCCACAATGACTCCGTTAACGCAATCGAGGCTGGTGATTGATCGTTGACGTGGCCTCCATCGCTACACAACAGCTGTTTTCGAAGCGAACGTAGGGCAAAGTGCGCAAGGGCAACGTTAGTCGGAACGACTCCTTGCCAATTCCGACATCCTTGCCGACATGTTGCCAATTCATAAATTTTCAAATTTGGAGCGTATGCAACGGGCCCAAGCAGAAGTAATAAAAATGGTAGATCTAAGGCTCCTCCATTGACTGAGACCAATCCTGGGGCAATGTCACCAAGATTAGGGGCTCCAGCACGCCAAACGTCAGGGGAAGGAGTCTAAAAAAATTCATGAAACTTAATAGTTAAATAAACTTAAAAAACAATATTATTTAATGCCTCCATGCCCAGTTTCAAGTCAACCGGAAGTTGGAGCGCTTAGACTTGCTCGAAAACTTAACGTGTTGAGGTGACAGCATAGAAGGGATCTATAGGAGGGTCAGGAACTGTCTGTAAACAGTGAAATAGAGCAAAAGCAGAAATTCTAGAGATGATTTAATGTCTACTTTCTTTCTGGGTACATGCAGGTACAAGCCGGCACATGCGAAGAGCAAAAAAGTCCATTTTGGTCAAGTATTTACTTACCCCCTCTAAAATATATGTAAGCAACATTCCAAGGCTTTTTCTGTTAGGGGAGAGTCTTGGCTTTCATATGAGCACTGGTAAGCACCTGAAGCATTGATAGGAGCTGTGTAACTAAGGGCCATTCGGAGGTACCATTGTATGTCCCCGCATGTGCATGGTAAGTGCCCCTTGAGTCCCTGTCCTGCTCTCATGTAGTGTCTCCCTACAGACTCAACCAACTGGCTGCCCACCAACTGCTCGACTGCTCCTAAAGAACTAACCCCTGATACTGACTCGACTGCCAATACTGAGCCCCTGTCTTCACAATCTGCAGGCCTTTTATGCATGGACATGTTTGCATCATGTTGGTCCGCTATTGCACCATCTTCTTTGTAGCTCCGCCTCTTAGTCCTTGACTTCTGGACCTTATCATTGGTCCAGGTCTCGCATTCCCCAGCCTCCGTCTAGCCTGTCCTCCGACTCCTGGTCCTCTGTCTCCTCGCCAGATGGCGCTCTGCTCCAGCCACTTCCGACCTTCTCCTTATCTGTCCCGTGATGTACCTGCTCATCTTTTTTGCGCTGGGCAACTGCACATAAGCTACGCACATTCCTAGGTACGGGTTATGTCCTGGTGTACAGGCTATGTCCTATACTATGCTGTGGCGCCCAGATATGCCTTGTCTTTTAAGTACACTCTACGTTAGGACTGCCGGCTGCGCGAGGTCCGCATACTTCAAGTGGAAGGACACAAAATATAATACCGAGCCGAAGAGCTCGGGCGCATCCACGAGGCACCACGTGCCAGGGGAACAGGCTCTGGACCAAACAGGTGGCAGTCTCGGGCCGAGCCGCAGAGCTCGCGCTCGCCCTCGGGGCACCATGTTAACTATGTGGGGGCTTTTTCGCATACTAATTGAGTTAGAGGTGGGCTATGATTACTCACCTGGGCCCGTCGGATGTATTTGTCGTTGCTGTTACAAAGATACACAATCGGTGTAGTTACACTACAAAATGCATGGCGCTGCAACCACTACGCCACCCATTGTCATAACCTACATGGGCATGCTTTTGGCAAGCATACAACCAGTAGCAACAATGCGAAATACAGCTCCAAACGCATTCGTCCGAAATCTTAGGTGTACTCATTCTCTTAAGAATGCCAAGGAATGTTTTTTAGGCTGTAAGGTACGTTCCATAGTTTGAAACATTGGCTGGATATTTCGGTCACATATTCGGCAGGAAGCATCTCTTGACCCGAGAAACCGTCATCGATATGCATCGAAGCACCGTTGGCCTCTTCGTACAAAGACGCACCCATGCCCCAGCATGCCGAGGTACTGCTGGTGAACGATGAAACAAAAGCATGTCAAAAAAATAATGCTATTCGTCCAGCAAGGACTATCAGTGGTCATAAATGTAAGCTTAACCCCGAAGAGTTGAATTATAAATAGTAAAGAGTACTAATTTTCTGTAGCAAAACAGAAATTACAAATAAACGTTTTGCCTTGCTTAAGGTCAATTTTCAGCTCAGGCCACACCAAACGTAGAAGGTATTTTTTGTATTGAAAGACGATTTTTCAGACTATCATCATATCAGTGCAACGTACCGTGATTGCATTGGCATTTTGTACCCTTGAGAAAAGTTGTGAATAGAAAGTGTAACGTTGCATTATTGACATCAAATAACTTTACGTCTAGGAAGTCCTTGTTGGTTTTTGACACCTTATCCAGTGATGGCACTGCTTTTTTGAATGCGGTTGATGATGCCTCGCTACTTACCAAAATTGTTACCCGTTCGAGCGCCTTCTACATACAAAGCTAGAGGACCAAGCTGCTTTTGAAATTGCCTGCCCACAGGTCCTCCTTGGAATTTTTGACAGACAGACGTAAATAAGGGGACTTTGCTTTATAGATAGATAGATAGCACCTTTGAAACAAAATTTGAAAGATCATGCTAAATTTTGGGTGATTTTCCCAAATTCCCCAAGGTCAAACGTGATCTTTCAACAAAGTATCTACATGCGTTTATATGAAGCGCTAGGACTTTACGTACTCTGTCTGTCTGTGTATGTGTCTGTGTGACTGTGAGGCCGCGGCTGGTTTATGCCATCTCGGGGACGGGACCTGGGGCAGGGGCACATTTCCCACCCAGCGGGTGCGATGTGCTAGTATCCCCTAAATACGGTGTGTGTGCGCGCGTGTGTTTGTGTGCGCCCGCGTAAGTTCATTTGGACGAACGTGTGCCCTCGTCCGCACTATGCTGCAGGTGAATGAAGAAATGAACTCTTATCTCTGACGCGTTCAAACTTAGGATAAAAATGTGAAATTCAGTCAAGGGGAACGGACTTCGGAGGCAGGAATTTGTGTGCAGAAGAGAAATCACTCATGTGGACCTTAAAGATCCTCCCTTGGTTGCACCTTAAAACGGAGTCGACTTGAGGGTGGAGACTGTGGAGGCCGCTCTTCTCCCTCCGAGGATTCATTGCAGCCACAATGGAGCAAACGCAGCTGAAGGAGGAGGACGAGGAGAACCTCGTTGGAGGCCGACGCCCCACCCAGCGCTTCATGAGAGTCGTCCAGCACTACTCAAGTCTCATCGCTACCCCGGCGCACGTCAGGAGGAGCTCCTACCTTCAGCACAGCAATGAAGCAGAGCTGGGGGTTCTTCGCGTACGTATCAAGGCAGGTTAAGTGTTAACGGAACCAAGGACACGCGTGCTTCAAAGGCCTGCGTTCTCTGACCACATGAGTTTCGGCCTCGAGCTGCTGCGTAGCCTCGGGTTGGCCTGAAAGCATAAAGTTTTGAGCTCAGGCTCATTCTCAACTGATACGTTGACAACAACAACTTTGACCACTCTCAGACCTACGCCAGCTAGAGCAGCCGGCAGGAATTGCTGATGAACTCTTTGTGCAGGTCGTCCAATCCGATGTGGGCGACGGTGGACATCCGCCTTACATCTTCCCTCGTAGTCAAAATTTCTTTGTGCCCTTTTTCGTCATCTCGGCCAGGTAAAGGAGACACTGACACACGAAGGGTGAGACACAGGGTGACTCACAAAAGACACCACAAATATTTGACGCCCAAATAGCAGTGCGCGGTTGAGTCTTGAGAATCGTGTCAAAGGCATAACCCCAACTGCATGCAGTACAACACACGTCCTGTACAGACTCTTTCATCAGTAGCACAAGCTGCCGATGCTGCACAGATGCTTTCACCTTCCCCACGGCCCTCGTTTCCACTAACATAAAAAGTGACTGAACATTTCATTCTAGTATTATTGAGCTCTTGGTGTTCTTATATCACGTGATCAATCTGAAGGTAGAGCACTGCATCGAGATCGACGCCATGGGGCCCGTTCCAATGTGCTCAGTCCTCATCTACAATCCTCAGAGAAGATACGAGGTGTCTAAAAGTTGTACACTTACTGGGTACGCACGGTACATTTGCTTCTTTCGGCCTAGGCCTGGAGATTCCTGTCTTACATGCTGGTTCACGCTGGCTACATTCATATTGCGTCGAATATTGTTGGTAATGCACACAACCTGCACCAAAAGTCCAAATTCTTTGTCACGATGCAAACGGTATTCAAGTGCTTTTGATGCTCGGCGTGCCTCTGGAAATTGTGCACGGTCCCCTCCGCATCGGCACCATCTACCTGTCCGGCGTGCTGACAGGCGCTCTCGCCTGCTCCGTCTCCGACCCCCACAGCTACCTCGCCGGTGCATCTGGCGGCGTCTACGCAGTCCTGGTGGCGCACCTGCCGACCATGATCATGAACTGCAGGCAGATGAAGACTGCAGTAGAGTGGATGGTCAGGTAAGTGACAATACCAGAAGAGGTGATCCTTCAAATGTACTCGAGTTTCAACAATGTCGCGTGACCCTTCACCCTGGCCATGTCTGCCTCCCCGTAGCATCCCTACGACCACCCCCACCTATTCTACATACAGGACGCTCTACCTCATGAAGGAGTTCTCAGCAGTCTGTGGACACGACGATGATGGGCACCACACACATTGGGTTTTCTTCCACAGACACAATCCTTTGGCGGCGCAGTTCCTCGTCGTCGGACTTGGCGGACAAGTTGGTCATGTTCTTCCCCGATGCGGTCCTGCTCTCGTCGCACTTTTCGAGGCTTTGACGGCGCAAGGCAGAGCGGGCGCGGCTCATGCGCTCGCGGGCCTCGTTGCTCACCTTCTTGCGCCGGAGCATCTTCTGGGAAGTGGTGTTTTGAGGCATTGCAGTAAGAAAAAGTCCTTTCTCTAGCCAGAATTTGTTACCGTCGGCGACTGCATGGAGTATCTTTTGGCATCCACTGACGTCCCATGAATTCGGGTGTCCTGCCCGTTGCCTTTGTTGCCGGGCAAGTCCTCGAAGTGGCTCAAGACGATGTCGCCGGCGCGGAGATCAAATACCAACCTTCTTTTTAGTCTATAAAATGAATATGACTAAAAAAGCAAAGAAATTGCACAGAAAACTTGGAAGATCTGTTCGAATAAGCTCCACATCACTATTAAAGTGAGACAATACTTTTGACCCTTCGAAAATGATGTCCCAACTGACATGGCTTATTGGCAATGCAAAATGTTGTCAACATGCAAGTAAATGGACCTAACTTGAGTCTTGGATACAAATTCCTTTGTAAAGACTGAAGTGAACTGCTCCTTCTGCCCCATGCTGCTCTATCAGAGATGTTCACATCATGGTGCAGAAAGCAGGAGTTGACAGTCCTGAGTGATGTGGACCTTTTCTCTCTCTCTCTCTGGAAAGAGATCTTCCAATCTGCGGCTTGACGCTTCAAGTATTCATTTTTAAGATGTCCTTGCCTCTGCTCCATTATCTCCTGTATTCTTTTAGCCTCGTCGTCAGTGGTCATGACCCTGTCTCCTATGGTGTTTCTTAGCGTTCTGAGTGCCCAAGCCTCCTCTTCGTAGTCCCCCGAGTCGCCTCTGAGCTCGGAGTTGCTCCAGGCGCTGATCTGGTTGCTGCTGAGCATTTTAAACATGCCACTGGCTCGGACACGCCAGCGCATCAGGTTCCACGATCGACGGACCTACTGGTACTTGTATTAATTGCGTACACGCTGTTCTACTACAACCAACCAGCCGACGCAGGCTTTCGAGCTGTCAAAGTTGTTCTTGGACCTTTGTCCAGTACTTCTGTAGTGATGACTCAGAGAACTTATAGCATTTCAAGCCACGGTCGTTTGAAGCATATTGACTTTTGCCCTTAACCCGCTGTTCGATGGGCAAGTCCGTCGCCTCCTCGGGCACTGGTCCAATCGGGATAACCAAGTCGTCGTCATCATCATCATCAGCTTCGCCGTCGCGGTCATCCTCGTCGCATTTGCGTGCGTGGCCGTCCGTCCTGAGGTCAGTGAGCTTTAAGGTGGAGTGGAAGCCGGTAGCGCCCTTGTCCTTGAAGGCTAGCTTGTATCTGTTGGATGACATTAGCTTATGAGGGATATCATTCATTGTGCAACCTAGGCCTTCGACCTCTTTTTCCGTCCCTTCCTGCAACCAGAGCATGAAATCCCAGTAGCCCATAGGCCTTTGACGGCCCGTTTGAGTCGAGACCATCTCTTTTTCCGTCTCTTCTTGTAGGTGAGCCTGAAATGGTTAAGGATTTGAGCCCGGACTGACGGAAGCAACTGTTCCACCTGTTGTACCTGTGAACAGCCTTTTGGACGGTGAGGAGCTTCTTCCATCTATCCCTAACCGTTTGGACCCTCGGATTCAGACGCTGTCCTTGCTTGAAGGCATTGTTTAAGATGACGTCGGTTTGATTCCTCACCGTAGATATTCCCTCCTCTTCCTCGTCTGTTACATCAATGAGGACTTCACTGTCATCTTTCCGAAACACAGAGTTGAACTCTTTTTCTGCTGATCTACTCCGCCTGTTGGCAGTGACGGCATTTGCAGGGCTGTCACCCCCCGGCGTCCGTGGTCTGGCTATTCCCCAGGTCACAGAACCTCGAGGAGCAGCCAGAGGCGTGGGAGATGCCGTCGGGCTACTTGGCGGCGACGGAGCTCTCCTGAAGGCGGACATTTGCCTTTCTGTCGCAGATTCCTGCCCGACCAACTCAAACTTGTGCTTGACGGGGTCGTCCGTCTGCGCCGGATTCACAGCCACCACGGTTGAGCTTGTTGGGAGTGCAGCAGCAGAGACTTCTTCACTTCTACCTGACTGAGTCCTCGCACTCTGCACGTTCGGTGTCTCAGGCGAATCGATGACCTCTCGTTGCTCAGCCTCAGAGGAGAATCTTCCGCTTTCCGGGGAAGAATTGATGGAGACTTTCGTGGTTGTGATCGAGATCTCGGGTAGCTGGTTTCTGATCGGGCCGGGCGTGACCACAAAGACCGTCTTAGACAGAGGAAAGGCGCTCTTTGGCCTTTTAGGAACCTGAACGAACTAATAGGACAGGGGTGAAAAGACTACAGACGGCGGAGACAACAGAAACGCTCACCAAAGCCGGGTTCCTCGTCTTGGCCTCGGCACTGAAGCTCATCCTCCTGCTACAGAAGTCGGAGAACTTGCCGAATGACATCACTGCTGTCATGGATGAACGCTTTCAGCAGACAGAGACCAATAAGCTGTAGAAAATTGCTTCTTCGAGACGTTCCTGAACAGACACACACACGAGATATAGAAGTCATCTAACTCAAGTGATCTCAAGATTACGGCGGTTCCAGGGCCTTCGCCTAACTGTTACACGCCAAGTACTTCTGCTATTTCACTCCAATAGCAATATAGCATGTCAGAGAAATGACAATACGTTGCTACGTTTCACGTGCAGCTACGTACTACGTACGTAGTACGTAGTTCTGTGCTGTGCGCAGTGAGTAACGCATGAGCGAATAACTTACTTTTGATGTTGGTTGTCTCCTCAATGCTGCATACATGGAACCGGGCCCGTGCTGTGGGAGAGGTTGCACGCAGAGTTGCGTGTGCGACACGCGCGTATTTGCTTCAGTGCGTACTACGCTACAGAACTTAAGCAGACAGACTTTTCCGCCCGGGTTCTCTCCAACGGGTTCTACCACCACCCTCCGGGTTTCGCCACAGAACAGCATTTATTTGTCATTCTTGACACAGATCCGCCACGCTTCTGAGCAGTCATGGCTCATTTTTGAAGTTTGATGTCAGTTACATTTTTTCTTGTCTTTTTGACACAATCTCAAATGTCATCGCACACGGTTGATAAAAATTTTTTTTATGTTTTCAGCGTATTAACCATCGCCGTTGGCTTGGTGGATCTCTCCATGGCTGTCTACCACAGGTACATCAGCGACAGACATCTGGAGGACAGCGTTGGGTGCGTCAAGATCGAGTTTAACAATTGGTCTGCTTCGGTCCGCAAAGTACGCACATTTTAATTTTTGTCAGGTATGCGGCCCACTTGGGTGGCGCGACCGCAGGACTCCTGGTGGGCATGAACGTCCTGCGCAACTTCGAGACCTTGGTGAGCACGGAATAATGATCATGCTTGACAAAATTGTAGAGTGCTGACACGATGAAACTGCGCAGAAGTGGGAAAACTACCTCCGACTGGCAAGCTTCTTGCTCTTCGTCTGTCTGATCGTGACGGGGATTCTCGTCAATGCACTCGCCGGCGACGACTTCTTCCCCAGGCCCGACCACGACAGCATTGACGACTGCAAGTACTTTCCCGGGTGCGCATTTCAAGAGATCAAGCCCTGACTTCTGTGCTGACTCCAGCATCAAAACATTGCCAGATGATAGCGGCACCTAATGAAAAGGCGCATTAATGTACAATACAGTGCGAGTCATGAAAACGTTTGATGGACAAAATACAAGGAAAAACAGCAGTTAAGACATGAAGTACTTGAACTTCCACGTACTCCATGAATCGATGCACCCAGGACCGGTTGGTGGTCACGGCCACGACTGACATGAGGATGATGGAGGACGTGTCCTAGAAGAGACAGACGACTTAAAAGAAACTTTGAATCTCACATGACAATTGAACAACATACCAAATGTCACCCTTACTCCAGAAGTTTGTCCCATTGTCACTCACGCTTTTTCAGCACACTTTTTTGCAAGTCTCAGAACACACATATGCATCGCCCGTACAGCCGAACTTCTCCCTTTCCTCCATCAACATCTCGTTGTGTTTTCTGTTATCGGAGGAGTTCTCTGACGTCATAAATCTGCTGTGAAGGGAGAGCGTTTGTGAGCACCAGCACGTATCTATGCGTGTACATGTGATTTAGCTGTTTCTCCCTCGCCATCTACAAAGAGTGTTCGTGGCTTTTTGTGTCTGTGCAACGTCCAAAGTGCAAGAAATATATATATTTTTAAAGAAAACAGAAGCGGGGCAAAACCCTATCTGCTGGGCAATCTTGAGACCCATATGAGATATGTCGCCAAGCAGCCAAAACCGGGAGGAGGCATAACATCTGCCCAAAAGAATAGATCCACATGCCAGATAAAAAAAATCTGCCAACGCCATGATTCTGTCGTCGAAAATGTGAAAAATCGACAAGTGTGTGTGCCACAAGAAGTCGACCAATGCCTGGTTGGAAATGCGTACAGCACTGATTTATTATTCCTACATCTTATGAACGATCACACATTTGAAGTGAAGTGGATTGGAAACCTTAGCCCCTTAAGGTTACTTTACACCCTTACTGACGTCAGGACTCCATACCGAATGGAGATGGAGAGAGAGGCGATACAGGGTGCGCCAGAAGTGACTTTGCCTAGATCACCTGGGTGTTCCAAAAAGTTGCAGCAGTTAGAACCAACGTGTAAGAGAGTGAACACTTGAGAGTGGAGCATTTAACTATTAAAGCTAAACAGAAGCAGTGTACTGTGTAACAGAACGACTTGGCAGTGAATATAAAACTTCTGAGTCTCCTCTTTCATGTAACGACAAGAGCATGACAGGCCCGGCGCAGTCAGACACACACGTAGGCCTACTTTTTGGTTTCATTCGCTTCTCTTTTTTTCTACGCAGGCCCTTACTTTTACAAGCGACTAAAAGGCCTACGCGTTAAACGAAGCTTCCACTGCGCCTCTCCACAGATTTTGGGGCTCCTCCTGCGTTGCGCCATATGGGAAAGACTGCGGACACGCGTGCGTTGTTGTAGGACAACTCTGACTCCCAAATCCGACCTCAACTGTTGCGTTTTGCCCTCAGATGTGCACGCAGGAGAGGAGCTGAGGGAGCTGATTTTTCTGCACTGCGAAAAAAAAAGAGAGAGGCTCGATATGGCTCTGTCTTCGTCTCCCAGGAAAAAAAAGTCAATTAAGAAGAGAGGGGTAGGCCTGATGGGGCCCATTTAGTGCCGGTCGACGGAACTCAAATTGTGACTTCGTGACATCACTTCTTTCTCGTGCCACCAGTTGGAGCGCGATGATTTAAAGGTAGACCTGAGCGTGCGAAAAAAAAGACCCTCCCCACGTTTACAACACATAGACCAACTCCCTTTTGACGTCCGAATTCGCGAATTTTGCAAGTGCGGCTTTAAGGAGTCAACGGATGTTTGCGGTGTGAGCAAAGTAAGAAAGTGAATCAGTCCGCAGTAAGTAAAAAACCCCAGCAAGTGGAAGAAGGAAATCGAATCATCGCTAAAGGACGCATTTGAGCTCTTCATCGAGCCCATGAACTCTACAGATCAAAGGTGCGACTTCACTTAGCAAAGACTAATTGCGTGGTGGCGTCACAGAAGTCCTTGAAAAGACACCTAAGGATTATTCTATTCATTGTTGCTTCAGTCACCGAAAAACACGTGTGCGTGTGACTGCTGCTGCTGTTATTATGCAGTGGCCTCGAATATATTTCCCCCTCTATATATTTCAATGAGAGACACTTGACTGCGTGGAACTTTTTCGTAAAAAAAGGGAGAGGATTAAGGCTTGTAGAAGGTCTCACCTCTACTCCTAAGCAACAACAGCAAAAAGCAGAGATCGAATTTCGTGTCCTCAGCTACAAGAGTTGCCGGGAAATCCAACAAATAACATCAATCAGAAGCCTGTGTCCAAAAAAATATAAAATTGTCATACAGTGTGTTCTCCTCACCCCTCTTTAAGTGGGAGAAATAATGAGTGAGCCCAACTCCGTCCTGCGTCCGGTGTCGGAATTCAAAGAAAGCTACGTGCGCGTGCGCGAGTTGGGCAGGGGGAAGTTCGGGGTCGTCTACAAAGTGGAGAGGAAGTGCGATGAGGACAAGGACGGGGGGGAGAAGGACGCCTTCGCCGCCAAACACGTCAGGTACGCGCAAGTGGAGAAATGGAACTTCTCCATTTACTTCACTCACTTCAAGTCGGCCTCAATTCCTCTTCATATTGATTTCAAGCAAAAGACTTTTTCCTAGGTGCTGAACCCGTCAAGTCTCCATAACCTCCTGTTTCGCTAATAAGGGGTACGTGGCTCTTGCCTTCCATCACATGAAACTTTAGTGTCTTCACACTTAACACAATTTCCAGGTCACATCATAATGCAGTAACAATATACACATGTAACAACGTATTTTGCGTAGCGAGGAGGCTCTTGAAACCTCCTGCTTTGTGTCAGGGACGCGTATTTTTGCCCGTCAACGGAGACGTAGATGAAGATGTGTTTGTTGTTATGGGGAAAAGTTCACTGTATTCCTACTGCACTAATACGGTAAAACCTCATTATATAACCTCATTGTAAGCATAAAACTTCTTCATCCTCGTCTACGTAGAATAAGCTCATCTCTGTGTATGAATAACCTGTCTATAAGAATCAAATCCCTCAAGTTGATTCTTCGACGAAAAGAGGTTCGACTGTACATGCACATATCCTAGCCACTTCTGCCCCTGTGTCAGATGTGGTTAAAATCGGCTTCCGCTGTAAAGACTTTACGACCCATCCTAAAGTCCTAATGTTCGTGTGTGATTTGACTCCTTCAGTATTAAAACTGATAAATTGCCATCAAAATGGAGGTTAGATAAAGGGAATGACAAAATATTAAGACCAAATTTCTAAGAATTCCCGTCCTCAGGCTCTGGGAATGCTAGTCGAGCGCAGCCAAGGTCGACAAAGCTCTGGACTTCTTTTTGGTCCTCAGCTTTTCCAGCTCTCAAACGCTTCACGTCTTTGTGCCTCGCTGTGTAAAAGTCTTTACGGTTTTATACTTATATACATAGCAGGCTAGGTCAAAAAATGAAAATTTTGGAATTTGACTGAGGGCATAATACGTTCTTTACCTAGTGCCAAATGGTGAAGATG
>JAAUXU010155066.1_pt1 | contig 26734 bp, 17 predicted proteins | sample 7278151 | NCBI WGS metagenome assembly JAAUXU01 (sample SAMN14350113, study PRJNA611818) | marine sediment metagenome | isolation source: surface marine sediment (1.8m) | place: French Polynesia: Moorea | collected 2018-08
GCTGTGTGGTACCAGTACTTGTCAGTAGCTTTCTATGGCTGGAGCAGGGATGAGAAGGAGTCAGTTGAAGTGGACAGTGAGCTCAACAAACCCAGCAAGCCCAGCTTGACCCATCCACTGATGGCCCACTGCCATCACTGCCACGAGCTGGGGAGAGCAGGTGAGTGTCCGGATCAGACAGTTCCAAAAGTAACAACAAAAATAGTGCATGGTGAGGTCGCGGCGCATGGACAGCATGAAGTACGTGGTGGACAAGGAGAACTTATAGAATTCTCCCCAGCAAAGCCGGGTGCAAGTTGAGCTAGTTTTCTTCTAAAAAGTTGTGTCTTATTTGAACCTGGGCACAGTAATCATACCTTACGAATACCTTTGAACTTCCTAGCTGCTTCACTTACGCTTGAATGACTCTTTAAACTGTACGATTGCCATGGATCTTTTGTTATGGTATCAAGTTGACTGGAAATCTGCTGCAAATCTGCTGCAAAGGTCAGAAGAAACAAAGTTCTTAACAGCAATTATGAGCAACTGACCGTCTTGTCTGACAGCGGTACCAATACTTTCCACCTGGACTATAAGTGTACTAACATACTAAGGTCCTCCCTGGCAGATACACAATTTTAGCCGGCGACATTCGAGTCTGGAAACCCTGAGGCCGCTTCTTCACACTGATAGAAATCATTTCATTTAGGGAACCTTTACAGGAAGGGACGTTCAATTTTATCAAGCTTTTTTGCACTTCATTGCACATTACAGGTGCTTTTTGGCTGAAAAGAATGGTCACAGTGTACAGCAGCAAGTCCAAGAATCTCACTAGATTGGTGGGAAGTTGCGTGTCTCTGATCTCCGCAAGATGTGCAGAAAAAAAATGACTTTTTGCTGTTCACAATGAGAGCTACTTTGCTTCGACTTTGAAGGAGGCTCAGTCAGAAGGCTCATTTATGTAGGCAAAGGACCGCAACACTAAAGACTTTTCAACTGAAGTTTTCCCTCTGAAGTAATGCTAATCTAGTCTCTACTTTGCTGTCCGTTCTTCCAGAGCGCACTTACAACAGAAGATGAAAAGGCTTTGTCAACTTTTTTCCCTGGCTACAAACAAGCTGGCAAAATCGAGTGTCGACTGTAGAACCGTCAGCATTTGCCACTGTCCACGAGCTAAACAGCTAGAACCCACTCGTATACAGGGTGGGGAAGCAACACTTATAAAATCATCTATTGTTTGCTACTGACAGTTTGCATTTATAATAGTCCCTAACCGTACTGCGTTAACGGACTGTATGTACGGGGTGAGGCGTATCGTCGCGTGCATGTTTTTGGTACCACTTCTTGTACACTTCTGCAAGCTTTACGGGCATGGAAGCAAATTCTCGACATTGAGTCCACTCTAAGCTTTAACTTGCTCTGTGGCACAGCTTTGCAGTGTAAGTATAAACAGAGTAAAAAAAACATGTCTGAGCTCTCGTAAAAAGTTATCACCTGCATATTGGCAGTTATGGTTTGTGATCAGGTTTCTGGTACAATGCTTCTCAGAAAAGTTAACATTCATTAAAATCAACATCATTTAGCTGGTTTGAGGATCAATTGATGTTAAAGAACCGCAAGTCTAACTTCAACCAGAACACCGACGCTAGCATTTTTGGCACTATAACCCGGTACAATAGCAGTTCTCTGACTTATTCAGTTCTCTGACTTTGAATTCTCTTAAAGATGAGTAATATTACAGCATGGAAGCACTCGGAATTTCTTGAGACAATAATTCAAAAAGTTTAGGACAGTAAAACCGCTATTAATAGCCATCCCGAAATTATAGCCGCTCGGCCTTGCAGGCAACTACAAATTGTTACAATTAAAACAGCCGCCCTCGAAAGACAGCCCCACTTTCGTGTAAATACAAGACAGAATAAAATAATATTCCTTGTAAAGTAATAGCCACCCTCCAAAAGTGGCCACCCAAAAGCTGCAAAAATACTTTATAGGCCTGGTAACGATTTCACGGTCCTTCCCGTGGACAGACTCTGTTATGGCTATGAAGGGGCTTGAGTGCAGGGTCCGTCATAAATGATGTTACCACTTTTAACACTAATGGCTTTTTTATTTAATGTCATAGCAACTTCAAACTTGGAACATCGAAATAATACATCTGATATATTGTTCACAAAAAATTTCACCCAAAATGGCCTCCTCTGGCCTGAGTTACATGCCGGAGACGGTCGCGGAAGGAAGAGCAGCTGTAACGCACATACTCCAACGGGATGGCGTCCCACTCCTTGACCAAGGAGGCCTTGGGAGAATCCAAACTCAAATGGGGCTTGCCATAGGCCTTTGCCTCCACATGGACCACATGGATGGACCACATGGCAAAGTCGAGGGGATTCAGGTCTGGGGATGACGGGGGCCACTTTTACTTCGGCCAACCCCCTGGAAGATTGTCCTGGCACCACTTCTGTGAGATCTTGGAGGTGTGGGATGGTGCACCATCTTGTTGGAAGGTCTATGGCTCTGATCCGAAGAGAGCCTCTGCCCAGGGCTTCAGACCTCCCTCCCGGATGGTGTTGACATACTCCTTTGTGTTTTTCTTGACCCCAGTGGACACAAAGACAAGAGGGCTCTTCCCCATGGCCGTGACGGCTGCCCACACCATGACGGACGCAGGCTTCTGGGTCCTGCTGCCTGCTGACAGTTCTAGCGCTGGAAGAGATGCTGGACTGGTCACGAGTCAAAACATGGTCATTTTGACTGTTCCAGGCCTGCTGGACAGTGAATAACTTCTCATCTGAGAAGACGATGTTGGGGGCTGTGCTAGCTTTGAGCTTGCTCAGGAGGACCTTGGCCCGGAAGAGCCTCTTGTCCCTTGTGACTGCACAGAGGAGCTGTCGTTTTTTGAGGCGGTAAGGGGTCATCTTAAGGTCCTTCCTGACTAGTCTCATCATTGTTGCAGCCAACATACCGGTGTCCCTGGCCATCTTCTTCATGCTCCTCTTGGGATTCCGTCCGATCTTCTCCCGGATGGCTTTGATCACTCTGGGAGACCATTGGATCCTTGGACAACCAGAATGAGGATGATCTTGTCTCCAGTCTCCTTGAAGTGATCCAAGGTCCTTTGGACAAACATCTTGTTCACATTTGGCTTCTTGAGCACCTTCACAATAACCGGATTGGACATGCCCTCTTAATGCAGTTTGAGGACCATTTGTCTCTTGGCCTCCATTGTCACCTTGTACAAGTTGAAAAAATATTTCCAGCAAAAGTTTGTTTACAAAAGTCATAGCGGTCTTATGAGAGAGGAAGGTGTCATGATAAATTAATATTACAATGTCTATAAGGCTTCAAAGTTCGGTCACAGGCTTATGACGGACCCTGTAAATTTAGGGTCTACCTGAATTCATCTACAGGCCGTAAAATACGCGAGACAGTCAAGCACGAACAGGAAAAGTCAAGTCTCATTTCGAAAAGTATGTTTGTCACTGCCACCAGACTTTAAGGTTTAAGATTAATCTGAAATAGGCTGAAATTCGTCTTTGGAATAGTCGTCTAATAATAATTACTGCTAGAAGTCGCATACTATTGAAGTGCTGTAGTAATAGAACTTCTAGTAGGCATTACTGGAAGTAATGACCACTAGAAGTCGCATGCAGCTGCTTTCTGCTTCATGTCCAGGATGTGCGACTCATTTCGAAGTCAACCCCCAGAGTAAGAAAGGTTGTCGAAGTAACCCCCCCCCCCACTTGTTCCGTCACCTTTGGGGATTGGACAAAATGAACATAAAAGTAATAACTACTCCTAGAAGTCGTTTGCAGCTGTTCCCCGAGGACGGTACAAGTAAGCTATACTGAACAGTACTGCACTGCAAACAAGGGGGTACTTGACAGCCAATTCGGCCCGCAAGTGAAGCCTAAGTAAAGCTGCCTGTTCGTGTCAGCATAATCTAACCAAACCAAACCTTACGTCAACCCAGTCCTGACAGCTTCAATCGTCCATTTATGTACCTGATCTGTGATAAGAGGTTCGAAAAATTGATCCAAGGTGAAGAGAGTGAGGAAATGTTGCCATGGTCATTCTACTGTAGTAAGGAAATGTCGCATTGAGGAATTATCGCGGTGAAGGGTTGTCGCAGAACCCCTTTAGGTCGATGACCTCATTGGTCGTTTCACGAGACTTTTCCAATCCTCAAACAAGAGTCGTCTCAGAATGTGCCTGATACGATATTGTTTTTTTTCAGCTTGAACATTATGCAGTCATCAAATCATTCGGCAGCGTGAACTAAATTGAGGTATGACATCACCTTTATTATTGGGTTTTTGGAGACCAAGTTCTTGACAACAGTCAAGTTGTTCTCCTTCATAGACAGTTTCGGGAAGGTCAGGAAGATGTCAAAGGTCAAAGAGGAAAATCTGCCAACCCCAAGGTCTGGACCTGGGAGGATATCCCATTTATCCAGGATCTCATTAACTAAGACTACCAAAAATCAGTGGACGCTGGTTGAGACTTAGTTTTCACATGGTTTCACTCATTGGGTCGGACACGAAGTTCTGGACCTCTCCATGAAGCCCTCCTGTTGGGTTCCCCGACTTCCCACAGACCATCATCAAATCCAACATCTTGAGATGGTGGTGGACTACAAAAAGCTCCATTTTGTCGGAGGGAGGGTTCCTCTAGCAAAAATTGCTACAATGGACGAAAACAAGGGTTTCATCTTTCACGCCAGAGATGATGAAGAGCCAGCCGATGCAGTGACTTCCATAGGGGTCTCAGCCACCCACAAAGGCTCGAATCATCAATAGCAGCAAGAAGCTCATACTCGTCATATTCTTCGATTTCAAGGGCCTCTCATGCGTCAACACTTCATACCGAAAGGCACCAAAGTCATCTCAGCATACTACTGAGAGTTTTCGGGAAGATTTTTGAGCCCTCTCTAGGGGAAACAGCCTGAAAAGTTGGTCGCACCAGGACAACGCACGTCCACAGGTCAACTGAGCTGTGGAGGAAGGGATGACTGGCTTAGCACAACATGGAGGCCCTTCTTCATGCTCCAGTCCTGACCTCGCTCCACGTTCTCTGGCAAAGTCCTCAGCTGGAATCTAGGTTTGCTGATCAGCGCTTTGACAATGATTAGGCCATCATTTGTGCATCACAAGAGGTCCTTAGAGAGCTCTCGCTAGCTTTCTTTGATGGAAAAACAGATGGGAAAAGTGCAAAAATGCATTGACGTTCAGGGCTACTATGTCGAGAAGTGATATTAGAGCTATTTCGGTCAAGCTCCGTTGTATTACGTGTTTTTGCCCTTGACTGCCCCTCGTGGCAAGGTAGACTTACTATGAAGTCATCGACAGTATGATACAGTCGAAGTATCATACCGTTTTTGCACATGTCTCATCACCGCTCTAGTTATTCTAAAATCAAGGCTGTATCAAAACTGAAGGTTGCTCTTGAAGTGCTTAATTTCAGTGAAGTGGACAGCGCTTACGCTTTGCTGAACAGTCGTCTGACCATTACATCGGTGTGACTGCCACATCCGTCTGAAGGAACGGTGGAATGACCTTTTGGTCTAGACAACGTCATTTTGACCATCAAGACCATCTTGACAACGAAAGTGGTGACACGTATGTAGCAGTCTTAATAACTTCCCCGTGAATCCAAAGGGTGGGATGTGTGAGCGCCGTAGAAGGCGGCTCGGGTAATAGTGCAGAAACAGAATGACTTTCTTATTAACCAAAAATAGTGGTGGAAAAATGGAGCTTTTGCCCCAACTCAAATCGCGAAAATCGAATGTCGACTGTTCTTAATGCTTCGATGAACTCTGTTGCGTCGACATCTTCTTCCGTTGCCAGGTAGCGCTTGTCTGTGCTCACAGAGTTAAAAAGATGAGTGAGACTGAAGATCCTTTACAGTACACAAACTCTCACGGCCAACTTAGTTGCGAGTGTAGGAAACAACACTTACCTACGTACTACTTACATCATAGTTGTGTCTTGATACGAAAACATTTATGCGAAACGACGCACGGGTTTGTTTTCCCCCTCACTCCTAACAACTGGGTGTCTCCCTGCGTGACTTGGAAAATTCTCTTCCTGGTAATGTTTTTGGAAGGTTTTTTCCAACTTTTTTTTTCTTTTGGATTTTTTGACAAGAGCCTTCATTGAAGGTCACGGAAGCGCTGAATTAACGGTTTGATTATCACTTACCTGCATTGCAAGTGTATATCCAGAGACGATAATAACGCATTGCCGCTTTGATCCGAAACATCACCGTCCGATAACGCCTATACGAGGATCCTCAGAGCAATGCCAAAGCTGCCTCCATTTTCCTTGCGTCCTCACATACTTCTTGCTCTGTCTTGAGTATCACTTTACGTGTCTTTCCACGAATAAAAGCATTTTCAACCGAGCACTTGGTCTCCTGCTCAGATGAGCCTTGGGGAGAATTCTGAGAATGCGAATTACCTGAGGCCGTGCATAAGTATCGTGTGTGCCTCCCCCCACAAAAAAGGGTTAACATCGTGGGGCCTCAGGCCAGAGGGGGGGCAGAGAATGATTTGAGGTGGCAGCTGAATTTGAAATTATGATCCAGAAAGCATGGGCCAAGTGATCGTTACGCAAACAAGGATGTCTCAGTTGTTCTGTTCACGTTCCACTCCTTTGCACTTGGTACAACTCGAAAGCCATGTGTGAATGGTGGGTGAATCACGGACACGCTTTACAAAGCCTTTTTACCCACAGGCACTCACACCAGTTAAGCAGAGCAGCTGCTCAGATCCAAAGAACAGCACACAAGGTTGTGTGTTGATTCATTGACACAAGGAGAACTGTAATCATTGGCACTGGAGGAATTTCTCTGAGTTCGTCACCCGTCCATTCAAAAAAAATTTCATCTCAGAGGCTGTTCTCAGCACCAGGGGAACATTGATTACGCAAGTCGAACAAGCTTGGAGTTTTGCAATGTCTGCGCTGGTGATCCTCGCGAAAACACGGCCAGGTTAGAAAAAAACTGACAAAGTAGTCAATAAGGTAGGAAAAACAGCTCCCTTCTTGTGCTGGATGGTGCAATCTTTCATCCTAGAAATAATCGATAGCTGAACTGATAACCAAGGAAATGGACCCGCAGCTGAATCAAAAACCGAATGTCAATCGCACAATCTCAATGGCAAACTCGTCCTGCACCCTCATGTATGGAATTGAATGATCTACATGTGATGAGCAGAAGCAGAACAAGAACGAGGAGAGTGAGACTTTGCACTTGTGAGAGCAATGGAACTTTTTTCATCCCATAAAACTTAGTGAAACTTTCTCCTGGGCTACGTATATTGTCCGTATATTCGGCACATCAGGGCAAGACTACCAGTAACCAGAGACAGACAAGGGAAGTTTAGCTTTCTGCACTTTACGTCAATCCTACCCAGACGGCACGGGACATTCGGTACTGATTTTAGTTATTTTAGTCCAGTTCTTACGAGCAGTATAAAGGTCTCAAAGTGCCATACAGTGCAGCGCATAGATGTTAGTAAAAGGCACTGTGACTTGCTTCAAAGTCTCTTCTTATCTACTCAGGCGCTGGTGCCTCAAAAAAGAGGCTCACGCACCTCAGCAGACGTGATGCTGATGCACTGCATCTCAAGGACGATCAAATTGGCCTTCGACCAACTCCAAGAATGTAGGGAGCATAGCACCGCTAACAAAGATACTTGCAGATTTGGGTGGGAAGTTCACCCACTCCCAGGCTAACAATAGGCCTCACGTGATTCAAAAGGTAGCATCTATATTTGTGTGTCAGGTCGGAACACACCCATACAACAAGGAGTGCGGGCACATCCCCCTGAAGACCCTTAGCCGCACCCACACCAGCTCACACACACCTTTTATGTACTGTGCGCAGTGATGGGCCAAGATTTACAAACTGGGCCACTATGTAATATTAGCAGAGGAACCAGACGTTGCCAAGGTTGGAGCGTACACTACAACATAAAATAAGAGCCCATGCACTCCGTGCTGTCCACTTCTCACTGATAGGGAATGCCCTTACTCTGCGCCAGGGAATATCAGTACGGACAACAGTTTAATATTAGTCCAACTTCAAGTTTAGTAGTCTTTAACCAGTGCGACGCTAAGTAAATCCACTGGTATACAAAACAGAACAAACATAAGAAAATGAAGGTGGAGTGAAACAACACAATAGTGTACTACATGCACAATGCACTGTACACTCCCGGGGACCAAAAAACACAAGAAAATATTGAACAACATGAGTAACGATATAATTTACATAGACTATATCAAGCTTTGTACTAGGCATTGTCGCCAGTTATGCACCACTCCTAGCACCTCTGCAGAAGTCTCTATCTTCTGTCTAGCCTCAATGATGCTGTCTTTTAGCAGGACACCAGGTGCTAGAGGCCAGAATCTTCTCATACAGCGAGCTGTGTCCTATAGTGTGTAATTGTAGAAACATTATGCAGTTGTCTCGATTATTTGTGCCATGCAGTGCGTGGCGCCAGTGACATGGCAGCCACAAGTTCTGATGTCCCAGACTCGTTGTCTAGAGATGAGTGAAATACAATGAGAGGCTTCATATGGCGGCATGTGCAGCAGCTTTTGGTAGTCGTGCACGGACTTAATGACAGCAGACCAAGTAACTCAAATGGGGGGGGGGGGGGGAATCCCCATGCTGGACGCGCGAACCTCGTAGAAGTGTAAAGACCTGTGAAGCGTAGGACTCAAAGTATTTTAGTGTACTCCTGATCCATTCTAGGCTAGGTTGACACCCCTTAGGGTGACCCCATATCCCACAGTCAGAGCAGAGAACATGCAAAGTAGGACACACCTTAGAACAATGAAAGTGCCTTACTTTGCATCTTATGCATTGCTAGACTGCCATTCTTGAAACAGAGCCATCGCCATGTAAACATACCTTGGCTTAAGTGCAAGGAATGGCTTCTTTTCCAAGGTAACAAAGAATTCTTTGCTTTACTGCAGAAGCCACAGTATTTCCCGCTCTCGGGGAAAGTTTGATGGAGTAAGTGTACTTGTTGATGTGCCCAAGTTTTCGCTGAAGAGCACAAGTCAATTTTTAAATCTCCTCTCTCCTCTCCGCGTCAGTCTTTTGCTGCTATTTTGCATCATCAGAGTCGAGGGTTCTGCAGCCAATTTGGGACATGAGCACTTGAGCCTCCCAGCTGACCTGGGAGTGAATCTAGAATATGGCCTTAGGCCCTCTATTTCCTTTGCATGTACGTTCGGCTGTAGAACACCATCGTCTGCATTGTCGTTGTTGTTGAGGTCAAGGACTATGGCTTGCCAAAGCAATTCTCTTAAAGTTGAAGTACAACTATTGCGTCCCATGTAAAACAGGTCATATTGGGCAAACACAAAGATAAAAGCAATGGGAAGCCGTACATCGTGCACTTCATACCACAAAAGCTGCTTACCTCCCGCCCAACTGTGGAGACCTCCATTGCGGATTTTTAAATCGGGGCCATCTGACGAATCCATGACCAGAGTGACAGAGACTGTAAGTAGCCATCCTTGACTTTCTTCTCGAGAACATGATGCACTGGCGCAAAAGTGCTTAGTCCTCTTGGCTAATACAGGATTGTGGGTGTAATCATTTCCTCTCATGCCCATTATCAACAGTCCACATTTTGAACTGCCTACCTCCCTCACACTGTCATTGCAATACACAAAGTTCTGTTGTCTGTCAATGTTGAGGCTTTGGATCTCCATGGCACTGATCAGTCCGAAGTGTGGGCCCTCCCCTGCGCCAGCATCCATACTGGTCTGCCTAAGCCACTGACCAGATGTTGGAACAGGATATGACGCAGTGCATCCCTCCCACGTTTAGCTGCCTTCAGCACTTCAAGGTCAAAAACGACGACCTCAAGACTGTTGCCGAGAGCTACTTGCGCTGAGCAAGCAATGGGCGTCGGTACTGTCATCCCGGTGGAGTCGACAATTACCGGTGGCAGAGCCTCAACCTTGTGCTTTAGGCTTTGTATTACCCCATGTGACTCATGATAGTGAACAGAAGTCGTTCCTTGGTCAGATCATCTCTCCTTGGCGACACTCTCGCAAGATCTTAGACAGCCTACGGCTGTTGCGGACGAGCTGCTTGAGCTAATACTCCAAATTCAGTGAGATCTTAGGCTTCCTGCCCCTCTCCTTGAGGTTGGCCGAAGTTTGGAATTCCTTGCCTTACTTCAGGAAGCGTCTGACAATTGATACTAGAGCTCCAAGGGTCTCGGAAATGGCCTTGTAGCCTTTGCCAGAGTTCTTAAAGTCTCTTTGAATGGCAACGTACTCTCTCATGTCCATGGTGGCCTACATGGCCTTCATCATGGTGACTGTGGTGACAATGGACTTTCTTCTGCTACTAGTTTAGTTCTTGGATCAGACAAATATGTTTAGAATGTTGCTTAAGTGTTGAATTGCTCACAAACTATTGAAAAAATATTGGAACAACGATTTATCATTCTTAGTATGATAGTATGATATGTCCCCTCTTTGCCAAACAGTTGTCAATAATTTTGAACGGGTCAATTCGTTAAGTCCTGCCTTGAAGTTCTTAAAAAAGAAACACTGAAGAAAATGTGGTCACTCATAAATAGGCACCTGCCTCAACATCACATTTTCAGAATTATGAGTGAAAATCAAGAATTTAGAGGGGTGCAGATAATTTGGGGCTTAGCTATAAATGATACTGACTTAAGCTATATTTGTCTAGTTTTTTGATTAGCATAACGTTCTCACAGCGCAATGCAGCACAGCACTTAGATATTAGCAATAGGCTGTACACTGTAACTTGTTTTAATTACAACTCTCCTCTACTCAGGTGCTGGTGCCGCAGAATAAAAGCTCACACACCTTTGTAGACATGGTCCTCATGCATTCCATCGCCATGATTAGTTAGCAGTAGGCCTCAAGAAATTCAAAAGGTGGCATTTAAAAGTAGGCATGCGTCAGGTCATCCATTTCCTCATGCTAGAGGGTGTAACAGCAAAAATGTGACTGAGTCTCTCAATCTCTGGCCACACCTGGGTGATGGAGTCTCCGAAACTCGGCCCGAGAGTCAAAGTGTCCAAGGAAGAAAATGACTCGAACAATTTAACTCTCGGGCCGAGTTTCGGAGACTCCATCACTAAGGTGTGGCCAGAGATTGAAAGACTCAGTCACATTTTTGCTGTTACGCCCTTTAGTTCAGCATTTGAAGCAATGCTACTGCCATTTTGCGAAGTCAAAATGATGTAGTTCACCAAAGTGATGCAAGAACGCTGGTGCCGTCTACCCTTAACGATCCTGAGAAGAAACCCTGGGGAGGAAGGGTTGCCTGGTGGCGGATGGGCCTGGGGCCAGCCCTCAAAAGGCCTAATAGTAACCCATGCAAGGAAAAAGTGGACTCCGCCGAGTCTTACGTGTAGGATGTCACGTGCGACCCGTGGAAAATACCTAGCGTGAAGAGCGAACCTTCGGTGTGTTCTTTGCCTGCGAGTTCTCTTCGTATTGCCCCTACTGCTTCAGTATTCGAGTCTATTTGTTGTGGCACGGTATGACTTAAGTTGGCGGCCTCGGCTCTCCACTGTAGCACAGTGACGTAGCTGACCAGCAACGTACGGAAGCAGCAATCATTGCAGTGCAACATTGCTCCTAAGAGAGTGCAGTGCTATACGGATTTAGCAAGGTAGCACTGACGAGACTACCACCTCCCTACTTCATGTCTGATGACCGGTTTTTTGTTGCCTTCAGAGACTATCCTTGTCTACGACCACGATGACTCAAACTGGTGGTTCTTTCCAGAGGGAACAAGACAACATAAAACCCCTTTTTCAGTGGTACTTGAGTGGGGGGAGCACCAGATGGATATCTGCACAGCACCAGGTTACAATTTTCACCACTTCCACACGATCTCGGTCTCAGAGTTGGTGTCAGCACATGCTTTTCCACTTACTTAATCTCCCATGCGTATTCTTTTCTTACAAATCTTTCTTTTCTTCTTCTTCTTGCTTCTTTGGAGAGAAAAAATATAGGAGGTAAACTGGCGTGAAAACCTAGAGAGGATCTGGTGGTATCAGCGTCAATCGCACCATTTTTTTTCTTTTCCGTACTTTTTTTCGGTTTTTTTTTTTTGCTCTGTTATCGCCAATTGAAGAAAGCGTCCTTTCACGTGCACCCTTTTTTGGCGTGCACTTCTGGGCGACTCAAGCCCATGAACTGTTTTAGCTCTTGTTGTGTGGAGGTTAAGACTTAAAATAGCAAATGTATTAATCAAGAACTGCTGGAACTTGTGCGGTCATGATAATATACTGAAGACTCTCAGTAGTTGTATATTGAAATCTTTGATTTGAGGCTGCCTCGCGATCAATATTTCCTTTTTAAGAAGGAGATTGGATGTGACGCGTGGCCACGAGATAGAAATCGCAGAACATCTTCATCTTCATGCAGAACCAGGACAAGGCTACTGATGTGGGTCACACCCTTTCTTGCCAAACTGAGCCTTGTTCAATAAATAGCAATGATTGTGCGCACTTTTAGGTACAGGTGATTGGGCCATGGTCCCAAACACTTCAGCCGCACGCCTTGGGAGAGCGTCTTTTCAATCAGTGGGTGCTCACACCTTCAGTCGACGTTTCTCCCAACACTGAGAACACAGAGAAACCCCTGAAGAGGCAACTTTCTTCGCTGCATTTGCCTTAAAGAATTAATGCAGCGAACAATTTCTTTTCTTTCTTCTCTTGCTGCGTCACTTTCTTCTGCTACAGAGCACAACGGAGACTTTTTTCTTCTTGGTTGAATCTCCTGGCGCCCAGAGGTCTTCTCGACGGAGACGCCAAAGGCCCCAACAGCGAAGAGCCCAGAGATTGTCGCATGGAGGACAATTCTGGAAGGCCGCCTGCAACGTCAAAATGCAATTCCACATCATACGTTCGTAGTGATAACAATGAAGAATTACTGTTTTAGAGGACAAGAGACTTTTCATGACACATGGTATCATACCATAGCCAGCCAGATAGCTGCACCACGTACGCAACGTGTGATTTATTTAGCTTGAGTCAGGGTTAGGGGGGAGGAAGGGTCATGAATTGGTCAACCGGACCCTGCCAGCTGGAATCTTCTTCAACTGCATAAAAACAGACAATACGGTGTGGTGCCGATTACCAACTAATCTGCTTTATGAACGATAGCAAGGAGCCGTACTTCAGCACCTGCAGTATGTGTGGTGTGCCTCCAAGCATCCCCTAAGAAAAGGGCATTTGGGGAGGGCACCCTGTATAAGTACAGTGTGACTGCAAATGCCTTTTAGACCACGTGAAAGATCCTCCGAAGGGTATTGGGAGTCACTCGGTGCACATGGCATTGGTCTACCGGTAAACTTTTTTCACTTTCCGTCGCCGGGATGGGCTGCTTAGTAGGTTGTGAGAGACCCCTCAATTGCACTTCAGTCCCCGTATAAGCATCTTCGGCAAAACTTCTTGATATCCTCCGTAGGAAAGCAAACTGGCCGCTTGATGGCAATCTAGTGATGCAAGACGTTAATGTTGGGCACACGAGTGAAGGCACCAACTTCAGTTCTTAAGCTGTTGCAGGCAGCATAATCCAGAGGATCCAAGTCGGAGGTCGATGAGTGCTGGATAGTCCTACATGGTGATCGACTCTCCTCCCAACTTCATCCTCCACTTTTTGGAGCAAAAAATTCTTTCCAAGGCTGTATGAAAAATCTATCAACTATTAGCCGAACTTTTTGGTGCTAACAAAACACAGCTGGAAAAGAGAGCAGCAGTGTGTAGGGATCACTCTGCATTTGCCTTGATGTATGAATTCAGTAGTTGATCCAGACGTGAAAAAAAAAGATGCCATAAAGTCACTTCTTTTGCAGTTTCTCCCCATCTGACAGCTCTGTGCTGAAGTTTCCTATGCAGTGCCAAGATAACGTTTTCGACTGGCCTTTCCTACTTCCATCAACTCCCCAAACTTGGAGCATATTTCTTCCTCTTCGAGGAGGAGAACTTTTAACGCAATTCGCACGTCTGCCCAAAGGGATGAATCCGCAAAATGCTGCGCCATCTACTACGAAGAAAGTTTTTTTTCTCTGTGCACCTTCTCTTCTTACGCTCTCTCTCTCTCTCTATTGTACTTTCTTCCTACAGAGGGAGACTTATTCGTATCCACCATGTGAGCCAAAAAAAGTTCCATGTCCTCTTTCTCACGACTCCTTTATTCATTTCCAATGTTCTTTTGACACCTTTCCGACGCTATCATTGCACCGTCCCTCGTCCCTCCCATTGGGTCCTCTCATCCCTCCTCACGTCATTTTATGCTATTACCGCCATTTTTTTACCCACACACTAGGTGCGTATTTTCGTTCTCTACTCACTCTCGAATGTGCGTGAGTATAATCCATTGGCTAGAAAAAGTGAAGGCTCTCTGAAAGATTTATGCCACTTCATGCTTACTTGAAATTATGTTAGCGTAAAAATTTAAGGCCTAATTTCTCTTAACTTCTCCCAGATAGCGCCAATACGTGCTTACATAACTGCATACAGCGAAAGTGTAAGCTCATAACGACTCGAACATTGCACAAAGTTATGCTCTACTCTGACAGAAGTTCATACAGCGTCCGTACACACCTTTGCAGCAGTATTTTGGCACAAGAAAGACTCTTTTGACTTCCTCTCCGAGCGCTACAATCCCTTCTCCCAACTTTGTTCTATCCAGCGAAGAGTGAAATACGCTATTTGGAACTAGTCCTCTACGGCCTCCACTGAGCCTTTCTAACGTTATGGGCAAAAGGCCAAGTCAGTGCGAGGCAAATACGGAAAAGCCCGTTGAGACGGCACTTAGAACTCCGCTCTCAACGTGAAGGCCGATAACAGCGACGAACACATATGTTAATTTGTATCCAAACATCTTCAGTTCTCTTCAAACCAGAGCGGGTTCTCAGTGCTTGAAGCGCGCAGACCAAGTTTAATGATACATGCACAACATGTCCACAGTTCTCCGTCGTCGTCGTGGCGAACGTGGAAGAACACGTGCGTGAAGATCGATTTAGGCTGAAAAGTGTTGCCAGTCCATGGAAAGAAGAAAGTCTACGGAGAACGAGAGAGGAAGATTAGAGGGTAAGTGCATTTTACACGGGCGGAACTTGTGTGACTGGACGGCATAGATGCCATCACGCTGGTGAGGCTGTTAGAGGCTCACTCAGCCGATGGTCGGCCCACCTCTTGTGTGTATGCTTGCCTGTATGTGGGGGGCTTGAAAGTACGCAAGTGTCAACGGGGCCTCAGGGAGGACGTTTCATTTCCAGACGCAAGGGCGTTACTTCACTCCAGGTAACGGCAGGGCTGACTTGCCTGTGCCAAAGGTGACCTACGATTATGAAACAGCTGTATAGTACACAGTACTGTACTGAGCGGCAGTGGGTGTACCATTTATTTCCACACGACCCCACAGCCTTGGTGTTGCTGTGCTAAGGAAGCCAAAAGTTATCTGATGCACGGGCAGTAGCTTTTTGTGCAGTGCCACCTCATCTACCCTACCCACATGTTGCTCTCGTGTCTCTTATGCCTGCATTCTCAGTATGCAAGATTCACAGTTGAAAGACCGACCCTGATCGTAGAGGCCGTGAAGTCCTCCGAGGTGATCGAGTAGGTATTAGGAACTGTGCGGGATTCCCACCGGGTCATGAAGGAACGAGCAACTTGGTGGCCACCCTGTACTGGTGCAGCCAATACCGTGGAACTGCGCAGTTTTTTTCCCGATGATGCAAACCCCTTTTCCTCCGAGCCTCCATCGTTGTCAGAACATCGGTATTAATGGCAGCGTTGTTGGTTCAGTGTTGCTAGCTCTGCTTTTTTTATTGCTTTCTGCTCCTGCAATCTGGCGCTTGTCAAGTGCGAAGTCGTCCACAATTTGGACAATGCAAGGTTCAGCTTAGGTATCAGCTCCAGGTGGTTTAGAGAGGAGAAAACACGCGGAGTCGCGTGCAACGTTCACATCCCCCGACTGGTTTTCCTGGATGAGAAAGGGTGAAAGCGTTGACTGCGTCATGACCAAAAGTACCTGTTCCGCTCCACTTGCGTAATCATCTTCCACGCATCCTTGAACACTTTACTGCCTCCTTGCGATTATCATTTAATGTCTGCTCTTGGTGAAAAGGCAGGACAGTGACTTGCGTCTATAAGGAACACACCAATGGTTGGTTCACTTATGGGGGGGCAAGTCCAGTCTATACTGACGTGGTACTTGCACTGGCGGACTTCTGTCGGCTCACGTGACACTTTCACTCGTGGTCAGCACTAAGGCTGTGCAGTTATCGCAATTAATGGGCCTTCTGTTATCGGTTATGTTTTTGAGTCCATTTACAGTACTCGGTTATCGATGCAGTTATCGGATGTTTCCACAGCGAAAGGTTGCACTGTCAAACACAGAAAAGGAGCTGTTTTTTCTGCCATCCTTGACTCCGTTGTCATTCTTTTTTGTAATGTGGCTGTATTTTTTTGTGCAGAAACACCAGTGTGAAGGACATTGTGAGTTTCCAAGCTTGTTCAACTGGCACAATCGGTGCCTCCCCGCTCCGGTGCTGAAAACGACCTCTTCGACGGGGAATTTTTCCAACACTGATACTTAATCGGGTACTCGATTTCGCTGAATGCTTTGCTAAAGAATATTGACTGCTTGACTCTACTTTCTAACTTACGTACGTAGTTCAAATCCGAATCAGGCCCGTGAAATATGACTCTGCTACAACTAACTGGCCAAGTGTACTTTAATGAAAAGAATGAGGCACTTTTACTAAGTTCTTCTGAATCCGTGACTGAAATTATGGACGCCGATATTGGCCACAAAACTGCGGTACTTGCAGCAATGCCGGAAGATCTCTGCAACTGCAGAGTTGCTCACATCATGTCCTGAATCTGTATTCCAATAAGATGTCCCAGCCGATGTAGTTCATCATAAATGGCAAAGCAACACAATTGTAAACAGGCACTATGACATGTGAGGACTAAGACTGTGTAATAGGGTGCGCAACTGAAAATCGATTCAGGACAGTCACGAGTGGGTGAGGTTGGTCATACGAGCTTGCCGTGACGCAAATTTTTTTTCACCCACCTCCACCAAAAGGTGCTTTTGGCAGTCCAAAGAGCTCTGAAGGGCAGGGACTTCTGCAGCTACGGGTGTGGGTCAGATTGAGCTACCCCAAAAAATTTGTTGATACTGAGGGAAATTCTGAAGAAAAAAGTGTAAGATAACTTTATAGACTTGTGTAGCAGTTTTAGACTTTGCTGAGTGCAGAGGTTCCAGCCGAAAAAGAAGCCGAGCCCACCGTGCAAGCATGCACTGAGAATCCAAATGATTTGAAGGGACGTCATCTGCCCCCCCAGCTGCAAAGTCCCACCGGGTCAGAGGAGGAGATGAGGGAGACCAAAGAAGGCCTCCAGAGCACTTGTGCAACATTAGCTTATTACTACAGCATGGCACGCCCTGCAGCACCATACTCAGTATCTTATGGTAATGAGATGATTCTTCACAAGCCGTAAAAATCTCAAGCACTACTGCACTTAGCAATGGGCAACAATTGGGAAAAGTCAGTTTTAGTTTCAGCCTAAAGAAGTGAAACTTGGAATGCTACCAAGTGAAACTTGGTCCACTCCCAGTCAGAATGGAGTGACCATACAGTGTCCACGCACATATGCGCATCATCCCATTCTGCCAGTGTTAGATAGGCACCCCAAGCATTAAGACGTCTCAGTATGTCATATTCCGTCCTGAGTCTCCTTCCTCCCGACACAAAAGTGACCATCAAAACAAGTGCATGCATACACTGGTCTCTGGTAGCATCGTGGGGTCCTCTTTTCTCTCTCTCTCTCTCTCTCAGGGTCTGAGTCTCTCCAGCTTCTTCCAAGCTCTCAGACGTCAGCCAGGAAGGTGTCAATTTGTTGTCATCTGCACGCACGAGTGTCTCTGGCGTCCAAGCAATGAGCCATCACTGCTGCCCAGTGAGTGCAGGAGCAACATGCAGTATGAGCCAAAAAGTCATCATCCATCCATCCACACACCCTCTGCCACTGCCGTTCTCCTTCGATATTGTCCAGTGAAGCATTTTTTACGCATCACATTGCCCTTCCTCGTGCTACTGCATTTGGACAACTTAACGTTACGAGTCCCACGAAGAAAAAAAAACCGCTTGAAAAAGTCGTATTTTCCCCACAAATATAGAAATGGCATGTTGTATTTTCGCCGCTTGCGTAAAACTGTACCGAGAAGAAATCGTATAGTACAAGGGAGACGCTGCTCCGAAATGGCTACGATTAAGTTGAAAGCGGGTCGTGGTTTCCAGCATCACCAAAATCAAGTCCTTTTCGTTACTTGAGCATGGAGGACCTGGAAAATATGCACAAGACTGGGGTGCGTCTTATGTTACGCACAGGGTTATCTGAGTGTTGTCTGCGGTGCGCGCTCCTTTACCTAACTTTCTCAGTGTCATTTGAATGAGCATTCAGACTGCATGGTAACGTAGCCATTGGTAGGACGCTCAAGGCCTCTGCTATTCTGGGTGCGATTCATTTACCTTCGCTCTACCCGCTCTCCATGTGCTACATACAGGGCTTCTCCGGGCCTGGAGCCGCGTGCTCCGGCATAATGAATTATGGCTTTTACACACTTCTGAAGTAACTTAAAGAGAGAACAATGTGGCAGAAGAAAGCACTGACAACATCTGTTGCCAATGAGTATTGTATTGAGAGGGGTCATGACTTCTTTAGAAAGAACAATGACATTTACGAAATTGTCACTTTTTGGTCAGCGATGATTTTGTCTTAGACAGCGCTGACCGTGTTGAAGGCAAGTCCGGGCATTTTGTGCAGTGCAGTGTGGTGTAAAAGAGGAGTCTAGGGAAAAACATCGGCTAGAAGTGCCATCTCTGGTGATAACAGAAAAGTTTACTTCATGCCTTTACTTATTGACCTACTCACTATTCTGACTTGACGGATTAAAATAATTTCAAAACTATGCCTGGAGTAGGTCAGGTCATTTTTTTTAATCTCTTAGAGTTTTAGACTTGTTGCAAGAATCCACTTGAAGACCTTCTAGTCAAATGGAATGAAAAATAATACCTTTTGTGTCCTTAATATATACCCCTTACCCCTTCTGCCTTCAAAGTTGTTCAGACACAATTCATAAGGATGTTTGGTCGACATCACAAATTTGATGTGGACCTGCGAAGTTACTTTCTAGATGCAAAACTGAAGCTCTGCAGTCAAGTGAAACTAAAAACGAAGTGTTTACTGCTTTGTCACGGGGCTTTCAAAATCTGAGCGCCTTGTTATGTTCAGAACTTATGTAGTAAAACCTTATTGCCTTGGAGGGGTTCCCCCACCCTCCATTTTTTAAAGCATTTGACTACACCTTCACCATTTGGTAGTAGGTGAAAAATTTAAGATTGCACTCAGTCAAACGCCAAAATTCAATTTTTCACCTAGTCAAGATGTAATTACAATAATGAATATTTTACACTTGTTCCGACATTTGTTGTCGATCAAACATGTCCAATCAGACGGCGATTGGCCGGCGGAAACGTTCTTTAAAAGGTATAAAGGAACCAAGTAATGAACACCTTGTACGTACACGTAGACATGATGTATATGAGTCGAAAGCGATGTAGCTATGTGTAAATAGATGTACCTCCAACACTGTAGAAGAGTATGAAATGTTTGCAGGAGCTCTGGCAAGGCACTGGGGCGGACTTGCTGCACTTGGACACGTTAAACACACTTTTTTGAACCCCTTCGCGCACTGGAGTGATCAAAGATGGCGCACTTAGGCTTGATGCTGCCAGTCTTGAAGACGATAAACGTGAATTTAACGGCAGCTGGTCGACTCCTTCCCGTGTTGATGCTACATAAGACTTTAAGTTGATATTTTATGGAAGAAAAAAAATCTGAAATATGCCTCGAAATATGCAGGAAAAAAAGGGTAAATATGCGGAAATATTATGAAGGAAGGAAATCTCGTTTGTTATTTGCTCAGGTATTCGTTACATGACGTAAATAGTATTAGGGATACCATGTGCAGCACTAGATAGTCCAGAGTGATATAGTAACGTTCTAAACGGATACGAAGAAACCCTTGCTCAGTTCTGTGTTTAGCTACAAACAAGCTTTGCATAAAGTGTCTCATTTCACTACTTTTCAGAGCGTGGGTTGCATTTTGGATCACCGCCGATGTCAGCCCTACTTGCGACGAAAAATCAAACTTTCAAGGATGAAATCACAAAAAACTTGCAGAAGCTTTGTAATCGATGCAGAACTTGTGACGGTCATTTTTCTGATGAAGTCCCTTGCAGTACTCGGTAAGAGTCCAATCCCTCGGTACTGAACGCAGCACCGAGCAAGAGGCTTCTGCAATCAGGTGAGGACTGTGAGGTCATCCAGGATTGTGCAATGCGTACCAAGCTTCGATGGACAAATCACTGCCAGAGCGATCTTCTATTCTTTCTGATATGCAACTAGCGCTTTTGCGCCACCCACTTGGTTGGCTCGACAGAATGGAAAATATATAAAGAGCTGCGTGTGTTTGTTTGAGTGTCTCTCTGTCTGTGTGTGTCTCACACCACATGCTTCGGGCTCACCACTTGCAAAAAGTGGCAAAGCTGGAAATCAGCCAAGTGAACCACCTTTCAGCCTGGCGAAGCTGCCGCCAAAGAAATTTGAAATCAGCCGCGAAAATCAAGGACGCAAACGAGTCAGGCAAAAGCTGGAAATGGACAAACAGACAGACAGATACTCACACGTACGGCACATGAGGCCCTCTCGCTTTATATATCAGATTCCTACAGCTACGGTGCATCCACTGCAGTACGATAACAATACTTGGCGAGTCGACAAGATTCCATTTAGCTGATGTCACGTTTGAATGTGACCAATGTGTGTACGATTCGTCTATTCAAGACGTCGAGACGAGACTAATAGTAAGGCTAGACAAAGGGAACCTTAGGCTACTGCGTATCGGGGCTCATGTCACTGGGCTCGAGAGTGGAGAGTCGATTCTTCAAAGACGACGCCAGCTATTGAGAACTGAAATTAAACTGTATTATTTTTAGCTTTGACGGGTAGCACAGAGGTCTCAGACTGGAGTGCACAACAGAGAACAGACGTCAAGCAATGGACTGTTGTTGGTTGTGACTCATTTACGGCCTATTCCACTCTTGGTCTAGTGCTCGTGCCTCAAAAAGAACCCATCTCAGTAGTCGTGGTGCTGATGGGCTCCATCTCAAGGACTGTAGTAGTACATCAAGGACGATCGTATTGGCCACCGATCAACTCCCAGAACTTGGGGAGCGTTTCTTCGGAAAAAGCACTTCGTACTATGAAAGATACTTGAAGACTGATTTCGCAGCCAGGGTCTCGTGCGTTCCAAAGATTGCATTCAGAGCAGGTATATTTTAAGTCGATTTCCTCGAGCTCTAGAAGGAGAGACGACCAGGCTGACAATAGCTGCCCGATTCACCATACCCTAATATCATGCGTTATTTAGGAGTCCTCTAATCGACAGTCGAGTCTCAATTTGACTCAGAAATGTAGCCTCGTCCTCACAGGCAATTTGTGCCCCCCCCCCTCGCACAGACACCAAAAAAAGTGACTGAGAGGTAAAATAAATCGCACCCTGTCCGTCCGGCCCAGCACGTCTTGGCCGGCACGGCGAGGACGCTGCCCAAAGTGGGGAACCGTATCCGCTGAGAGAGTAGGAAAAACACTTCAGCAGCAATGGCGTATGAACGAAGACAGAGCAGTAATTTCTACGCCTATGTGATGTAGCAGGTCTTGGTACGTAGCATCCGTCTCAGTATACTTATATCTGTCTGCTTGTCTGGCCACAACATCTGGTCACATCTACTGCAAGTCCTCTTCCCCCCTCCTCTCAGTGCGAGAGAGCAAAGACTTGTGAGAAAATGGAGGCAAGCAGCAGGACGCTCTTTTCGTCGCATGATGATCATGGCTTCGTCCGCAATTTTTGCTTTTTTTATCCTCCCTCTGTTCCGCAATAGCAAAAAAAAGGCGCATCTTTCACGCCCGCTCATCTCATGTCTTGATGGCGAAAGAAAGAATCTCATTGGCTCCAAAGATGAGGGCTGAATTCAGTTAAAGCCATGAGGGCAAATTGGACATTACCGCGCGTCTTTCTTTTTTTTTTTTCTTCATTCTCTTCTCAGTCTTTTCTCCTTGCTTTTCTAATGAGGTTAGCCCTGTTCTGCACTGCTAAGTGCGCAGTTTCTTGTAACTGCTCGACCGACAGTGAAAACCGAGAAGCTTTTTTTTTTTCTTCTAGCTGACGCTGTACATACTGTCTTCTTGTCTTGGTACTTTGTACCACAGGGTTGCCCAAAAGTGACTTCACCGCCCAGGCCCACAGCCTGGGCTCCAACAGGTCTCAGATGCCCACTTCCATCTGACAGCAGCAGACGTCATACTGTCCTGCGCCGAGATGCTGGAACCCCTGGTGCTCCTTGCCCACCCTGTACTTCTCTACCTCCCCAGAGACCGTCCCCCTCCAGCTGTCGGAGACACTTTTCTTCGTAGTGTGGGAAAAGGAGAGTAGCTTGCAGTGCGACTCGTATCGGATAAATACGAAGCGAAGGAAGAAGAAGCCGCCCCAAATCGTCTTGGCTTCTCGGCGGCCGCCGACGACGCCACTTTAAACATCTCCTGCGCGTGCACAAGCACAAAGAGCGTCGCGGTCTTTGAAGAGAGCGCCTTTTTCCCCCCTCTTGCAGCCAGCCACCGCTGATGGTTTTGCTCCTCCTGTTTATAGTATTTTATAGTGCAGAGTGGCCTCTTCTGGACTCAAGAGTTAGAAAGTCACTCTAAAGAACATACAAGCACTTTTGTCTAACCTCGAAAGCCCCAAAAGAATTACACGCCTGCGATCAAGCATGACGGTCTGTTTGTTCGTCCTGCGATACCGACTGCAAGCAAAATAGGTTTCGTTGACTCTTCACATTTGTACTCTATCTTAATTGTGTTCTTCACAATCGAGTGTTGTCTTTGCCTTTATTCTAGGTATCTCTCTTCGCTCCTTCTCGCTCTTAAGTGGATGTGTTTGCTGGAGTGCTCACTTGGGAGGAGGAACAAGGAGGGCTTATTCTTCCTTCTTGACACACTGTTTGCAATGCCGTCCATTTATGTTCACAGACACACTTTTTTGGTGGGCGGGGAGGCGATGAGAGTCTTCATAGCAGCTGCACTCGGCCCACCGAAATAGCAAGGTAGAGAAATAGATTCTGACTTCAGGAATCAGGCCACGCTATGCAGTGCAGTTGCGAGCTGCATGGCCTCTCCGTACAGGTGCTTGGTGTTTCTTCCAGCTTTTGCATAATAAAACAATGCGGCTGCTCCAAATTATGAGGGCGTGTTGGGAAAGTTTCGCCATGAAAGACTCACGGGAGTCACAGCAGTTGATTCAGTCAAGTCACACGGGGTGAGTGGGAAGTTTTACCCACCAACGTGTGCGTATCTCTCGGCGTCGATGGCGGAGGAAATGAGGCGCTGTCTGGCCTCTAATGAAAGAGAAGGCTCAACATTGGCTGAACCTTGGAACCAAACATGGCTGGGGGGGAGGAGGGGGACTTGACTGAGGGTGATGAGTGACCTTTTAGGTCCGAGAAAGTGTTTTGTTATTATATACTTTATTAAAGGAATGTTTGTCTTTACATTTCTTCTCCAGCAACACCAGGTGCTTCAACAGTCTTCGGAACTAGTAGCAGGAACTAGGGATCCAAGCTCTTCAGTCACTTCAGTCCCGGACTTTGAGGTCAAAAGGCTCAAACCCCCCCCCCCATGTACCATACAGTGCTGGCTTGATGAGGTGACTCAAAGGTGGAGGAAATTCATTGCTCCTGTCATCACTGGCTGAGATAGGCATGTTTTGATTTCTTAGACAGCTGCTGCGCTGTCGCCACAGGGTGTGTCGCCATCGCCCTGCACGAGATGCGCACTTTTTTTTCCAGCTTAGGGCTCAGAGTCTTCTCTTCTGTTTAAGCTGCATCGAGTCTGGGCTTGACTCTTAGTCTGAGGCCTAAAATCATGGCCACGACTCAGAGCCTCTTATACAACTCTAAAAACCTTCTACAGGTGCTCAGAACACATTATGAGCTCACGGGCACTGAAGGAAAAAACTGCTTAGGCATCAACTGCTCTGTGTTACATCTAGAAAACGGACCCAAAAATATGAGTTTTCTGGGGGAAAAAATCAAGCAAAATTCTTTTTTCGCCCTTAATGCTTGATCTATGCTAACGACTGTGGCGCAAAAGTGCAGCACTAAAAGAGTTAGGGCAAAAGTGTGCGGGCTAATTGACACCGACGCCGGGAAGTGAATTTTAATGACTGAATTAACGCCTATTAATTAAGGGGTGGTTACGTCCGTCATTTTGTATCCTGTCATTAGGGCTGACCTCAGCACCGGCGAACATCGACCAAGCTTAGAAAGTCGCAATGTATTCGTGTTGCTATTTTGGCACCAAAAAACACAGCCAAATTACAAAAAAAAATTGACAAGGGAGTCAATACAGGTAGGGGGGAAAAAGAGCACTTTTTGTGTTAGTATAATCTTTCATTCTGGAAATAATCGATAACCGAATGGACGACCGAGAGAATGAACCGAAGATAGCAGCAAGTCCACCAATTGGGACAATTGCACACACTTGGTTTCAGTGAGCAAAGACCCGCAATTTTTTGTCCCATCCAATTGGCCACTCAAAGTCATTTTCCCTGCTTCACCCTGTGCTTGTACTATATGTGCATGCTGAGTGAGCTCCTAATGTTTCCAATCGCTCTGGAGTGGACAGGAGGCTATCACGACGAAAGTCAGATGTTTATACGAACTGGTCTGGAGAACACCTATGTACAGCGTGTAGTACACGCCGCACTGCTGAATAGGGGGAAGAAGGCTGTGCATGCAGTAAAGCGCTCAGCACTCTTTTATTCTTAGTAACACGCACCTTCCCCAAAGCAGGGATAACTATAACAAGTACAACATAGTGAGGCAGTCTCGAATGCTGAGCAACTTCTTTCGCACGAGCCCTGTTTGTGGAATCATGCAACATTTGGCTGATTCTTCACTAACCTACTTAATGTTTGGCCGATTTTGAGAATTCTCGTGCATAAATTTGACCTTCATTGGTATCGAAATCGGCGCTTTCAGTCATCGGCCATCTGGCAACGCTGTTAAGCAGTTGTGTCGACCTCGTGTCTTCTCTGGCATTCTGATCCTGTACTCGTAGGAACCCCTGCCTAAAGTGATACGCAGCGAAGTAGCAGAAGTAAGCAAAAATCCCTCTGAACCGTGCACTTGAGACAAGAGATACGAAAGCAATCATATGAGGGCATAAATACACACAAAGCAGAGAGTGTGGGGGCGACGATCCTTTGCAAACAAGCTTTTGTCAGAGCCCTAGATTCTTTTTTCTTTGTTCAATAGTACAAAAAAGCTGCTGGTACATAAAACGACCCAGCTACATAGGCAAGCTTCTGAGAGAGAGAGAGAGAGATGAGCCTTGATTTCTGCTTTCCAAAAAATATCTGAGCCTAGACGCTCACCGCCAATTAAGTTCTTTTGAGAAGCTTTCCAGAAAAAGAAATCTCAATCCCTCTCTTGTTGGGGTGCGCATGCACTGGCGGACTTTACGATCGTCGCAAATACGTATTCCAGACGCTGCTGCCACCACAGCCCTCCTCCGGCAGATGGAGAGAAACCCTGAAAATTGCCATCTGACACGTGTGAGGCAGAGGCTGGGGATGCCAAACTTCGTCAGTGCAAGCCTGCACTAAGTTATAACAGATTTTCAGTTGGCAGTAAGTTTGGAATTCCTTTTAGCTCTCGCCAAAAATAACTAGATTCAGCTCTCACTCGTCTCTCTCTCTCTCTCTGGACAACGCCACGCACGTCTTACCATGTATTTTTCATCACATTCTTATTCTTCCTGCTCCTCTTACGCACACTGGAAAAAATATGGTCCTTTTTTGCCGCTCTCCTCTTTCATGTCTGTTCTCTTGCACTAGGAATGACTAAGGAGGAAGACGAAGAACTCAGTTTTTGACGGAAAAACTGCCAGAGCGCGCGCACTCGCCAAACGCACGCGTGCACACGCGCACACGCACGCGCACGCACACACGGGAGAGGCGCTTATGTGTTGACCTCAGCGGACTCCGCTGTTGACTGTGTTGTTGCGACCGTAAAAGACCTCCTTGTGTCTTCTCTCTCTCTCTCTCTTGCGTGCGCGCGGAGGAAAGAGAGAAATAAGACTAGACAGCGGATGAAGAGAGAAGAGAGAGAGAGAGGAGAGAGAAATGGAGGCTAAGGAGGAGGTCGGCTACTTAATTACGAGTGGCCTTTGTTTCACTCAGGTCCTGTCCTTCATACGTGGCTTCATAGCAGAGCTGGCAGGATGCGCGTTACGCCTGCAAAAACTGACTTATGGCACACTCAAGGTTGCGGCCCTGGGGGGGGAGGGGGGGAAGGCTGCTCACATGGATAGCTCATGCGTCATTGACCAACGTCAAACAATTCTTCGAGAGAGTCCTGTCCAGTGTCCTGCAGGCTTCGGGAACACCGGCGTACACGAGTCCAAGTCATGGCGCGGTCAAAATTTAGCCACACATAATGGTACACACTGTATGTCAACTAGTCGCTCTTCAATTGCTATGTTCATAGAGGCCAATGGATATATGAGGGGCATGGAAGCCCAAACAATTGTCAGTCCATA
>JAAUXU010015816.1_pt1 | contig 26730 bp, 24 predicted proteins | sample 7278151 | NCBI WGS metagenome assembly JAAUXU01 (sample SAMN14350113, study PRJNA611818) | marine sediment metagenome | isolation source: surface marine sediment (1.8m) | place: French Polynesia: Moorea | collected 2018-08
GCAGCTACTACAGTAGAGAACTTTAAGTGATGAGAGGGAAAGCTAAAACACATTTTTTGCAAAACCATTTGACTACACTTCTCTAATATATCATTATGCATCAAATGTATGGTGCACCCAATGAAATTCCAAAATTGACCCTGTTTTGTTATAGCCTAATATATATATATATATCATATACCTGGATAGGTAGACATATCCTAGTTGAGTCTGTCCGCGGTCAGGGGACAAAGTGTGGATAGATCTCACTCACTCACTCCCCTTCTTTATATAAGAAATCGTAGGGTTGAGCTGAGGATACATTATTTGGGTATCAGTAGAGCAGCGTTAAATTTATGCGTCCACAACCTGCAATTAAAGAGCGACGAAGTGAGAATGAAGGAGACATGTTAAAAGAGAAATAGAGATGGAGTCGCTAGATAAACAAGAGCTACTTTTTAGAGGACCTGCGTATACTCGTATGTAGTGTTAAGACGAGTCCTCAGTGCAGCGTTGGTTAGACGCTGACGTTATTTTTTTTTCTTCAGGTTCGAATTGGTGACCCCACTCAACATGCAGTCACTGTAAACACCTGCGCGTTCTGCAGATTTGTTATGCTGTCCTGTAATGAATGAGAGACCAGAGTGTTGAAGGGGTAGATTTGCCTGGAGAAGATAACTTCTGAGGGAGAAAACGTTCGTTGTTTGCCAATAATTGACCCCCACCCCCCATCCCAATGACCACGCGCTTTGGAGCTAATCGAGACTTCTCATCGACCCATTCGTCAATTCGACTCTGCACTGTCCCATCCCAGACGAGGCTGAGATGGTGCAAAAAAACCGCCACTCCAATCTCGCTGCCACTGGTTTTGCAAGAGAGTTCTTTTATCCTACATCCATCTTCACGTTGTCTGACGGAATAAAGAACGTTGATGGCAAAAAAACAACCAGACTCTGGTGAGGATCAAAACAGGAGCAGAGACATCTTGATCTTGAACTGGAGGGACTTTTGTTTACTGGCATTGGTGTCATTTGATCTCGGTAATTGACGACCTCGGTGGCACAAGGACAATTGTTGTTACTGCTTCGTAATGAGATCGGCGCGATCGTCTCTGCGCATTCTGGATTCACAGCGCTATTTCTTGCTAATGTTTGGCAGAAATTGGTCCTCTGTTTGCGACGTGTTCCTGCTGAAGAGCTTAGCACCTCGAACAGCTTTTTGTCTCCTCTTGCCTCCCCCCCCCCTTTCAGTCAATTCCGCCATAAACCCCTAACGTGACCTGGACCACCCAGAATTTGGAGAGTGAGAGGAAAAACAAGTATCCACATTTCGATGTTTCCTGACTCTGATCTACAGTACAGAAAAAGTCCGTAAATAGCTACAAGAGTTTGCTTTGCGGTGGAACAAAAGCGTCTATTTAACAAGATAATTAGAGCGTGTGCGACCTCGGAAGCCGCAAGTGTGCGCGGTCGTGTGTGAGGAGAGCTGTTCTCCAAAAAGGACTAGTGAGAGTTTGGGCATGAAATATGGGCAGCCTCAGGTGCCGCACATATGTTTCGGGCAGCTTATTTGAATGAGAAATGCCCAAAAATCCAACTCTTCTTCGTGCTTGCCTGTCCGAGGCTACACGCGTAATTGGCCATTGTCCGTTCGGCACCCTCTTTTTGCCACTTGTCCGGCTCAAAGTGCCCGAAAAAAAGTCCATCCATTGAGTCTATTTCTCTTTCTTTCTTTTCTCTCTCGACGTAGGCAAAAAAGCAGCTTCAAAACCAGGGCAAAAAAGTCCCAGTCGTTCGCCGCCAACACTTTTCTTCTTCTTTTTATCGTGGCTTGACGCAGCGTTGATTTGTGGGAGCCGATATTTCTATGGCAGACCTGGGGTCGTTTAAGATGAGCAAGCCAGAGAGAGAAAAGGGGCTCGCCAATCGAGGAGAACACGCGTCCCGCCGTCAACATGGCTTGTAAGCACGCGTCGAGTCTCAACCTGGACGTCAGGCTGCTCGAGTTGAAGTATGCAACACATGTGTGAAGAGAGACTTTTCATGCTGATTTTACTGCTTGACCTGCCAGTTCGACTTAGGCGAGCAAGAGCCACACATCAATTGTGAAGCTGCCTTTGTAGTCTTACACGTCCAGGCGTGCATTTCTACGCGGAGCAACTTGTCTCCAAGACAGAACTTTGCACACAACTTGCACGGACGCACATGTGTGCACATGCAGCTAAATACCAGTTAAAGTAGGTGTGTCCTAACGTGGCATTAGTGGACTGGGGCATATTGGGGAGAGAGGAGGATCAAGAATATTGCCTTTCTCCTATGTAGCTCAACGCGGGGCACAAAGAGGGGTGCCTCAAGGCGTCTCCAGCTCCGCAACATTCTTGTTTTGCCCGTGAATTTACACATCAAACGTCAGTCACGCACGCACCTCACGAGGGCCCTCGTAAAACACACACACACGCGCTCTGACACCCGGGGATATTTGAAGAATGCAGACTCGTGGACCGGAGGCAAAGATAGAGATTTTTTTTTGCCACGGTCAGAAGAAGCCGCGACGTAAGAGCCATTTTCTCGGTTTGGTCTTCTTCTCCTTGAGAAGCCGCCTGGAATTTTTGCGCAGGTGAAATCTAGGTACAAATGCGCACATGTCAGAGAAAGATGAGACGCTGCTTGGCTCTTGCTGATGCACCAACACCGGGTAATGTTGTTGGCCAGAGTCCACTTAATTCAAGCTGCACGCATGTGTTTCAATGATAGATGCTCTTTCTTTTCCTTCTCTTTCCTTTTTGCTCCGGGCTCAAAAATGATGGCTCTCTTCCTTCAATACGCTATGAACCGGGCAGGTGTGATGATTATTGCGTTGCTGCCAGATCGATCTTTCTGCCCTTCTTATATAGGAAGTGTGTGTATGATATCACAGGACAGGAGGCGGACGAGGGGAAATGGTAATTAGTCCTAACGCGCACGCGTAATTGCTTCCAAAACACCCAGTGCAGGCAATTTCTGCTCCACTGGCAATAAGTAATGTCAAGAGAGGGATGTGTTTCCTACTCCGGCAGCATCTGTCTTTAGTGACTCCCCAGCACGTGCAGGATATTGCATCCTGTAGCCGTACAAACAATTTGTGTGTAGCAACTGTTGCTCGGGGTGGAAGCGACGTCCAGGAGTGACTTGTCGACCACGCTTTTCTCGTCGTCGTCCACACGGGCATTGTGATCGGGTGACACGCGTTATCGTTTGCTTCCCTCCCAGATGGAGATGCCTTGCCAAGATGACAGATCACACTTCGGGCTCGGCGTACATGCTGGAGAAGCTTGAACCTTATTGGGAAGAGGTGACAGACGTCAAGTACCACGAGTGCTTGCTCGTGTGTACGCGTATTTCGGTAGGTCACTGAATACAAGTGTGACACACCGGAAAATAGTGATCCGGTGTCATCACAGCCACCACCAGCCGCGCGGGGTCCGGTCGTCAGCTCACCACAGTCCACCCCGTGCATATCACTGGCATCTCCCAGCGCAGCCTCTCCACGAGATTAGAAACCCAATGAGACGGGTTAAAAATCTTTGCCAGGTGTGACTGCCATTGCCCCTGGAATTAAATGGGCTATTTGTGTTCGCAGTTCTCCCTGGTCAGCAGAAGCAGCAGGCGTTTTTTCTCTTCGCTTAGGCGTTTCCCCTGTTCTCTGTGACGGAGATGAAATGCTTTGCCCACGGAGGAACGAGACTCGCCGAGCTGCGAGCTCCTTGCTGTGGATACACGCGTTCATAATATTAAATTTTTACCAGTGCCCACTCTGGTTCAAGGATGGAGGCGAAAGTCCGACAAAAGAATGGATCTGGCCGTATTTGTCAGCCGGCCCAGGCGTCGCTGACATCTTGGTGTGGAGAAAAGATCACCAGAGCAGAGGGAAATCCAGGCCAACAAAAGGTGGACGAAAGTTTCAATTAATTTATTTCCTCCTGCTGGCATTCATGCGGCATCGCAGTCGGCGCCACTGACTACAAAACGGTTCATTGTTGCGTGGCGTTGATTTCGGGAATAGATAAAAAAGAAGAGCAGCAGCTTCAGTCCAATTTGTGCGATGAATACGAGGTTCCATTTGTCGCAGTCGCCGTGGTTAACAGCAGTGGGAGTCTCGTCGTCGTCGTCGTCGTCGTCGTCGTCGCCGTTCTCAGTGGCGGAGGTGGCGCCGGCCAAAACAACAATGGTGGGTGGACTTGGTCCTTCTTCTTTAGTGCCAGCAACAGCGGCAGCGACAACTAAAAAGTTGATGCCGTTGGTGGCACAAAAGCGAATTCGTTTACGACGCTGCTACCGGGCTTGATTCAATTGATCATGAGAGAGATGTGTCAAACGACCGCACTCTCCGAAAACCGCATCACGACCCAGAGGATGGGGATGACGACGATGATCATGATGATGACGGTGATAGCGGTGGAGGAGGAGGCTCTTTTCTTCCTCAACTCGGCTATTTTTCTCGGCCATTACCGCTCGTTGCCTGCCTCCTTGATGGCGGCGCCTCCAAGGAATCTTTCTCACGATTCACAGGTGATAATCACGAAAATTCGGCGTAAAATTGAGCTGGCGGCGGCCCCCGGCGGCAGCGACTGCCGGACGGCCACACATGGTTATGGGTAGCTGCGGCAGCACATACAGAACGGGCTCTCCCGGACAGTGTGGGAAACGCTCTCGCAGCCCCGGACCACGTTGACGGTAGAAGTCGAGAAGTTTCCCTTGCATGGCAACATCGTCTTCAGAATGAATACTTTCATATGGATGGCTTTGCTTTCGCATTGCTACAGTAGCTGCCAACCCTTTGCACTTGGCCACGTGTGGCCCCGTCTCCTTGATGTGTCCAACAACAAGTTGCTGCCATCCGCACAGTACAACAATTATGTCTTCTTGGTGGCGCGAGCAATGTTTTTGTTGGTCGTTCTTGCTCACATTCTTTCCGTCATCCCGGAGAGCTCCTCTTAAAACGTTGGCGGCTGCTTTGATCTTATGAATGGATCTTCTTCTGATCGAGTGTTGTGAATGCAGACGTCAAGATCAATTGTGCAGAAGCAAAAGCACTTCATTATTATGCAGATCGCTGATTGCGGTGCAGGTGAGGCCTTCGCCAAGTAATGGCCTAATACGTGCACCTAGGGCGACGCTCCAGCTCTCCAACTTTCTAGGGAAGATCAGTGACTTCGTGCGTTGGTACGACAGCCCAGAGCTGGGCAGAGCTGGCGAGGATTCATTAGCGGTGGAGAGTGAGTCCATTCCTAACGGCCCCTGCGAGCGGTGATTAACGCCAAAATAATACACATCCCCCCCCCTCCTCAACCTTGGACGCGATGAAATCGTTCGTTATACTAGAAGGAGACCACCAAACAAGATTTTTCGCCTCCGCCGTCCGGTCAACAATTGTTTTAAATGGTGCCGCGCACGCAAGCAAAGAAGCGCTTGGAGCGAGAAAAAAAAAACAAGAGACGACGGCTTAATGATCGGGCATTAAGTGACATTAGTCTAATTGTCTTGGCGCTGATAGCTTTTCTCTCTCTTAGCACCTGTGACGTGCCGAGGTCGGACAAACAGTTTTGCCGGCGTAAACAGCCTAAAAGTGCGAAAAGTTGAGCTATCAACACGCAGAAATGAAAGAGGAAAAGGACTCTTTGTTGTTTCCTACGTACTGAAGCACTTTTTGTGTGCTGCTACGAAGGAGGAAGAGGAGAAAATCATTATACAGGCATCCCCTCCTCCGCCCATTGTGCATACTCTGTGAGTCACAAATTGTGAAATGCCTTGGCCCTGATGCGTCGCTGGCTTCACCGTGGTGTCCCCCAACCCCCCTGTCGACCACGCGTCTGCAGAGCGAGCGAGCTTCAGAGAGCATCCAATAGCGCATCTTATTTTTGACTCATCCAGTAGCTGGTACGGGGTCCGTAGGTAGTGCGCATGCGCGTCATTTGTCATATGTCCAGCGGTGATGACAGGCCCGCCCGCCTACTCGTAACTGCCTTTCTATTGAGGCCCCCACAGAGGCAATAATGATCCTGACTTTTGAGAAACGATGCTGCCCTCTTCTCATCATCTGTGAATGCTGCTGGCAGCAGGAGAGATCGGTCATTAGAGGGAGCAAGGAGAACCATTGTGTGTAAATTCTAATCTAATGTGCATACTCTGGAGAGGCTTTTTTTCTTTCTTTCCAAGGAATTTGTCTCACAGAAGATGAATGGCGCAGCCAATCAGAAGAAGAGGGGAAAAAAGTGTCATCCATTGTTTAGGTTAATGACTACACCACTGATAGTTTTACTCCACCGAACTGGCAGACACGACGTCAATGCTACCGGTCGGGACGTGCATGCGAGTCTGCGCTGAAGCAATGAGCAACGCACGTAGAAGCAGCGCACACGTCCGTCCGTGGAACTTTTAGTACAATGAGCACTAAGCAGACTGAACCCGCCTGCTTTGGATTCTCCGTCGCCTCCCACTTGTCCATTTCTCGTTTGTAAGTCCGATTATAAATGATTCTCGTCTTTCTCGCTCATGTAAAGGCGGTAGCAACAGCAGAGCGCTCGTCTTTTGGACATGACCCCTTTTCTCGTTCACTCGGGCGGACAAAAAAAGAGACCAGACAGTCCAAAAACGCTTCCAAATTATTGATAGATGATGCAGCTCCACACAGCTTCTTGAAGAGACAGAGCTTGGCAGTTAAGACACGAATCTCGTGCAACCAGGGGGAGAGCAGAATGGGGGGGTGGGGGCAATTTTGGGTTTTACGAATATGAGGGGGGGCAAGGTCTGCTCTTAAATAAGTGCAGCACACAAACACACGCGCTCGCTGCGCATAAAAGCCTGAATTGTACACGACTGTCTTAGAGAAATGGCATCGGTGAAAGAGTCCGGGAAAAACATTCCTCCTTTCACTATCTTTATACGGATCTCAACGGCTGCGCAGAGACGTATTAGGGTGTGAAATTGTGGGCACCCAGCCATGGTAATAGGTCATTTTCCTCCCGCTTTGGGGGCCCGTAATAGATCATTGGGCTCCCAGCTTACGTACACAATCGTAGATGCCACCACTTGCTTTGCCACAGCTGTGAGAGTCCCACAGTGAGAGATATTGGACGGGTGACTTATATGGTTGGAGGGGGAAAATTGAGGGTGAGAAGATAATTTGTTGGAATGGCCCTAGGTGAATGGAGAGGACGCAAGCAATCGCTATACTTTATAACGCATAAAAGTTGTGCGGGGCCTGAGTCATTCCTCAGAGTTGCACCAGAGTCTTGGAGAGCTCCGCAGTGTGAAGCAAAAATGCTGCAATGACGTGGGGAAAAGAAAAATGACCTTGGACGAGGAGAGATAGGTAATCTCAGTGGTCAAATAGTTTCTCCTCTCCAATGGCTGCAAAAGCTGACAACCGACTGATGCGAGCAGGCAACTACGTATATCCCAAATCACTTAAATCAAACCCGATCGGAGGGGCATTCCAGACCGTCTTAACGCGGCTCCAAAAGACGACATTATCACAGGAGGAGATCGCGGCCATGCTGGTGGATCATTTGCAAATGGACGCAGTTGCATGCCAGCGTTTGCTAATCTGAGGCCATGACATTTCAACCTCACTCACTCCTCAATCAATGCTTTATTTTGTGAGTGCACCTGCCGAACAGGGAGAAAACTCAATTGCAAAGCAAGCAAACATTCTGAATTATTCATTCGCCTGCCTCTGGATCCAGCCTCGCTGGCTGGCGCGTGGAACACGCACGCGCTCACGCACCTGGCGAGGCTGCACCCGCACACGAAATTGAGAGGCGTGGAGATTTCAATATTCCGATTTATAGCACCACATACTGAGAGAAGCCCTTATGTACTCGCACTATCAGATAAGAAGTCCGAGTGAGAGAGAAAATACTTCTGAGCGGATAAGTTAATAAGATATCTTGGGTGTTGGGCAGCAGGCGAGAGAGATGGAGGGGGTAAAAACTGAGCCCCACTCCGATCATGTTTTCTCGGGGGTGTCGGTTCTGTAAGTCAAAGCATTTGTGGCTGAGAAGAGAATGGCTGGTTAATTGTTTTCACAGCGTGTGCCCTAAACGACCTCCGAACAATGCGCAGAAGCACGGCTGCCATTACTGGGTAACACTACGTAATCTGCTCGGAGGAGCTTGAAAGAGATCGGAGCTGTGGAATGTGGATTAATAGGCTTTTTCGTGAGTGGAGCAGGACTGGCTGTTATTTGACTTTCCAATGCTTGTGCCATTTCTCCTACTGCGTGGGTCAAAAAAGATGGGATTTCCTCTGATATCTCGTCCCCACGTGCCACTCCTTCTGGCGCCCGTCCCTCCTGCCGCCGGTCGCCTCCCCCCAGATTGTCCCCATCACACATCTTCTTCGCCACGCACACTTTCCGTATGCACATGTGCGTGTGCATGCGTGCGAGTCGATATCGGAGGCACTTAACTCCAAGGAAAAAGGAGGAAAAAATCGCTCTGCTGAGTCTGAATCGTGGGCGTGCGCTCTTCTTCCTCCTCGTCACGTCGATTTCCATTATGAATACACCATTGTTCAGCCCTCATGTAGGAGTAAAAAGGAAAGAAGGGAGAAATGAGTCGAGGAAAAGACGCCAGAGCGCGTTCAGAATTCTATTACGCACTTTCCAATGCATGAAACCCTCGGCCCACACATCCACCCCCTCCAGCTCGCACATGTGAGGGCAGTCGCGTTATCTGGAAGAGATCAAATAAGTGTAACAAATTGTGGTGTTAATTGGCTAAGAGACGCACCAGAGACGAGAGCAGAGATAATTTTTAAAGTCCCATCTGCAGGTTGGCGGAGGAAGAGGAGAAAAAAAATGAATGGAGCAGGCACAACTTGGCCCCCAGCTTGGCCACGTGCCCCTCCTTCCCCCCGTTGAATTATCATCCTTGCAGCGTTTCTTTACAGCTGGTGCGATTTTCTTTTCTGCTTCTTTCTGGAAAGCCCCATAAAATAGGCACGACAGAGAGAGGATGAGCCTCAGCATCAGGCTAATCAAAGGTTAGCGGGCAATTACACGTTGCAGGAGCGAGCGTGCACGAGCCACAAGACACGAGCGAGGAGCCATAAATAGCCGCACTCAAGAGAAATGGGCTCTCCTCCTTTACATACGCGTGCACTGGAGAAAAACGGCGGGCTGAGTTCCAAAGTCTCGGTGCGCGACGCCACTGCCATGACGGACGCAGTGTGAGCAAGATCGACCCGGTGAAAAAAGTGCATTGGCAGATGATCGGTGCAAGCCCGGGGCAAAGTGCGGGCTTTGTTCCTCCGACTCTTCTCTCCAATGTTTCTTACAGTGCGGCTTTTTTTTTTCGTGCTTTTGGTCGGGCTCCTCCCACCCTCTCTCTTTGCATTCTCCTCTCTCCGTTACTTATGGCCTCTGTCTCTCGACCCGACATGGTCGTAGTCTGCCATAAGTGCACGCCTGAGTGGAAATGTAAGAATTAGCGAAACGTGGTTGTAAAATTGATTCAGACAACGTGCACGCACGCGGCATTTTCTCCTGGCACGTGCCTCATGCGCCAAGAGGAGGCTATTTAATCTTCCATTTAAAGCAAGCGGAGATGGGGGTTAAGCTGGCTAGGGGTCATTGAGCAAATGATCTCTCTCCCTTTGCCTGAGTTTATTGATGGACGCTCAAACTGCAAATTAAAAGAAAAAACTACAAGGCTGTGGTGTTTCTCTTTCTCCAGCCAAATTTGGCGCGTCTGAACTGTGTCGAGTGCGCAATTCTTTGCTCCGCAGTTCAGCCGCCCCCCAAGAATGACGATGTAGGGAATTGAGTATTGTGCGAGCGATAAATGTGACCCAGTTAAGAGCTGAAGCTTGATTCGCGTCACGAGTGCTGTTATCACCGCATTTGTCCAGAAATATCCAGGAGAGAGGCTGATCGCCCTACGTAAACATTGCCTAGTCGTGCGGCCACTGAGATGCACATCTTGCTAACGCAATCCAGGTAGCGGGAACTCTTACAAGAGTAACCCAGTGTCTGCACCAACACTTTGGCATCTCAGTACGCTCGAGATGACCCTGAAGATTGAGGCGCTGACAGCCGACGAGGAGGAGAGCCTCTCAAAGCTTTTCAAGCGCGACTTCCGCGGTGAGTTCGTAAGGGTCAACGGCTGCTTCGTAGTGCCTCGGTCGGCCGACCTAGCCAGGATCAAGAACATGTCCATTTTCCCGGACGACATCTTCATTGTGACTCCTCCGAAATGTGGAACCACGTGGACGCAGGAGATAGTGTGGCTCATGAAGAACGCCGGGGACGAAAAGGCTGCCCAAATCAATCAGTTCTACAGGGTGCCTTTCCTGGAGTTGGGGAGTATTCGAAGGTCTATTCTGTCGGAGGATCCCGGATATCCCGAAGGAGCAGACTTCAATGAGGAAAACGTGACCAGGTTCATGCTTTATTCGGAGGACTTCGTGGACAAGATGAAGAGGCCCAGGATCATCAAGACTCATCTGCCACTTTCGTTATTGCCGGACAAGTTGCTGGAGACCTGCAAGGTACCATATGATTTCAGTGTTGCGATGCCTTGATGCTTTACTTGACCCTTCTCGCAGGTCGTCTTTGTGGCCCGAAACATAAAGGACGCTTGTGTCTCCTACTTCTACCACCACTCCCTCCTCTTCGGCAGGGAGGTCCTCGACAACTTTGCCTTATTCGCCCGCCTCTTCAAGTCGGGCATCCTCATGCAGACACCCATGATGGACATGATACTAGAAGCGTGGGCCCTAAGACAGGAGCAAAATCTGCATTTTCTCACCTATGAGGACCTCCAAGAAGACTTTTCCTCAGCAGTTGCTAAAATTGCCGCGCACCTAGATCAAGCTATGAGCGATGAGCAGATGGCCAAGTTGAAAGAAAAAGTTGCTTTCCGCAACATGAAGGACAACATCTTTGTCAACAAGAGCAAAGAGATCAGACAAGAGAGTGACGGCCCCAAGTTCATGAGGAGCGGAAAGGTTGGCGACTGGAAGAACCACTTCGACAGCGTGACGAACAGGGAGTGGGACGAGTGGATAAGTGAAAAGTTGAAGGGAACTGGCATGAAAATGGTCTTCGAACTGTAATGCCCCCTACTGCCTGTGCAGTCCAGTACGTTCTAACACTAATGCGTATGTACCGAGTTGTACTTGCGCGAGTACATGAAAATACAGCTTAACATGACTTGACTTGCGAGAGATGCACACTGCACCAGCAGAGCCGATATGCACAATAGCACGTGTTACGTTATTGCTATTCTACTCGTCACAAATACAGAATTCTGCAAGGGGCATTTCTTTCATCGACGCACTTTACAGCTTCTGCAATATGACCCCATTGACATCAGAAATGCATTTCTCCACCTGTGCTTACCCTACAACTCCGAGATGATCCCCCCCTCTGACTTCTGGATGATGGACAGTCCAGAATAAACGTATTTGACGAGAACACCTCTGATCTTCAAACAAGTTCTCAGAAGTCCTGTACTGACAGGGTGCGACAGCAACGTGGAGGTACTTTTGGGGGTTCCATTTCAAGTATATGTCATAAGTACTGCATCATTGCCACAGTTATGCTGTTAGAAAACTACTCAGTTTTGGGTATACTTATCCCTGTGTGCAGTGCAAAGTTGGCCATGACGTATCATCTATGCTTATTTAGGACATGCGCATAACACTGCGCAGGATCATGATCGCTGACATTCATCAAGCTAGACCAATAAAAAAGTTTTGGGGCTTGACTGAGTGCATCTGAGGTAGATGCCAACAGATGGATAAGCAGAAAAAAAACCCAGATAAATTAATAGGTAAGCCGGCGATTGCTCCCATTTTCACCTTAGATCCATCAAAAGATCCAATCCCTGGTGAGCAACTTGAAGTGCGGCTTGACGAGATGCGTGGACTAGGTGAAGCCCGTGAAGGGCGATGGCAGCAACGACTTCAAGGGAGACCGTAGGCCCGTAGAGCGACTGGTTTTCTTATAATACTACAACTCACTCATGCCTGGGTTCTTCCCCATTCCCTCATGGACAGGCCCCCTCCCGTCTCCATCAAGTAACCCCTTCATACCCAGAGGGCAGTCTTGCCCAGTCCCTCCAGAAACATTGGACAGCATGAAAGTAAAGAAACGGACGAAACATGGGAATTACAAAAGGAAAATTTTGACAAATGGAGTAAAGGGAAAGTTGTAACGTAAGGAAATGTAGCTTATTACAACCGGGCCATACTGGAAGGTAATTCCAAAATTTCAACCTCAACCTTTTCATTTAGGACCGGCCTCAGTCATTCAGTTAAAGAATAAACAGTGTTCGCAGGCCTCGAGAGAAAGGTGGAAAACTCAGCTCCCTGCCTCCACCAGCCCAGACAGAGTCAAATTTGCCTCTTTAGGTTTCTGGCAACCTAACTTTTCTCAACTCCAAGTAAAAATTTTTTTTGGCATGAGAAAAGGGTTCATCTCAACTCTCAGCTGTCCTGTCTGAACCTTTTTAAGAATGCAAGTCCTGAATAAATAACATTTTCATCTCTTTTTCCCTATTTGTAGTCAAGCTTGAAATTGCACGAGAAAAAGTGGCATTTATGTGGAAGAGTGAGTATTTCCTCGAAGAAAAGTCGACTCTTCGACATGCAGTTTATTCCTTTTTAAAAAGAAAAGTGAAATCGCAGAAAAAAATGAGCAGGAGAAAAAAACTCGTTCAGATGCGAGAACTGTGTGTCGAAGGACAAGAAGTCAAACCCGACTAGCTTGAGTGACATAAAAGTCACTTTCACAGTTACGGAAATTATTCATTTATTAAGGAAGTGGTTGGACTAGTGTTCCCGATGCACACAGACAGAATAAACGTTGTTGATCTCTGACTGAGACACAAATCTTTACAGCTACAAAAGACGATGAAGTTGACCAAGATCCCGTTGACTCCGTCAGAAGAGGAACGCATCAAGCAAGTTGACGATACCTTCGAGAAAGGAAGTTTGATTAAAGTGAAGGAGGTCAACCAGGTCTACCAGGCACCTTTTGACTTCGAGGTCTTGAAAAACTTCGAGATCTTCGATGATGACATTTTCGTGGTGACGGCTCCCAAGTGTGGCACCACTTGGATGCAGGAAATCGTCTGGCTCATGCTGAACGACGTCGACGTGGAGAGGGCCAAGACATTGAACCAGTTCTACCGATTTCCTTACCTGGAGTACGGTACGATTTGTTCATGCCCAAGGGTGGTTGTAGAAGTCAAAGCAGATCGGTAAAGTAGCCATGGTCACTGGACCGACCTAGGCAATGCACTCGCTCGACTGGTGTAACTGTATCTCATGGCACTAAGACCAGGGAGGCAATGCTGGCGTTCCCTTTCAGTCTGAAACAACACTGTCAATGCTTGCTTGTTCAACCACCTTTGTGCTTGCAGAATTTGTGGAGCCGGACACGCGCCCCTACCCCGAGGGAGAGCCCCTGACCGAGGACAACCTCCTCCGCTACGTGTCGCACTCGCTCGAGTACACGCGCCGGAGGCCCCGGCCGAGACTGATCAAAACTCACGCGAAATTGAAGTTCCTTCCCGATAATCTCCTCGACACCTGCAAGGTGATCTTCGTGGCAAGAAATGTCAAGGACATGGCAGTGTCATTGTATCACCACAAGTCACTAAAGAGGTCCTCTGTCACCAGGAGCGGATTCAAGATGTTTGCCAAAATTTTCAAGGACGCCTTAGTGCCGGAAGCACCAGGCATTGACCTTATGCTTGAAGCATGGGCGTTGAGGAGCCATCCCAACATGCTCTTCGTCACCTATGAAGAGTTGCAGGCAGATTTTGATGCTGTCGCCAGACGCATCATGACGTTTCTGGGAGTCAGCCTGACCGATGAAAAATACGCTCTTCTGAAGAGGGCGACGATGTGGGAGAGCTTCAGACAGAACAGAGCCACCAATAAGGAGACCGAATTTCCCACCAGTTCAGAAAGGGGCAGCTTCATCAGGAAGGGTAAAGTTGGAGATTGGAAAAACTACTTCGACGACGACCTGAATGCAGAATGGGACTCCTGGATCAACGAGCGGGTCATGGGCACCGACTACAACATGACGTTTGAGCTGTAACCTGTCGCTTCATTGGCCACGACGTAGTCATAGTATAGTACCTATGATTACCCTGCTAGAGTATACGAGAATCCAGCGTGAAAGTGACGATGTTTACTAAAAATTCTTTGCTCCACCATTTAAATACCGCAGAGCGTGATGGGCCGAATGTTCTCCGGAGTCTGTGGCACACGCGCTGCAGGGTTCTTTGACAAGCACTTTGTTCTCCATCTGAGCAGTCTCACATACCAATGTCGGCATGGTGGAAGCAAATTCGAGCTATCGACGCCTCCAGTTGCCCCCTCCCGAGCTCTGTTTGGCCAAGTCACATGCAAATGATCATTGAGCAGGAGGAGAATGTGTTTCCCCTCCTGCAGAGGAGGAATTGTTTATGCGGCCTCCTTGTTTCACAACTTCTTCGCCCAGGCTTCTAGCAGCTAATGCGTTTTTTTCGGGTCTGTTGCTTGAAGAAGATGGTATCAAGAGCTCGCTACATACGTACGTACAACTGGAGCTTGTGTCATTCAAAGGCGATTAAAGACGAGTCGTGATCCTCATTCAGCATTCTTTGTCTCGTCATTGTGCTGCTATGCACTGAACTGTACACGTACCTTTTTCTTCGTATTCCTCTGCAGCAACAGAGGATTGGAGCGCGCAGACTGCTGCGCGTTGCACGTACAAAGTACTGAACACCGGCGTCCGTGCACATGCAGAAGATAGAATCACTGTAAGTAATGCAGTGTCATAATAAGGACGTAACAAAAAAAATAAAGATTTTATTGAGAGACAAGCAGGGGAGCAAAAACCTAGACATATTTGGACACATCTCAGTGGGGCATCGGACAAGAGGAATACATAATGTGTACGAATCAGTGTCAGACTCCAACGGTACACTGGAGAACAGGTGGACGCGCGCGGCGTGTACTGCACAATGCCTATCCAAACCGTGCTTTCACGACATTCACAGTGAAGTCAGTATTAACGTGCGCTTGTGCACACTGTGCGAGCGTGTGTCCGCCGACCTCGTGGAGAAGCCGCGGCTGAGGCACCGGTGCCAGCCGGTGGGAATGGAGGAAACTGTTCTGTTTCTTCGCAGGCTGAACATCTTTCTTAACCCTACTGACCGCTCACAATTTATTTGGTGACACAAGAGTCGAGTGACTGACTGTGTGTGGCCTCTTTCTAAGCCCCGGAGTCTGAAGCAGCATCTTTAGTCTCCCGCTGCGCTAATAAAGAATCTTATGGGGAGGAGGGAGAGATTTGGGGAGCAAAGGAAAGAGGGAAGATTGAGATCTCTGTAGCGCGGCCAGAGTCGAGAGGTAAGAAAGTGACAACAAAGACAGTTTGAAGAATCAGATCGCAGCCACCGGCATCAGACACTGAGCCCTTAACTCAATCTTCTTCGCCGTGGATGTCAAAAAATACAGCTGCGTGGCCCGTCGGATGTGAGCCATTTCGCACCACACCGGATGAGCACAGACAGAGGGAGCACCTCGACGTGGCCCGGACCGCGGACTCGTGCGCATGGCCCAGTCCTGCAGTGCCAGGAGCCTCCACCGCCAGTCCTTCCTCGGCGATGCCTTCATTGTGTTTGCTTCTGGCCTCATAAACCACACACAGGCGGAGAGAAAGAAAAATACCCACCGAGCAAATTACCTCTGTTCCTTTTCTTCCCCGGTATCCACGACCACTTCTGTGTCGCCCTTTTTTACCGCTCTCTCGACTTATCACCTCTTTGTTCTTTTTCCTTGTCTCTTTTCGGCTCTCCTGCTGTGGCGGCAGCACCTCTTGGAAAAAAGCCTGTACCTCCGGAGCCAGAGGCCAAAGGGGGACTTCCACAGGACCACGAGGGCATCGGTATCGCACGGAGGAAGGCACGAGCCAAGGCGCTCCTCGTTCATTCGGGCGTCATCGACATTCTGGCCGGAAACCAGTGAAATTTCATGCCACGACAATACTTTGGGACCCTCTCAAAACGGAGCTGAATCACATAGCTCTGTAGACTGTGACACTGCTGGCCGAGTCCGCTGCCTCACAACTTCAGCTTTCGGGTCGAACACATACTAACACTCGATTCAATGAATATTCGGTTGTAGCAACCCCAAAAAAACAGCGGTGCAGTGTACCGGCGTAAACCAGCCTTGACTTCATCGACTGTCACTCACTAGGGCCGTGTCGGGCCGAAAATTCTCGGGCAGGATCGGGCCTCGGGCCAGCTCGAATTAAATAGGGTATGCAGCTTCCATTAATAAATAAGGCCCGCCTCAGGCTTCCCCAGTTTTCATAGATCTCACGTGATTGCTGCAATACACATGGTAGTCATCCATGGCTATTATTAGAGATCCGTAACAGTGCAGAAATGACTGTACTATAAAAAGTTATACCAATGGCCTTGTGTAACTTAAGACCAGAGAGGTGTGATTTGAGAGCTTTGACCGCAGTGGGAAGAGATTCAAAGTTATAAAAAAAATGGTACCATGCATTTCTCGTAGGCATCAGTAGCACTGGTAAGGCACAATTCTTTTGAGCCCGATTTTATTTACTTCATTTTCTTCAAACTTTCTACGTCCGGTCTCGGATCACCTCGAGCTGGAAAAATCTCGAAACGAGTCTTGAGCTTTCGGCTCAGGCCCGAGCCCGAACACGACCAGGGCCAGACGTACTCGAGGAAGACTGACACGTCGGTTATGGCAACTCTAAGCGGCGCAGACCCGCTTCTTTCACGTGATGACCCCGACAGAAAATGGCCCTATGTCCGTCATACCAAATTCTGTACTAGTCTCAGTAGCAGAAAACTCTCTGACCGAGGCTGCTATCAGGAGCGGAGTTTATTGTATGAGCCATCAGTGCAGAGACTAGACCGGACCTCTGCTTGCAGTACAGAAGCTAATTTTTTTCTTCATTGTGCAAATGAGAGAACATTGCTCATATGCTGTGAAAAGGCCTTCAGTCTTGGATCCTTGGCCTCAGCGTCATCAGCTCATCGCTCTTCTCTCAAGTGTTCATTTCTTTGATAGTGGTTTCTGAAGAAAACTCTTCGGTTAAATACCCCCCACGACTTTAATGATAGTAGAGGTGGAAGTTTGTCAAGTAACTTTCCACTCACCCGGTAAAAAAAAGAACTGTTAACAGCGTTGGCATGTTGGACTGCAGTCAGCGTCGAAACACTCACCCCGACAGCAGATGAGCTGCGTGAGAGTTCATCAAGCCCCCCTAGCTGGAAGGAATAGGCGAGTACAGTGCCAAGGGCATTAATTTCCTTGGCGGCTACCTACCTCTTCGCGCCCACGCAGTCCGCTAAATATCACTGACCTCGGTAGCATCACTGGGCCCAAGTTGGTGTAGCTACCGTGGCAGTAGCCCGACCCGCGTCTATTCGTCTTGTGTTACGCACTACTTGGTACTACATGTTTTAGTGCGTATATCTGCAGACAGATGCAGCAGAGGAGAAGGCTTCTCGGAAGCCAGCGATAGTGTCGAGAGAGAGAGAAAGAGAGCAAGATAACGCGAGGATCGGGGACTCCGCCCGCATGATTTGCCCCTTAAGACAAAAGGTGACGTCGTCTCCCTGGTCTAACACGAAGGAGTCTTTTCATTGGGCTAATTGATTCCGAGGCAGAAAAACACTCGTATCGACTTTCTTGTGCGTGCGATAGTGACAGCAACCAGGAGGGTCCGTCCACCAAGAGGGACAGCCTTAATCTCTCTCGTTCTCTAAGGCAATTCACATAATCTAGGCTAATGGCCTCATCCCACCGCAAACTTGGGACGACTTGGAGATGTTGCAGCCACAGCATGAATCACAGTTACGCCGGAGGTTTTTCTTTTTTACCCCCTGAGCATGCAACGAGACTCCCTCGATACGTCTCGTTTTCAAGAACAGAGGAGTCATTATCAGAAATTATAGATAACAATCTCGCGCGATCTTCCTGGGTCGTTTTAATGAACGCCTTCTCTCTCTTTGTGGTCATTTCGTTAGAGGTCTTTTTTTTCACCTTGCATCAGAAAAGTTATCACCTCAGATCACAAAGGCTTTGAGGGAAACAGAGAGAACAATACGGAAAAGACTTCATTCAAAACTTTCCTTGTTTGATGCTTCCTTCTTCTCTTTGCTTCATTGAGCGTGATAAATGATCATTGTTAATCACGAAGAACTGATTAACAACGCAGCACCAGCAGTTTTTCCCCTCTCCTCAATGTCTGACAAGATACACGTGGTCAGAGCAGAATTGCGCTGGCCTCGCTCATCCCCCTTGAACAGGAGTATCTCCTCATCAGCGAAAAAAAAAAGAGAGAGAGAAACCTACTTGGAGGTAGAAGGAGCCATTTACACCCGGCTCCACGTAAGCTTGATCAGAGTCATTGGGATTGCGAGGAGCTGCAGCGCTGTCTGCAGCAGCGGGGCTCACTTGTAATAGGGGCCGAGTCTACAACACCAAAATGGTAAACCAACCTTACCCTAAGCAAACCTAATCTGAAATTAGTGTACGTACAGTTGGTCATTCTGGATGGTGCACACCAGCTTTGTGTGCACCTCGCTCAGATTCGGTGGCGCGCAACCTCTTCTTTTAAAGGGACCCAAAAGTCTGCTCGAGCGAACACAAACAACTGTGAGTTGGGATGATGTGAAACCCGTCCGCACCCGCGGGACCAAAGAGCTGGTACGCAGCCAATTAAACCCATTTGGCGTCGGCAAGAACGAGGAAACAGGGTGGTGCAAGCCCGTAGGGGTCCGAATTAACTCAGTGATTGAGTCAGGGTTGCCAGCCCCAACTGAACTCACCAGCCTGGTGTGGAAAATGAGATAGAAATGCCCGTTTCTCTTCACACGCGGCAAAAGGCTTATCGTTGATCGTCAATTTCCTTCACTTTGAGCTTCCTTAAAGCTAATGGGATGGCAAACTGTGACTTGGTGGCCAGAAAAGTCCAGTCATCATCATCGGTCCCGGCATCAGTCGTCGACGAGTCGGCGGCCCCCAGCTGCTGGTGCTGCTGACGCGGCTACTGCGGCTGCTCCAAGCGGTGCTTGTTCTTCTGCTGCTCGGCCGTCATCAAGATCACAGTGGAAATCACCCTCGTCGTCGCCTGCGTCTAATTTATAAATCAAAGGAGATAGAAGAGAGCCCGAAAAACGCGGGGCTCGCACGCGAGCATGTACAAAGCCAACACAGTCTGTAGAGTCATTAAGGGTGAAGAAGCACTTTTCCACTGTCATGCATCAGCGATGGAAATTGGCTCGATAAGAAGATGAGCCGGACTTCCAATCGAATTTTATTACGAGTACTTCTTCAAACGGCCCAGTTCATCACTAGTGGATGTGTGGAGAGGCAGACCAAGAGTGCGCACGTACGTACCCGTTATGGTCATTGCTACTGCTTCCCCGCCGCCGAGTGGAGTCCAAAAGGCTAACTCTGGGCGCTATCGACACCCTGTAGGCATTGTAAGCAGCGAGCAGCCTGCTTTGATCTCCCATTTTAATAAACATGCGGCCAAGGATGAGGGTAGGGGGGGGGAGGGGTAAAGCGTGGGGAAAAGAGAGGTCTCGAACTTGCTAGATTGATGATGGTTTTTCTGACGAGGCGAGACAGGAGATGAAAGTGGTAGCTAGAAGGAATTAAGAGTCATTTCTCTGCGCATCTCTCGTTGCTACTTTCTCAAGAGATTTCAACGAAAATACGTCTCTCTGACTATTTGTTTTTCGCCATTCCGACTTGTTGACAAAGTGCTCGATTGTATTTCTTTCTCGCCAGCGATAGCAATTCCAGATCTATCGGAACAGGTGTCTGTTTACACGCCAAAATGGCGGTGGGCGATCTTCTCATTTGGAGGCGAGCAAGCTTAATGATGAAGGGGTTGTTTGAGGTACCAAATATAGCCACGGCGGCGGCGGAGGTGGTGCCTTCTCATATCAAGACTAGACGGTATCATCAGTGAAACTAAAACAGCCCATTTGTATGCAGCGGGTCGCCAAAATGGGGTCTGGAGGTTTTGCTACGCATGCTCATTTTGTACGCATGCCTACGTCCAGGGAGGTTCCTGCACCTCGCTATGTTTACATGGCACTTTTGCGTCGCAAATTGCCGATGAGACGTTCTGGCAGTGATGGCTGTGTTCGAAGTGCTCCACGTCTTCCACTTTCTTCTCGCTACAATGGCCGGGGAAAAGGTGTCGCTGCGGTGACGTGACGCTAATGAACTCTTCCTGTCACCTCTCAGGTAAATAATACTTCATTCCTCTCACCTCGGGCAAGAGGGCAAAGAGGTTTTTCCGCCTCTTCCTCCAGTTGACTAAGTGTCATTTCCTGCCTGCAGTTTCTTCTTTTACCGTGGCATGCAGAGATTTGTGTTGCGTGCTTTACCCCACTACGAAGAAGCCTCCTCTACCTTCAGCTGCAGGACGGACCTGACGTTGGGGGCCGTGCATGGACTGACTGTACAGTGAGACTGGAAGCAAATTTTACAAGTGCACCACTTGTAGCACTTTGTGGCCGGCCGCCCTACACAATCTCCGTTTCTCTATATAGATCACTCACTTCCAAGCACGGCATCAGTTATCCCGAGGAGGCAGATAAAAAATCAAGTCAATTTCCTGTCGGTTAGCGCGTGCAACCCTTTTGTCGATGCTCCAGGACACTGGCCCGCCGTAGCCCGGGACGACGACGACGACGACGCGCGTGTGGACGGTGACTGCGCTAGCTGGAAATGAATGGCTGGGACGTAACAAAGCCGTCGAGATTACTTTCGGCTGTTAGTGGCGAAAGAGTTAACATCCGGGTGGCGCATTCGTCTGTACCGACGTGCAATTGTACCTGCGCGCGCACGTCCACCGACCATGCATGTATTCGAAGTCAGCCTGAAAGGCGCTCGGCCTCTCTCGTGGAAGTCGTTGGCTTTTCCACAGTCTGTGCCATGGAAAATAGGTGGGGAGGGCAGGAGATAAGAGAGGATGCTACCAATGATGCGGAGCAGCCAAGTGGAAACGAGGAGGTGAAAGCGGCCAAAAGGACAATTCAATGAGGACGAGAAGGAAAAAAATCGTTGTCGGAGAGACAGAAAGAGGAAGGAAGCAAGAAAAATGCGCAATTACTGGCGAGGGATGCGACGACGGTTAAGTTATTAGAAGGAGAAGAGGAGTCTGTGACATGCGACAACGGCGGTTGAGTCAAGAACTCTGCACCAAGGCTCTTTTTTTTTGGCATTTCGGTGCACGCCTTCAGAGGATGACGTGTTCAGTTGAGCCGGATGCCGTCCGTGCACTTATGATTGGTTATATTCATATATTTATACATTGTAGGTCGAAGGGAAATGAGCCAGCCGTAGTTATACATGCACCTATGGCCTTGAAGACGCATACAGCGTCTTCAAGGAAGTGTCCGAGGTACGCATTGTGTCTGAACAGTTGTTCTTTACTTCTGTCTGGCCAACTGGTGAACCTCTGGCAGGTTTCAAGCTTCAACTTGGCCGCAGTCGCCTTCGTCGTCCCAGTCCCCAGCTGAGCTGTTTTTCAGGGGCGGGCATGCATCTCTCGACGGGGCGCCCAGAAATCACTTCCAGATTCGAACCCGGGGTTCCCCCACATCAGGAAATGCTCTCTGTGCCCCTGAGTCCACTCCAGTTCTTTACCGCACGATATTTTTATATACCAACGGGCCCAAGTTCTTCCAGTGGCGGATCGTCCTAATTCAATCAATCATGCGTCTGGTCAGCGGCGAATCACGCGATCTTCACGGTTTGACAGAGAGCTCCAAAAACCCCACCCTCCTCTGCCACGTCTCCATCAAGGCGTTAACGCTGTTCAGCTGCCTAAAAACACAAAGGTTTGTCTGACGAGACGGCAATTTGTCCGTCCGGCAATAACTTGTGGGGACTTCATAAAAAAGCGATCAGCTGAGGCAAAAAAAAAGTCATTAGCAGCCACCATCATTGGCGTTTTGCTCGTTGGATGCGCTTCATCAGTGATCATAAAAAAGTTTCAGCTTTGTGGACAAAGAAGAGACAAAATTTCGAGGCCTTGGAGCAGTTGTTGTTCTCTCTGGTCCCCCTGCCTCCCCTCCCTCATGGTGGCACGTTTCCGTCTTGGTTGGATTCTCACCCTCCCTCAGTCTGTCCGTGCCTCCCTCCCTATCTCCCTGTTCCAAGCAATTGTCATGCATTGATCATAATTTTGTGATCTTCGCTTCCCCCTCCTGAGTGAGGTGTTTAGCACGGTACTGGCACCCTCCCCCAGCGTCTCAGGCATATCTCCTAATTCATAATAACCCCCTTGCAACCCTCACTCTTCACACCAGCGGTAAGAAGAAAATGGACTTCCACTCCTGAGGAGGGAGGGAGGGAGGGAAGTCAGGAAGGAAAACCCTCAGTCCGAATAGGAAAAAAAAAGTCGGGGCAAAAAAAAATTTTGCCATGGGGATTCTTCTGTTTTCTCTGCTTCTGGGCTCTCTCTTCTCGCACCTCCGGTTTAATTGAGTGCCCCACACTGCATACATCATCCGGGGCAGCTCTGGCCAGCCACTCTGCTCATTAAAGAACAAAATGGGACGTTCGTTCTGGCTGAAGTCCGATCACCACCACACACCCAACGCAGGAATTGCCATCCTGGCCGGGAGGAGCGAAGAGAAGGTGGGGCTTTTAGCTCTGCCACAGAAAGAAATGGGCAGCTCTCTATAAGTCACCACAAGCCTTCGGTAGCACGCGCGTGCTCTCTATCTCTTCCTGGGTGTGCTGTGTACCTACATAAGTGGTACGTACGTGTGGAGAGAGAGTCGAGCCTCCCTTAAAGAATTCTAGAGGGCGTAAAATGGGTGTAAAGTGTTTATCTGCGCATATGATCTCTCTCCTCCGGACCCCTGTTGGGATATTGGTCAATTAGCGCCCGGAGATTGTGTTCTCCGCCCCGAAGAAGGCAACATTCTTTCCGAGGTAGCCACAAAGATTTTTCTATGACGATTGCTTTTCAGAGAGAGGAGATGAAAAATTTAAATGCCCACAGCGCTTAAAGGTGCGTCTATGAATAATTTCGAGCACTTGCTCAAAATGCTAACTCGAATTCCTTTTGCTCGTGATACCATCGCGCTTTGGGTGTGCGTGCGTGCGTGCGTGCGTACGTGTGTGCGTGTGTGTTTTCTTAAAAGAGGCCCTCGGAGCACGTGCAGGATGTAAAGGCTTGGCCTTGATTGTCGATCACTAGAGGGCAACAACACTTCTGGGCGCTGGACGAGGTCATATTTTTTTCAAAAGTTCGCAGAAAAAAAAGGATTTTTTTCTCTATTTTTAAAGTAGGACAGCTTCGAGCTGCCAGCACGGCATCTCGTGCTGCAGCGATAGACTGTAAAAGCCAACCCTGTACACTAACGTAAATGTATGCATGCTAGGTAAGGCCGCTCAAGCATTTGTAGATTCAATTTCACTTCATCTCAATAATAACCAGGACATTTAAGGGGCGTGTTATTTGCTGTAGGCACGTTTCACACACGTGAGAGATTTGAGCTTTTGCACACACGTAGAGTTAATTCCGCGTGTCCGGAGCCGCCTATTTGATCGTGAACTGCTTGCTAGCAGCCGTACTAATGCTCGGGGTTTTTACGACATTAAAATCATGCCATGTATGTTAAAGCCTCCCCCCTTTGTCTATGTGCTGCGTGCGTAAGTACGCATGTGTGCGGAATCGCGTTTTTTGATTGCTGGGCGTTGGTTGCTCGCCTGTGTAAGGTACTAACTTTTGCATGGACGGTACCGGAGAGGTGGCGCTAAATTAAGCCGGACACTGGCAGTATTGTATGAATTCTCTGTGTTAAAGATCTCTTAGGTTGAGGCGGTGGTGAAAGCGGTGCGCGACACTCGTCTAAGTGTGACTCCGGGGGCAAGTTCGTCAGCTCGTCACCGGAGGCAGCAAAAATAACCTCTCGCTATACCGTGATTATAATGAAGAGTCCTGGAGCTGTCTCAGTACTTGCTCTCCTTGTCCAAGTGTGATCAAGGCAACTGAAGTTGAAGCTGCCATCACAAATGGCCTTTTTTGTCATACTTTGAGTTCACTGAACAGCACCAGAGCTGTCTCAATCTCAACCCTCCGCATGCGCAAAATCGCAAACACGGAACCGACGACACGCGCTGCTGTGCACTGAGCTTCACCTTGCTAATTTCCCTTTTGTGCCTGTCGCAGATTTAACCATGCAGATCTCTGATTTTTGCAAGCCGCCGCCACAACGGAGCAGGGGAATATGGGCGTTTCTGACTTTCTCTCTGGTCCTTATCTAATTTGTTTCCCGAATTCAATCCACGTCGTCGCCGTCGTCGTCGTGGCTGTCGTGGCCGTCGACCCTGCGGGGACACGGGACAGGAAACAAAAACTAGCAAGAAGTTCAGATTCTTGACTCTCCTCGTTATCCTCATCTGGGTAGACAGCAGCATCAGCTTAGGCCACCTCTGGTCCTGCAGATGTTAGGGCAGCGCCGTTCCACGCTGCGAAACTTCAATTTTCCAGTGTGCAAGGCCAACTTATTATTACGTGTAATTGGAAAATGAATGGCCTCCACCCATTGCCCACGTTCGCGCAAATTTGCTATGCGTTTTCCCTTCTCAGGCCACATGGGTGCTATGCACTCAGGTACTGCCAGAGTAGTTAAGTGGTTAACTCTTCCCTCACTGAGGACTGGCAGGAATGACGAACTTGACCAAGTTGATGACCGATCCCTGACCAAGTTGATGACCGATCCCTGACCAAGTTGATGACCGATCCCTGACCAAGTTGGTGACCAATCCCTGAACAAGTGTCTGATCAATCTAGTGAAAGCTGACGCAAGGAGTTCACTGCCTCGGCATCGTAGGGTGCGCACATGGAAACGTGTCTCTCTTTGGAGGCGCTGTCATCAGTGGTGCTGCGCCAATGGCAGAAGAATTCGCCTCCTGAGCCTCCAGTCTTCTCACGCTCTGTTCCTCCAATCACTGGCCGATTGTTTGCCTGCCTCTCCCATGGTCAAGCGTTGATAAGCCACCGTGAACTATGTAATCGATGTTTTCTCCTGCTTATAATCTCTATGGGAGAGCGATGATGAGTGGAGAAGCAGGTTATCTTCGTTAAGAGGAAAGGGTTGATTACGCAGTGTGGGAGAGCGAATTCGCACGTCGGAGCATCTGCCTGCACCTCGTCGTCCGTGCAAGTCTCTTTCTGTCCGAGCTACGTGTTCACGGCCTCGATGGAGCAGATCTTTTCACGCCACTTGAGCGGGTCAATCAGATTGTGCATGCCAAATCAAAACCTGAGAGATATGGAGGTTTCCCAGTGTCAGGTGCTGCACTGTCAGTTCTCAATAGGAATGTGGCGAGAAATCGACCACAAAAGAGGTTGGAAACTCGACTCTTGAAGTCACGAATTGATATACCTGGAAAAGCTCACGCCAAGCGATGTCATTTTTTGGTCGCCATAACTCACGTCTCTTGTTCCTTGATCGCAGAGCGAAAATGCACCCTTGTCACGTCCATCTGTGGAAAGTTTTATCCAAATTTTTCGAAACAAAGGGAACAAATTTTCTAGAAATCCAGGTGTTTCTTCCTTGCTTCCTTCCTTCCTGCGTGGTGTGCAACAAAGCTCTGAGGGGAGCCTCTTTCTCCTCCTGCTCCTTCCAAATTCCAGAAGAAAAGGGCTATAAAATATTCCAGGAATGTTGTCAAATTCGAATCAATATTCATGTCAATCCCGGGAGTGACTTTTTACAGGGTCACTGCTGCTGCCCAACAGCGGGGAGGCGAAGAAAACCATCAAACTATAAAATAAATCGCCTCACGTGTCAGTCTGGCCCCTCAAACCCTTCGCTCTCTCGCCCTCTGTGCGCATGTATGTGTGCGAACGCAGAAACAAAAGGGTTGAGCTTGAGAAATGCCACGGATGGACTCTCACTGGGCGACAGAATGGTCCAAGTCATGTTTTTCACGCAGAAAAGTGCTGCCATCGCTCATGAAAGAAGGAAAAAAAAGATGGGAGCAGAGCAAATATGCTGGTCATGTCATACTGAACAGCACCAGGCACATGTGTGGGACGTGGCTCATCCCACAAATTCGGGGGGGGGGGGGGAACCGAGAGGCTCGCAGGAGTCATACATACCTTGATAGAGGAAAGAATCCCAGTTGATGTCTCGCGTACTGAGTGCCTTCTTTTTTGCAACGAACCCTGCTACACTGCATAATCGTACTTTCGATGTGGTAAAGTCCTCCTCCTTACCTTTACTTAGTCAAAGGTTGACTGTACCATCACTAGAGCAGCTTATGCAGAATGCTCAATACCTGAACAAGCGTTTACCTTTACTTTCCAAAGCATTTTGTACTGCTTTTTTTCACCCGCACCCAGATTAGGGGGTTTTGAGCTAAACTCGAGCATGCTTGGCAGCTCTGAGTCAAGAAAGTCAAAACCCAAGCAAAAAGTCATGAAGAGGTTTTGCGCTAACAGTGATCACTCCAGTGAATATAGAATCGTCGGGCAAGCCAGCTTTTACTGTACTTAGTTATACGCGTCAGATGTATCCGCGATCTCTGCCCAGGATATCGGAGCCTCACGACTATTAATTGGGTCACGGGCAACGCCTTTTCGACCTCTCTCTATTTCACACACACACACACACACACACACACACACACACACACACACACACACACACACACACACACACACACACACACACACACA
>JAAUXU010103215.1_pt1 | contig 26723 bp, 38 predicted proteins | sample 7278151 | NCBI WGS metagenome assembly JAAUXU01 (sample SAMN14350113, study PRJNA611818) | marine sediment metagenome | isolation source: surface marine sediment (1.8m) | place: French Polynesia: Moorea | collected 2018-08
CCCCCCCCCCCCCCCCCCCCCCCCCCCCCCCCCCCCCCCCCCCGCCCCCGCGGGCGGGATGGAGATGAAGGGCCTTGCTGCTGCCGTAGCGATGGCGCCTTCTGTTGGAAGAGATTGGTACGTAGTTGGAAATGAGGGAAAATCCACCGTCGATTCCCTCCCCCTCCTCGAGCCTCGACGCCTCCTGACGCAGTTTTGGAAGCGCTAGGATTGTGGAGGCAGGACACCGAACCTACATTTCTCGTATATGTTTTTTTGAAAAATATATTTGTCGCTCACTTCGTTCAGAACTCGGGACAGACAGACAATATCCTAATTTTTATCAGTGCAGTGAAGCATTGGGCTGTCCGATGGGGGAATTGTAAGCAGAAATTAACATGTTGCCGTGTTGCCCTAGTGAGGAGACTTGCGGTTTTTAGGACATTCTTCTGTCATGCGAATCGCAATCAATGCTAGAGAAATTGCTCATTTTTTGCCCACAATATTACACTACGTTGGGAATGAAATCAATGACACTGTTACGTCCTTAGTAGAAAGGTCTCTATTTCTTGACCACCTGTCGAAATCGCTCCTCTTCCACATATGCGACGGGAAAGACAAAGCTAATTACCCTTAATGAATCATACGCCCGGCGCCTAACAAGGGAAGAAGGGACACCGCAGCCGGCATTTTTCTTTCCCGCGAAATCCTTCGCCTAATTCTAGCCTACAGGCAACACGCACTAAAAGGGGAGGGGGAGGAGAAAGAGAATCGGAGAGTTATTGCGCCTTCTGCGCAATGTGTTTTTCCTTCCCCGTCAGTACCGATTGCGAAGCCATTTTTCTGCAGTAGAGGAAGTAAAGTCGGACTTCCAAAAAGGAAAGGGGGTCGCTATTGCATGTGTTCTCCTCCAACTGTTTTCGGTCGCCACTGTTTTCTTCCACTTGTTGGAAAGGCTCTCTTCTCTTCCCCCTTCGAAATTGTGGCGCGCGTGGCCAAAGGAGCAGCTATACAGGAGGGGAGGAAGGAAAAAAATCGAACGGTTTCTTTTGTCCGAGAAAATCCACTCTCCCTTTCTTTCCTCTCCTTCCCTCCTCCCCGCTTCGTTGTCGTCGCCAACGCTTTTCTTCTTTTCCCTCTTTGTGCAATTTTGTCTTGTCCGACGCCCGTTCCCCTCCTCCAAGTTGGCCAGTTAGTGCCGCCGCCTCAACGGCGAAGAGCCGATAGTCATGGGAAAGATATGAGTTTCGAGTTTTTCGTCAAACCAGGAAAGATTTAGGGAGGGAAGGGCGTCTGTGGGAAAAGAAGATTTCATCCTCCAACCTCCTCCGCGCGGTGAGAGGCGATCCTTAAGTGTTAAACAGTGTGGGAGGATCTCAAGAAAAAGGGGGGGATGGGATTGTGGTGGGAGAGTGAAACGAGATAGAAGAAGATATTTTTTTCGAGAAGGGGACAAATCGAGCGGCGATGATTTGGGGGAGAAACGCAAGGGTGGGGTGGAAAGAAGAGGAGGAGGATCCGGAGGAAAAGTTAAGAGATGGGGAGAAAAGGAGGGAGAAGGAAGGGAGAAGAAAGTGAAAGGGCTCATTGCGAATTTTGCATCTGATGTCTCTCTCCCTCTCTTTCCACCCCTTTCCTCTTTCGCGCTCCTGTTCTTTTTTTCTCCGTGAGCGCGCGCAGACAGTTAAAATCTTTTTTTTCTCGGTTTTGTGTGTGGTTGGTGTGCGTCGGCCATCGCGCTTTTTTCGTCCGTCCCGAATCCATCGCCGTCTTCATGGTCGTCAGCTGCTTGCAGGAAATTTTCCTCGCGCCGGGAAAAAGTGCCTCAGTCAAGACGAGAGAAAGAAGAAGTTGAAGTACGAAGGAGGGGGAAGAGGAACGTGGAAAAGAAAATGCCCCTCCTTCCCCTCTTTCCCCCCGCTTCATAATGGGAAGTTGTCTACAGAGAGCGCCCCGCGTAAGGACAGAAAAGGGGGACAGGGAAGAAGAAATTGGAGGTGAGGCCTCGCCCCCTTCCCTCCTTTCCCCCTCCCCATCCCACCACTCACACTCATCTTTCGCTCTGCAGAGGGGGAGGAGTAAGGATTGTTAATCGCAGACGATAAAAGTGGCGGAGAAAGCCTGGGAGAAGAAAAAGGGGAAGATCTCGTTACACAGCCGCAGGAGAGGAAAAGGGAGGAGAAGAGAAGGAGGCATGTCTTCTTACTCCCCGCTTCTCGCGTCATTCCATGCCTGCCATCAGTCCAAGTCTCTTTGCGGTCAGTGATGGAGAAAAGTGGCGGGTGTCCGAATGCCGCCACGGACAAATGAGTGCTCCTCCCCCACGTTATCTTTCCTTCTCCCTCCACCCTCCACCTTCCCCTCACCCCTTGCATCTTGCGGTGGAACTTTCAGTGGACATCGGCGCTTCTAATCACTCGGATCGCCCGCGGTTGGTCGCCCGGAAGGAGGAAGAGACATGTGGCTTTAGACTCTCGAGTGAAACAGATGGGAGGATTTCGGTGCAGATCAAACACATTTTGAAGAAGCTGTGATAAAATAAGCAAACATGTTTGGTGGGACAAAGTCGTCTGTGCTGCTCGTCTTCTCGTGCATAGCAAACCATGTTTTGTGCGACCCCACCACGTGCGTTTCATCGGGCCACCGTGAGGAGCACAGCCTCTACTACCTCTGCTACTGCGGCTCCTTCGATGACGTCCGCGTTGACGTGGGAGGAGACCGCAATGGAGGAGGAGGAGAGGAGGATGACTACTTCAGCCTGGCCTCCTTCGCATACAGCCTGTCAGGGGCACTATTCGCAAAGTCCATCTTCATCACCTTCCAGGCGTGTAGGAGGCTCAGGGTGCTCATGGACCAAAGGGAGTTGGCCAGGATTGGGTCGCCATACTTCAGACCAGACATTCAGGTGACGATGACAGTTGTTATTGTTGCTGTTGTTGGAGACGCGGTCGTGGGGATGATACGAGAGTTTTATTGCGGAAAAAGCTAGCAATCTTACAAAAAGTTGTTTCCTTGTATCAGGTCCGTGGCTTCGCCGCCGAGCAAGTGTACCACCTGGAGCTCCTTCGCCACCGGCCCTCCATGAACGGAAACCTCCTCCTCCATGATAGCAAAGACAGCGGTGGACTGCAGACTGCCCCTCCCGGGAGCGGGGAGTACCTCGGGGTGGAGGGCGATGACGCCGTGTTGGTGTCCGCGCTCTCCGTCTCCATCGTCAGGGTGGAGAGGGGAGCCAGGTTCGGGGCGCTCGTTACAGCCAGCAACGCTACAGAGCTCTACGTAGATCTCACAGTGGACAAACAAAAGGAAACTGGGGAGCAGGTGGGAATATATCAATGAAAGGATATTCCAGTAAAACAAAGAATTTACGAATCCCTTTTCTTCTACAGATGGATTTCCCCGGGGGAGACGAGCAGGATGAAGAGGAGACCGAGATTAACATAAACGGCTTCGCCGCGGGGAAAGTCTTCTTCGTGACTGGCAGCCTGAGCGACGTGGGTCAACAAGAGGTGGTGCCATTAAAGCCGGTGAGTGAAAAAGGGGGGAAGGGAGCGGAGGGAAGATGCCCTTCCTCACGTCGAAAGTAACGGACAAACGGACGCCGAGATATGCGAGCACAGTTAGTTTGACGCTACTTTCACTTTCGCGTCCCCCCAGCCAAAGACACAAGAGGCGTCCTACTATATACACACGATCTCTTGAGTTTCTTTGGCGGCGGAAAAAGAATCCCCTCATTTGAGCCGTGATCACGAAGGCGCCCAACCAACCGAGTAGATCTAATCAGAAGCGGAGCGGCCAAGAAAAAAACAGATTGTGAGCGTCTTCTCTGGTTCACTTGGACGGACGCATCAGCCCTTTCCTCCACTCTCACCTATCCCTTTCCTTCCTTCTTACGACCAGCAACCGCGTGGCCATAATTCTAAATAGCCCCTTTCCCTTTCGCCCCTAATTTTCTCCCAACAACATGCAGCGTCTTTTGGTGAGGTTTCCAACCCTTTCCCTTCTTTCGCCTTCATCCTCTTAGCATCTCATAAAGTTTCCGGCGGACAGTAAAGCAAAAAAATACGCCCATAACAAAGACGGAGCAAAAAAGACATTTTGCCCCTCTTCCCGCTCCCTTCCCCCGTTTTCTTCGCTTTTTGTATGACGCCATCGAGCCATTCCTCCCCTCTCTCCCTCTCTCTCTTCCCCGTTTTCAAGACCTTATTTCAAGATTCTGGGCATTTCGGAGCTCTGCACCAACTTTCTTCTCGGCGATTGCTTTTTGCTCCTCTTCCTTCTCTTCCCACACCTTTCTGTTGTTTTTCGGTCCTCGGCGCCGCTTGGTGCAAGCGATCGAGCTCCGCAGGTGGTCAAATGATCGCTTGGACGTCATGTGTGTGTCTATCTACTCACGAAAGCTGTAGAGAGAAAAGAAAAATAGACCGTTCTAGCTCACTCAAACAATGAGGATATTTATGGCGGGGGATTCTCTTTTAAAAAGTTTTATTGCCGGGAAGGGAGAGAAATTGGCATATTCCAGAGACCCTTTGCTTTTCTTTCGAAGGACGAGGACTTCAACGTGAAGCTCCGCTCCTTGGAGGCCCAGATGCAGGACAAGTCGCATCTCCTCTCGCTCTTCCTCTCCCTCTCCACCATGGTCATCCTCCTTGGCATCCTCGGGCTGGTGCTGGTCGCCAACCACAGGCAGAAGAGGAAGAGGCAGCTCAAGGCGATACTCAGGGCCAAGAACCTGGGACCTGTCCTGGAGAGCAGGCAGATCGCAAAGGAGATCAGCGATAACTTCAAGTAGGCATTCTTGTTCCCCGAAATGCCCCACAAATAATTTTCTTTCCTCTTCAGACTGCCTCGGTACACTACGGACTTGTCTCGCCTGGCCAACAAGAAGTCCAACGATCCTAGCAGCAAGCTCCCTATGAACACTCCTGATATCGAGGTTCCCGACGAGGAGGAGCAAAAGAGGGGGTTCAACAAACTGAGGAACATCGACTTCAACGGCCTCATCTCGGGGATCATGTACAGGATGAGAAAGGTATACCTGTAGTAAAACATTTCTCACTGAATTTAGCTTAAATATCACTTTTTTCCAGGTTGAGTATGTGCCAGAAAGAATATTTTCCTCCCCGCTTCCGACGGTAACTTCAATGGAGAGCAAGAAGGAGAAATCTAGTTCCATCACTGTCCCGAAGCCGCCGCCGCCGCCGCCGATCAAGGAGGAACAGGAGACCTCCTTCTTTTACAAGGAGGGTTCGCTGACCTCGTCCTCGTCCGCCACCGCCCAGTCCGTATCGTCAAAGAAGTCCAGGGCCTCGTCCAAAAAGTCTTCCAAGTCAAGTAGATCAGAGCGCCAAGAAAAGTTAGATGAGGAGAAGGAGGAAAGTCGGCGACGTCAACGCACGGTGTCATCTTCGTCCTCTTCTGCCAGCAAGAAGCTAGGCGGCGAGGGCGACAAGAGCGACGGGAAGAAGGCGAGGAAGTCCAGGACCGCGACGCCCGAGGTCGATCCCGCCGGCATCAAGAGGAACTCTGTGAGCCGCGACTTCTTCCATCGGTCGGGCCGAGACGACTCCTACAACAAGGCTCTGGACGTGCAGCACGAGACGGTGGAGGTGCACGTGGACCAGGCTAGGAGGCAGGCGGCCAGGAGGCTGTCAGAAAAGTCGTCTACTACGGCAGCACAACAGGAAGATGAGGGAGACGAACAATCCCAGCGGTCGTCTTCCGGTTCCTGTTCCGGTTCAGAGTTCACCGGGAGCTCCTCAAGCAGCGGTGACGAGAGGAGGAGGAGCAGGAAGAAGCTGTCCTCATCCGCCGCCTCCGTCGTCTCCTCTTACTCAAAGTCAGAGACGGAGTCAGCATCTTCTCCGTCTCCCACGAGGCAGAGTGAAAAAAAGAATGGTAATTTTATTTTCAAGAGAACTCTACGGTTGCCAAAAAATATTCCAATTGATCCATTTGCTATTTTTTTGTAACAAAAGGTCCGTCGAGTCATGCCGGTAGCTACGTCAGCCGCATCTCTCAGAGGGTCTTCGTCGACTACGTTCCACCGAACAAGGGTTCAGCAACAACAAAAGATGGCGAAGAGGACGATTCTGCCCCTGCGGTGCCTCCCAAGGCCGGCCACGTCCACTCCAAGCGGCCTCCCCTGCTCTCGCCGCCTGCTCTGGAGAGGGAGAAGAAAAAGCAGTCGGCGCCCGCCTCCACCGCCGCCTCGTCCGCCGCCGCCTCCATCGCCTCCAGACCCCCGGCGCCTCCCCCGCCATTCTCGTCCAAGATCTCCGTCCCGGTCGGCTCTTACTACCCGCAAAGGAACCCTGGTAAGTCCAGTTATGAAATACCCTAGTAGCAGCTCGCGAGGCAAAATTGTTTTCTTTCTTGTTCCTACCAGACTTCCAGGGCGAGCTGAAGGAGAAGTGCATGACCTTCTTCTCCAGTGTGACCAGGGCGAGGATCGACGGAGGGGACGGAGACGGCGGTGACCAGGGAAGCGTCGCCAGCGCCAGGACGAAGGAGGCTCCTTCCTCCTCCTCGCCCTCCGACAATCGTGGACGTCCCAAATTGTGACGAATCCGCCTTGATCATTCGAACAAGGGATGATTATTGCTTCCAGTCAGCGTAGTGCAAAAATGTGTGCCCGAATTAGAGATACCTTGACTATGCAGTACTAGCAGTCCACAAAAATTCGTGCAGTAAGCTCTGCAAGCCATTGATACAGAATGCTTTTAAAGGAAATATATCATACTCATAACGTATTCATCTGGGGTTTTTTTCAGTCACGCATTAAAAATGATGACGTTTATTTATACATGATAGTTGTGTAAGTTTTTGAGTCGTGATCAATGACTTCCGATCAAAAGTCAGAGGCGTGTTGCTCGTGTGTGTGTGTGTCCATTGATACAAGACAATGTACCGTACGAAAAAGCTGAAGCTCTTATCTCTCCATGCCACGGCGGTTGGGTTGGGGTCTCATCTTTGTCAACAAATCCCTCCTAGGACTGATGATGCTACCCCTCTTAGGTCAAATCTTGTTCGTACCCCTAGCTGATTCATCAGAATCAAGCCGTGAATCAGTCATTATTTAGGACCCAATTCAATTCCCACAAAAATGCTTCTTCGGAAGGAAGCAATCCTTTTTTGGCTCTTTATATCAATTTCTCTTGCTCAGAAATACTCGTTGTTCGACGGTCTCGACAAAAGTAAGAAAGCATTACTATTTTTGATAAGTATTTACTATATGTGATATCGCGTTTTAGATGGGTACAATGAGCTTGTCCCAGAAATGTTGAGGAAGGTGGATCACCTGAAGAATGTCGACCCGTTCTATTTCATCCGGGGAGGAGGGGTGGCTCATAAAAGTGACTCCGACGCGGTCAAGGCGAGGTGGAAGGAGCCAGATCTGGGTAAGTGGATACTGTCAGAGAACACCAAATTTGCCACCATCCATATCAATAAAAGATATACTTCTCTCCAGATAAACCGTCGCTAGACAGTGTTCCTCCGGAGAGATTGGAGAAGCTGGAGGAGATACTTTTCTCCGACCGCTTCCTGAAGATGGCCGAGCTGGCTTTGAAGGAAGAGGCGGCCGACAGAGAACCTGACACGGCGACGATGATCAAGCTGGCGGCCTCTCTCACTCCTATCCTGGGGGACATCAGCGACGCCTGCATGGAGCAGAGCTTGGGATACCTGGAGAACATCGGCATTGAGGACTGGGCTCTGAAAAGTAATGGATGCATTTTACATCTGCGAAAATTACGTGGATGTATTATTTCTTTTTTTTTAGTGCTTGACTCTACGGGGAAAACTCCAGACGGAGTTCTGGGAGACGTCTCCACCCTCTGCGAGTTTATGAACGATTGGGTGAAGCCAGGGTTTTGTGACGATCTCAACGACGAAGTCGCCGACTTGGTAGACATCATCATTCCCAGAGGAAACACCGTTGCTTTTGGCAGCTTTGAAGGTACCGTAATTCAGAAAATCGATTATGTTCCTCCTTTCATACTCTCGTTTTCAGGCTGCCTGAAAGTGGAGGCCCACCGCAACAACTCCGACCCGCTTCGCTGGGACCACTTCCAAGGCCAGCACTGCATCGTCAAGCTGGTGGGGAGCTCGGGAACACAGGCCAAGGCTCACACGATCAGGGATCCTTTCCATCCCTCCAGCTACTTCAGCCCCGACCCGAGGTTCGCCGCCATCCCCTGGCTCATAGACGAGCTCTTCCCCGACGGACTCATCCCAGAGGTTCTTTTTAAAAAAGAAAAGTTAATCAACCCTCAATTCAATTCTTTATGTTTGTTTTGATTGCTTTCCAGTCTCTCACTGACCTGGTGCTTCTGTTGTCCCAGCCTAGCTTCGGCGTGTGCATCCCCAGCGCCTGCACCCAGAACGACGTCTACCTCAACTATTTGAATTTGTACCGCGGCGTCGGTGCAGCGGGACTCGTCTACTCATGCGACACGAAGCAGACGCAGGACGACCTCAGCGAATTTGACGACGTGTCCTACCTTGCCGCGTGGGTTACTATAATTACCATAGTTTCCTGCATGCATCCTTTTTTTAAAAAAAACATATGTAATGCACTCATTTAGCATCCTGCTCTCCGTGGTGGCCTTCCTGATGATCGTGGGGACAGGCATCGATGTCTTCCAACAGCTGTTCCGGAAGCCCAAGGGAGAGCTGGAGGTGTACGGCGGAAGGAAGGATAACTTTGTGGTCAGCCTCTTCAAGTGCTTCTCCGTCAACATCAACGGGCGCAAGATCCTAAACACGGACAGCAACGCCGGAAACTCCGACAGCCTCGACTGTATCAACGGTATCCGATTCTTGTCCATGTGCTGGGTCATCCTTGGACACACCTACATCGTCAGCCCGGCCCTCTTCACGAGGAACCCCAAGAAGTTCTGGGACGTAAGTTTTCTTCAACATAAAATGAAATTTTGCCTTGATAGTTAAGTCTCAATAGCTTTTTTTTGCATCCAGACCTACCTTGGCAAGAGCACTGTAGGATACGAGATCCTATGGAACGGCATCTTTAGCGTCGACTCTTTCTTCTTCATGAGTGGCCTGCTCGTGGCCTACCATACCTTCCTAGAGTTGGACAAGAAGAGGTTCAATATCGTCCTCTACTACGTCCATAGAATAATTAGGTGACAAAAAAAGAACATTTATTTCATTATTAGAAGCTATAATTGCATTCTTGTAGACTGACGATCCCTCTCGCCTTCGTGATCCTCTTCACCGTCGGCATCTACCCCCTGCTGGCCAAGGGCCCCCTGGCGGCCCTGCAGATCCCCTACCTGGCGGACCGCTGCCGGGACAACTGGTGGACCAACCTGCTCTACGTCAACAACCTGGTGGACGCCGAGAACATGTGCCTGCCCGTCACCTGGTACCTGGCCTGCGACATGCAGATGTACGTGGTGGCCCCGCTAGTCCTCCTTCCCATGTACTGGGGCAGCCGCAAGATGCACGCCGGACTAATCTGGTGGACCCTGGTCTTCCTCCTCTTCACCGCGGTGCCCATAGGCCTCAGCGCCAAGCACCACCTTCCGCCCGGCGGAGGGATTATCTACCAGCCGGTGGACGACTTCAACTACACGCTAGACTTCTACAACGTTCCTTGGGCGCGCGCCCAGCCCTACCTCATCGGCATCCTCACCGGATACGTCCTCTGGAGGAAGAAGGAAAAGGGCATCAGGATGCACTGGGCCATCGCGGCCCTCCTCTGGGTCGTGGCTCTGGTACTCTCGAGCACTGTAATCTTCGGCACCTACGTGGCCAGGAGCCAATCCACCTACCAGGAGGAGAGCTATTCCAACACGGCCGCCGCCGCCTACAACGGTCTCGCCAGGGCGGTGTGGGGACTCATACTCATGTGGGTGACGATTGCCTGCATCAAAGGATACGGGGGTAGGGTTTCTTTGTTGCCTTCGCTTTCCATGTTGGTATGCACCATATCTTTGTGGTTTCAGGATTGATCAACTCCATACTCTCGTGGGGTTTCTTTAAACCGCTGGCCAGGATCAATTATCTTACGTACCTTCTTCATGTTGGGGTGTTGCAACTTGTGCTATACTCCGCCACGTACTCCATTGAGTTCACAGACATTATAGCCGTAAGTGTCACAACATTGGTAGTGTACACCATCAAACTAGAAAACAAAATGTTTCCCCGTTGTATAGAGCTACTACTTTGTCGGCTTCGTTATGATTACCTACGGCGTCGCCTTCGTCGCAGCCCTCATGGTGGAGTCGCCTTTCATCGCTCTGGAAAAACTCCTTCTCGGAGGTGGGTTAGACAAAAGTGCTCCTTCAAAAAAGTTTTTGCCGCTTTGTTCGCCAAAAAAAAACTGCCTGCAAACCACCGACCTCCTTCCTTGCAGGCCTCCGCAAAGCGCCCGAACGGGATGCCAAAAAACCAGGCACGTATTCACAGCAAGTTTTCAAGAATGGCTCCTCCCCCTCTTCGTCCTCAACCGGTGCTTCGAGCCAGAAGCCCCAAAGGAGGGAGGAGGAGGACGAGGGCGACAGCGGAGTCAGCAGCGCTTTCAAAGACGGAAAAGTGAGTGGAGAGGGAGAAAAAAAGTCCCACCGGGAAACTCTTGCAGGCTTGGCAAATTTTCGCTAACTTTTCGGTTTTCTGTTTTTTTTTCCGCAGCTCGACTTTGGAGAGCACAGCGAGTACTCCAAGTACGGCAGCACCGAAGACATCCTGGACCGGAAGTCCGACGAACTCAAGACATCCCTCTAGCAAAGGGGTTACGGTTTACCCCCTATCTTCTTTCAAATAAAAAAGCCTTCCTCCTCCGCCGTACCTTTTTTTCCAAGAAGAGATAAACTTCAAGGAAGAGAAAGAGACACTCCTCCCTTGGGACGGCGTGAAAGGGGCTCAGCAAAAAAAGAGTCTCCTCTGAAGTATCGTTCCTCCTCGCTTCTCCCCCTTTCCCCCTCCAGAGAGTGGCAGAGACGACGAAAGTGGAGATGGAAGAGGGGGAAAGCGAGGAGGAGGAGGAAGTAGGCGGCCCATGACAGGTGTTTTTCTATCCCCAGGGCGAGGGTGATGGCTCTGTATGGTTGATGATCTTCAAGCGTCTTCCCCCTCCCTTCCTCCCGCCGTGGCCGATCCCGAAGCCGCTCCTCCCTCCCCTCTTTGTATGCAAATGTCCCCCTCCTTCCTCCTCATCGTTATGCAAATGTGAATAGGAGGAGAAGGAGAAGGACGGTGGGGAGGGGGGGGGGGGGAGAAAGAAAGGACGGAGGAATCGTGCAATCACCATACGCTCCAGCTAACTTGCCCCGCTTGGCGGCGGCCCTGAAGGAGGAGGCAGGGAAGTAGGGCCGAGAAGAGGCAGTCTCCCCCCCCCCCCTCGCCTTCGCCTCCAAGGAAGAGAATGAACGGCCTTCCCTTTCTTCTCTCTTCCTCCTTCTTCCTTCCCCTCACGTCCCAGATTACATCCCACTCCCTCCGTCCCTCCCCTCCCTATCCCCCTTCCATCCTAAACCCAGGCGAGGCTGCACTGAAGACTAAGGAGAAAAGGCACCTTTCCCTCTTCCTCCTCCCTTTCCCGAGGCACCAAGGTGGGGGGAAGGAACCTAGAATGGATTTAAGAAGCGAGCAAGAGGGAGGGAGGAACCACGCAAGAGGGGAGAGGAGAATAAGTTACCAGAAAAGCCGCAGAGAAAGAGTGGATGAGGCGCCTCGGTCAGGTAAATAATGCATGCTTCCTTCTTCCACTGGTTTGCCAGATTTCTGGCCGCGAGCGCGAAATTGCCAGTGCGGGGAAGTTCCCTCGGGAGTTGAACCGCCGTACATGTACATACAGCAGTGCTGCGTGTACACTTGGATGGAAATCTGGCTCCCTTTTCTTCTCGCCTTTCTCACTTTTCTCGGCCAGCCGGTGTTTGACCGTCGCGAGGTAATGGACTTTCCGTTTGCAAACACGTGTTTCGCCCGCCCTTCCACCCCCTTCTCGACCCTTTCTTTCCCTTCGCCCCCTTTTTTCCGTACTTTTTCTCTTCTCGGAAAACCTTTGCCCCTTCTTCTCATCCGGGGCAAGGAAAGGGGAGTCGGGCGAGGGGGAGGGCGAGGCGGTCTCCCTTCCCCCGCCCGTCCCCCCATCCCCCCGGAGGCGGCGGTCAGAAAGCCATTTGGGGCGTGGAGAAGGGGGGAGGGCTTAGGGGGAAAGGGGACCGCAGGCGGAAGGAGTGGATGAAAGGTTCCGCTTGAAAAAGCACCGTCAAAAAAGTTTTTGGAAGGGCTTGCGGTCCGCCCGTCCGCCCACCAACCATGCAGTCCCCCTCCCCTCCTCCTCCGTTCTCTTCTTTTTAATGCCACGGGCAGAGAGAGAGAGAGAGAGAGAAGAGGGCTTTTGCAGAAAGAAGAGAAGAGACCGAGAGTGGGCGGACTTTTCTGGGCCGACCAACAAGTGAAGAGGGGTCGTCCCTACGAATGAAACCTGATTTCTTTTTTTTTTGGGAGGGGGAGGGCCGGAGGGAGAGTAGAAAAGTAGGAAGGGTTCTGTCCGGAAGATGGGAGGGGAAGGGGGAAGCAAGCATGTACTACTTCAGTGTATACCCAGTATTTTTATTTCGAGAGTGTCCCACGCCCAAACCCTCTCATCCTAATGCCTTTTTCCGAGGAGGAAAAGGGGGGAGGGGGGAAATGGCCCCCTGAAAGCCGGCCGCCGCCACCACCACTTTTTTGCTTCGCTGTGACTTTGGAATTCTTTTTGGCAGGAAAGGAGGAAGAGGAAGAGGGGGCTTTCGCAGGGATTCCATTCTTTTTTCCCTCCTGTGCACAAGGGAGAAGAGAGGGGGGAAGAAAAGTTCCTAAAACTGGCGGCATAAATCTGCCTCCCTCCCTTTCCTCCATGCCTGCCATCCACCGGCTGCCTGCTCGTTCCAAACGGGGTCGTCTGCGGTGGGCGGAGGCAAGGGGGGAAGAAGGGGGGATTTATCGGCGAGTTTTAAAAAATGAAAATTTCTCCCCCAAACTTTTTTCCACCGGAAAAGGAGGCGGTAGGAGGAGACGAGGACCGGCCCGAGGTTTTTGTGTTCCATCCCGGGCGACGTTGGGGGCAGCTTCCTCCTCCTCCGAAGCCTTCCTTGCTCATCAATCCACCTCAGTCCCCGTCTCCCCCCCTTCGCTTCCGTCCTTCCTTCGTCTTCCCGCGTCGGCGGCGGCGGCACACCTTGCTTGGCACAGCCTGAAGGGGAATACCCGGAGGAAGGAACGGGGAAGGGGGGACCCCATCCATCACGGCCTCGGCATTGAAGCGAAAAGGGGGAGGGGGAGTGAAGAGCTGCCGTCAAGTCCTTCAAGGAGAGGGAAGAGGAGGGAAGATTCACTACCGACACCACCAACAGCCCCGTTCAAGCTAGGAAGAAAGATGCAAGTACTACTACAGTGGAGAAAGAAAGGGAAAGAGAAGCAGGAGGAGGAGGCTCACCTTTTCTGCCCTCCTCGAAACAATGTCCAAGAAATGGGAAAGGAGGAGGAGGGAGAGGAAGAGTCGCTGCTGCCAACTTTCTCGGAGAACTAATTTGTCGGCAGGGAAGGAAAGAAAGAAGAAAGGAAGTCCAACCATCCTTGAAAAGTTGGTCGGTAGTTTCAGTTCTGCTGGCGTATCCCCTTTCTCTTTCTCTTCTCTCTCTCTTTCTCCCCCCGCGGTTCTTCGTTCTTGATTGAGCTCCTTTGATGCAGAAGGGGAACTTGGTTTCCCCCCGGTCTCTCGATCTCGGTCGCCTCCTCTTCTCTCCCTCGCCTCCTCCACCGCAAAAGTCCGACGGAATGGGTTGGGTTTGGGATCGAGAGAGGGGGAAAGAAAGCGGGACTGAGGACCGAGGGGGAAAGGGAGGATGGGGAGGATGGGGCGGTTTTTGGGCGGGGTGGAGTGATTGAGAGAAGAGAGGGAGCCAAAAGAATGGGCCGTTATTCGCATTTGTGGACTGCGGAAAAAGGACAGGGCCATTTGAGCGTGAAGGCGAAAAGGGAAGAGAGGGATAGAACAAAGAAGCATTTTTTGCTTCCAACAAGAAGGGGACAGGACGAAGGCCCATTACAATAAAAGCCTCTTCATTTGGAGACATAGCCGGCCCCGAAGCCTCTCAAAATATTATCAGTTAGTGCGTTCACGAGGAAGACAGAATGGGGCAGCACTCTCCTCTCACTTTTGTCTTTGCCTGAGGCAACACCGACCGACGTCCACAAGGGAGGGAGGGAGGCGACAATGGCCACCACCCACGTCTCTTCCTTCCCTCCTCTTCTTCTTCCTCTTCCGCTGCCTTCCTGTCAAAAACTTTTGGCGCCAAAAGAGAGGAGGGGGACCAAGGGATGGGGTATGGGGAGGACAGCCAAGGAGGGAGGGAAGCTCTGCTTAGGACATCGCAACCGCTGACGCCCTCCACAACGAACGGACGGACGACCGAAAGCCTCTTCTTCTCCTTCTTCGCTTTCTCTTTTCCAACTTTTCCCTTAGTGGAAGCAACAGAATGTTGCGGTGCGCCTTGGATGGATGCATGATGGTGGGGAGAGTGGGGAAGGGGAAAGCGGGGGAACCGGCATGATAAATAACGCGGGATATTAAAACGGCGCTTTGGGGAGGAGAGGAAGGAGAGAGGCGGAGGGCGAGCAATCTTCAGGCGCGGTCCCTGGGGGAGCAGCAAAGGCGGCAGGCGGCGGAGGGGGGATGCAGATTAAGGGGAAGGGAGGAAGGGACGTGGGCAAGCAGGAGAAGGGGGATTAACTTGGTTTTCCGCACTGCGCTCGCCAACCAAGGGAGGTGGGGAGGAAAAGGAGGTCGTCCTCTCGTACGTATACTAGGGTTGGTACTACCACTACGTACTACATGCTCGGTCGACTGCTCTCAAGGGGGAGATATAGCAGTAATTTATTTGCTCAGGATGCTACTCAACATTTTGCCGACACTACCGCCGCGACAGAGATAGAATCGTGAGAAAGGCTTGGTTAGGTAGGTGGATGGGCCGAATTGGATTATGTATTGAATAGGAACGAACACACACCTACACTTATAAATGCCGGAATTGTGGTGGCAGTTCGATAACAGATATGCTTTTTGGTTGTTGTTGTTATTGTTGTTTGCCTTTCTTTTGTTTTCTCAGTGGTGGGATTTCTTTTTTGAGCAACACTAATGCCTGTTTGGCATATAGGTCAACAGTTGATAAATAGTGCTACGATTTTTTTTGCTTCTTTGTAGAATTTTGACTCTTTCTTCTAGACGACCGACGGGGGCCTGCCGCTTCCGCTCCCCCCTCCGCCCCTGGAACCCCCTCCTCCTCTCTGGTGGTGGTGCCGGTGGTTGTACCCTGACCCGTTTCCGCTCCCGCCCGCCCCACCTGATCCCCCTCCTCCGCCCCCGTTCTGTGGCATCCAGTGCTGCCCGTTAGGAAGGTAACCGCTGCCGGGCGCGTCTGGGATGGTCTCCAATTTAGGCACCACGCACATGCGGCGGAATTCCTGAAAAGGGGAATGCGGAGGAGTTTTGACTTTGATATCCTTCACGTACTGAGGTGTATAGGCTGTTAAAGAACTGACGTTGTAAGTGATCCTCCCGTTGCTGTCCCTGTCCGCCTCCGCGAACATCTCCCTGATCTCCTGGGAGGACGGGAGCGATGCGTCCTGCAGCGGCAGCGACTGCATCACCATGTCGAACTGCTCTAGGGAGAGGCGCTGGCGGGTCACGTTGTACGGCAGAGCCGGGGCGTTGCCGGGAGGCGGAGGGTTAGGGCCCACCAGGGTGCGGAACAGTTCCTGTGTGACCAAAATGGGGGGAAATTCGGACAACGCAAAAAGGCCACGGAGGACTTTAAAACTGACCTGGTAGAAGTTCTCCTCGTCCTCCTCCCTCATCTTCCTGATGATGATCTTACAAAAATCCTGCAACAGATGGAGGAAGCGGAGGTGAGAAGTGGAAAGGGGTGGGAAAAATGGGTGTGGGCGGGCCAAGAACAGTCGAAGGAAGCGGCGCACAAATGGAGGCAATTTTTCCCTCCTTCCGTTTCAAAACAAAGTGTTCCTGAAAATGAGGAGCGGGAAAGGGAAAGGGAAGAGGAAGGAAGAACGCAAAAAAGAGGAAATTGCCTTCATCCGTCACCATTACCACGCCAGCTAATCGCCTCCTCCCCTTTCTTCTTCTTCCTCTTCCTTCTCACTTTCGGCGAAAGGCGACAAGAGGTCGGGAAGGGGAAAGGAAAGGGGTGGAAAAGGAATGAAGCCAGGGGAAGTTAACGCCCCTTGCTCAGAAAAGGGGCGAAGGAACGACAAAGAGGAGGACTTTCTGGAATTTCGAGCCCTATTTCTCCCCCACTTGGCACCGACCCTCCTCCCACTTCTCTGCTCACCTGGTAATAGATGAGGCCGTCCACCTCCACCTCGTTGATGAGGTCCTGAGAAATGAAATGAAATTCCGCATTCATTTGATGGCCACACTTTAATGGGGCAATTTTATATGTCCTCACCTGTATCTCGGTCTCGGTCGGGTTGAGCCCGAGCTTCTTCATCGCCACGGCAAGGTCCTGGTTGAGGAGGAAGAGGGGGGGAGATACCGTGGGAAGAAGAGGGCGGGAAAGAAGAGAAGTGAACGTGACGAGTTTAAGTAAAGAGGAGGCTAAAGCCAGGTCGGTCGGTCTGACGGTCGGTCGGTCGACGGTAGCAATTTGGCGGCGGCGAAAGGAGCCGACAACGGCCGTAAAAAAGAGAGAAGAGGCGAAAAAAGAAGCCTTGTTTTTTTAGCCGACTGGCGAAATAGGAGAAGAAAGACGGGCGGGGGAAAGGGAGACTGTGTGCTGCTCCCTTTTAAAGAGGAGGAGCTCAGGAGAGAGGAAGAAGAGGTGGTGGTCTTGTTGTTTTTCAGGCTGCCCGCGAAAGATAACAGACTCAAAGGTACCCTCCTCCAAAGAAATAAAAGAAGGGGTCCTCCTTTGCTGTTCAGTGCTCAGCACTTCACAACATTCTTTTTCTCCGCCCTCCTTCATTTTGCCGGGGAAACTTTGTCTTCTCCTTTCCCCCTGAAGTTCCCTCTTCCCTCTCCCCACCGGTCCCTTGGCGTGAGCCTTCTTATTTTGGCCCTCGGTACTTTGCTGTCCGCGGGGCTCCGGCGGGGGTCGGTCCATGGGTCGGTCGGTGGGTCCGTGGGTCGTCACACCTTATAGGATAATAAACGGGGGTCTCTATGGGGCACCTTAAGGGGGGCTAAAAGCTCCCCCTTCTCACACTGGGCCGCCTCGCTTCTCCCCTCCTCGCCTTGGCTTCGGGGAAGGGCATCTTCATTTGGGAAACCGTAATTTTAGAGCCGCGTAAAGGGAGGAAAGACTCTCGCTCTGAGCTGCCAAAGTGTCGAGAAAGTAAACTTCGAAACTTTACTTTGGCCCCCCTCGCCGCTCACTTTTTTTACCCCCTTTTCTACTCTCTCCCTTTTCCCTAAAGGCGGTGCTATTTCATGCACGAAAGGCCGAACGAGACCTTTCCATCTCTTCCGCTCAGCCTTCCCTTTCTTCTTTACTGCTCGTCTCTCCTGTAATTTCATTAGCCCGGAGGCGGCGCCGGCGGCCGCCCCCCTCTTGCAAAAGGTGGTGGTGGTAGAAGTGGTCGGGAAAATGGAAGGAGAAGTGAGCTAGCCTCCACCCCCCCCTCTCCCTGGCTCCCTGGCAATTTTCTTTCCGTGTCTTTCCTCTTGCATGTCGGGCATTTCGCAACAGAGCGTCTATCCCCTTGTGCACAGAAGGGAGAAAAAACAATTGGAAAGGACAAACGGAAGAAGAAATAGGGCCAAAGGAAGGGCACAAAAAAGAGGAAAAGGAGGAAGAGATGGCCTGATGGCGACAGATGGGAGGGAAAGGGGGAGATGAATGGGCACTTGAGCGACTTTTTAGCCCCGGGATCGAGAAAAGAAGGGGAAAGTAAAAAAGTGAGGCGGATGGAGGCGGTGGGTGGGTCGGCCGAGAGACAGGCGCAGTGTGGCACCAGCGGCTACAATTTATTGGGGAAGAAGATCGGAGGAAGAAAAGGCGGGCTTCCTGCGGCGGAGGCGGAGAGCCGGGGAAGAGACGGAGGGGAAAGAGGAAGGAATTGGGGGAAAAGTCCAATTCGATTCCCGCTTTCCTTTCTCTTTTCTTTTTCTGCGGAACGCGATCCCCCAAGGAGTCGCCTCCTCCGCTCACGGAGAGTAGCATTGGGTGCGGCAGGCAATTAGATCAGTGGGTCCCGCCCCTCTTCCTTCCTTCCACCCTCCCCCCTCCGTCTCCTCCGTTCCCCCCTCTCCCTCTTATCGCTATCACGCACCAGGCATTATCCCCTCCCTCCTCCTTCCCGCCCGACCCGTGGAGGCACCAAAGTCAACGGAGCACGAAATGTCCCTCCCTGTTTGACCGACCTGTTTCCATGCCGGTCACGCCCACACTCCCTTCCTTCCGGCCTCATTGTTTCCCCCCATTTTGATCCACCCTGTGCGGAGGCAGCGTTTTCTCTTTGCGTAGGGCAATTTTCCCAAATTGGCGGGGATGTTGGAGGCGGGTGGGGCAGGGCCCTTCCCTGCTCGCTCGAGCGTGCGACACGTGAATGCCACTTTAAGCCGCCGCCGCCTCTTCCTTCCCTACCGTGCATAGTGACACGGAGACGGTGTTGGTAGTAGGTAGAATGTTGTGCACGCATGCTGTCCCCTCTCCCCCTTTCTATATGGCGAGCCCACCTTTCAAGTTTTGTTTACGCAGCGAGGGGGGAAGACGGGAAAATGGGGGAAAGAAGAGAAAGGCGGGGAGGGAGGGAGGGACGGAGGGACTTGTCCCCCCTGTGTGTAATGGATGGGTTCCTCGGCCGACGGAGGGAAAGAGCGGAGGCGGAGCACGGAGCTCACTATTTGCATGCATAAGCATTATTTTTTTGCTCCCTCCCTCCCTCTTCCTCCCGCCTCCCCCTCCCCCCTTGTCTGCACGTCCGAAATTAACTTTGGCACAGCATAAAAGCATAAAAGGCGGTTTTTGCTTTTTGCTTCCTCCCCTTCCCTCTCCTCTTCCCTTTTTGGTCCCCTCCCCCCTCTCGGGACTGGAGAGTTTGCATTCGGGTGGTATTCGTCGTTGTTGTTGCACAGATGGGGAGGAGGAGGCGTGCGGTGGCGGAAAAGGGGGAAAAGGTGCATGGAATGAGAAGGGGGAGGGCAATATAGGGAGAAGCGAATACGAGCAGCGCGGAGGAGGAGAAGGAGGAGATGGGGCGGATCCCTCCCTCCCCCGACACCGAGGGAGAGGAAGGCGGCGGTGATAAAGAGGCGGAGAAAGGGAGGAGGAGGAAGGGGGAATATGGCCGCAGAGAGGCCTTCCTCCTCCTCCTTCCTGCCTCCCCACATATCGTCGGTGGGAGGCGGCGGAGGATATAGGAAGGGAAAGGGGGAAGGGAGGAAGACGGGGGATAGAAAATAGGGATATCCACCTCCCACCCACACCGAGAGCCTATTTCCCCCCTCGCCGTGACTAAGATATACGGATGCTATACGTAGAGTATGCAAGGAGGGATCGGTATTGCCCTTAAATTGGAAAAGGGGGACGAGAACAACACCGCGAATGAAAAAATAGAGAAAGGATACATGTTTATCTGTGAGGCTCACCCTGGGATGCATGTTGGCCTGGTGCGGATCGACCTCGTAGGTCTTGAAGACCTCAGTGATCTGATCCAGCTCGTTCTGGGTGAGCTTGAAGGCGGAGTCGGGCATGTTGTGGATGGAGGTGCGGGGCCCCGCGGAGGCGGAGGCGCCCGTGCCGCGGCTCATCATGTGGGCGGCCATGTCTGGGTTGGATGCGTTCGGGTTCTGGGAGGTACTGGGCTGGTTTGGGTTGGGGTTGGTGGTGGTTGCGTTTGTAGTTGCGTTTGCGGCAGCGGTGTCGGGTTGATTGTCTCGACGCTGTTGGCGATCTTGAAAGCTTTCTATGTTGTCGGCTGAGGCGCTGGTCCGTCGTGATCAGCGCCTCGCTCCTTCGCTCCGGGGGCTTCTCCTCCTCGTCCTTAGTTGTCGACGTCGGCGTCGGTGGCGCCGGCGTCTTCCTCCCCCTCGTCCCCCCTCCGACCGATTGCGATCTCTCGCAGCCGACGTCGGAGGGGAGCGGCCGGGGGAGGCCGGGGGGAAGACCCCTCGGAGGGCCGAGACTCAACTTTATCCTGCGCGAAGAGAAGGAGGGGGATGAAAAAAGAGTAAGAACCAGATGGTCGGGGCGGCGGGCGACCCTCCCGCCCTCCGCCCTCCGCCCTCCGCCCAGGCGTCTTGCCCTCTTGCTACAAGCACTGTCCCTCCTTTTTTCTCGTTTTCTTCCCCTTTCTTTTTTGCTCCTTCTTTCCCCGAAATGCTCGGTGCTTCCTTCCCCTCCTCCTCCTCCTCCAAGCGGCTCCGGAAGAGACAGATTGCGGATTAAACCTTGCTTCGGCCCTCCCTCGTTCCTTCTCTTTACGGCCGGAACGAGGGGGGAAAAGGTGGCGCGGGCAAGAAAAAAGGGGTCAAAAAATGTCTTCCGAGCGCTCCCCATTGGAGGGCAAAAAGTAAGGGGTAGGACGGGGGGAAAGGAGGGGGTGACAGGCGACGAGGGAAAAGGAGGAAAGAAAGAACAACCAAAGGAAGAAAAAGCTATTTACGCTTTGAGGATGAACAGGACAGCTGGCTGTCGTCGTCGTCTCCTTCTTAGTAGTTGTGGTGGCGGTGGGTGGCGGTCACCGGGGTCGTAAAGTGGCTTCCTCCTCTTCCTCCTTTTCCTTCTCCACTCGACCACCCCGTCCTCCACCACCCAACCCAACCAAAACCCCTCCTCCTCCTCCTCCTGTCTTCCCCCTCCTCGTTCCTTGTCTCGCTCGACCTCTTCCTCCTCCGTTTCCCTTCGCCTCCCCCCGTCTCTCCCCCTTCGGAGATTCGGAGGAAGTGGCGGTGGGGACTGAATTCCAGGAGGGGGAGGGGGAAGAGGGAGGGAGGGAGGCGGCACTCTTCCTTTTTACTCCGGTGAGAGAACGGGGAAGAGAGGAGGGGAAGGCCGCGGAGACGGGAAAAGAGGGAGGACGGAGGCGGCGGCCTGTTCTGTTCCGTTTGGGCGTGAGAGAGGGGGGGGGACGTACTGTGCTGAAGAAAAAAGAGTGATGAGAAAGAGGGAAAAAAGAAGGCGGAGGGGGGAGGGGGGAGGGGGAAGATGGGGGAAAGAAGAGGACTTAGACATCACCCTCCCTCCTTTTCTCTACCCTCCTCTTCTTTTCCCATTTTCCTCTTCCCTTCCTTTTCTCGAAATCGAACCGGTTCCCACCGCCCCACAAGCGAGGAAAGAGACTCAAAAGCAGAGAGAGATGGACGACGGGGGAAAAACCTTCTGTTGGGTTGGGAGTTTGCTGGCTTTTCTCTCGCTCTCTCTATCTCTATGCCACGTCCTCGGTTTCTTATATCCTGGGTCTTTGGCTCCTCTTTCCCCTTTCCCCTTTTTGCTCGTTTAACGCTTCGTTGCCCACATTGTACCTGCTCATATGAGCAAGGTAAGCAGAAGCCTTCTCCTCCCTCCCCTTCAGGCCGCTGACTTCGTTCCTCTCCGTTATCCATCCCCCTTTCCCTTTCCCTCCCTCCGGCGCTATCCACGGTCTGCTTGCCTGCAATCAGTGGGATGCAGCGGCGACGAGATCCGAAAACGGGGAGGATGGGAAACTTGCTTGTTAAAGGGGGAAAGAGAAAGATAATATCTCCGCAGGATAAGCTCCATTCCCTTTCTTTTTCCTCTCTACTTGGAACATTTTCATCCAGGACCATTAGGGGCCCTGAGGCGAAAGGATAGGGGAGGGGAAAGAGAGAGAATTGGACTGGGAAGAAGAGGAATGAGAGGGAAGAGAGAGAGGAAGACACCTGAGGCAACGCAGCGCAAGGGGGAGAGAAAGAGGGGAAGTGGGGGAAGGAAGAGACTCGACAGGTGGAGGCGCCGTAATTTATGTCTCTTTTGATGGGGAAAAATCACAAGCTGGAAAAGGAGGGCAGCAGGGGGAGAGGGGAGAGAAAGTAGGCGAAAACAGCCTTCCTCCTCCGTCCCCCACTCCACTTCTTCTCTCTCTCTCGGAGAGTCTCATCAGAGCAGCAAAAATGGAGTGGGAGGAGGGGGAAAATAGGGTGGGTGGAATGACGGGAGGAGAGAGAGGAAATGGGAGTGGCAGGCAAAAGCAACCCAGGTTGGTTGGCAGGAAGGTAACTCGAGCGAGGGAGGGAGGGGAGGGGGAGTTGGGCTTGAAAAGTGGGGAAAAGAGTCCTCTTTTGCGGACGGAATGCAGCAGAAACGAAAAATGCAAAATGCAAGGAAGAGACAGAGAAGAGGCAAAAGTTGGAACGGAAACCACGTCTTTGCGTGGGGAGGGGAGAATTTCCTCGTCCCTGTTCTTAGCAGGCCAGCCCCTCCCTTGTAGCTCTTAATGACTTCATCCTCACGCATCGCCGGAAAACCGGAAGAAGCCAAATAAACCAACAAGTCGCGGAGAAGAACTTTCTCAGCTCTCCGCTGCCCCTCAGGCCCTTCAGCGAATAAGTAAAACCGAGCAAATGTTGGCGTGTCTTGGTTCTCCACGCTTTTCTTAGAATGATCTTTTTCTAGTTTTGCTTTCCCCCCAAGTTTCACGCCCCTGTCTCTCTCGATGGGGGAACAAACCTTCACTTTTCTCATCCGTCCCAACTGTTTCGACGGCGTCGGCGACGCCAGCACAGTCATTTTTCCGCCCCTCCGGCCCGCCTGCGCCGACGCCGTCGACGCCGATCGCATGCCCCGATCCATTCATCCTGGCAGATGCTTTTGGCACCAACACAACGGAAGGAAGAGGAGCAGAGGGCGGAGGGAGGGGACCAAGAGGGCGCGACCCTTTCCGAACGAACGAAGCCTGCCTCGCCCCTCCCTCCCTTCCTCGGCCTCCTCCTCCCTGTGGAAATGGGGGGAGGGAGGGGAAAAGAAAAGAAGAAAAGAGTTGGTGGTGGGAAAAGAAGGCGGAGGGGAAGAGGGGGAGGGAGGAGGGGCTCGAAAGAGCAGACACGGAAAAGGAAGAGTGGATAAATGGAAGTAGGGAAAGAAGAAGAAAGAGGCCGAGGAGCAGACAGCGACTGCAAAAATATCGCCCCGAAGAGACTGTTTTATCACGGCCGCCGCCCCTGCTTTTGAGTGTTAAGGAAAAACTTTCGAACCGAATTTTCCACTTGGCAAAACTTCGAAGGGGGGACACTCCTCTTTCCCATCCTCCCTTATCCAAGCCCCTTCCCGAAAAGTCGAGAGGCAAGGCCGGGCAGGCTTAGGCTTTGGAGGACGAGGAAAAGGGTCTCCGTCGTCCTATAGGGCCTACCTCCCCCTCTCAATCCCCTTCGTCTGTCCGTTCGAACTTCGACTTGTGAAATTGCACTCGTAGGTTCCTTCCTCCGCCTTCCTACACCCACCACCCATCCTTGTCTTCTTCCACCCCCTCCTTCCCTTTTCCAATTTCGGGTCATTCTTTTTTATTAGCCTGACCCCCCGTCCGTCGTCCTCTCCCACACACACCCAGAGGCAAAGAAGAAGGAAGGAAGGAAGGGCCCCCTACCCCGTCGCTTTCCTTTTCTTTCTCCCCTTCCTCGTCACGACCGCCCTTCCTTTTCTTTTTTCCCCTTCGGCGGCGAAGGAGCTTACGACGGGCGGGTGGAGGGGCTAGAAGGGACCGAAGAAGGGGGGTGGGGAGGAAGAAAAGAGGAAGGAAGGAAATAAAGGATTTTGTTTCTCCTCCTCCTCCTCGTCGGCCCATCCCTTTTCATCCCTCCTTCTTCTCCTCCTCTGGGTGGGTCCCTCTCCTCCTCTTCTTCCTCCTCCTTTCCCTTCCAATTTTCCTTGGGATTATTGCGACGGAGTGGAAGGGGAGGAGGGAATGGGGATCAAGCCTCCGCCGTTGCTTCTGGGGCTGTTTTGCGTGGAATTCGAAGCAACGGAGGAGAAGAAAAGAGGATCGAGATGGAGAGAAGAGAGAGAGGAGCGGAATTAGCCTGGCCAAGGCTGTTTCGCTCGGTCGGACGATGGGAAGGGAAAAGGAATATTTCGGGAATTCCCAACGAGCTGCGGCGACAGATGGTTCTCTTGGGCATCGGGCGGCCCCTTCCCCTTCCTAGCTCTCCCGGTTGGGCTGCCGTCCTCCTCCACTAACCCTTCTCTTCTTCCTCTCTTTCTGTCGGAAAATGGAAAATGGAAGAAGCAGAAGAAGCAGAGCCCCTACTTATGGAAGGGAGCCAGAGGGAAGGGAGGACGGGGAGAGGGGACTGACTTCTGCAGGGGGCGCTTATTGCCATTTCGGTTCCCTCCTCCTCCTCCTCCTCTCTCGTCTCAAGTGCCAGCTCGCGACTGGAAACGACGGCGGAGGAGGAGGAGGAGGAGGAGGAGGGAGGGCGACATATTTTCCCAAGAAAGAAGAAAGTGCGGTATTGCCAATCCCAGGTTTTATATCCGCCAATAAAGGATGGATGATTGCTCTTGGCAGGCGGCAAGGCGGCTTCCTGGGCTTTAAGAGCGCCTCCGTGGGCACAGGGCGGGAGGTGGAGGGGTACAGGTACGGATAGGAGGGAGCGAGATGGAGTCGAGGAAAGTCGAGGGGGGGAAGATGTGGCCCATAAAAAGAAGATCCCTGAGGAAGCACTAGAGTACCCCGCTCCCCTCCCTGCCTTCTTCTTTGAACCAACGTGTAGTAGGACGAAAAGAAGACTCCGGGAAAAAATATACGAAAAAGAGAAAATACTTTTGCCTACCATTTCTCTCTTGTCGACAAAAATGGTTCTTGTGTGACATTTGCATGTCAAAAATCTAATTATGTTTTGAGGATGAAAGATGGTTGTGGTCTTTTACTCTGCTCCGATTCTCCGAAGGGAAAGTTGGGTTAGAAAGCTAATCGAGGTTTCGAGAGGAGCCAAGCTGCACTTTCCAGTCTCCTTCAGGGAAAGATCAAGCGGAAAATTATTAGGGAACATATTTTATTAAAGGGATTCTTTTTCAAGAAACATTAATAAAAGCACAAAACAATGGACCTAATTTTAAATAAAAATAGTTTCCTCCCCAGTTTGCGAAAGCCATGGAAAGTTGTGTTGAATGTACGAAAAAAATTTATGGTGTGTGTTGCAGCCATGAAACAAGACTACGTTGAAGGAGTGTCTTGGCATTAATCAATACTGTCCACGGGTAGACGAACAAACTACCCAAAATGTAAGACTGCAGAGCGCCAACTATTCCTCTACCTCGATCTTTAAGTTATGTACATCTTCCTCATCTCGAACCCCCCTTCCTTTGAGCTTCCTCCGTCTCCGTCTCCTTCCCTTCCCTTTCTCCAGAGTGCCTGCCTCTTTCTCTCACAGGCATCTGCAGAAGAAATCTCGAGAGGCAGATATAAGTTTTCTTGAAAAGGAAGGAGAAGCGAGCGGGAGGATTTATGCCAACAGAGACGGGAGGAAGGGGGTCTCCGACAGAGGCAGGTGTGTGTCTGTTGGCAACAAAAAAGAGGAAAAGGATGTACTTTTCCCTCGTCGCCCTCCGGCAGTTTACCTAATGCTTGAGAAGCAACGTTTAATCTTTCCCGCAGTAAATAACAGGTTTCCGCGAAAAAGAAGCAGACATTAATGGGGAGGGACGGCGAGAGCGAGAGGAAGGGGGACTGGCTTGGAAGGGAGTGGAACCCCAGGGGCGCTTTTCTTGCCCCTCTCCTTTTCTCGGACAGCCCCTACTTTATCTTCCTTGAAGAAGAGGCAAAGGGAGAAGAAGAAGAAGGAACTCTGTTGGTAGAGGAGGCCTTTTCTTATTCACCAGAAGAAGACCTCAGGGCTTGTTTAGCACTCAGCCCCGATCCCCTTCCCCGCCCTCCCCGCAAAACAGCGGCTGTCCTCCTCCCACTTCTCCGGTCGCATCCCATATTTCTTGGGAGACATGGAACTTCCCTTCCCCCTCTCTATTTTTCGCCACGGTGTTGTCCGTCGTCGTGGTCCCCCTCTCCCCAACCCCGTCCCTCCCAGGAGCCTTTTGTCGGGATGTTTACTGCCTGCCATACACACGCGCGCGGCCTCCTCTTCCTAGCGCGAAGCCTGGCGTGAAAAGGATGCCGCGAGGAAGGGAAGGAGGAAACTGAGTGTGGGTTGGGGTGGGATGGGGAATGAGGCAATTCAGCGCCTTCGCCAAACAAAAAAGACGGGTGCGGAATAATACACTCTTTTCAAAATATATTATTAGCACAACCAACAACAACATATTCATGAGACCTTGCGAATACCGTCCGGTATGTGCTTGTGGAACATTTAGTGTGCCGGTATAGTATTTTGAGGTCAAAAGCCTCAAAAGTCCAATTTGAGCGACTAATGGGGTTTCGGGTAGATTGTTTTCCCTTTTTAAACAAGACCATTAGGACAAATTAATACCCCCAAATTGAGCAACTAGCTTTCCTTTCCTACTGCTTGTTTTGGACAGGCGCGTGGGGCCCTCAGCCAGTCCTGATTCCTGAGAAAGCCCCAATCTTTCTCCCGCCTCTCGCAAAAGGCAATGACAATGGGCACAACACGATTGCGGAGTATGGCTGCGACGGCTGCGACTGAGCGAGGGGCATTGCATGAATGGAATGGGGAAAGAAACGGGAGTGTGTTCCCAATAACTCGAGGGCCATTGGGAACACACTCCCGTTTCTTTCCCCATTCCATTCATGCAATGCCCCTCGCTCAGTCGCAGCCGTCGCAGCCATACTCCGCAATCGTGTTGTGCCCA
>JAAUXU010015116.1_pt1 | contig 26720 bp, 32 predicted proteins | sample 7278151 | NCBI WGS metagenome assembly JAAUXU01 (sample SAMN14350113, study PRJNA611818) | marine sediment metagenome | isolation source: surface marine sediment (1.8m) | place: French Polynesia: Moorea | collected 2018-08
ATTATGTGAAAACGTGGGATCAGGATCATACTTCTCAAGCGGCAGATGTCGCTAAATGTAGGTTAAAGGCGCACCCCTCGAGTTGGCCCTCCTTACTTCTTCCTCCATGTGATGTGGACTTGAGACAGGCACCGGACGTCCACAGTGGCCGTGGCAGACCAGAGCGAGGCCGGTTTGGCAGGGCCGACGTCCTTCAGGCAGCTGTCGCACGCAGCTACGTAGCTTTTGTTACCATCGGTGCCTGATGGGGATGGGAATCTTTGTAAACCGAGCCGGGCCGAGCTGGGCGATCAACATAGCATCACTACACAAAAGTGTATATAACTTTTAGCAGTAAAGAATCGTTTCAACACAGTGAGAGTATTAAAAAGTGTCACGTGCGTTAGTGTGAGTGTACAGTTTTGATTGCGACCATGTCCAGTTTCGTGAAATGAGTATCAACCTCGTGTTGATGTTCAAGACTTCCTAGACATGCATTATACGTATAATGCTTCTAATACACAACGAATGTACTAGACATGTTCAGAATGCTGAGCTGAGTTGGCTTAAGTCCCATAGGGCTGAATATGATAACGCAGTCCGGGGTCAGAAAACTTTGACTATCGAGCCGTCGAGCCGAGCTTTTGCCCATCCCTAGTCCGACCAAAGCAAAACAATTCGCACTCTGTTTTGCAACCGGCCCACTGATGAGCTTTCTCTTCTCCGGCGGGACCCTTCATTCCAAGGGAACCTATACCTTGGTTCGAGGGTCGCCATGCCCGTGCTTATCACCAGCCGCAAGTCGAGCGCCGATAGGAGCCATGCACCTGACGATGACCGCAACGCGGCCGACGGCACGAAGATCTCTCGTCCCGTAGGCTTCAGAAGAAACTTTATGCGGGACAGCTTCAACTCTGGACGGAGAAGAAGGCCGCCCAGGCGTCGTCAAGAGCCTGATCTCGGTAAGAAAAGGCACACATTTAACGTTAGCTTGCTCGTTGAGCACATGAATGAGGTCGGGTACCGCACTGAGGCAATCATAACGGGCAGAATAACTGATCAATATTTCGGCAGTCACCGAGAACATTGCCGGCAGCCGGGCTAGGCGACAACACTGGGTCCCCGCCCCATGCCTCTCACACAAGAAGGACTGTCAAAACAATCGGGCATCCTTTCCGCTCTGTCTTGTCTGTGACCATCGATCTCTCAAGTCCCCACAGGAGGGCAACGTTGAGATGCTGGCCAAGAGACTTGAGGCAGACTTTCATCTGATTAAAGAACTCAGTCACCAGGTGGACAAGAAGGGGCGGCGACAGAGAATCAAGGTACGGCTAGTTCTGTCTAGCACGTGAAGAACCCATAAAACATGCTTCAGATTTCAGGTGCTGAAGGACCTCTGCGAGCTCGACACGGGTTCCACTGGGCAACAACTGAGAAGGTGGCAAGAGATCCTTCAAGCAGCGGCAGAGGAAGGCAAGAAGGCGACACTGGCGACAAAGAGTCCAGATGGTCCTAGGAGAAAGGAACATGCAAAAAAACAGAAGACTTTTTTCAGGTGAGCCTATGACCAGTAGTTGAAGACAGATGAGTTTCACTTGAGTGCAGCAGTTCAAGCAAAGCACCTGTACCATGCCCATTAGCCTTCGGATGTTACAATATTGTTACAGGCCCATCATGCCCCAATCTTCCGTCATGAAAGCAGAAGTCCATCGCACTCACTCAGAAGGCCAAAGCATTGTAGAGAAGAATTGCAATTTAAGCTCTTCTGTCAGTGCCAAAGTGCCTGTAAAGGAGAAGGAAAAGATTCCTGGAAGAGATAACAAAAAGAAAAGGAAAACCAAGCTTCTGGCAAGGTAACATTTCAGCTTTTAAGCCTTTACTTGAATATGTTTGGAGAAAGCATTATGGACTTTTGCAGAGAGAATTCCAGCAAGGATTTGATACGAGAGTGCATGGAAAGAATTGAAGTCAGCAAGGAGAAGTTTGTTCAGGCAGAAGATAGTGGAGAAGAGACTGATGTCTCTGTCACTTTTTCCAGGTAGGAAAGTGACTTACAGTGTTATGCTCAATAACAGCTACCCTTTTTACTACAGCCCCGACATTAAGAATAGTCTAAGTGAGAAGAAACCAAAGAAGAATGGAAAAAATCGATCCAAAGAAGGCCAGGGGCCCTCAGCAACCAATGACGGTGACTTCTTTGCAGAATTGGTCATTGATGAGTTAAAAAGGGAGAATGCAGAGCTGAAATTTTCCCTCCTGACCAGAGACGAACAGCTCAAAAAGGCAGCTGAAGAAGTAAGAATTGATATAACGATGTCCTTGGTGGAGCATTCCTACACTGATTCACTGACTAATTCTCCCCTAAAGATACACCAGCTTGTGGAGGACAAATCTCGGTTGGCCAAGCGTCTGGACAAGACAGTTCTGAGGGCTCAACAGCAGGCCGAAGAAATGGCTCAAGAGATCAACTTCAAAGAAGGTGACAACAAAGCTCAGATGCAAAAGCTACAGGCCAGGATTCAAGAGCTCATCGTCGTTGAGGACGCTACAGCCGACACGCTGAACAAGAAGAATGAGGAGGCAGAGACTGTCCGGATCCTGACTTCCAAGCTGAGGGAGAGTGAAGATAAGAATGCTGAGCTAATGACTTACATAAGAAAGCTCAACGAGTCATATATAGCAGCGTTTGGAAATGCTGACACCACATCATCCCTCTCTCAAGTTGAAATGCTTGACGGAGTTCACAAAGCTCCCTAGAAAAGCTGGACTGTAGTACAAGGCCTTGGTGTCTCGCTAGCGGCCACATGATCAAGAAAGTGCAATGGCATCATATCTGCTGTAAGCAGTATGATCAGGAGAAATGTCATCCCAAAGTCATCGAGTTTTGCCGAGGAAGTTGCTTCGGATCAAGGTACAACAAGGTGATCAGTCAAGGTTGCTGAAAGTCTTTGGATGAGGCCCTGGAGAAGAGATGCACATCGTACTTATCACGCTTCAAAGGATGATGAATTGTATACCTCACAGTAGTAATGTACGTACATAGTTGTTGTAGTCTTAGATACGCGGTATTATTCCATCGCATTTACTCCGTCCTACGCGATCTTGTACGCGTAAGCTGATCCTCGACGACCGCATCATGACCCAACAGGGATCAGTGTCACATATCTTAGAGCAGAATTATACAATGCAGTCTTGCTACAATTACGCATACAAATTTGTAACTGTCTTGATCGCCACAGCCAAGTTTGCTAAGAATCACTTGATCAGCGCCAAGGAAGGCCCGAAAGAGATGGCTACTCTGGGTAGTAGCAGCCCATTCGTGGATGCAATTTGGATCCGGGCATCCTATCTATCACATTAAGCCTCAGGGTCGTGTGTACATGTGTCTGCCTAGCTTTTGCACGGCCGATTGTAGCACGGAGATGCCCGAGGCCCAAATCAGACGCTTCCTTTCCAACAGCTGGTCCTACGCTCGCAGCTGGACCATGAACGAGGCGTACGAACTTTTGCCAAGAGTCGATGTGGACAGGATGGAGCAGTCGAGGTTTCACGACGAGAGCGAGCTTAACTGGGACCTGGAGAAGTCAGAGGAGCGTCTCCTTCGAAGGTGTGGAAGACTGGCTTTCATACTAAACCTGTCCTGGTTCTGGTCATTTTCAATGCTCTCTCAACTCGACCAACCAGGCCAGAAAATTGGCCTGTTCGCTGATCAACAGCCACACCTTGACGAATGAGAAGAGGTCAACGTTAAGTCCTCGGCCCGGTAGCAACACTTGTCAGCCAAGCCGAACGCGTGGTATAACAGGTTCTATTCGGCTGATGTGAAAAATGACAGCAAAGTGATCAATACCAAAACGTTGGTGCGGGATCTCTGTCTTCCTTGATCCCATGTTTCCGCATGATGTCCATCTCAAAGGTTGCCAACGACGGCTCATAGGTGATTTCTTCAACGTCCTTGGCCTTGGTGTCTTTGTACTTGTTAGGAGCATACCCTGACGGAGTCTTGTAGTCGACCGTCTCGAAAGCCTCAGTAGGAATGGGAAGTTGCCTGCCCGTTCGGACCGACACGCGCACGCGCTCCCCGTCCTCTGTGTAGCGCCACTCGACGTTGGTGGCTTTTTCATCGCCCGGGTCTACCAGGCGCACGTCCGTTGGGACGGTCAGTGGCTGCTCTTCCATCTGCATGATACCCGGAAATTTCTCGCTGGCTCCGACCTTGACATATTTGCAGTTCAGACCCTCGACGCAAACCCAGTTGCGCTCCTGCACCACATAGTTGATGTAACCCTGCTTGCCCTTGTCCTTCCCCTTCAGTATCTCTACGCGGTCGCCGCGGAACCACATCCACTCGCGGTCGGGAATGGGCTCGGCAAAGACACCGTGAACATAGAACTGTCCGGGATAGCGGGGACCCGGAGCGCGATCGGACCACGGACGCTCCAAGGTGAAGTCCTGCGGAGCAATTCAATCTTCTAGTGCTGGTGGATTATAATATTTTTGTTCATTAGGGTGATCTTACAGGGATCCGAGTGGTGTCGATCTCGTTGGCGAAAGCTGGATGCGGAACCGGTGGCTTGTAGAGGATTCTTCTAGTCTTTCTGAGCAGGTACCTCTCCGGAAGGTTGGCGAACTGCGTGCTCCACTTGGCTAGGTTGGACCTGATCCTGCCGTCGCTGGCGGGCTTGCCCACTCCCTGGTTGCGCACGAGCAGCAACGATGTCAGTCGCATTTTGAAGGGTGATGTCGGAGATGGAGATGATGGCCACGAGCGTCACGTCATGGCGTCTTCTTGTTTAGTTCTTTGGTTGGGAGGTCAAAGAAATCAGTGGGTGGATCACGAAACCTCTGAAGATCAGCTGAGCACAGCGGTGGCAAGGTCTGTGGGAAGGTTCGTGGACCCACCAGGGAGTCGTGGACTGCTTCAACTTCGTGACGACGTTCGACAACAGCCATGGCTCCTCGAGGCGGTGAAATCAACAGACTTGCGAGGGAGGCAAAAGACACTGCCGGAGAGATCGTCGAAGAGATCAGAGACATTGGCACTCGTTTCAGCAGAGACTCGAGCGACGACGGAGTCTGTTCTGGAGTACTAAGTCGCCTTGCGCGGGACCTCGCGCGCGCGCCAGCACCGAAACAGATTGCAGTCGGCGCGGCGTTCGGGTGGCTCACTGGGTACCTCACCATGAAGGTGGGCCGGATGGCAGCGACGGCAGTGGGCGGCTCCCTGATCATATTGCAAGTAGCGCATCACAAGGGTTACGTGAAGGTGGATTGGGGTCGCCTTTCTGGAGACTCTAGTGGAGCGGTCAGCCGTCTCCGGGATCGCCTCAGAAACAGGAGTCGGTCGGGTTGGACCAGATTCCAGAACTTGGCGGCTGATAACTCCTATGTCGCTGGAGGCTTCACAGGAGGCTTCTTCCTGGGTATTGCGTCTTCGTGAGCAGCTTCTTACTGCGAAACAAATGTGTAGGATAGATAAGGAATCTTAAAAAGTCAAATATAAATGATCCGTCAGTGATACGAGCATAGCCATGAAAGACGACATCAATCCTCTAGATTCTACTTTTATTTCAGCATAGTCCTCTGAAGAAGTCTTGCTTTTACAATGGCGTCTGGAAGCCCTCAAATCCGAGTTCTGGAACTCTTCTCTGGTCTGGGTGGGATGCATTGGGCGTTGAAAGAGGCGGACGTCAACTTTACTGTCATGGCGGCCATGGACATCAACGAGGCGGCAGGGAAGGGTGAGAAGAAAGACTTGTCATCGCTCACAAATCATGCTTACTCCAACACCGCCTCCAACCATTTCCAGTGTATCGTCACAACTTTCCTTCTGTGCCTCATGTGTCATCCAACATCTGCGGCTTGACTGTGGATCGACTTCGTCAACTCAGCCCTGAAGCTGTGGTCATGAGTCCACCCTGTCAACCTTTTACGAGACAAGGACTTCAGAAAGACCTCGAGGACAACAGGACGCAGCCACTAAAGCATCTTCTGCAGGTGCTCCCGGAGGTCCACACTATCAAGTACCTGCTCTTGGAGAATGTCAAGGGTATGTCCAGTTGTGTACACCACGCAGTTAGGTCATTCACAGTTACGAGCTTTGCAAATGTAGGTCCCCTTTTCCAGGCTTTGAATCATCTGACGCCAGGGACCGCGTTTTGGAGACATTGAGGTCAATGGACTTCGTCTTTCGAGAGTTTTTGCTCTCTCCAGTGCAGCTGGGCATTCCAAACTCTAGGTTGAGATACTACCTCATTGCAAGGAAGTCAATCCTCGGAGACTTTCCCCACGGCAATAGTGGCGTCGTCTGCAGCGACGTTGAGGTCCTCAGGCCGCATGCAACTAAACTTAAGGAATTTCCGAGTACCCTGAAGTCCTACTTGGACGACACCTGGAACGGCGAGGACTACAGCCTGGAAGACAAGTTGCTATTTAAGTACGCGGAGACTCTAGATTTGGTGTGCAGCGACTCCAGCCGCTCCTGCTGCTTCACTAAGGCGTACGCCAAGTACGCCACCGGCACTGGTACGACGGCGGACACGTGATTGCCCTTACACTTGCTTCACAAAGCTTTCGTTGTCTCATCTCAGGGTCCATACTCTATCAAGCTGGAAGTGTGGATGACGTCTACTCAAGGATGAGAATCCTTCCCAAAGAAGACTTCAGCGCCAGAGTGAAGGTTCTAAAGGAGTTGAAGATGAGATATTTCAGTCCGTCAGAGGTGTCTCGTCTGATGGCATTTCCTCCAGACTTCACTTTTCCAGAAGAGACCCCTTGCGTCCACAGATACCGCCTGCTGGGCAACAGTATTAACGTCGCAGTCGTTTCCTTCGTCATCCAACTGCTATTCTCGCCAGTGAGCCTTTCATGAACATATCCGGGTGAGTCATGTACACTCACTCGTGTGATCGGACACAACCTAAGGATCTTGAATCGTTGGGTCGCTGCTGCCGGTGGGTGCAGCATTGCTTCAATGACGGGTACTTCAGGAGATTCACAAGCATGATGAGTATTTTCATCGTGTTATGCAATCAATAAAGCTGGTCGCAATCACTGACTATGCCGAGCACAATCTTGATCCTCTCAGCAGTTTTGGTCGCACTTTCATCGCTGTTGTGCATCCTCGGAACGCGCTCACTGGGGACCCGCCTTGAAAAGGAGATCATTTGCAGCGTCAGGGCACCTCAGGGGCAAAGCCCGAGAGCCCGAAGTTTTTTCGGGCTGATTCGGGCTTCTGATAGAAGTGCTCAGGCTCGGGCTTTCGGGCACGGGCCTCGGCTCGCGTCATCCCCAGTCGCCTTTAGCTTCCCGACACCGGTTGGATTTGGACAACGAAATCTTGAGAAGAAGTCCGAACTGGAGGCGAGGAAGATGTCCTCCCTTCCTGCCTCTGGCTCCAAACGTAGGCGCGGCCAATCCGCCAGGCTGCCTCAGGACGTCTTCCTCGACCAGCACACCCAGAGGGAGTATTTCAGACAAAAACTGAGATTGCCGGTAGAGGTCGAAGTGGCGGGACAGGCAAATGAGGATCCACTGGTCAAGGAGTTCGGCCCCAACGTCTGGGAGCCATGGAAAGACATCACAGTGGGGGACGACGACCACGACCTCTGTGACGGCTACGCAGAGGAGTTGACCGAGACCATTGTGAATGTGAGACGCGAGTGGTTGAGGGAGGAGATCGACAAGTCAGACTTCACTGTCACTCCCGAAGCCGTCGACGATGTGTATACCGAGGAGATATTTCCTCAATTCGAGCGACTGCCTATGACGAACCTTTCCTTTAAGGAAGAGGCGTCTCCGTTCCTGAGGTTACCCAAGTCTGTCTCTTCGAGATCGAAGGAGACCCGCAAGCTGGACCGGATGATGGATGAGATCATGGCCGTGGAGAACAAGATAACTTCTCTGACCTGTCCATTCGTCTCAATTGACTTTTCCTTCGAGAAAGCAACGAAGCTTCAGCCGCCTAAACTTTGTCCTGGCTTTGATGCCACTGTCATTGCCAACGATGAAATTGACGTGTGGACAGGCTTTCAACGCTTTGACCTAACCCTCAGCTGGAATGAGGTCATGTCGGACTTCGTGAAGACCGAGTCTGATTATCTTGCACATCTCTGGCAAAAGCACCAGCTTAATATCATGTTAGTCCAAGGGATTCTGTCCAGAGTGGTTGACACTGCGGTGGCTGATGGTGTGGCAAGAGCAAGGAAGAGAAAGAAAGTAGCCCACTTGATCAGAGGAATTCTGGATGACGTCCTACTCGTCACCTTGCGGCGAGTGAGAGAGCATCAATTGAGGAGAGAAGAGGAAAACTATGCTGAGGACATGAGGAAACAGGTCCGCCAGATTCTGGACAGAAATGGCAAGACCGAGGATGGAGTCTGTGATAAGGGTTCAGTTGCTCCTGGAGAGATTTCAGAAGGTGCGGCGAAAAAAAAGACCGCTGTTCTTCCACCGTTGCACCTGGACAAGTATTTGATGAATAGTAAAAGTGACAAGAGATCCGTTGATGCGCCATCACGCTCGACTACTCAGTTATCTCAATGTAACCTCTACCAGGAGTGGTTGATCAAGTGCATTCGAGAAGAGTTGGACTACTGTCCAAACGAGCAAAAGACCATCCAGATCCAGAACAGAACAATCCAGCATTCGTCCTTGTCATCTTCCTCACCGGAGCCATCAGTGGCTTTAACGGACCATTCGTCAGGCAATAACTCGTCCAATCCTACTGCAAAGGGCCTCACCAAGACTAGCGTCAGCAGAAAAAGCATGGTGGTGAGTGCAAAAAGTCCAGGACAAGAAGATCGAGCTAGTGACTATGACAGCCCAGTGCAAGCTGCGAGCAATGAGGAAAAAAAGAAGAAACGACGCATCAAATCCCAGGCTGTATCCTTGAAACCTTTACTACCCTTTGGATCGAAATGAGACAGAAGTTGTGACAGTTGAAATGTTGCCATCAACATGACTTAGTCGATGGGAGGAGCAAACAATGAAAATCTTCAGCACACATAAGTTCCACTTACTTTTACTTACGATTTGCAAGTACGCTTACAGTGATTGGATGAACGCCTATGGTGTTGCAACAGTACTACTTAGATGAGCAACGGCTTGTTCAGCCCTTGGATTGTTGTAGCGGAATACAGTATAACAATGACCACTCAAGAACACTAAATGAGCCTAATCGTAACATTAGTCACTCAGGTTAACGAAAGCACCGGGTGAAACTGAACTACAGTCCTGCAGTCAATCACTCATCTCTGCTCACTTTGCTGATCTTCATCAGACTTTGCACCGCAGCTTGATCCAGCCTCCTCCTCGCCCGCAACCGACTCTCGATCTCCGGCTGCACAGAGGATTGGACCAATCCGATGATCTCGCTCGGGGGCATCTGTGGAGGCGATCTGACAAGGCTTGAGGTACTTGCTGAAAGTACGCAACACGAGTAAGTAGACAGCGTCACACTGGCTTTACGTGGCGAGGTACTCACAGGTGGCGGCGTTGTTGGACATTGAAGCCAAGACTCCGTTCGTCTGAGATTGGACGGTTCGTTGCTGGAGGAGAGAGTTGGGAATTCCGTTCTCCCGGATGCTCTCCACGATCCTTTGGTGCAAGCAGTCGATGTACTTGATCGCCTCTTCTAGAATCTCGGCCTGTGGAACGAGCCGATTTCGCAGTGTTGCTCAATGGCACGGTGGAGCAGCTCATACCTTTGACGCTCCGTCCTTGTTGGCCACGGCCGGCACGATCATCTTGAGTCTCCTGTACTCGAACTCCCTGGTGAACTTCCTGTACTTTCTGACAATTCTCTGACTGGCGGCGGTGGCCGGAGATCTCCGCCGTCGTCGCCGTCGCTTTTTCACGAAACTCAGGTGGCTCATGGGCTTGCACAGGTTGTTCTCGGAGACCATGGTTACGTCGGGAGGGGAGGCGTCCACCGCCATCAGCCCTCTCTGGAAGATAAAGAAAAAGAAGTTAGGATAAAGAGGCTTCAGAAGGCCTAAAAAGGCCTCGGCATCGACCCTCTCGAAAGAGTCACGCCACCACCATATGTTTTTTGAGCCATGACGGGCGGCCCAAAATCGGCATCTCTCATTGATCGCAGGTCCCCAACACGCTACGAGAGGGACGCAGACAGCGACGTCGTCATCCAGACTCAAGACGGCGTCCAAGGCTCGGACGAACGCCATTCTCCCGAGGTCCGTGGAAATGCCCTGATGTGATCTACGAGGATGGGAGCGCCGCAGAAGCATCGCGTCCGCTCTCGTCAGATGCTCAGTCTTGTTGCTTAGTGCATTCTGGTGTTCTAGTCCAACAATGTTCGTCGCAAACAGGACAGTTATGAGTTTAGCATAATGATCTCTGGACTGTCCGAGTTCATACGAATAACAACTCAAATAGTTCAGGGTAAAGTGGGGCATTCCATTGCGAAAACTTGTTGTAATAGTACAGTAACTTCTGACTCAAGAGACTGAGGGACTACTCAGTGTTTAGGGGCATTTCAGGGGGTCTGCAAGGGCGAAAGACAGACAGACGTCGGAGAAGACTTTCTGAATCATGTTGAACCCGTTACCTCTGACGTTGTTATTGCTATCTTTAGACTTGCCGAGCACAAAGTGCGCCTTCAAGGTCCGCTATCATAAGTCGGCCAAACGGGAGCGATCGCAGAACGACATTTACGTGGTCCTCAGCAAGATTCCCAGTTCTGTAGGTGTGGAAGATCCGCCCCCGTACACCACTCCGGAGCCCCCCGTTGCTCCCTCGGGACTGGTTGGAAGAAGACCCGTCGAGTATTGCCTCGAGAGCAGAGGTCAGTTCAGATACGATCCCGACTGCCACAAGTTTGTGGACTGTTGGGACGGTGCGGCCTTCGTCAAGTCCTGCTTTCCTGCCACTCTGGTCTTTCACCCGGAGAGTAACCAGTGCCGGTGGCCTCACGATATCGGAGTGAGAGGTCTGTGCGATGGGGATTTAAGTGACGGCGAAGGTCCAAGGCCAAGGATGGAACAAACCGTGATATCAACTAATTTCTCACGTCCTTACTGCTCTGACTTCTCTCACCTGGGGTATGAGTGCGTGGATGAAGTCAGATGCGTTGACGGAGAGATCAGGACCGTTCAACAAGTCGTTGGTGGTCAACAGACGGGCCGCCAGCAACGGGGACTCCCCGGCTTAGAAGGGAAATTTTCTCCCTGGATGAAGATTTGCTTTGATAGCAGAGAAATCTGCTGTAGGAATCCAAATTTTAAAGTCAAGCCGAGAGCAAGATTGGTTAGAAAAAAGACTGCCACGTCCACCTCTCTCTGCCCCGACGACTACTCCGGCGTGCAACCCTTCCCGGGCGATTGCTCCAAGTTTGCCAACTGTTGGAAGGGGCAGCCGACGGTGCAGCCGTGTGCGCCGGGCACGCTCTTCAACCACGAGACTCTGCAGTGCGATTTTCCCTCCAAAGTGGACTGCACGGTCACTTCGGAATCAGCGATCGCAAGGTCGGCGGGGCGAGCACCATCCTTATCCTTCCCTTCGCCTCCCTCCGGTCAGAGGATTCGTCTACGCGAAGGGAGGGCAGCCTACTCAGGTTACCTGGAGCTGTTCCACTTGGACGAGTGGGGCTACGTGTGCGACGCGGACACCTGGACCATGGCGGAGGCCGACTTAGTGTGCAGGCAGCTTGGCTTTGTCAGGGGAGCAAGGAGCACAACTCAGGTAAGAAGTCAGTAAGCGTCTGATAAGTAGAGCAAGGGTGGAAGCTCTCAGTTGTAACGTCTTAGGCAACTTGCATTTTGCCGACGTTCTTCTTACCGTCCTTTAGGGCCTCGTAAACGGACCTGTGAACGAAGAACGGAAACTGACGGAGCGCGTGACGTGCAGCGGCAGCGAGTCCAGCCTGGAAAAGTGCCGCATAGACTACACCTCGTCCTTCGTCAGCAACAATGACTGCAAGCTCAGCGAGTCTGTGGTGTCTGTTACGTGTGTCCACGACAGCTTGGCGACATGTCCACCAGGAGAGGTTCCCTACGGCAAGTCGTGCTATTCTGTGCACTTCGAGCGCGCAGACTTCCACTCCGCGCAGACTACGTGCATCAAGAACGGCCAGATGCTGGCGGAGGTGACCAACCAACAGGAGAATGACTTGTTGTCGGAGCTGCTGCTCAGGCATGAATATTCCGGAGGACTTCTCGCCAGCGTGTGGACGGGTGGACTGGGAAGCAGCAGTACCGCTAGGGCTAGGGCACAGATTTTCTACTGGCACGGGTCAAGGCAGGCCATAGGCTGTAAGCTCTGCTATCTGCATGTTCCCCACTGTCATGTACTTGTATGTTAAGTTCTCGCCTCGTACTCAGTCTTTCGTCCATGGTGGCCTGGCTGGAATGGCGAAAGAAAGGGCCAACAGGTGGCCGAATTCGACAGCGGTTCCACCATGGCGATCAAGATGTCCCGGAAGTTCGACTACGTCTTTCGCAAGAATGTGAGAGAGGAGCGGCTCACAGATTACTACTTCTGGGCACTAGCGGATCTTCGCACTGAACTGGCCTTTATCTGCGAACGTCCCCAGAAGGATATCGGCTGCACGACTGGGTCAGGCCAAGATTACATGGGGTCTGCCAACAGAGGAGAGTCCGGAGACGAATGCGTGCCGTGGGACTCGCCCGCGCTCTCATTCGTACTTGACGAAGACAAACGGCCCAGGTTGGGGCCGCTAAAGGGGAACAACTTTTGCAGGAATCCAGGTACTATATAAAGGATGACACCATGATAGAACTGTACGTTAGTGTAGTACCGGTAGTATACACGTGATGCACATGTACTCGTAGATGGCGACACTGCTCCGTGGTGCATTGCTCCCAACGGCGAATTTGACTACTGCGATATCCCTCAGTGTGAAGAATCAGTGGGAGAAGCGCCAATGCTAGCAGATCAGGCTATCATTGACGCAAACATGATCCAAGTCTACGAAAAATGCGATCCCGACGAGTTCCAATGCCGTGTGGGCGAATGCGTGCTTGACGTGTACGTCTGCGACGGCCAGAGAGACTGCACCAACGGACAAGACGAGGCCAAATGTGATAGCAACGGTGGCCTGGAAAGATTTACCAAGAGAGGCAGGAGGCGTCTCGAGTCAAAGTATCTCCAGAGGATGCTTGACTCCAGCGTGCGTGCATGTGCAGGGTACTGCCTTAAGGCTGACGGCTTCGTCTGTCGCTCCTTCAACTACCATGCCGGCAAGAGACTCTGCACCCTTAGCGAAGGCAACGTGGGCACACTCGGAGCTTTATCCGGCGACGAACCTCAATGGGATTACTACGAATTGACGAGCGAGAGCGTTGACTGCGACGACCGCCTGCGCTGCCCCAGTGGAAAGTGCTTGAGAGATGATCAGTTGTGTGATGGTAAGAACGATTGCGGCGGTGATGACGGACTCGACGAGAGACTTTGCTCGATCAGCCCAAACTTGAGGATCAGGCTAGTTGGCGGTAATGGTGACAACGAAGGTCGCGTCGAGATCAAAGCCTTCAACTTTGGCTATGGGGGCATCTGTGATGACGGCTTTGGGCTGGACGAAGCTTCCGTGATCTGCAGGCAGCTCGGCTTCGATCTGGGAGCCAAGGAGGCGGTGTTGAATTCACAGTTCGGCAGCGGCCAAGGGGACATCTTGCTCGACGAGCTGAGCTGCGAGGGGGACGAGTCCGACTTGCTGAACTGCAACTTCGCGCCATGGCGGAAGCACGACTGCTCTGACAAGGAGTGGGCCGGCGTCGTGTGCAAGCAGGAGCAGCAGGAATGTCGGAGAGATGAGGTACGTACACGTTGCACAACAACTTCGCAATTGGGCGGACGCCGCCGGCACCCCGGTAGTTGTTGTTGGTATCGACAAGCAAGTGCGTATCGACTCGCACTCACTCTTGCAACAGGATTCAAAGTTTTCAGCCCAACGGGTTCTAACGGGGCCCTGAGTCAAAACGTCGTCATGTCCGTCCTGCTCTTTAGTGTTAAACACACTCACTTCATAATACAAACTTTAGGAATGGCAATGTGAAAGCGGAGAGTGCATTTCGTACGACTTCTTATGCGACGGCAGCCGTGACTGCGTCGACGGCTCTGACGAGCGAAAGGAGAATCTGTGTGAACTACAGCTCAAGGCCCGACTGGCGGGCGGGAACAACGCCACTGCTGGACGCGTAGAAGTCAGGTACGCACAACAGCATGACTTAAGAGCGCAATATTATGCTTGCTTGCTTGCTCAACGTCAATAGGTACAAGGGCGTGTGGGGTACGGTTTGCGACGACAATTTCGGCGAAGAGGAGGGTGCCGTGGTGTGTCGCATGTTGGGGTTCGAGGGTCGGGCGATCATTCACTCGAAGGCCATCTTTGATCCCGGAGAGGGCCCTATTTGGATTCAGAATGTCGCTTGCAATGGTGACGAACGATCTCTGGACGAATGCAGAGCCTCCAATGACTTCTGGAGGCCGACGACACAGTGCAAGCACCTAGAAGACGTCGGGATCGAATGCGTGCCATCCCCCAATGAGGTACAACGCGAGAAGTTGACCTGCGGGCGGTCCCTAGTGGCGGAAACACCGGCCTTCCCCGTGGCTAGGATTGCCGGCGGGTTACAGGCCAAACCGGGATCCCAACCCTGGGCTGCTACAGTCAGGTTGCAGGGGACTCACAAGAGCTTCCACTGGTGTGGCGCTGCCATATTATCTCAATTCCACGTCGTTACAGCCGCACATTGCATGGAGGACTATCCAAAGAACGTGTATAGGATCAGGGTGGGGGACTGGGACATGCAAGTGAGGAGTTTTGAAATGATTACTTATCATTTCTATATTGCTAGCGCCTTGCTACAATTGCCAGGTTCCTGACTTGGACGAGCAAGAGTTCGAAGTAGACGCAATTTACTTTCATGAGGAGTACAATGTCGGTCTCTACCTAAACAACGACATCGCTCTCATCCGCATCAAAGCCAAATCAGGGGGCCGCGGGATCGCCTTTGGCCAACGAGTTGTCCCTGTCTGTCTGCCACCAAAGAACGCTGTCTACGCGAAGAATCGCAACTGCACTGTCGCCGGGTGGGGATCCACCGGACTTCGGCAGCCCGGTTACACGAGATATTTGCAGGTGCGCTTTAGAGATACCGATCACTGGGAGGGAGTGGGGAACTTTAAGGCATTGCTCGTTCCAGGCCACCAGCGTGCCTCTGCTCGACGTCGAGCAATGTATGAGCCGCCAGGTGTACGGGCCCAACAGGCTGGGCAGCGGCATGTTCTGCGCCGGGTTCCTGGAAGGCGGCGTGGACACCTGTCAGGGCGACTCGGGCGGAAGCCTCGCCTGTAAAGTGACTGGCGATGGTGGGGACAGACATGTCCTCATGGGGCTCACAAGTTGGGGTTACGGTTGTGGAAGGCCAAATAGGCCAGGCGTCTACACAAAAGTCATCGACTACCTCGACTGGATAGTGGAGAAGATGACTATTGGATGAGTTATGCTATGCATGCCCAAACGCTCACCTGGTCGTACTCGTCCGCCATCACGCGCTGGTCGCACTATTGAAAGTTACCCATGAAAGATCCACCTCTCTGTTCCAGCGATCTCTTTTTTCTATCGGAATGATTTTTCAACAAGTCACTGCGTTGCTCATGGGCATCATGAGGCACAGCAGCACGTTGGACTGTGACTCTGCTGACAGCTACCTCAAGCGCTGCGGGGGAAGGGCGCACATAGAGCACACGTCCGCCCTGACACAAAGCCACTCGCCAACTGAGACAGAGAGGTCGCCTCGTACTACCTGTTCCCTTCTCCTGCCTAAGCTGGTACGCGTCGTGCGCGTCTCCGTGCATTAATGGACCCACATACGTACACACACACACACGTCCTAGACGGATAGGATTACCATCGTGTGTACGTGCATACATACATCAGCAGCGATGGGAAGGGAATGGGCCAGGTTCAAGAGGAAGATAGGGCAGTCGAAGCAGCACGACCATTACATACGTCTTGCCTAGAACGGACGGACAGACAGACAGAGAAACAGACGTAGTTCTAGGGCGCGAACTGACGCGTCCAATAACGTCTGAGGCGTGATGCAAAAATGGCACAAACTTTCTGCTCGCTCTCGGTTGTACTTTCGTTGAGAGCTAGTACAAAGTACTACTGAGTTGCGTACTGCGTACGTGGCGCTCAGCATTGACACGCAGTTGGTGCCTGTGCAGACGGAGCAGGTCATGAAATGAGGCTCTCCAGACACGTCGCTAAATGGCCTGACTTGCGGCCGCTGCGACACGCACATCCTGTCACAGTGGCTGCACTATTTACTGCATGCACTAGTCATGTACGCAGAGGACAATGTCCGTACGAACTGCACGTATGGCGTGTGGCAGCAGGCACGCCCCACTTTGATCCATGAAATGATTTCCCCCTTAGTCACACTCGCCTTTGTGCAGCATCAGCACGCAATCGCTCCATCAAGAAAGCTCTCGTTGCTCTCTGTGCTGAGGCACAAGTTACTCATTGTTGTTGAGCCGAGATGGCCGAGTGCCAACATCTCGCAAGCTCTTCTCCCTCGCGCGATATCCGATTTGTTCGCCTTCGTCGCGATGGCGTTGTCGGGTCAAATGAGACGCAACAGCAGCAGCGCAAGAACCCATAGAACCATGGATGTGCTCATGAAGCTCAAGTGTGTTCCAAACTGCCTCAGATCGTCGGCTTTAGAGACACTCGCCAATCTTTTGCTGCAGGCCTTTTTCAGGCGACGCATCTCGCACGGGTCGCAGCACCAGAAGTACCTGATCGTGCCAAACTCGGTTGAGGAAAGCTCAAGGATCTGGCTATCCTCGTTACCCGTGAGCCTGAGGCAAGAGCTGTTGGCCTCGGTGGTGAAGAAGCTCTTGTGCAGCAGCACGAACTCGTGCTGTCCCATGTCTCTGCCTTCTATGGTGGCTTCCTGCGTGGAGGTGGTGTATGACGAACACTTCGAGTGCCTGCACTTGGCAGAGCCACTGCAGTGGCATAGAGAAAGCAGGACCAAGGTACTGCACCGGCTGCACAGGTCGGACACCACTTTAAGGCAGCTTCACTTCAACTGCTACCGCGCTCAGGTATCATAGAGGTGTGCGTTGTTGTTACGCGCCGCGCGTGTGACATCACTACGAGCTCTTGCTCGAGGACCCTGACGTGCGATCCAGTGATTGATAAGTCATTCTTAGGTCTTTCGCTTTGAGAGCCTACACTTCTCGGAGAGATTCGTACTGATTAACTGCTTCTACCGCCTTGGTTATCTCCGGGCTCTCACTTTGCCCAATGTGTGCGACGACGAGATTCTCTCGTTCGCAGCCAAGAACTGCCCTCACCTTGAGAGCGTCGACATCAGAGGCAGCTTCGGTGTCACCAACCAGGGAGTCCGATGGTTTGTTGGACGAGACGCCAAACCAATCCATCACATATCTTTTGAAGGGCAGCAGCGCCGGCACTATGACGCCGTGTCCATTCATGATGGCGACGAATGCAGCAGGTAATATCAATACCTAATATCATATATTGACACCTAAATATCGTGAGCAGGGTACACTTACTGGGTAACTAATTGCTTGCAGCACCAGTGACGAAGACAGCGAGGAGCTGCAGTTTCCCCAGCAGCCTCTGATGAGCGCCAACTTCGAGGAGACTTCGATCGACTTCCGCGGACTGGAGCTTCTCTTGGTGCACTGCAAGAAGCTCAAGTCCGTCAGTGTCGACGAATGTGTCTGGACGCAATTCTTCCGTGAGCTACGGGACGGGGATGAAGACGGTGGCAGCAACGGAGTCCTCTGCGCGGACTGCGTCGGGCCAAACGAGCGAATGGCAGAGATCAGTATGAGCGGAGGCGTCTTGAAGAATCTACCTATGTTGAACTATCTTTTCCCGAACTTAACTCACTTGGTGGTGGAAGGGAGCCGCTCCAGCAAAAGTAGTCTTTGCACCATGGAAGACACAAGTCTAGAGGCCTTCAACTCTCTCATATGCATTACAGTCATTGGCCTGAACTTTCGAGATCTGGCTGCTACTTTAACGGGGATGAGCGGAGAGCGAGTAACGGATCTGACATTCTCTGGCAAGAACGTCACGCTGGACTTCGACTTGGTCGATAAGTGCTGCCCTAATCTAGTTCGTCTGAGTGTCACCAGCTCGACTCTTGCTCTGGGAGGCACCACAGTGGACAATAGGGGAGCAAGCATCTTCAGCAACCTGAAGAGTCTCAAGCTGTGGGAAATACGCAATGAAGGCAGCAACAACAGAGGCTCTCTCGCCAACGTATGGAGAGAGCTGATAGCCAGGACCAAGAACCTGGAGTCTCTGTTTCTTTGGAACATAGTCATCGGTGATAGAGATGTTGATTACATCCTGGAACAGAACACCTTGCCACGTCTGACAGATCTGAGAATCGGCTCCAGCGAAATCGGCTTTGTGAGACTGACTGAACATTCCGTCCATTTGTTGATCCGGACCTGTCTCCGACTCAGGAGCGTTGGCGGGGTGTGCGACTGGAACATCAGAGATCTGGTGTCATTGTTGTCAACGTTGTTAGCATCCGGTGGTTGGAGGATATGCCTGGAATAAAGATGACGAAGCTCTTCAACCGACTGGTTACTTTCTTAATCGACCGGCTAGAACAGTTCTTTTCGTACCTGAACATACTGTACTGCGGCCGCACGGGATGAACAGCTGAGATCTGTACAAGAGTCAAAGTCATCCAGATTCTTAACGGGAGGTATAGGAGACACGTCAGAAAAGAGGAACACTTGGCACCATTGCAAAGACTCCAAAAAAGTCCCTCCCTCCCTTTTGAACGACCCAAGATATCCGACCATGTGGCCGAAACCATGGATTTCGAAGTTGCTGGATCTCTGGATAATCTTCTTCACGGAATTCTGGCAGTTTCGTCCTCAGACCTTCTGGGGATGCTGCTGATGAGCGCGAACCGGGAGCTGAGTCAGCGCTCCGATCTTGAAGAGCATGAGGTCGAGCACCGGTCAAAAGGAGTAACTAAATGTGCGGAAGGAGAGGAAGCAGTCCAGATGGAGTGCATGACGCAAAACTCGGTCGGGTCCACGTGAGGCCACAAGGACCCCTCGCCCATCACTCCATGCAGGGGAGTGACGGATGAATCACATCTCAAGAGCCAATACTCAGGGCTCCTGTCAGCAGTGCAATTACCTCGAGTATGACCTGTCTGCCAGGCCCACGATCATGTATGCGGTCTTCCTAGATCCCGTGGAAAGTCCTTGACTTGTAGAAGCTTTCTAGATTCAAGATTTAACTTCATGTTTGGATGCCTCCGCCTGTGCCAGTGAACCGCCTGGTGCACCGATATGTACTTACATAAAATACTTTTATTTTGTTCGTTCGTAATATATATATACACAGGTACCATACAATAGCATACATCGTGAATTCGCAGACGTGTAAGTAGCGTCAGATCATACCACTGTACAGTTATGTGTACCGTTTCTGCAAGACGGTCCCCCCTGAGCTGGGTTGGGTTAGGCCAATGAGTACGTATCCTTACAGTACATGACTGCGTACAGTATGCTGTAGTTGTACTATGTTGGTACATATGGAGTTCAAGTACCTACGTACATACACATGTAGTATGTAAACGGACATGTCAGTGACTTACAGTACAATGGTGCTATAGGTAGATAGTCGACTGAGGCTTGAAGCTGAAGCACTAATAATGCTGTATGCTTATGTACTATATGACGCAGCTCTTTCAGTACGTACTGTAGTCGCGAGTACCTCACACGCTGTGCTCAAATTTTGATCTCGGGACGTCCGGACAGAGATCCGTTCTGGACCGGGTCCTCCCCGTGATGACGATCTCCACCCCGGACTGCCTGCTGGCAGGCCGGTCAAGAGGACTCGTTGGGCGACTCGTGCTCACGCCAGTACCGTTGGTGCTCTGGTATCCGGAACTCTGAGGGGAACAGAGCGTTCATCAAGCAGTTCATTGTCAGGGAAGTATTGATCGAGATCTCAAGCATGTCCAAGCACTTTTACCATGCTCGAAGGATCGGAACTAACCTTTGAAACCATTCCTATCGCTCAAAGCTTTGAGAAGACATGAGAAAGACGAAAAGTTATTTCCTCACACTCAGCACGCATGCATTCGCGGGATCAAGTCCTTACCTGCTGCGATTCTTGGGTTGTCCTGCGTCGATTCTTACTGCCAGGACTCTCCTGAAGAATCTCCACAGACTCGTCCAAGTCTTCTTTGAGTCTTCGAGATCTCAGGTGCGCCCCAGGACTGCCCTCAAGAGTCTCCAGCTCGAAGCTCTGCGGACGCGAATTGGGCGAGGGAGCATTCTGGAATGCAACTCCATGAGCATCCATACAGAAGTGTCATTGGTGGATGCCACCAGACCTCCCCTACCTGGATCGGACTCATCTCCCTCATCTCGATGACAGCGCCCGGCGGATGCTGCTGCGCGGCGTAGGGGGTGGCGAACGGCTTCTGCCGGTAGTGCGGCGTCTCCGGCGTTTTTGGAGGAGTCTTCTCCGGCGAGTAGCCGATCCGGGGTTCTACCTGCGTGGGACAATGTGAGACGTAGCATAAGACGCAGCCGTCGCTCCACCTGTCAAGTGCGAAACTCACTCGAGCGGTGTCGATGTACTTGAGGCCATCGAACTCGAATACTGGAGGCAACTGAGGCGAGATACGTTCGAATGAGGTGTCCAGAAAGTGCTGGTCAGGTTGAAGCATCTTTAAAATAACCATTGGTAGTGTCAGATCGTGTTGCAACGCATGCAAATGATATAGGTACTATAAGTTAGAATAAGTATGTCATCCAATGACTACCTGATTGTTGAACTGTTGCTGCGGCATTTGCTGCTGCGGCATCATCAAAGGCTGCTGCTGCTGCGGGAGCTGCTGTGGGAGCTGCTGCGGCTTCGGGTAGGGGTAATACTGCACCCCTGGCTGCGTGGACCCTATGATCTGCGGCTGTGGCTGCTGCAGTAGTTGTTCTTGGTTCTGCCGGGCGGAAGGCGGGAGACGGTTCCGCGACATAAACGGACGTTGCTTTTGCTTGCGTTGCCGCCGCTCTGCAGCCTCACGCTCGCGCTGTAGAACGCAGTGTTACTCCTGAACATCACATTGACGTTGCTGTCGTCCTACCTGGACTGGATCTGCGTTGCAGTACAGCCCTGACCACGCCACTCGCAAACCCGTCCGGTAGTCAGGGTTCAAGGTGAAGTAGAGTAGAGGGTGCAGGAGGCATGCCGCGTACACTAGGGCGTTGATGATGATGTCCGTCTCAAAGGTCATCATGGCGTAAGGGGTGCCGTGGTAAACTGTGGCCTTAAGTCCGAAGTTGCTCTGTGAGACAGAGACTGATCAGAGCCCACCAGACATTATCGAAAGAAACACTTTTTACCTGGTGAAAGAGCTTCATGAGATTGTACACTTCAGAGGGAGCCCTGGTGGCGATGAAGATGACGAACAAGCCGATGGCGGTGGCGGCGCTCCGGCTGAAAACCGACATGGACCCGTCAACAACGTCGTGCATGATGTGTGCACCTCACTTACCTGTGAGGCGGGTCCAGCCTTGGATCTCTGGCGCCGCACAACTGCATGGTGAGTGCGATGAAAGGAAAGACCAGAATGAGCGCCGGCAGCAAGAATCCTGCCAACACTGACGAGAGAAGCACCCAGTACCCCGAGTCAGAGTTTCCGCGACCATCCCACACAGAGCTGAAACAACAGCGATGCTTTAGACACACCGTATTTTGCCCTAGTCGCATCGGGGGCCTCAAATTGGTCAATAGCACATTCAAATCTTTCTGAAAGGCATCGGAACAGCAAAGGGGCAGCCAATGCCAAGCCCGTGTGAATTATCATCGAGACTGGCAAGGTCCAGCCCGCTGGAGCCAGCCAGCACCCGAAAGTGTCTTTAAATCTTGACTGGAGACTTTCCAGATCTGTCACAAACATCATTGACTCTTGTTCGTTGCGCAGCTCGTCAATGGCTGAGGCTAAATAAATCGCACCCTGGCACGACGCTACGACCTCGAAAAAGCCGAATGAGTTTATACCGCAGCGTTTGTAAGCTTCTCTCAATGAATTAGGTGTAAGTGTGATCCACTTTCGAGGTCAGTCAGAGGCTCAGCACACGGATCATGATATGATATGGGCTTGAGTTGTAGTTGCCAAGTACATATGTGCTGTACTGTACAGTACGTCCGTATTAAGTTACTTACCACATCGTTGTACTCGAGACTCGACTGAAGACTACGTCGGCGAGAGGTCCCGCTGGAATGGCCAGTCCGAGTCCCAAGATCCACGCCAGCGGGATTGCCCACTTGTGCATCCTGCATAGAAAACCACACATGTCTGCTCAAGCCTACACGTCCTCACAGGGAGAAGACGTACCTGTTTTTTCTGACGACAGTCTGACCGTCTTCTGTCATGTATGCCTCCTGCTTGCGATACCAGAAGTACAGGAAGAGCAGGAGGAACACCAGAATAAAGGAGTGCGTGGCCAGCGTGCTTATGTTCAAGAACGAGAACACCTTGCATAAGCTACTGCCGGCGTTCCAACGCATCAGGTTCACCGCCTAAGGAGTTGTTGTGTGCGTACAAGTGCTGTGCTATGACATTCTGGAATAGCTGCCACTCACCTGGCTGTCTATGACGAAAGGGACGACGCACAACGTGACGACGAGGTCCCTGACGGCCAAGCAGGCGAGGAAGTAGTGGACTGTCTTGTGCAGTGCACGATTACTCTTCACCGTCCACACGAACAGCCCGTTGAGGCAAAAGCTGCCCAGTAGAATGACCAAGTACAGTATGATGTAGCCCCACCGAGAATAGTCATGCAGTTGAAGGTCGGGGGCCGGGTACCCGTTCAAGCTGGGGTTGTCGTAGCTGTTGAAAGCCCCGTACCGATCGCGACTGCTTGAGCTGCCCATTCTTGAGAGAGTTGCGCTACTGTGTCTTAACAATCACTTCCGGTGCTCTTTCCTTCTTGAGCTCAGCATGATTTGCACACAGTAGCGAGAATCTCAGCGCCTGAGAATGAATCTTGAGTATTTTTTTTTTGCAGTGTTGAGGCAAAAGACTTGAGTTGTTAGCACTGCGAGCTATTTTTCCTCCTTCATATCGCTTTCTTGAGAAACGCTGACACACTTTTGACGACCTCGACGTGAAGGTGCAGCTTCCTCCCTCCCTCCCTCCCTCCCTTCGTCGTTGCTCTTTGGCAACGTTTGAACTCGTATTTGTTCAGGCAACACTCGGCACACACTGATTGTCTTTTGATGGGGATCTTGACCGAGCCGACGTAGGGAGGAGCAACCTTGTTGCTCAAGTTGCCTTCCTCCTTGAGCTTCACCTACGTCCCTTGAGTGCTCCGGTACGTGCGTCCCGTGCCAGGGCGGGGCTGACTGCGCATGCAAGCAAATTGCACTGCTGGAAAAATGCCATCACAAAGGACTTTTTTTTCATTTGTGTAGGCTGCAGCCTCCGTCCTGCTGAGAGTTGTACTTGTACTGCTTTGCTTCGATACTTATCTGCTGCCCTCAGCACTTTGCACCATTCGTCGTCGTGGTCGCCACTCACTAAGCAGACCTATAAAACGGAGGACCTGTTGTGGCAGCCGCAGCCTGCGCACAGGGGGGCTTGCGGAAAAACACTGCGTCACACACACACACACACACACAAGCTCGCGTGTACGTGGGAGGGGAGGAGGAGGAGGGCTCTTCTCCGCAAACACAGGTATGACGTGCCTATGCTGCTGCTTGCTTCATGCTGCTCCGACTGCACGCATGGCCCTCCTCGTGAGGTACGTGGCCGCGGCCCTCTGCTGAAGTCAGGCTTTCTGCAGGTACGAGTGTTTGCGAGGCAGAACACTCAAACGCGGACGAAGAAATGAAGCTGAAACAAAAGAGGAAAGCAGGTAATCAGAAGAAAGGTTACGTACAAAGGAGTGACGATGATATCTAGGCAAGAACAGATCTACGCTGCTATGTACATGTTTCTTCCAGAGATTCGTCAATTCCGGTGTCATTGACTGCCTCTGCACGTGCACCTCGAACGTGTTTCACCAGTTAGATATGCCACTGCTATGGACAGGTGAGCAAGCAGCTTCTGATGATCCGTGACAGTAAGTGTTGCTCAAGCACTTCCTGTTACACTCCGATCTTGGGGTTTCCTCCCACTCTTTATCTCAACTTGATCCACCCCTGAGAAAAGAGAAATCGTTGGAATTGTTGCTCGTGCAACTTTTTTCCCAGATTATCTGTTTCTCTCTCTCTCTCTCTCCAGCTTGATCAATTCCTGCACACACTATCAACTGTCGAATGATCGTCACTGACGACAAAGAGAGGCAGGAAGTAACGACTTCTGAGAAGTCACACCGTGCTCACGCTGCATTGCCAACTTGCATAGCTCCAACACGCACATGGAGGTGAAGACCTTACGTTCCAGAACAACGTTACCGTGTGTGCATGCACGACGTTTTCCGCACCACTGCGGGCCTGAGCTCGTCCATGCAGTGGTGATTTTAACGCACTGAAGCTCCGGAGACCGTTGCAGAAAAGTCGGCCGGCGGCGTCGCCGACTACGCTGACTGAAGCTTGCGCGACCAACGAACCACTGATCACGACTGCCTCACTTCAGGCAGGGAAGCAGAAGAAGAGGAGGAGAGATAAAAACGAACTCACGCAGGGAGGGAAGAACAAGAAGGAAGGCGAGTTGGCCTTCCTCACTCTGTCTCTGGGGGCGGCGCACGCGGACTCGTGGGCAGGCGAGATCGTGCTCTTCAGGCCGGACAAGAACAGTCACTCTGCTAATAACAAGGATGGCATCTTTCGGGACTTATTTTCGCTTCTCCATCTCCATGCATACGAGGTTGGGTGGCAATAGATGATAAATTACAATTACAAGGAGTACAGGGACTGCTTCTTGGCCAGACCAGTCGACGACCGTGTCACGGTCGTCCCTGCTGTTCAAGCGTTCCGCGGGGTTGGCTGCTTGGGAAAATCCCTTCTTCCCATGTGCCCTGAGCGCGGGATTCCACCACCACCCCGCAACCCCCAACCCCCCGCCATCACACCCGCGCGCAAGAGCGTGCGGGGCATCTCGTGGGCAGGCAGGTAGACCAGGTTGAGCGGGCAGGCGAAGCGTCCAAACCTTGGCTGCGTGCGGCTTTTGCCCGGCCAGACGGTGTCGCAACTCGACACCCGGTCGTCCACGTGCGTGCGCAGCTGCTCTTACACATGCCAATGCAAATGTTCGTACTTGCGTACGAAGTCCTACTTTCTGCTACTGTGTCTACCTTGTTGTGCTGAAGGTTGCGAAATTCAGGGTCTGACTTCAAAAATGTCCTCGCTCATGTGCAGCTACTCTCCTAGCTACTCCAGTGCACTACAGAAAAAGTTAGTCCAATCCTGACAAAAATTTGGTAGGCTGCCAAGTACTACTGCAAGTAAGGAATCCCAAATTCCCCATTGTGTATACTAGTATAATCCCAGTGATGTATGGGACAGTGTGACCTTGAGTCCCTGTGGATCCTGGCCAAATTGGGACTTAAATCCTGGCATGGACTGAGCCATCATTCCTAGAATTTAACTAGGGATGACATCATATTGGTCCAGCCTTTATTAGCACCAGACATGATTGCTTTAGGCTTCTTGCACAAGACTCCAGCATCTTTAAAAAAGTTAAGAATTAAAAAAGGGCAGTGGAATGCCACTGAAGCCCATGACCTTAAGGACTTGTGAATCTCAAAGGAGTTTAGTAGAGCCTCTACTTCGTCAACGTTGAGTAAATCGAGTGAGTGACAATGAGTTTATTTACAATTAGGAAAGTACCCCCACCCCTCAAAAGTGGAGCAATGAAGAAAACCCGGGGTATCATGGATAAAACTAACCAGGAAACAAGTTTTACCACCACTGTTTTCCCTCTGAAAGAAAAATCAAGGTTTCATTTTAGAATGTCACGCATGCGAAGAAGGATTCAGTTTAATTTTGCTTTGGGGTAAAAAAAACGGTGATTTTGGCTTTTTTTTCCTACCATGAATCAAGTGTTGGATACAGATATGAATAAGTAACGATCTTCTTTCTAACACATCCTTGAGGACTTTGCCAAACTAGACATTTTGCATTTGAAAGGTCTTGCAAAACACTGGGGTCACAGACTCAAGTCTGACTGTTGAAGCACTCAATCTGAAGTCAAAAAGGGGCCCAAAATCGGTTGGGTTCATCTTGGAGAAGTTGGTTAATCCCTCTGCAGGACCTCCAAGCAAAAAATCAAAAAAGTTATTGCTGAAGCATTTAAAAAGGGGGGAAAACACTGAAAAGACTTGAAAAAATAGTTGACAAAGTCTCACAAAGCGACTGTTGACTACTAGGACAGTTTTTATGTAGGAAAAAAATTCTAAGCAATGAAAATTTGAGGTACAACTGTATCTTCTCAACCCTTTTCATTGTTATCTCTGCACACCAGGTACCTCGGCAAAGTCCCCGAAGTAGGCTAGGTCGAAAATTGGAATTCCCCATGGGTGCCCAAAATTTGTCACCAGATACCATTTGAAGACTTTGTAGTCAATGAAAGTGAAGGAAAGGAGTTTTAGCTATGCCCAAATGCATTTAAAGTTCCATAATACTGTAAAATAAGTTATGATTTTTTCTTCAGGACTTGCTGTAAAATATTTTTCTGACAAACTGGAGCACGTCAGCATTTTGGTCAGTGATTTTCACCCAGTTTGGCTGC